>Ga0335085_10002957_pt1 | contig 30584 bp, 29 predicted proteins | sample Lox_Sample_45_FD_206712 | JGI IMG/M metagenome (GOLD analysis project Ga0335085, IMG submission 206712) | Soil microbial communities from Loxahatchee National Wildlife Refuge, Florida, United States - Lox_Sample_4.5 | ecosystem: Environmental > Terrestrial > Soil > Wetlands | place: USA... | reverse complement strand
CCGCGGCCTCGATCGTGACCTGCGCGGCCAAAGCAGGTTTCTTACAGATTTCCAGCAGCGAATGCTGCTTCCGGATCGCGCGGTACTCGGCCATGTAGCGTCCGGCTTGCCGCATAAACCAGACTGGAGTGCGGTCCACTGGCTGCGACTTGCAGGCGCGGATGAAGTTGGAATTTGGCGCGGACATGAATTGATGAATTTAGCATTTTTGACCGAAATCTGCTGTGTTACAGCTCACTGAGGCTTAAGTAATGTGCGAGACTTAAACAGAGCGTGAGAGAGGAAATGAAGTTGTGCAAAACGAGATCGTACGGGAGAAGATCGAGCTGAAGGTTTCCGATGGCACATCGATGATGGCCTGTGTCGCACGCCCCACACCCAAAGAGCAACACCCCGGTCTCATCGTCTTTCAAGAGGCCTACGGTGTGAATTCGCACATTCGCAACGTGACCGATCGGTTCGCAGCTGAGGGTTATGTGGCAATTGCCCCAGAACTGTTCCATCGAACTGCACCGCCGGGCTTCGAAGGCGACTATAAGAATTTTCCTTCCGTCATGCCACATTATCAGGCGGTAACCAATGAAGCCGTCACAGCAGACGTTCAAAGCACTTACGAATGGCTCTGCGCGCAGCAAACCGTGTTGAGCGATCAGATTTCCTCTGTCGGTTACTGCATGGGTGGCCGAATCTCTTTTCTCGCGAATGCAGTTGTTTCGTTGCGGGCTGCGGTCTCCTACTACGGTGGCGGAATTGCTCAAGGGTTACTTGATCGCACAGGCAAGCTGCATGGCCCTGCTCTGATGATCTGGGCTGGCCGTGATAAAAACATCACACCAGAACACCGCAAATCGGTGACCGACTCCCTCGATAGCGCCCACAAAACGTATGTAAACGTTGTGTTCTCGAACGCGGACCATGGGTTCTTCTGCGACGAGCGTGCCGCTTACGAACCAACTTCGGCGCGACAGTCCTGGGCATTGACACTGGAGTTCTTACGGTCGTGAATAGAGTCGCGATCGCATTTCTCGCCTCATCCTCAGTGATGCTGCTCGGAGTTTCATCACAAAAAACAAATCCGCTACCTGCACAATTGGCTAAGCCCAGGTCCCCGACCTTCTATAAGGATGTGCTGCCGATCCTTCAAGCTCATTGTCAAAGCTGCCATCGGCCAGGAGAAGTTGCACCCATGCCTCTCGTGACCTATAAGCAGACTCAGCCGTGGGCGGGTGCGGTTGCTCATGCCGTCGAAACAAAGATGATGCCGCCATGGTTTGCAGACCGGAGGTTTGGAAAGTTCTCGAATGATCCGTCGCTGTCTGAGCAGGAAGTCGCAACTATTTTGTCTTGGAACGCAGCCGGGGCACTGCCAGGGAATTCTGGCGATGCCCCACCGCCGCGCAAATGGGCTCAAGGCTGGAACATCCCTCAACCGGATCTTGTTGTGAAGATGCCAACGCCGGTGAAAATTCCGGCAGAAGGCGAGGTCGAATACACGTACGAGATCGTCCCCACGCATTTTGCGGAAGACCGATGGATACAGATGTCAGAATTTCGTCCTGGGAGTCCGGCGCACGTACATCACGCGGTGGTCTATATTCGGCCTCCAGACTCGCAGTGGCTGCGGCATGCACCGGTCGGTGAGCCATTCACGGCATCGACTTTGAGCGATCCGACCGAGAGGCGCCAGGCGCACGAGACTACGAGCGATCTGCTGCTTGTCTACGCTCCCGGAAGTTCGCCCGACCTGTGGCCGGAGAGCATGGCAAAGTTCGTTCCCGCAGGTTCCGATCTCGTCTTCCAAATGCACTACACAACCAACGGAAAAGCCGATCTGGACCAGACACGTATCGGCCTTGTGTTTGCGAAGACGACGCCGAAACAGCGGGTCATTACATTGCAACTGAACAATCACGCCCTGATCATTCCGCCAGGGGCTGACGATTTTCGCGTTGAAGTTCAAGGCATGCTTCCGAATGATGCGACTTTACTCAGCCTGTTCCCACACATGCATCTGCGAGGCAAGCGCTTCGAATACGACATCGTTCATGATGATGGCAGCATAGAAGTCTTGCTGCGCGTGAATTATCACTTTCACTGGCAACTCAGCTACAAGTTGGCTGAACCTCGTCTGCTAAAGGCTGGAACGAAGTTGCGCGCGATTGCGTGGTACGACAATTCGAAAAACAACCCGCACAATCCTGACCCTACAAAAACGGTGGTCTGGGGCGATCAGACATCGGACGAAATGATGGTGGGATTTTTTGACGTTGCCGTCCCCGCCGGCATGGACAAGTGGAAGTTCTTCGAAAGCCGGAAGTCTAGGGCGGCGGCTGGTTCAAATTGATGCTCAAGCGCTTGCGGGCGATGCTGGTCCTTTGTACCCTTGTATAGGTTCACACCCATTGAGCGCTATCTCAACGCCACCACTCGCCGAAGGCGAATGTAATTTTTCCGCTCGGAAGAGATCTTTCTCCTATCTGGCACTGATCGTTGTCTTCGCTGCTGTCTATTTCGGAGCCCTGTTCTCGCCTCCGCTACTCGACGACGCTGACAGCACCCACGCCGAGGCCGCCCGCGAAATGTTCGTTACCGGTGACTACGTCACGCTCCACGTAAACGGAGTGCGCTATCTGGAAAAAGCTCCTTTGCCGTATTGGCTCGTGGCCGCGTCCTATCACATCTTTGGTGTGAATGGATTTGCCTCGCGGCTGCCTATGGCGCTTTCAGTATTGCTCCTAGGCTTGCTCGCTCTCGTATGGGCCCGCCGCGCGTTTGGGGAACGGGCAGGAGTTTACGCTGCGGTCTTCGTCTATACAGCGGCCGGGGTGTTCTTGTTCACACGCATCCTGATACCGGATGTCTTGCTGAGCCTGCTGATTGCTGCATCACTTTACTTCTTCTTGACAGCTCTAGAAACGCGAAATGGAACTTGGCGGTGGTACGCCGGATACGTGTGCATGGCGCTCGGAGTGTTGACCAAAGGATTGATCGCACTGGCATTCCCGGGCGGAGCCGCTTTCATATATCTGGCGTGGACCGGCGAGTGGCGGCGGTGGCGCGAGTTTCGCCTGGTAACGGGCCTGGCGCTATTTTTCGTGATCGCCACGCCATGGCATATCCTTGCGGGCCTGCGCAATACCGGTGGTCAAAACGGTCACGGATTCTTTTGGTTCTATTTCGTAAATGAGCACTTCTTGCGCTTTCTCGGAAAGCGCTATCCGCGCGATTACAACAAGCTTCCTTGGGCGCTGTACTGGTCGCTGCACTTGGTGTGGCTCTTTCCGTGGAGCTTTTATTTCCCAAGTGCGATCCGCGCTGCGATTGAAGCGCGCAGGGAACATTCACGGCTCAGCTTTACCGGACGGACCCGCCTGATGTGTTGGATTCTTGCCGGCCTGATTCTCGTCTTTTTCGCGATCTCCACCAATCAGGAGTACTACACGTTTCCTGCGTACTTGCCACTGTTGATGCTGCTCGCTGACGGAATTGCCCAATCCGAGCGCAAAGAGTGCGAGTCTGGGCAGCGCCGAGGATGGCTCAGGGCCTCAGCGGGAATTCTGGCGGCGATCGGAGTCGCCGCAGGGATTACGTTGATAGCTCTCCTATGGAAGTCACGGCATCTACCCTTTGAACCCGACATTGGGAGTGTGCTCGCCAAGCACAACATGAGTACCGATACTCTGTCGACGTCGCACATGCTCGATTTGAGTTACGAGTCATTCGCTGCGTTGCGATTGCCGGCGATTATCGCGGCGATCACACTACTAATTTCATTTCCTGCGTCTTTCTTGATGCGCATCCGGCGTCGGCACTTTGCCGCGACCTGGGCCTTGGCCCTTGGTATGAGCGTTTTTCTGATCGCGGCACATATCGCTCTTGGGCGCTTTGGTCCGTATTTGTCTTCCCAAGCGCTGGCTCAGCAGATCGCTGCGCGTGCCCAAACGCAAGACCGCATCATGATTTTTGGAGACCAGGCCTTTGGTTCGTCGCTGCTCTTCTACCTGCAGCGGCCAATCGAACTGGTTGAGGGTCGTACCACTTCAATGTGGTTTGGATCGACCTTCCCGGATGCCCCGAAGATTTATTTGTCGGACGCCGATCTGCGGCAGGATTGGGTTGGTCCGAAGCGGATCTTTCTCTTCGTTCCTCCACACCTTAAGGCGAAAGTCGATGCGCTATTACCTGCACGCTACGTTGTTGCGGAAATCTCCGGAAAATACGTCTACAGCAATCAGCCATAATGAGTTTCTCTGCTAGACTTTGAAATTCTTGCCGAGCCGTTCTGAAGGGAGTTTCGACACATGGACCGAAAGGCGCTAATGATGGTGTCCGCTGTTCTAGTAATACTCTCGTGCGTCACCATCAGTGTGAAGCTGAAAGCCCAGTCCGCACCTCAGTCGGCAGCCCCACCGAAAAAAGCCGAGGAGCAGTTCAAGAATATCCAGGTATTGAAAGGAATTCCGGCAGACCAGCTATTTCCGACGATGCAGTTCATCGCTGCGTCCTTAGGGGTTGAGTGCGACTTTTGCCACGTGCAGAACGCATTTGAAAAAGATGACAAGAAGCCGAAGCAGATGGCACGCAAAATGATGGAAATGATGTTCGCCATCAACAAAGACAATTTTCAGGGCAATCGCGAGGTCACCTGCTACTCCTGTCATCGGGGAAGCGCTCGTCCCATCGCCATCCCTGCGGTCCTGAGCGAGGATACAAAGGAGCCGATGGGCGCACCGCACGGTGCCAACTCGGAGAAAAAGACAGCGGAATCTGCGAAGGAACCAGCAACGCCTACCGCAGATCAACTGCTCGAGAAATATGTGCAGGCAGTCGGTGGAGCGACAGCCGTTGACAAGATCAATTCACGGATCATGAACGGCACGATTGACTTCGGCGGAAAATCATTGCCCATCGATGTGTATGCAAAACTTCCCGAAAAACGAATCTCATACACCCATATGCCTGATGGCGATAGCGTCACGGCATTCAATGGGACGGAGGGCTGGCTTGGAAGTCCCGGCCGCCCTATCCGAGAAATGCACGGGAGTGATCTCGATGGCGCAGCGATCGATGCCGACCTTCATCTTGCGACCCATCTGAAAGGGATGTTTACGGACACGAAGACCCGCGGAAGCGAAAAAATCGGAGATCGGCAAACTTATGTAGTCGTTGGGCGGCGCGAGGGGAAGACTCCCATCGAACTCTATTTCGACGCCGATTCCGGCTTGCTATTGCGCCTTGTGCGATACGGCGAAACCTCTCTGGGATGGATGCCAACTCAAATTGATTACGCCGACTACCGTGAAGCCAACGGAGTGAAGGTTCCATACCAGTGGACGCTCGCCCGACCCAACGGACGGTTCACCATCCGAATCAGTGAGATGCAGCAGAATGTACCTGTTGACGATGCGAAATTCTTGAAGCCTCAAACTCCTGCGGAGCCAGCGAAAGCTTCGGCTCACTAGTTCGAAAGCTTTGCGCGGTCGGCGCAAACGTGTCACGGACGATCAACTGGTACTCTCTGCCGGCTCTGCAGTTGTACGGAGTGAATCAGCTTCGATTTTGACTTCGACCTCGGCGCCCTGCCTGAGCTTTACTTTGTGGCCTTCCTCATCGATCAGGCTGTTGGGGACGCGAATTTCTTTGTAAAGATGGTCGGCGCCTTCTACTTCAATCTGCGCCTTCTCGGCCTCGCCGCTTTTTGGATGTGGCTTAATGATCCTTTCTACTCGCCCGGGCAACGTGGCACTGGCTTTTTTTTCATTTGACACTGATGCACCCCCATCGAACTGGTCTCCCAATTTATGTGGAACCCGAATTCTCTCCAAGATTCCCTGTACTCGCCATACAGGAAAGACCGTACCCTCCTCCTTCTCGACATCGGTGCTACGAGTCCATGCTGCCCTTTCCAACACTCCGGCGAAGGTGCCTTTGGGCTGATTGAATAATAAAACCTGATAGCTCTAATAAATAGTTTCAATTTCCGGGAAGCGCGAGCCGACGGTACAGTGATCCATCGTTGCGGAAGTGTGAAGTCTCAATCCACGTCCAGGAGACCGTCGCTCAGTGTCCAATCGAACAAGGCAGATCACATGGCTGATCGCATTTTTTGTGATTCTGGCCTTTGCTCAAATCCTATGCGCGCAAACGGTCGGCTCGACCGCGAGTTCGCCCACCGATACGAGTGCCAGGCTTGCAAAGCTTGAGCAGCAGGCGGCCGATGCCAAAAGCTCTGCCGATAATGCCTGGATGCTCGTCAGCTCCGCATTAGTCCTGATGATGACGGGACCGGGGCTGGCCTTGTTCTATGGCGGGCTGGTTCGCAAGAAAAACGTACTTGCCACCATGATGCAGAGCTTCGCTTTGATGGCTGTCGTCACTGTTTTGTGGGCGTTATTTAGTTACAGCTTCTCTTTCGGCGCTGGCACGAGCTTTTTCGGAGGCTTCCAGAACCTATTTCTGAGGGGCGTCGGTGCCGCCCCTGATCCCGATTACGCGGCAACCATCCCCGCCCAGACCTTCATGGTCTACCAGTTAATGTTCGCGATCATCACGCCTGGGTTGATCGCAGGTGCATTCGCCGAACGCATGAAGTTCAGCGCAATGCTGGCGTTCACCGCCATCTGGTCGATCATCGTCTACGATCCGATGGCGCACATGGTCTGGGGCAAAGGTGGGCTGCTCAATGCTTCGCTCGGAGGTCGCTTCCCGACCCTCGATTTTGCCGGCGGGACCGTAGTCCATGTGACCTCTGGCGTCTCGGCGCTGGTGTGCGCTCTTTATCTCGGCAAGCGTGTGGGCTATCCAAAGGAGCCCATGCCTCCCCACAGCGTAGTGCTCAGCTTTATTGGAGCGTGCCTTCTCTGGGTAGGATGGTTCGGGTTTAACGCAGGCAGCGCTCTCGGGGCTGGGAGTCTCGCGACCAGCGCCTTTGTCGCAACGCATTTCGGCGCCGCCGCAGCTGCCGTGGGTTGGGCCGGAGCAGAGTGGATTCGCAACGGAAAGCCCAGCGTGCTCGGCGGCATCTCCGGGGCAGTCGCAGGGCTGGTGGCGATCACACCCGCTGCCGGGTTTGTAAAACCCATGCCCGCGCTGCTGATCGGCCTGGTCGCGGGTGTCTTCTGCTACTGGATGGTCGCTGTCGTCAAGGCAAAACTTGGCTATGACGACTCGCTCGATGCATTTGGAGTTCATGGGGCAGGCGGCACTCTCGGCGCGATTTTGACCGGAGTCTTTGCGGTAAGCTCCGTCAACCCGATCTTCAAAGATGCGCAGGGGAACACGCTGCCTTCTGGACTGATTGAGGGTCATGCATACCAGTTGGTGAACCAATTGGTCGGTATTGCAATTGCCTGGCTCCTTGCGGTTGTGGGCACCTTAATCATATTGAAACTGGTCGATGTAACAATCGGCCTACGGGTTTCCGAGGAGGAAGAAGTGCAAGGCCTGGATCTCTCCCAACACGGCGAAGAGGGATACTATTGGGAGGCATCAGCTTAACGACAGCGCTCTGGCTGTCAGTGCAGCGTTTATAAACGCAGAACAGGACTTGCAAAGACTATGACGAAGGTGGAAGCAGTCATACAAAATTCCAAGTTGGACGCCGTAAAGTCTGCGCTGCAGGAGATCGGTGTTGAAGGGATGACCGTGCTCGAAGTGCGCGGTCACGGCCGGCAGAAGGGACACACCGAGGTCTATCGCGGTCGCGAGTATAGCGTTGATCTAATTCCGAAGACGAAGCTGGAGATGGTGCTCGCCGACGAGATGGTGGAAAAGGCGGTGCAAGCGATTCTCGGAGCCGCGCGCACAGGCAAGATCGGCGACGGCAAGATTTTCCTTTCTAAGATCGACGAAGCCATCCGGATTCGCAACGACGAGCGTGGAGAGGGCGCTTTGTAGCCAGCGTTCGTATCGAAACGTTTGTAGCGAAGACTGGGGGCTGTAAGCAGCACTGCCGGCAGCAGACGCTGCTGAATCAATCTTTCATCATGGCAGCGTCCACTCTTATCGGAGAACTAAGGGGTTCACTTCACAACGAGTCCGCTCGGATACAGAGAGACTTCGAATCCTCTGGAGAAGGCCGCGCCTGTGTCACGGACCGCACGCGCCTGATTGAAGAAATTCTGTCCCGTCTTTGGCATGACATCGTCTCTCCCGATGAGACCAAGCCTGCCAATCTCGCTCTCATCGCGACCGGCGGCTTCGGGCGCGGCTGGCTCTTTCCGTATTCCGACATAGATGTTCTCTTCCTTTTCGGCGAACGTGACGCCGAGCAGATTTTCAAAGACCCCGTTCGCCGGTTTTCGCAGGAATTGTGGGACCTTCGGCTGAAGCTGAGTCCTGCGTCGCGCACACTTGCGGAATGTGACCGTTACGATTCGAATAATACCGAGTTCACCATCTCACTCTTGGATTGTCGACATCTGGCGGGCGATCGCGATCTCTTTCGCAAGTTGCACGACAAGGTAATCCCAAAACTTGTGATGCGCGAGTCCAAGACGTTATTACAAGGCCTCGCCGAGGTGACGCGAGAGCGCCACGCCAAGCACGGGATGACGCTTTACCATCTCGAGCCGAACTTGAAGGAAGCTCCCGGCGGGCTGCGGGACTGCAATGTGGCGAACTGGCTTGCTCTAATCTCAGCCATCGACAAACTTCACGACTGGCCCGATGCGAGTTCACTGCGCGCGCCGGTGCGAAGACAGCTCGATGCGGCAATTGATTTCCTGATGTCAGCTCGTTGTTTCCTGCACTTTCGACACGGTCGTGACGACAACACGCTGAGCTGGGAGGCCCAAGACGAGGCTGCCGCGCGAAAAATCGGCGCCCGCGATGCGCAGCAACTAACGGCTGCCGACTGGATGCGTATCTACTTCGGACATGCGCGCTCGGTGCAGCGCGCCGTTACCCAGCTGCTTGAGGAAATCCCCGAGGCTTGGTCGGCACTCTATCGCCAGGTGCAGAGCTGGCGTACCCGCGTCACCACTCCGGACTTTTCCGTGGTAGACGGGTTGATCTTTCTTCAGCAACCCTCGGCTTTGCAGGATCCTGAAGTGTTGTTGCGCCTCTTTCATTTCATGGCGCATCAGGGACTGAAGCTGAGCGCAACCACAGAATATCGCGTAGAACAGGCTCTGCCCGCGTTGGCTGCAACACCGCCGCGCGGCGCCGAACTATGGCTTTACCTTCAGGAAACGCTTTTGCAGCCATTCGCCGCCGATGCCTTGCGAGCTATGCACTCGCTGCGCTTGCTTGGCTTGCTGCTGCCGGAATTGAAGTTGATCGATTCCCTGGTCATTCGTGACTTCTATCATCGCTTCACGGTGGATGAGCACTCGTTTCTGGCGATCGAATCCCTGCATCGTCTGAAGCAATCGCAATCGGAATGGGATAAGCGCTATGCCGAGTTGCTGGGAGAGCTAGAAGATCCGGAACTTCTCTACCTGACTCTTCTTCTTCACGACACGGGCAAAGGAGTGCCTGCGGACAATCACGTCGAGGCCAGCCTTGAGATCGCCAACCGCGCGATGGATCGCCTCGATCTAGATCCCAAAGAGCGAGCGGAGGTTCTGTTTCTAATCGCGAATCATCTTGAGCTGTCCGCGACACTGCGCCGGGACATTTTTGATCCGGGAACGGTCGCGGCATTTGCCGAAAAAATGGGCACACCAGAACGCCTCAAGATGCTCTGCTTGTTAACTTATGCCGACATCAAGGCGGTCAACCCAGAGGCGCTGACTCCGTGGAAGGCTGAGAACGTCTGGCAACTATACATTGCGGCCGAGAATTACCTGAACCGGAGCGCCGACCAGCGCGTGCATGGTGATGTCAATGACGAGAAGCTGGCTCGTTTGCGATCGTTGGCTCCAGTCACAGGCACCAAGTTCAAGACGTTCCTGGAAGGATTCCCAAGGCGCTATCTGCTCGTGCATACGGCCGAAGAGGTGATGCACCACATGCAGATGGCTGAGGAACTGGTGCCCGATCCCGTACAGGTTGACCTGAAACGTGGGCGCCATTGGTATGACCTAACGCTGGTGACCACAGATCGGCCGGCACTATTTGCAAGGCTCGCGGGTGTGCTTGCCGCGTGGGGCATGAACATCGTAAAGGCCAATGCTTTCTCCAACGAAGCTGGAATCGTTGTCGACACTCTTTATTTCACGGATCGCTTCCGCACGCTGGAACTGAATCTCTCCGAATGGGACCGGTTCAAGCGTAGCGTCGCGAGCGTCCTGCTCGGCGAAGCAGATCTGGACAAAATGCTCCGCGACCGCCAGCGCTCCGAAAAAGGCGCCATTACGAAAGTGAGAGTGGAAACCAAGGTCGAGTTTGACGACAGTTCTTCCTCGACGACGACTATCGTGCAGGTGATCGCACAGGATCGGCCCCGCCTGCTACATCGGATTTCGTCTTGTCTTTCAGACCAACAGTGCAATATCGAGATTGCCCTCATCGACACTGAAGGTCAGATGGCAATCGATACCTTCTACCTCACTTCTGCAGGCAAGAAACTTGCGGCTGATCACCAGAAGAAAGTCGAGAGAGCTCTCGTGCAGGAACTGCGAACGGAGTGAATCTGAAAAAGGTTCACGAAGGATTTTGAATTCCTTCGTGAACCTTCGTGTCTTTTGTGGTTATGGCACTTGTTACTTCGTCGAAAACTTGAACACGGTGGTCTGGTGGAACTTCTCTCCCGGCTTCAAGATCGTCGTTGGGAACTTCGGGTGATTCGGCGAGTCCGGGAAGTGCTGCGTCTCCAGGCAGAGTCCATAGCGTCGCTTGTAGACATGCCCCTCCTTGCCGGTCACACTGCCATCGAGAAAGTTGCCGGTGTAGAACTGCACGCCAGGCTGCGTGGTTGAAACTTCGAGGACCCGGCCGGTCGAAGGCTCGTAAACGCGCGCTGCCAGCGTCATTCCGGCCCCTTTGCGGTTGATTACAAAGTTGTGGTCGTACCCGTGCCCAAGCGTAAGTTGCTCGTTCTTGTCTTCAATCCGAGAGCCAATCTTCGTTGACGTTGTGAAGTCAAAAGGCGTTCCCTTCACGGGCGCTAATTCGCCGGTCGGAATCAGGTTCTTATCGACCGGGGTGAATCGGTCCGCATTGATCATAATTTCATGATCAAGAATATCGCCATTCCCCTCACCTTTAAGATTGAAGTAAGTGTGTTGGCTTACGTTAATGGGGCTGGCTTTGTCGGTAGTCGCTTCATAGTCGATAACGAGTTCGTTTGCGTCGGTCAAAACGTAGCTGACGCGGACCTTCATGTTGCCCGGAAAGCCTTCGTCTCCGTCCTTGCTTAGATATTCAAACAGTACCCCATTCTTGTCCTTCAGCGGTTGGCTCTCCCACATGACTTTGTCGAATGTTTTGGTTACACCGCCATGTAGTGTGTTCGGCCCGTCATTCTTGGGGAGAGTGTACGTCTTGCCATCGAGTGTAAATGTGCCATTTGCAATGCGATTCGCGTAGCGGCCGACAATCGCTCCGAGATAGGGTGGGTTTGGCACGTAGCCATCGTATGTGTCGTGGCCAAGCACAATATCAGCGGACTTTCCATTGCGGTCCGGGACGCGAATGGACTGAATAATGCCGCCGTAGTTCATTGCGCGGATTTCTACGCCGTGAGAATTTTTGAGCGTGTACAAGATAACGGGCCTCCCGTCCCGCACGCCGAAGCGTTCCTGCGCTACTTCCGATTTTGAAGTTTTCTGTTGCGCGACCAGCGCTGCGCAGGTCGCAAATGCGATAGCGCCAGCAATCATGAAGAATCGTCGTTGCATCATGGCGAAGAGTGTACTACGCAGCTAAACTTCCTGCAGAATCGATTTTCCAGAGGCACAAGGCTGTGCCATCGCTGAATGGCTTTTGATTCTGTTGACGAGAGAGGGCACGTTCAGATTGCCCGGTGTATTTCCTCTCTTCCCAGTTCCGCCCTAACCTTCCCATGACACTCTTCGCACCATGATCTTTCCCGTAGGTCGATCCACTCCACCGCATACGACGAGGCCATGGCACAGCGATAGTCCTCACAGTGGTGCAACCCCAGGGTGTGTCCCAATTCGTGAACAGATTCTTTCAGAAGACGATCTTTCAAGAGACCTTCATCCCGGTCCAGCCCGTAGAACTCCTGGCGCAAGCGAAAGGAAGAGACCACCGCGCACGGTCCTCCTAATTGCGCTTCACCAAAGACGTATTTCAAGATTGGGATGTAAAGATCCAGTTCTGTGATGGCCAGAAAACGCCAATCTCCGGCTCGCAGCAGTTGCATCATTTTCTGCAGAAGTTCAGATGAGTGAAACTGCTGGCGCTCGGCGTGGTATGCAGGACTCGGATCCAGTCGGTACGGAAGGATCTCGCAGTCGACGCGCAAACTTCTCGGTAACTCTTCGCGCAGATGCTCAAGCAAGAGGCTGTCGACGTTCCCTACCGGAAGCAGATGGATTGTATTCATTGAAGCCAGCGAGCGATTCTAGTTCCTGGTTTCAGCGGGGGTGCGACTCCAGCCATAGCGCTTCAGCTTATGATGCAAGGTAACGCGATCAATGTCGAGCACATCGGCCGCGCGACTCTGGTTTCCGCCACACTCCTGCAGAACACGAAGAATGTGAGCGCGTTCTACTTCATCCAGGCTCTTTCCGCCGGACGCAGCGCCATTCGTCTGCTTGAAGATGAAGTCCTGCTCGCGCAGTTCCGGTTCCTGTGCAACCACCATCGCCCGCTCCACGGCATTTTCGAGTTCGCGCACGTTGCCCATCCACGATTGCTGCATGAGTTGATTCATCGCTGCCGGGGAGACATGCATGATCTGTTTATTCATCGCTAGCGAGAACTTGCGCACGAAGTGCTCGACCAGCAATGGAATATCTTCTTTTCGGTCTCGCAGCGGTGGCAATTCGATATGAAAGACATTGAGGCGATAGTACAAATCAGGGCGGAACGTTCCTTCCTCAATCATTACTTCCAGATTCTTGTTGGTCGCCGCTACGCACCGGAAATCCACTTTAATTACCTGATTTCCGCCGACTCGGGTGATCTCGCGCTCCTGTAATACCCGTAAAAGGTCGGTCTGCGTCTTGAGACTGATATCGCCAATTTCATCGAGGAACACGGTTCCGCCCTCGGCGATTTCGAATTTCCCCTTCTTCCGATACTGTGCTCCAGTAAAAGCGCCTTTTTCATGGCCAAAGAGTTCGCTTTCGAGCAGAGTCTCTGTGAGCGCTCCGCAATGAATTGCCACCAGGGGATGAAACCTCCGCATGCTGGCTGCATGGATAGCCCGCACAACCAATTCCTTACCAGTACCGCTCTCGCCGGTAATCAATACATTCGCGTCCGTTGGCCCGACGGTTTCAATCGCGTCAAATACCTTACGGATTGCGGGACTTTGACCTACCAGGTCGCCAGGTCGTGTCGCTTCCGCAACAGTCTCACGGAGTCGAACGTTCTCCTTTTCCGCACGTTTGTGCGCCAGGGCCTTTTTCACCAAGTGTGCAATCTCATCAGGATCGAGGGGCTTGCTGACGTAGTCGTATGCACCATTCTTGAGCGCGGTGACCGCCGTTTCGACCGAAGCATAACCGGTCATCATGATCACAATCAGGTCGGGATCCATTTCATGCAAGCGTCGCTGCAGTTCGATCCCATCGGTTCCGCGCATTTTGATGTCGAGCAAAGCGAGATCCCACCTGCCCTCTGCCATGCGCGTGAGTGCGTCACTGGCACTCTCGGCCGTCCCAATTTCATACCCTTCCTCACGAAACCACTTGCCCAGAGAATCCCGGACGCTTAATTCATCGTCCACGATCAAAATCTTTCCTTGTGTCTCCACGAATCTTCACCTCCCGCTGACAGCAGCGGTAATTTGTGTCGCCGGGGCATGGTTCTGGTCGTCCGCCTCATACGGCAGAGTGATCGTGAATGTCGTACCGCGCCCTAGCTCCGATTGAACTTCGATGTTTCCGCGATGACGTTCCAAAATGCTTCGGCTGATCGCCAGCCCCAGGCCAACGCCCTTTCCCGTTTCTTTGGTCGTAAGGAATGGTTCGAATAGCCGAGGCAGAATCTCTGGCGATATTCCCGTCCCGTCATCGCGAACAACAATTCTGACTAAGTTGGCTTCTGCATCCTGTGCTGTGCTGACCCAGAGATTCCCTCCCTGTGGCATTGCATCTAGCGCATTCATCATTAGCGCGAGGAGGACCTGCTCAATCTGCGCTCCGTCGCAAATTACGTTGGCCAAATCTGGTTCAAGCTGAAGTTGAACCTGCACATTCGTCAGATCCAATTGATGCTGAATCAGCCGCAGGGCCTGTTGTATCACTCCATTCAAATTCGTTGACTGAAGGTTGATTGGGGTGGTGCGCGAGAAGGTCAGCAAATTCTTAACCAGATCACCACAGCGGCGGCTCTCGGCGGCAATTAGATCGAGCGAATCAGAGATGTCACGCTGCCGACTTTTTCCTGCATCATCGTTGTTAATCCATTTGCGCAGTAACTTCGCGTAAGTAAGGATCCCGGACAGAGGATTGTTGATCTCGTGCGCTAGCACAGCTGCCATTTTCCCGATGGATGCCATCTTTTCGGTATGCAACGCGTGTTCGTGGGCGCGCTTCAGCTCGCGTGTCTTCTGGTCCACACGTTCTTCAAGCGTATGCGTCCAGGCAACGTTTTCGCTGTGTTCCGCTTTTAACTGAGAACTCATCGCATTGAATGAGCTTGCCAGCTCGCCAATTTCGTCGTGCGACTCGACGCTTATCTGATATCCGAGGTCACCTTGCGCGAGATGTTCAGTTGCTTGCCTCAGTACCTTGACCGGACGAGCGACAACCTGCCAAACCAGAAGCCATGTCAGCGCCGCGATTAGCAACAAGGCGCAAGTCGTGTAAAGGATCATCCGCCAGGTGCTTTCGGCGAGTTGGACATCGGCTTTAGCTAAAGAAAGATTGGTGTCCAGCACGCCGAGAATTTGTTGATCTGTCGGATGCGCATGACAGGCTGCATTTGAGCACGCCGGTTGATTTTCGATGGGAGTAATCACGCCCAGAATGCGATGACCACTACCGTTGCGGTAGATGCGAAAGCGGTCCGGGCGATTGAGCCGTGACAGCGGCTGGGATTGCGCGTGGCAGGCGTAGCAAGCCTCGGCACTTTTGTCGACAACCTTGCTCTGCTCGCCCGAGGATGTCGTGTAAGTGATCCGCCCTTCTTGATCGAAGATGCGAATCTTTTCAATGCCCGGCTCCGAGGCCATCGTGTTGATCGAGCGGTAAAGTCCCTCTCGATCGTTTCGTAGCATGTAATCAGTGGTGCCTTGTTTGATTACGTCGCTGATGCGTTCAGCAGCTGCCAGCGTGTTCTGTTCCAGGTGCTGCCGGTGCAGGCGCACATTCGCGTACCCCATCAGGGCAAAGATCACCACCATCGCGCCGAGCAGTAGCAGGTTTAGCTTTACGCTCAGGCTCGGTGCGAACCGGAACCAACTTCCGCGGCTTGGTTCAGTCTCCCGCATGCTCCATCACCCCAGATGCTACTGAAACCGATTCTTCTGGCTCAGTTGCACTCTCCAGAGCGAGTTCTTCCTTCGGGAAGATCGGCAGATATTTCACCGCCATTCCGAACAAAGCGAATCCGGCTGCAATGATCATGCCGGTTACCGCCAGCTCGCTCCATTTGGGGAAGTAACGCACACCCGTCGACCCCTCGAACCCTGTGATGCTGACGTTCATGCGGTTGGTGATAAATCCCAGTACCACGAGCACCGCAGAAAAATACAAACCCTGTGGGCTCGTTCGTACTCGCTTCAGGCACAACAGAATCAACGGCGCGATCAGGGCCAAGACGATCTCGAGCCAGAAGAGATACGTCTCGTAGCTTCGATGAAAGGCCAACTTAAGAACTCCCCGATTAGCCAGATCTTCCAGACGGAGAATTCCATAAACGGCAAGGACGATCAGTAACACACGGCCGAGTTCCTGCAGAACCGGCAACTCCAATTGCAGGCCGAAATGCTTCGAACTCATCGACGATTCGAAGATCGTCATAGCCAGCCCTACCGCAATTGCCGATAGAAAGAAAAACACTGGCAGCAATGGGCTGTACCAGAACGGATGCAGTTTCTCAGGCATGATCAGATACAGCGTGCCCAGAGACGATTGATGCAGCGTTGAGAGAATGACTCCGAGGATCACAAGCGGGATCAAAACCTTCTTAATCAGTTTGAGAGGCTTCTGCAAATTGAAGCGCTCTAACACAACTGGAGAAAACTCAAGAGCGAGCACCGTCGTGTAGAGCATTACGCAGTAGGCGACCTCAAACATGACAGAGTGAGGGTTCCGCATGATGAGCGGATGCCAGATGTTGTACGGCTTGCCCAAGTCATACATCAGCGCAATGCAAACCAGCACGTATCCCAGGAACGCCGTCAGAATCGTTGGCCGGATGATGGAATGCATCCGCTTGATGTTAAGAATGTGAACCGTGGCGGTCAGCGTGAAGCCACCGGCTGCGAGCATCACTCCGCACAGAACGTCGAAACTGATCCAGATCCCCCAGGGGAATTGGTCGCTGAGATTCGTGGAAGCCCCCAGGCCCCGCGTGAACCGGAGGAATGTTGCGTAGAGCCCAGCAGCCATCAGAAAGAGGAAAATGATTTTCCAGAATGTCAGGCGAAATGCGGCAGGACGGGTCATTATCTCTTTCCTCCATTCCTCTTCTCATTCCCACTAGCGCTTCGCCCTTCAGCCAACGCCACTTCCTCGCGGCGATGCGTGATCCACCAAACACCACCCAGGAACATTCCTCCGAGCGGAACAAAATCAGGAATGTGCGACAGCACACGATAGGTAAGCATCGGAAGTGGATCTTTCGAGATATCCGTTCTGTATCCAAATGTCTCGAACGGCACGGCGGAAAGCAGCAATACCGACGTGCCGCCAACTTCTTCCAACCCGTAAATGTGATTCACGTAATTCGCGGGATTGTCGCGGATCCGTTTTTGCGCTTCCGCCACCAGTTCGTCCCGCTCCCCGAATTTAGTCGCGCCAGTAGGACAGATTTCGGCGCATGCCGTTGGCTTACCGTTGGCCACGCGGTCAGGACACATAACGCATTTCTGTACTTTTGGAAAAAGCTTTCCCCACTCATACTTCGGAACGCTGAACGGGCAGGCCACCATGCAATAACGGCACCCCATGCACTTTGATGGATCGTAGGTGACCGGACCCAGAGGGGTCTTTTTCAGGGCGCCTACCGGGCAGACAGATGCACAGGAGGGGTCCTTACAATTCATGCATAGGCGTCGCATGAACTTGTCATTGCGAGTGACAATGCAGGTGAGCTTGTGTGCTGACTGATATTCCTCTGCCGCGATACTATCGTCGTAAGAGAGATTGTTCTGGGTTGCGCAAGCCTGCTCACATTGCTTGCAGCCTATGCAAATTGTCGAGTCATATAAGAGTGCTTTGCTCATGCACGAATTCGCCGGAGAAAACGTCAGTCCGGACATCCTTTCGACCGATCGCCTGAGCTGATAAGGAAAGTAGAGGGCGGTTACTTGCGTAACAACCCACGCAAGTCAGAGCGCGCACAAGCTGCTTACCTCATCAGATCGGAGGCTGTCGCGAAATTCAGCAGCTTCAGACAGCTTAGAGTTTCAACAATTAGCAAATTCTTAGCCGTGACCCGTGTCACTTTTCGACGTGACGCCCATCAACACTCTCTGCAGCCCGTGCGAGCCGGATATTGGTTGTCTCGTTGCATTTCACATCAAACGCATGATGCGACTCTCACCACAACAGCGGCCGACGTGTAAATCATTGACAAATAGTTGCTTGCGACTGTCGTGAGCTCTTGGTTTGCGGATTGTTGCATTTCTCCTGTTGCGAACTGCATCGCTTGCTTCTGCTGCGAATTCTCTCAGCGATCACCAGCTTCAATTGCCTAAGCTTCGCAACCGCTTTAGAAAGAGCAGCCTGCGATGTATTGAGACAAACGAGACGGCGGGAGAAGCCATTGGCATGGCAGTTGCCTTAGTAATGGCGTGAGTAGCCGAGACGTGAAGAGGCACTCCAGGCGAGGTGGTTTATGACAGTCATCATGGTATTGCTGACGTTCGCAATCTTCCTAACGATTGATTATGTTCGTGGTCACAAGCAACTCGTAAAGCAGCCTGCAGCACAGTCCGTTTTGCGTGAGATGCCAGCGCGTGTTGTCCCTTCGATGGTCGCCGGGTTTCAAGTTCCCGAAAACGTGCGCTTCCATGCCGGACACACCTGGGCGCTGAGTGAGAGCCAAGAGTTGGTCCGGGTAGGAATGGACGACTTCGCGTCGAAGCTCATCGGCAAAATCGAGAACATCTCTCTGCCTCAACGTGGCCGTTGGGTTCGCCAGGGGCAGAAGATATGGACGATCTTGCGCGACGGCAAATCTGTCGATATGGTTTCCCCAATCGAAGGCACGATCAGCGATGTGAACGACGCAGTTGTACAGAATCCGGAACTCGCACGGAAAGATCCGTACGGTGAAGGCTGGATGGTAACGGTGAAGGCTCCTGATTCCAAGCTGAATTTCCGTAATTTGTTGGGTGGAACTCTGGCGCGCGCGTGGACAGAAGATTCTGCTCTGCGGCTTCGCAAGAGGATGCCGGTCGCGATGGCAGCAGCCCTGGCGCAGGATGGCGGCGTCGCCGTCGACGACATCACCGCGCATCTGCCCAACGAGGATTGGGCCACTCTAACAAAGGAATTCTTCCTGTCGTAGAGCAGGGCCGAGGAGTTGAACCTCGCCTAAAACGACGCCGCCCGGGGAAGATCCCGGGCGGTTTTCTATTGGTACAAACGACTATTCGGAGATCTGCTCTGACACCGGCCGCGAAAAGTTACGAAAAATCAAAATGCCGACTGCCACAGCAGAACTCAGCATGATCACGCGCATATACTGCGCGATCGGAAGAGACGAATCTCCTAGAATCGTCCTCAAAAGCCCGAAGCTTGCGCTCGTCGCACACATCGCGAAATAAGCGCGCTCCCGGAGGCAACGCGATAAACTTACGAGCCACGCCAGGATTGAAGCTACGATCAGATAGATCCCGACGAGAATGAAATCGCCAATAGCCGCAGTCCCCGCCAAAATTCCAGCCTTCGGCGAAGCAAATCCGTGAATCGCAATGCCCAGAAAGACGAAGGAGTGGATCAGCGCGATCAAAGCCCGTTTGCGATTGTTGAGAACCCCAAAGTCGTTCATCACGATGGATTCAGTCTCGCCGATCAGCAGAAAAGGGGGCGTGACGCGTGATACGCGCACTTGTGATTTTCATCACACAGGGCGTCCATCATCTCTGGAATCCGCCAATTGCGGGTGGTACCATCGCGAGCCATATGGCAAATCGAAGAACGGCCCTCCTGTTTTGTTATGCCGTAGTCATGGCCACAAGCGCTGCGGGACAAAACCTAACGGCTCCGTCTCGCCCCATCGTGCTCCACGCCGCGCGTATGCTCGATGTCAAAGCCGGGAAGATCGTCAAACCTAGCGAGATTCTCGTCGAAGGCGATCGCATCGCCGAAGTCGGGACCTCGGTAAAACATCCTGCCAATGCGGAGGTCATCGATCTCGGAGATCGGACTCTTATGCCCGGTTTGATCGACGCGCACATCCATCTGTTTCTCCATCCAGGCGCCGAAGATTTGCAGACTGTGCAGGAGTCCGTCCCTGAACGCACCATCATGGCGACGCTCGCCGCCCGTGACGACCTCATGGCTGGATTCACTGCCGAACGCGACATGGGAACGGAGGGTGCAGGCTCCGCGGATACGGCCATCCGCAATGCGATCAATGACGGCAAAATTCCAGGCCCCAGATTGCGCATTAGCGGTAATGCGATCAACATCCTCGGCGGGCACGAAGATGCGATTGGCTACAATCCTGCCCAGCATGTTCTTCCCAATGCCGACTATGCGAACAACGCTGACGAACTTACAGCCGTCATGCGCGAGCAGTTCAAGGAAGGCGCCGATTTCACCAAGATTTATGAAACTGGGGCGGACTTGATCAGGGACGGTAAGCTCTCGACGCCATTTCAGTACACCGAAGGACAACTGGAAGCCGCAGTCAAAGAAGCGGCACGGCTTGGCAAGCACGTTGCCGTTCACGCGACCGGGGAACCGGGCACGCTCTTTGCGGCACAGGCCGGGGTTATTTCGATTGATCACGCCGATCAACTTAGTGAAGAAACCATGCATTTGATGAAAGAGAAGGGAATCTTCGCGGTTCCGACATTCACGATTTTTGAGTATTTCGCCGAGCACGCCGCGAATCCGCAGTCTGGTGCACGACAGCGCCAAATGCTCGATCTGAAGGCACAGGAATTCAAGAAGCAGATCTCTGCCGGAGTTCCGATGGCCGTCGGCTCTGATGTAGGGCCCTTTCCGCATGGAACGCAGGCCCGGGAGCTCGTTCTGATGGTGAAGTACGGCATGTCCCCTGCGGCCGTACTGCAGGCTGACCTGCTGAACGGAGCGAAACTTCTGGGATGGGAGGGCCAGATTGGATCGCTCGAGCCGAACTATCTTGCGGATGTGGTCGCGGTGGAAGGCGATCCGCTCCAAAACATTGGCGCGGTGAACAGGGTCAGTTTCGTGATGAAAGATGGAATGATCTACAAGAAATGAACCGGCTGATACAAATCGCAGGGCGGAAGTGCAAAATATTGCATATTCCTTGCTAGAGTCGTTTCCGAGGGACGCTTTAATCGCCTGTTTTCTATGGCTTAGAGAGGCTACGGATGCGGGCTCTTGGCTGCCTACTTGCGCTCACATCAAGTGCTTGCTTCGACATCAAGCCCTATGATGAACTCAAGACGTCGGAATCTTGCAATTCTCCTGGTAGGTCTGATCGCGACTGCGTGTCCAGCTTCATTCGCACAAGGCCCGATGCCGGATGCACCGACGTCGGCCGTTCAGCCAGCTTCGGGGATGGTTCTGACGCAGCCAAGCCTCGAATCGCATAAATTCCTCGACCGGCAAAACCGGATTTTGTTCGTCACTGTGGCGGCACTAAATGGCGCCGATTTCGCTGTCACACACTCGAACCTGCAAAACGGCGGCCACGAATTGAATCCGATCGTTCGTCCTCTCGCATCGTCAACCCCGGCACTGGCGATCAACTTCGCGGCTGAAACGGCGGGTGTGATCGCCGTAAGTTATCTATTCCACAAGACCGGCCACCACAAATTCGAGCGCTTTACGTCCTACGTAAATATAGGAGCCTCGGCCGGCGCCGTTAGCTACGGACTCCTCAATCGATAAAGTCTCGTGTTGTCTTTGAAAGCTCAGGCTCTTTCTGAGCGCTCTCAGCGGCCCTTTCTCTGCGACCTCTGCGGTAAAACAAGCCCGAACGAACGATAGAATCGTCGAGAGACTCAATGAGGCAGGAAAGCATTGGAAACTGCCCGCCTACTGAAATCCTTATCCTCTTGGTAGTATTGCCAAATCAGCTATCCTGAATCGAAACGGCAAAAAGACTATGAAGATTGCGAAAGACGTTACGGAACTCATTGGGCACACGCCACTGGTCAGGCTGAATAAAGTCACCCAAGGCTGTGTCGCCGAGGTCGTTGCAAAGCTCGAAAGCCAGAATCCACTTTCCAGCGTGAAAGACCGCATCGGCGTAAGCATGATCGAAGATGCCGAACGGGCCGGAAAGATCAAACCGGGCAAGACGATCCTCATCGAGCCCACCAGCGGAAATACGGGCATCGGCCTCGCATTCGTAGCTGCCGTGAAGGGCTACAAACTGGTCATCGTTATGCCCGACACGATGAGCCTTGAGCGGCGCACCCTCCTGCTCGCATTCGGAGCTGAAATCGTGTTGACACCTGGTCCTCGCGGCATGACGGGAGCCATCATCAAAGCCAAGGAAATCCTGGCGAACACTCCAGATGGCTACATCCTCCAGCAATTCGAGAATCCCGCTAATCCCAAGATTCACCTCGAAACGACGGGACCAGAAATTTGGGAAGATACCGACGGACGCGTCGACATTCTCGTTTCTGGCGTCGGGACCGGCGGGACGATTACTGGAGTCTGCGAGTACATCAAGCCAAAGAAGCCGTCATTCAAAGCCGTTGCCGTCGAACCGGTTGATAGCGCAGTTCTCTCTGGAGGCAAGCCCTCGCCGCACAAAATCCAAGGGATTGGAGCTGGATTCATTCCCAGTATCCTGCGTCGCGACTATATCGACGAAGTCATCACAGTTACGAATGATGAATCGATCGACATGGCCCGCAGGCTTCCCCGCGAAGAAGGACTATTCGTTGGTATTTCATCGGGAGCCGCGGTTGTCGCTGCATTGAAAGTTGCCAAGCGGGCGGAAAATGCCGGCAAGCTGATCGTGGTAATTATCCCGTCTTTCGGCGAGCGTTATCTGAGCAGCATTCTGTTCCAGGAATTGCGCGAGAAGGCGATGCAAATTCCAACGGCTGCACTACCGGCCTGAGATTCACCATGCCGCACCTCTTCTCTCTCATCCGCGAAGATATATCGAACGTGATGGAGCACGATCCTGCGGCCAAGTCTCGCGTCGAGGTGTTCTTCTGTTATTCGGGACTTCATGCCGTCTGGTGGTATCGCATCGACCACTGGTTCTGGAATCACGGCATGTTTTTCCTTGGCAGAGTCCTGTCTCAAATGGGTCGCCTGTTGACTGGAATTGAGATTCATCCCGGCGCCAAGATCGGCCGACGTCTTTTTATCGACCACGGGATGGGAGTTGTGATTGGCGAGACATCGATCGTCGGTGACGACGTTACGCTCTATCAAGGAGTCACACTGGGAGGAACCGGCAAAGAGCGCGGCAAACGCCATCCTACACTCGAAGACAATGTTGTCGTCGGCGGCGGAGCCAAGATCCTCGGCAATATCACCGTGGGGAAGAACTGCCGAATTGGCGCCGGTTCGGTCGTGCTGCGGAATGTCCCCGAGAACTCGACTGTGGTCGGTGTTCCTGGCCATATCGTATTCCGCGAAGGCAAGCGTGTGGTGATTACCGATCCCAAGCTGATCGCCGATCCCTTGTCGGAAGCGTTGGCCTCGGTCGCAAACGAGGTCGGAAAGCTCCGAGAGCGCGTCACTCAGCTTGAAGGAGGACAGCATGCTTCCGAGTCGCTTCATCCTTCTGTTCAAAACCTCATGGACGATCTTGATTACCAAATCTGATTCAGTATCTCTTTCCGCTGCTGGAACGCTTTGACAAAGCTGGGTCAAACGTTTAATGTTCCGGTTTGCGTAAACGTTTACGCGAGTCGTACTCGTGCGAACCGAAGGCCGCAATCCCAGTCTTTCCCATGTTGCTGACGACACTGAGAGATGAGGTATTGGAAGCTAACCTGGAACTGGTTCGCCGGGGCCTCGTCGTCTACACGTTTGGTAATGCCAGCGGCATTGATCGCGATCAGGGCTTGGTCGCGATTAAGCCAAGCGGTGTTCCGTATGAGGAACTCAAGCCGGAACATATGGTTGTTTGTGATCTCGAAGGCAAGATCGTCGACGGCAAGCTTCGGCCCTCCTCCGACCTTCCCACGCACCTGGAGCTATACCGGGTCTTCCCTCAGATTGGCGGGGTAGCGCACACGCATTCCGAGTACGCGACCGCATGGGCCCAGGCCGAAACTCCGATTCCGTGCTTCGGAACAACGCATGCCGATTACTTCCACGGGCCGGTGCCCGTTACAAAGCGCCTGAGCAAGGCGGAAATATCTGGAGACTACGAACTTGAGACGGGTCGAGCGATTTGTGAAACGTTTTCAAAACTCGATCCGAATTCGATCCCGGCCGTGCTCGTAGCCGGGCATGCACCCTTCTGCTGGGGACCAACTCCCGCAACTGCCGCGCATAATGCCGTTATTCTCGAATACGTCGCTCGTATGGCCGCGCACTCGCTGTTGATCAATGCGGAGTCGCAGCCAATCGCCCCCGAATTGCACGACAAGCACTTCTTACGAAAGCACGGTCGCAACGCCTACTACGGACAGGTCAAGACACAATGAATCTTGCTCTGCTACTCAGTTCCAACACGCTGGTGCACCTCTCGGCGGTCGATCTCGCCATCATCATCTTCTATTTTGCCCTGGTACTGGGCATTGGCTGGTACCTGAAAGGGCAAGCCAATACGGGCGAAGATTTCTTCATGGCCGGACGCGAGATGACTGCCTGGGTGGCAGGTCTCGCCTTTCTTTCGGCGAACCTCGGATCCTTGGAATTGATGGGCTGGGCGGGCAATTCGTACAAGTACGGCATCCTCGCAGCCCACTGGTATTGGATCGGCGCCATCCCCTCGATGCTGTTCCTGGCTCTGGTCATGATGCCGTTTTACTACGTCTGCAAAACGCATTCGGTGCCGGGGTATCTAAAGCTGCGTTTCGGAAAAGGCGCGCAAGCGATTTCGTCGATTTCGTTCGCATTTATGACAGTGCTGATGAGCGGCATCAACATGTACGCGATGGCGGTCGTGATGAAGGTGGTGCTGGGATGGAACATGCATTTCAGCATTTGGGTCTCAGCGGGCACAGTTGCTGTGTACGTCGCTCTCGGCGGATTGCGCTCCGCCATCTTCAACGAAGTTCTTCAATTCTTTCTGATTTGGGCTGGGGCGTTGTTGATTCCGATCCTGGGACTGATTGAAGCCGGTGGCTGGCACGGATTGCAGGCGAAGATTCTGCAGAACCTGACTGAACTCCACATGGCCAACCCAGGTTCTTACACTCACCTGTGGTCAACGCTGGGAAATTTCAACGATAACCCGATGGGCATCAACTGGGCTGGCATCGTCTTCGGACTCGGAGCCGTAATCGCCATGGGTTACTGGACCACTGACTTCCTCGTGGTGCAGCGCGTCCTTTCGGCAAAAGATCTTCGGTCGGCTGAACTTGCACCCATCATCGGCGCGGCCTTCAAGATGTGCGTGCCGTTCATCGTCATCCTTCCTGGCCTACTTGGGCTCGCACTGCTTCGCGATCCGCATACCGGATCGCTCATCCGCCTTGTCCCTGCCAACGTTGCATGGTCCGATGCAGGACAGGCTCAGGGGCTACATGGCTACGATGAAGTCCTGCCCCTGATGTTGGCCCGCTACTGCGGCCCGGGATTGTTGGGACTGGGAATTACCGCACTGATTGCCGGCTTCATGTCCGGCATGGCAGGCAATGTCAGCGCCTTCACAACCGTTTGGACCTACGACATCTATGGAACGCTGATCAACAAGAATGCCACAGACCAGGGCAAGGTCAGAATGGGCCGTTGGGTTACGGTGATCGGAGTCATCGTCAGCATCTTCACCGCATACATTGCGGCGGGTGCTCCGAGCATCATGGACTATGTTCAGTCGCTGTTCAGCTTCTTCATCGCCCCACTGTTCGGAACGGTGCTTTTAGGCATGATGTGGAAACGCGCCACTCCGGCTGGTGGTTGGACTGGTCTTCTTGCCGGAACGCTGTCTTCGATCGGTATGTACACGTGGGTCAAGGTCGATCCGAACGCGGTGCGCTACGTCGCACTATCGATGGACGCGCAAGACCAGGCGCAGAACATGTTTCGCGCCCTCTGGTGCTGCCTGATTTGCGTGATTGTGACAGTCGTCGTCAGTTATCTGACAACACCAAAACCGGATTCTGAACTGAAAGATGTGGTCTATGGCCTAACCCCGATCCCGAAAACTGAACACGTATCGATTTTTCACAGCCCGATTTTCTGGGGTGTGGTGGTGGCCGTCATATTTGTTATTTTGCAGATCATTTTCTGGTAGGAGCTACGCATGAAATCCGGAAGCCACCTCTCCATCTGGTTCTTTACGGGACTGTGCCTGGGCGTGAATGGCGCGCTGATTTTCGCCACGGGAATCTACGAAGCCCTTTACCCTCCTGCCGAGAAGGTCGTTCTCTACAACCTGCACGCGAACATCTGGTGGGGGGCGGTCCTCACAATCCTCGGCCTGTTCTTCAGCTTGCGGTTCTCTCCTGCGAGGGAGCGCGCACGGATGGGCGGCAAATCTTAGTTAGTTTTTTCATCAGTGGAAGAGGAATTCATATGTCAGAAAAAAAGAAAATGACGATGGGTGTCATCATCGGGAACCGCGGTTTCTTCCCCGATCAACTGGCGAAATCAGGGCGAGAAGAGATGATCCAGGCGCTGGCTAAGGCTGGTATGGATTGCATTGTGCTCGGCCCCGATGATAGCAAGCACGGCGCCGTCGAAACACACGAAGAAGCGAAGCGCTGCGCAGCTCTGTTTAAGAAGCATGCGGATAAGATCGATGGCGTGATCGTCTCACTTCCTAATTTCGGCGACGAGCGCGCCATCGCAGACACGCTTCGCCTGGCGCGGCTTGATATTCCCGTGCTTATTCAGGCAACGCCGGACGACGCCTCGAAGATGACAATCCTGCATCGCCGTGACAGCTTCTGCGGAAAAATGTCCGCCTGCAATAATCTGCGGCAATACGGGATTCCCTATTCCCTAACGCGCCTACATACGGTGGCTCCCGATTCGCAGGATTTTCAGACTGATCTGGCCTGGTTTGCTGCGACTTGCCGAATAGTAAATGGCTTCCGCAATCTGCGCATTGGCAGCATCGGTGCGCGGCCCACCGCGTTCAATACGGTTCGCTACAGCGAAAAGATGCTTGAGAACAACGGTATCTCGGTCGAGACGCTCGACTTGTCGGAAGTCTTCGGACGAATTGGCAAGTTGAAAGATGACAACTCCGGAGTACAGGCGAAACTTGCCGAGATCAAGAAGTACGCCAGCACCCAAAATGTTCCCGATGCCGCGTTGATGAAAATGGCGAAGCTGGGCTATGTCGTCGACGACTGGATGAAGCAGACCGATCTACAGGTCACCGCCGTCCAGTGTTGGACGTCCATGGAAGAGTACTTCGGTGTCGTCCCTTGCACGATCATGAGCATGATGAGCAATAAACTGCTACCTGCCGCCTGCGAAGTCGACGTCTGCGGCACTCTTAGCATGCACGCATTGGCCCTTGCGTCCGAGACACCGAGCGCGCTTCTCGACTGGAACAACAACTACGGCGATGATCCAAACAAAGCTGTCTGCTTCCACTGCAGCAATCTGCCGAAGCATTTTTTCCAGGACATCCGCATGGATTTCCAGGAAATCATCGCAGGCACAGTGGGCAAAGAAAACACCTTCGGAACAGTAGTCGGGCGCGTGAAGCCAGGAGCGATGAGCTTCGCTCGATTCTCCACGGACGATACGTCTGGAGTCATGCGCGGATACGTCGGCCAGGGTGAGTTCACCAGCGATTCGCTGAATACGTTTGGTGGCGTCGGCGTCGTCAAAATTCCAGAACTGCAGAAGCTGCTGCACTACATTTGCGAGAACGGATTCGAGCACCACGTCGCTGCGAACTTCTCGAGCACCGCGGGTGCTGTGTATGAAGCAGGGGTACGCTATCTCGGCTGGCAGATGTATTGGCACGCAAACTAGGCGGAAGCCGAAAACCTGACGCGATTTTATGGCCATTGTAGCGGGAGTAGACTTTGGAACCCTGAGTGTCCGCGTGTCGATTGTTGACAGCGAGCGCGGACCCCTCGCCTCCGCAGTTTCTGAATATCCTCTTCATCGCAAGCGCGAGGATCCGGACTTCGCCACGCAATCGCACGAAGACCATATGCGCGCGCTAGCCGAGGCGACCCGTCAGGCCGTCAAGGCCGCGGGTATCAGCGGGGATCAGGTCGCATCCATCGCTCTCGACACAACCGGCTCCAGCGTGATTCCCGTTGGCGCCGGCATGACTCCACTCGATGATTACTATCTCTGGTGCGATCACCGGGCCAAGACTGAAGCTGCATTAATCACTGAACTCGCGCGTATCGAAAAACTCCAGGCAATTGAGTGGTGTGGTGGCGTCTACTCCTCCGAATGGGGTTGGGCCAAGCTTCTCCACTGGCTGCGCCACAATCCTGGTAAGCGCGATCAGTTCGTCAGCGCTTTTGAGCACTGTGACATGGTCGCGGCAACGCTCTGCGGAATCACCGATTCACGCCAGGTGAAGCGCAGCATTTGCGCCATGGGGCACAAGTGGATGTGGAATGAATCTCTCGGCGGACTTCCGCCAGAGAGTTTTCTCGCAAAGGTCGATCCACTGCTCGCCGGCGCCCGAGATAAGTTGGAGGGCGCGTATGCAACTTCCGATCACATCGCAGGAAAGCTTGCGCCGCAATGGGCCGAGAAGCTGGGGTTGCGCGCTGGAATCCCGATCCCTGTAGGAGCTTTCGACGCCCATTGGGATGCCATCGGAGCAGGCGCCAAAGAGGGCGATGTGGTGAACGTCGTCGGCACTTCAACCTGCATCATCGCTTACGCTCCGAAGGCGCAGCTGGTTCCGGGCGTGTGCGGAGTCGTCCCCGGAAGCGTCCATCCGCAGTTCACGGGAATTGAAGCTGGACTCTCAGCAACCGGAGATATCTTCAGCGCGATCGCACGGCGTGCTGGAACTACGGTCGAAGAACTCAGCAAAGGGCTGGAAAAGTATCACGCAGGTCAAACCGGCCTGCTGCGAATGACGTGGGACAACGGCGACCGTACCGTGCTGGTAAATCCAAACTTGGGCGGCATGACGATCGGCTGGAATCTGGTCCATACTGCCCAGGACGAACTCTTCGCTGCTATCGAAGGGACCGCGTTCCACACCCGAGTCATTCTCGATCGCATGGATGAATACGGCGCTCCAACTCGACGCGTGATCAATGGCGGCGGCGTCCCGCAGAATAACCCGGTCCTGAACCAGGTTTATGCCAACGTGCTGGGCCGGCCAGTGCTCGTGCCAAGCGGAAAAGTCACAGGTTTAGGGTCGGCAATCTTCGCCTTCATGGCGGCGGGCGTATTCAAATCAATCGGCGAAGCTCAAGACAAGGTCTGTCCCAAACACACCGTGTACGAACCTCAGCCCGAAACACAAAACACGTACGCAACACTCTATGAACTTTACCGGAAAATTTATTTCGAATTCGGAAATCCGGAACGTCCGGCATTCGGCGACGTGCTGCCGAAATTAATTCAGATTGCGCGCGGATAAACCTTAATGTTGCCCGGGCTAGTGCAGAACTTCCACCAGGAATCCTCCCGGAGCCTGAAAATAAAATGTCCATGAGCCATGAAGGCGCGCGGGCTTGGTGACTTGGAATCCGTCCTCTCGCAAACGCTGGTTGATGTGGTTGACCTGCTCCTCGCTGTCCTGGATGAAGCCGATGTGAAATCCCGCAGGATACTTCGGATCGTTTCCTTGCGCTGCACGAAATAGTGCAAGCAGCATCCCGTCGTCATCTGACATAAAACTCATTCCGTCCCGCGGCTCCATACCCTTGTAGCCTCTCAGGCCGAAATATTTCTCCAGGAAGCGATGGGCATCCGGGACGTTGGAGACAGTCAAATTCAGATGATTCAGCTTCACGATTACGCCCTCCGAGAAGTGCTCTTGCTATGAGATTCCCTACGAGCACGGGAGGTCGCATTTGTCGCGAAGCCTGGGCGCGCTACCCGCCTGCAATGGCGCCAATGATGAGGTAAGGCTCTTTCCCAGACACCACGGCTTCGGGTAACGGAGAATCCGGAGGTTCATGAGTCAAATCTTCCTGGCAGGCAAAAAAACGCAGGAAGGCGCGGCGCTGCTTGGTTCCGTGATCGCGGATCGCGCCCTTCAACATCGGGTAACGCTCTTCCAGTGCATCCAGGACTGACCGCTGCGTCACCGCACCTTCGACTGGAATTTCAACTTCATGCCCGACATGCGCCAGCGTTCGGAGATGCTGAGGAAGTTCCACACGTATCGTTACAGCCATCGCTAAGGTGTCCTCATTTTACGTAGGTCTCTTGCAGATAAAGATTTTTCCACGCACCATTCTTGCGAATCCAGACTTCTCCGAAGACACTTCTGGCCTTAGAGGTTTCGCCGTTGGACTTGCCCTCGTACTGCGCGATGTAAGTAACCGCTGCTGAGTTTTGTCCAGTCGGAGTGACGGTGAAATCGCTCAAGGTATAGTTCAGCAGTTCGAATTCGTCGACTGCGTTCACTTCTGCTTTCTTGTCCCCGAACGTGCTTAGGCCTTCTTCAAACATCCGGAAGTTGTCATCCAGTAACGAAGAAAGCATAGCCTTGTCTTTCTTCTGAAATGCGGCCCAAAGCTTTCGGACTTGCGCCTCGACCGAGGTGGCGTCGAGTTTCGAGTTGGATGCCTGCTTCTCCTGCGCCGTTACAGCACTTGCAAATATTATGAGGAACGCCGCAACAGCAACCGAAACTCGTTTCATGCCTTTCTCCTAGACCGACCTTTGTGATCCCGAGTTAAGCTAGCGTTTGCACTTCGACCGACAGTACCGATGGCAGATCCCGCACGATCGGCATCCATGAATCGCCAGCATCCGAAGAGCAGTACACCTGGCCTCCAGTTGTGCCGAAGTAAATGCCACATTTGTCTAGCGTGTCCACGGCCATCGCATCGCGCAGAACGTTTACATAACAGTTCTCTTGCGGCAGGCCCTTGGTAAGCGGCTCCCACTCATTGCCACCGGTCTTGC
>Ga0335085_10002956_pt1 | contig 30585 bp, 22 predicted proteins | sample Lox_Sample_45_FD_206712 | JGI IMG/M metagenome (GOLD analysis project Ga0335085, IMG submission 206712) | Soil microbial communities from Loxahatchee National Wildlife Refuge, Florida, United States - Lox_Sample_4.5 | ecosystem: Environmental > Terrestrial > Soil > Wetlands | place: USA... | reverse complement strand
CCTGGGGTCGGCGGTGGCCAGCCGCTCGGCAATTCCGGCTAGCGCCCGGCTGCGTTGCTCGTCGGCAGGGATGGCTTCGGCTACCGCGAGGGCCCGCTCGATCAGCGTGGAGTTCGTGGGATCAGCACCGGCCAGCGCCTCGCTGCGCAATGAGTCGTCGGGGATAGTTTCGGCCACAGCTACGGCACGCTCAATCAGCGTCGAGTCCCTGGGACCGGCGCTCGCGACCCGCTCGGCGATACCGGCTAGCGCCTGGCTGCGCTTGATGTCGGCGGAGATGGTTTCGGCCACAGCTACGGCACGCTCAATCAGCGTCGAGTCCCTGGGACCGGCGTTCGCGACCCGCTCGGCGATACCGGCTAGCGCCCTGTTGCGCCACGAGTCGTCGGGGATGGTTCCGGTCACGGCGAGGGCTCGCTCAATCGATTCGGGGTTCCTTGGATCGGCACCAACCAGTCGCTCGGCGATGCCGGCTAGCGCCCCGCTGCGTCGCAAGTCATCGGGAATGGTTCGGGCCGTGGCCAGGGCCTGGTCGATCAACACCACGGCCTGAGCTCGATCAATGATGGCCAGCCGCTCGGCAATACCTGCCCGCGCCCGACAGCGCCAGGAGTCGTCGGGGATGGCTTCGGCCACCGCGAGGGCCCGCTCGATCAGTGCCGGGTCGGCGGGATCGGTGCCAGCCAGTTTCTCGGCGATGCCGGCCAGCGTCTCGTTGCGGAGCCAGTCGGCGGGGATGGCTTCGGCGACGACGACGACCTCCTCGATCAGTATCGGGTCCCTGGAATGGGCGATGGTCAGCTGCTCGGCAATACGGGCGAGTGCCATGCTGTACCACAAGTAGTCGGGGATGGTTACGGCGATACCGAGGGCTCGCTCAATCGTCTCAGGGTCACTGGGATCGGCGCCAACCAGTTGCTCGGCGATGCCGGCCAGCGCCTTGCTGCGTTGTCCGTCATCGGCGATGGTCCCGGCCAGCGCCACGGCCTGCTCGATCAAAGGGTGGACGTCAGGTCGGCCAGCGACTACGGCCAGTACCGCCGGGATGGCCTCCCCGGCTTCTGGATGCTGGCAGGCCTGCGTGATTCCGGTTTGGGGATCACCCATGACCGCCATGGTCACAAGCACGGGGATAGGAAGCCGACCGATCAGGGCTCTTACATAGGCGGCGAACAGCCAGGCGCGCACGGCGTGGTAGATGGCGTCAGGCGCTTCGGCAAGGGCAGCGTGGCTGTAGTGGTCGAGCCCAGCAAGGAACGCCGCGTCCGATCCGGTGGCAACCAGGAATGCGCTGCGCCATTTGACTGTCGGAAGGGCCTTGAGTCTGTCCCAGGCACCGGCGGTCACGAGGTGGTAGCCGAGCCACTCCGCTCGGTCTCTCGTGAGCTTGCCAGGGCTGACGTCGGCAAGCACGGAAAGCCCGGCCAGTCGTTCGTGGACAGGTTGGTGACGAGCATCGCCGGGGCGGCCGCAAGAATAATGCAGCCATGCGGCGATAAGGTCGTGCAACTCGATCGTGAGCCGGTCCTTCTGTACCGGCTCGACGAGGCCGGCCCGGACCAAGAGCTTTATCTCCTTCCGCGTTGCGTTCTGCGGGATACCCCAGAGGTCCTCGAGCATGGGTTGGGTGATCGACGCACCGGGTGGGTAGATGGCTAGCAGCTCAAAGCGTGCCTGGCGCTCGGCACCCAGCCACTCCAGCGAGCGACGTACCAAGACGTCGACTGAGCGGGGCGCCGCGGCCTGGGGGATGCGCTCCAGGTCGTCAAGCATGGTCGGGTCGTCGGGGAACTCGGCACGGACATTCTCGGCTCGCCCGATGAGCACAGCCGGTTCTGTGGTCCCTGGCTGCGGTTTGTATTCATCGTCAAAGCCCAAGTCGAGCTCGTCGTCGCGGTGGATCTCGGCGGCAGCCAGCGTCAGCAAGAGCGCCCAGTGGAACAGCGTCTCGGCCAGGCCACCAAGGGCCTGGTCGAGTTCTTCGCTACGGGGGGTTTCACGAGCGAGGATCTGAATGGCCTGCTCTCGGTCCACGGCGCCGACTGGCACCGCTGAGGTGCCAGGCACAGAGATCCCTCTGGTGGTGGCTAGGATCGTCACGGTGTTCGGGAGGTTGGCCCGCACTGTGCTCAGTAGTTCGCGATCCCAAACGTCATCCACGATCAGGAGCAGCCTCTGCCCGCTCAGCACGTCCACAAGGTCCCGGTCCCGGTAACCTAGGGCTTCCTGGAGGTCGCGGGCCACGCCGTCTGCCGTCCCGGTCTGACCGGCTCGCTGCATGATGATCCCGTCAGCGAACTCAGCCCACACCCGCACGTCCTCAGCGATCTGACGGGCGAGCACGGTTTTTCCCAGGCCGCCAGGGCCGCGCAACAGGACCAGGCCAGCGCCGACATCGCCACTGTCAACCTTGAGGATCTGACCGACTACCTCATCGAGTAGGTCAGCGCGGGTCACCATTCCCGGCGGCAGAAGCCCTACACCAAAACGAAGCGGCCTGGAGATCCGCACCGAAAGGTCAAAAGCCGTGATGACATCACCGATGGGCACGGCGTACAGCACATTTGACGCCGCCTGCCTCTCGCCCAGGGCCACTGCTGTACGCAGCGGCTTCTGCTCAACCAGCAGGGCCAGCACTACCCGCCCCAGCGAGTCCAGCACAGCACTGCCGGAATAGCCTCCAAACTCACCGAGCTGCTCTTCCACCTCTAGCTGCACCACCTCGACCCGTTTGCCTCGGGCCTTATGAATAGTCACCCGGGTTGTAGTGACCGTTCCGTGCAACTGCGGGTCGTTCCCGCCAGGCGGAGGCGACTCCACCCGCCATTTCGCCCCATGCATCGCCGCAGACGTGGGCAAGAACTCCTCGACGTCGTTCATCAGCCACAAAATGGCAGCATCATGTTCGACGTCAAACTGCACCCTCGCTACATCGACAGCCTGGCTCCCGGCCGGGACATACACGACGGGCTTGTCCTTGCGGCTGCGGACTACGTGGTTGGCGGTGACAACCATCCTGGGGCCAAGGGCGAAGCCTGCACCGCAGTCCTTGCCCCCCACCAGCACCCTGCCCAGCTGCCCGGCCATTGCTACCTACGGGTCTGCTCTGGTGAACCTGACCGAGACCTCAAGAGTCGCCCCCGCCGAGGCTTTGGACAGGATCACGCCCGCCTCCGCCGTCAGGGTGATCCCGAACGAGGCCGACAACTCATCCAGCTTCCATCCGTCAGGCGAGACCAGCGACTTCAGGCTCTTCGACACCGCTTCAACACCAGCCTCGATCGCGCCCTGGATGTCTTCTCGCCGGTCAGCCAGCCCGTCTGCCAGATTGCGCCCGAAGGTGATCTCCCGGTCCGCAGCCACGTCCACGTCGACGACCTGCACCCATACCCGCTCAGGACCAGTCTCAGTCATCACCCAGCCGCCTTCCCCGCCTGCACTGCACCTCCCACTCTAGGTCTCTTACCAACGATCGTTAGGCCTACCGCCAGCGACACCCATGAGGGCCATCATTGTCAAGCCGCCCTCAACGCCTGCGAGGTCACCTTCGACGGCCGGTTAGACGAGCGCGGCAACCTCGGCGCTGACTGGGGGCCGTCCGTCCGGTTCGGGTAGATCCAGCGGCGGCGGACCAACTCGCGATGCCAGCGCAGGACCGTGGCCGGGGTGACCAAGAAAGCCGACCAGCGTGGTCGGGGTAGAAGCCGGGACAGTTTCCGTGCAGAACTGGTCGGCGAGCTCAGCGAGGCGCAGGTGAGCATTGTCTGGGTGGTAGCAGTATTCGATCAGGGGCGCCCCTGCTCGGACTGTGTCAAGAAGGACGGCGCCGATCTGAGTTCCCAGCCGGTCAAGCTCCTCCGCGGTGATGTGGCGTGAGATGCTCGCTTTGCCGCCGTGCGGGCCGGCGGCCCAGGCAAGCCACTCCTCCACGGTTTCGAAATCTCCGGGGTCGGCGAACTGGCGCCAGGATTTGCGGTACGTGAAATCCGTCAGGGCAGCTTTGAGGTCTTCTGACTGCCTGCGGAACCGAACGGAGGCGCGCCTGCAGTTCCCGGAACGCCTTCTCCGCATCAGCCAGCTCTGCTCCCCGCAGCTGGGACTGGCCAGCTTCCAGGCACAGGCTCACCTCCGCGCCAGCCGCGGAAATGATCAGGAGAACCTGTAGCGCGTAAGACTTGTTGGGGACTCCTGCGGGGTAGGCGCAGCACCAGATGTCGCGCTGCGAACGCCCGTTTGCCTGATACAGGCTGGCAAAGGCTTGCAGCGCGACGTCCACAGGCGCATTACCTGCGAGCCACGCTGGTACGTGTCAAGTCAAATGAGACACAGGTTTCTGCTGTTTTCCTAAGCTGCCTCCAGGGGCGGGTGGTGTGTAATGTCACTGTCGGTGACCGGCGTGTTGATCCAGGCGGGGCAGGGCATCTTGGGTGCCCTGGGCCTGCGGGTGAAGCGCCGTGGGTTCGCGGCGCAGGCGGCGTTCAGCACGGCCTGGCGCTTGTCCTGGATCGCGGCCGCGGTGCCGATATGGACCGAGTACGGGGTGTGCAGGCCTATCCCGGAATGCCGGTGCTCGTGGTTGTATTAGGTGAAGTACACGCCGCAGAACGCGCGGGCGTCCTGCAGTGACCCGAACGTGCCGGGGAACGCCGGGCAGTACTTCAGCGTCTTGAACTGCGCCTCGCTGTACGGGTTGTCATTGCTGACCTTCGGCCGGGAATGCGATCTGAGGATCGCCAGGTCCGACAGCAGCGCCGACACTGGCTTGGATGTCATCGAGGTCCCCCGGTCCGCGTGGATGGCGTGCGGAGCGATGCCGCTGTCAAGGCGGACCGCCTCGGTCATGAAGTCTTTCGCCAGCTCGCCCAGCTCGGTGGCGTGCACCTGCTCCGGATCCTCGAGTGCGCGCTGAGGTCCCTTGAGTTCATGCGAACTGCCGGGAAAGCCGGGCTCGCGGAAGATGAGCACGTCCTCGTGTGCGATCAAGCGACACGGCTTGCCGCGGGCGCGGGCCTCGCGCAGGTTCCGCAGCTGGAAGAAGGACGGCCGGGGGACCAGCATGCCGTCGCGGAGCCCGGCCAGCAGGGCGATGCACCGCTCGACCGGGATCAGCCCGGCGGCGGCCCCGGTGGCGAGCACCGCGCCGGGGAAGTCGACCAGTTCGCCGCGCTGCCGCCATGGCCGGGTGGTGATCACGGCGATGCCGCCGGGCCGCAGCAGGGTTGCCTGTGCCGAAAATCTCATCCGCCCAGGTCGGAGGAGCTATTCGGTTTCGGCAGAGGCCGCTTAAGCTGGTTGCCCTCCGGAGGTCTGCTCGCTACGGCATGATGATCGGCTGTGCTGCTTCGACTGGCCTATCTGGCTGTGACGAATGTGTTCGCGTTACTGCGGCTTCTTCTGGTTAGCGACCGGGACAAGGACGTGGAGATCCTGGCGCTGCGTCATCAGATCGCGGTCCTGGAGCGGCAGCTTGGTAAGACCCGGCCGCGGTTCTGCCCGGCCGATCGGGCGTTCCTGGCCGCGTTGCTGCACCGCCTCCCGAGGGACGTGCTTGGCCGATTCCGGCTGCTGATCCGGCCAGAGACGGTGCTGCACTGGCACCGGGACGTCTTGGCGCGCCGCCACGCGGCCCGGTCTCGCCCCGGCCGTCCGGGCCGGCCGCGCACCGTCCGCTCCGTCCGCCTGCTGGTGCTGCGCCTGGCGCGGGAGAATCCCGGCTGGGGCTACCGGCGCATCCACGGCGAGCTCCTCGTCCTCGGCATCAAGGTCGCGGCCTCCACCGTTTGGGAGATCCTGCAGCAGGCCGGGATCGATCCGGCACCCGAACGGACTTCCTCTGCCTGGGCCAGTTTCCTCCGTTCCCAGGCCGATGCGCTGCTCGCCTGCGACTTCTTCGAGACCGTCACCCTCAGCGGCGCCCGCCTGTATGTACTAGGGATCATCGAGCACGCCAGCCGACGGATCCGCATCCTGGGCGCGACCCCTCCTCCCACTGCATGCTGGGTTGTCCAGGCCGCGAGGAACCTTGTCATGGATCTCGAGGATGCCGGGAGCCGGGCGCGGTTCTTGATCCGGGACCGCGACGGCAAGTTCCCCGCCCTGTTCGACGCCGTGCTCAAAGACGCTGGCCTCGAGATCGTGCTCAGCGGCGTCCAGATGCCGAGAATGAACGCGATCATGGAGCGATGGGTACAGACCTGCCGCCGCGAGTTGCTCGACCGGACCCTGATCTGGAACCAGCGGCACCTGCTCTACGCACTACGCGAGTTCGAGAACTTCTACAACGCGCACCGGCCTCACCAGGGAATCGCCAACGCCCGGCCACTGCGCGCACTGCCCTCACCGATCCCCGAGCCGGGCGTCGCCACCTGCCTCCGCATCCACCGAGGAGACCGCCTCGGCGGCATCCTCCACGAATACCGGCACGTCGCTTAACCTGCACGGATGAGATTTTCGGCAAGCACAGGGCCGGCTGTGACTACGAACGATCCAGAGCGCACCTGACGTGTAAGGCCAAGGTGCCGATGAGATCCAGCGCCGGACCTGCAGCGCCCACCTGGCCATGGACGCGCGCAGGAGATGTTCCTCCAGCAACGGTCCGGGTAGCCAGCGACATTGCGCTGCGTCCACCGCGAGTAGGCCGGCGAGGACGGCCGCGTGCTCGGGCGCCAGCTCCGGGGGTAAGGCCACCTCGGCTCGCCCGTCGTCACCTCGCATGCCCAGTCCCGGGCGACGCCGTCCCGTCTCGATCCCGCACCACCACCGGTGCTGACGGTTGAGCCGGTCGAGTTGGCCCACGTGTGAGGGGCGGACCGGGCGGATCTGCAGAGTGAGTTCAGGTGACTCACCGTCCGCGCTTCGGACCAGCAGGTCGACGCCTCTGACGACCGATGCACCATCCGACGCCTGAAGGGTCCCAGACCTGGACCTCGTTCGTCTCCTCGCGGATCAGACCCGAATCGTGGTGGGCCAGGAGCCTCGGCTCCTGACTCATCTCCTCACCGGACGACGATCGGGCTCGTCCGGATGATCAGCCGGATCGGCCCGGACCCAGTGAAGTCCTTGACCTCAGGCGGGATGCGGTGCCCGGCGGGCAGGCCGGACTCGTCGAGCAATCGCGTCGCAGCCGCCTCCGCCGCCAGCTGTCCGGGGCCGCCGAGCCCGATCCAGCCCTGATCGAACCAGAGCACGGTCCCGGGGAAGGACGCGTTCTGCGCCAAGTGCGCCTGCACCTTGGCCCGCACGGCGTCCAGATCGGCCTGATCCGGCCCGGTGGAGCGGAACTGGAGTGTGCCGAGCCGGCCGACCCCACGGGCGATCAGCGCGTCCATGTCCGCGATCCGGCCATCCTGGAAGGCCTCGAACAGGTGGGCCTCGTCGGTCAGCTCGAGCCCCTGGATCACCGCGACGACCTCGATCGGCCCTAGTGGCGGCGGTGGTGGCTTGGGCACGGACACAATGAACAGGCGCGCCCCGCAGGGGCCGGTGAAGCCCACGACCGCGTCCGGCTGCCGGTTGCCCGCGAACGCCGCGCCGTCCAGGATCGCCGTCGCCGCGGAGTCCGCGACCACCTGGCCCGGCCCGCTGCGGTCCGGCCAGCTCTCGGCCAGCCATACGATCGAGTCCTCGGCGACCCGGTTCTGGACGATGTCGAGCACCTGGGACGTGACCTGCTGGACGGCAGCCGCGTCCGGGCCGTCGACCGTCAGTGGCACTGTGCCGAGCACGCCCAGCCCGGTGGCAACCAGTTTGTCGACCGCAGCGGTGTTGCCGGCCATGAACGCGTCCACCAGCGCCGCTTCCGGTCCCTCCTGGCTGCGATTGATCCGGACCACAGTCATGCACCCGAGCGACCGGGGCGCGCAGAAGAAGCCGTAGTTGCCGAAGGACGCGAGGAAACGGCGGTGTGCCAGCTGGTCGATGGTCACCGCGCCACTCCCGGTCACCGTGATGTCGGCCAGGACGACCCACGGCGAGCAGGCGCAACCGGGGCACTCCCGGCTGCCGTGCTCGCGGATCGACGCGCTGCAGCTGAGCGCCTCCTGGAGGCGGTCCTCCGCGCGATCGCCGGCCTGTTCGGTGTAGGCCGAAGGCAGGGCGTCGAGCAGGGCGAACGCAGCTCGCTCGGCGATCCGGCTGTACTCGCAAGCGGTCTCGTCATCACATCCGCAGCCGCAGGACGCCGTCCGCACCGGCCGGGTCATCGCCTCGTCGTAGCGGACCGCCAGGTAATAGGTCGCCGCCGGGTCGCGCCGCTGCCGCACCGGCGCGCACCAGGGGTCGAGCGGGCTGCCTCCGGTGCTGCCCTGCTCACCGGCTCGCACGTCGACCGTGGTAGCTGCCTCCACCACGATCTCGTCGCCGCTGGGCGCGAGCGCATGGCCGGGTCCCACCTGGACCTGCCACGGCACCGGCCTGCCCGCGGAGTCCAGCACCGGCGTCACGGTCAGGCCGCAGTCCACGCCCCATCCGTGCAGCAGCCGGTTGTGCCGGCGCATCCGTTCGAGCACCCAGGTCTGCGTGTCGGTCAGATCGCGCGGACCCACCAGCTGCCCGGCGAACCACCGCGGGCGCTCGCGCCGGGCGACCGAACCGCAACCGCAGCTGCCGCTGCAGCTGCCCCCGCAGCCGCTGGCCTCCGAGTGCAGCTCCACAGCCGCACCGGACGACGCGCCGCCGCAGCCGCAGCCGCGTTCCACAGTGAGCCGTACCGCTTCTCGCGCTACCGTCATCGTCTTCTCCGTGGTCATCGCGGATGTCCTTCTGGTCGGCTTGGTCAGAGTTCGTGGATCCCGGTCACGGCGAAGCCCCAGTGGGCCAGGCCGCCGGCCACGCCGTCGAACAGCGTCCGGCCCGCCGAGCTGATGGCGTTCAGGGTGGGCAGCTGGGCCGGGACGCCGCCGGACCAGATCGTGAACAGGGTCTGCGAGTCCAGCCGGGTGCCGGTGAAGTCGGCGTCAAGCAGCACCTGTGGATCTGCCTGTCCCATTGGGGATTCCGTCCGGACCGGCGGGGTCGAGCGGAGCTGGACCAGGATCTGGCTGTCGGCGTCCCAGCGGATCTCGCCCGCGATCACGAAGGTGTAGCGCGCGCTGCCGTCCGCCAGCAGATCCTGCTCGCCCGGCCGCAATTCCAGTTCCCGCAGGCTGAGCAGGAACTCGCCGTCCGGCGAGGCGATCCAGGCCCGGAGCCAGGCCTTGGGCGTGGCGATCGCCTCGGCCGTCAGGGGCCGGGACACCACGACGATCATCCCTGGCCGCTCCTGGAACCTCAGCCGCAGCGCGGCGTTGTCCGGACTGTCGTTGTTCAGCACCGACCCGCTCGGTGGCCAGATCTCCAGCAGGCGCGGCGGTTCCGCGGTCTTGGTGGCCGGGCGGAGGACGACGTGGAGCTCGCCGCCGGCCGTACCGTCGCCGCTGGGCAGGACCGGCGGTGGCCCAGGCACAGTGGACAGGTACAGCGCGGATCCAAGGCCGGCGTGGTTGCTGCCGTCCGGGGGAAGGGCCCAGAGCTGTTCCCGCTGGCCCTCGTCCAGGCCGGTGCCGGCCAGATCGGCGTCCAGCGCCAGATGCGGGGAGTCCGCGGCCTGAATCGGGCCACCCGCAACCGATCTCGCCATCACCACGATGAGCGTGGTGGACCTGATCCAGTCGTCGTCGATTTCGACCCCGAAGGCGGCGCCGTCCCCGGGCGCGGGAGCGGTGACGTGTTGCAGGACGCCGGGTGACCGGGTGACCGGCACTCGGCGGGCGAGCCTGGGACCGAGAAGCCAGACGCCGAGCCACGCCTCCGGGTCGTCGAGCCCCTGCTCGGCCATATCGTGGTCGAAAGCCAGTTCTAGCCGGTGATTCTCGGCCAGCTCGGTACGGGCGGTGCCGTCGGCGTCCGGCCATGGCCACAGGTCGGTCACCCGGGGGGCGGTGACCGCCGCCGGCTGGCCGCAGCACTCGTCGACCCGCTCGGCGAGGCACAGGATCAGGTCGAGCAGCTGCCGGTTGGACCGGATCACCACCCGCGCCGACGTGTCCAGCGAACTGTCGTCCCGCGTGTCATCGACGTCAGCGTCGAGATCGACCACCGCCAGCGGGATGCAGTCCTCCTCACGCTCGCACCGCCGGGGATCGAGCTGGTCGAGCAGGGCGTGGCGATCGACTTCACCAGAGTCAGCGGGGTCACCCGGGCGGAACAGGGCGGTGCATACCTCTTCGGGCAGCTGCTGCGGCCCCGGCAGGGTGCGGGTGACCGAGATCGCGAAGGCCTCCCGCGTCATGGACGCGACGCACGAGACCTCGTCCGCGCATTGTTCGGGCGGCATCGGCACCAGATCGGTTCCGCACTCGTGGAAGCACAGGGACACCGCGACCTTTCCGTCCGTCACCGCGTCACCGGCCGGGCGCCCGCAGTCGTCGGTCAGACGGGTCACGTCCACCTCGACGTCGTCCGGAACGATCACGATCCGTCCCGCGCCGTCGACGGCGGCGCCGCTCCCGATGGTCAGGGTGCCGTCGGCATTCCGCGCCACCTTGAGCCCGCAGAGCACCCCCCGGCCCAGCCCGAGCCGGGCCAGGAGTTCACGCGAACGGCGGTGGTAAGACTGCTCGGCCTGCCAGTGCCGCACCTCCATCAGCTTGCGTGGATAGAAGCGGTTGCGCTGCAAGGACTTCGACCGGCTGGGATACCCGTCGGCCAGTAGATGAGTCATGGCAGGTCTCCTGTCGGTTCGCTGTCGTGGGCCGGGTGCGGATGGGCCGCGGCCGGCAGGCGCGCGGTGCCGATGTGCTGTCCGGGGCCGTCGATGTGCGGGTGGTAGGCGGCGTCGTTCGGCAGCCGGCGACGACGCGGATCGGGTCCGGGCACGGTGCTGACCCCGACCTGGAGCGGGATGCGGGAGTCCTCGGTGGTCGCGCAGGTCCGGGCCAGGACGTGCGCCGGGCGCTCGCGCTGCACCACCCGGTCCACCGCGGCGACCTGGCTCTGCGTGCCGCCCGGCACGTGCACACAGATCCGGTGCGCCGAGCGCGCGTGCACCGGCAGGCCGGCGTCCGCGCCCTCGATCAGCATCGACGCGTCGAGCACGGCGTTGCGGTCCAGCACCGGCGGCCCCGGGTCGGCGGCGGCCAGGCCGGTGCTGAGCCCGAGCGCGCTGGTCGCGGGCCGCTGGTCCAGGCGCCAGACACTCTCTGCCGCAAGCGGTTCGACGATGTCCACGGCCAGCCCGGTCTCGCGCCGGACCTGGTCAAGCAGGCCGCGCCGGGTGCCTCGCCAGCCGTGCCGTTCCGCCGCCGTGGCCACGGTCTCCCGGCGGCTGGACTCGTCGTCCGGCAGCTGCTCCGGATCGACCGCCACCCAGCGGGCCAGCTGGTCCAGCCAGGGCGCGTCGTCCCGGGCCGATGTGACCGACGGGTCCAGCAGGGCCGGGAGTTCGGCCAGGATCGACGAGGTCCGGGTCAGCTGATCCGCGAGCAGCCCCAGGTAGCGGCCGAGCAGGCCGTCGCCGCCGTCGGTCTCGCGGTCCGCCATCCCGGACGCGAGCGCGGTGACCCGGCGGTAGACGACCGGCAAGTCCGTGACCGGGCCATCGTCGCCGGTGCCGGCCTGCAGATCGCTGATCCGCGGCGTCGCGGTGCCGGTGCCGCCGAGTTCGATGGCCACCCACAGGGATCCGGCCGCCGGGCAGAGCACCCGCGCGTCGAGGGCGGACAGGGCGGCCGCGCGCCAGCGTCCGGGCGGGGTGGGGACGGCCGCCCGGTCGTCGTCCGCGCTGACCGGATCGGGCGTTGGCGGGACGCCCGGGCCCGTCGCCGGGTCGACGAGCAGCCAGATCCTCAGCCAGCACCCCGGCGGCAGCGGATCGGCGATCCGCAGGTGGACCGCCCGCCACCGGTCGGCCGAGGTGCTGTCGATCTCCGCCCCCGAGGGCGCGCCGGCCAGCACCACCGCGAACCCGTGCCGGGCGAGACCCGGTGCGGCCGAGGCGAGCCTGAGCACTGACCCGTCCACCTCGAGCCCGTCCAGGTGGGCGGTGGACCAGTCACCCCCGGACAGCCACCGGCGCGCGCTCACGACTGCACTCCGATCCACTCCACGTACCACGCCCGGTCGGTGGTGAGCCGGTCGGCGAAGCCCGCGGCGGCGATCACATCCGGCGGATTGACCTCGATCGCCGCGCCGGTGCGCAGCGCTGTGCCCGGGACCAGCGGCACGACCACCCGGAACCGCCCGGCCTCGGGCTGGTCGACGTGCGGCGCGCCATCGACCAGCGCTGCCCGGCCGGACGGCGACTGCCCGGCCGGCCACACGCGATCACCGCCCAGCCGGGCCAGGTAGACCGGGACGTCGCCGAAACCCGCCTCGGCGGTGTCCACGTCGGCCGACACCGCCCAGCCCTGACCGCTCGCAGTCGATGCCAGCGTCCACACGGTCTCGCCGGCCACGGTTGAACCGCACGCGGCGAACGGCGCCGGCGGCGGGTTGAGCAGTCTGCGCCGGACCGGATCGGGCGGTGCCACCAGGCGGCAGCCCTGGACCAGGACGTCGGCCAGCACCACGTCGAGGCCGGTCCGGATCGCGGACGGATCGAGCCAGGCCACGGTCGGCGCGTCCGACCGGCGGACCGAACCCTGTGCACCGCAGTCACCATCGCGGCTCTGCACGACGGCGTCGGCGTCCTCGGTCCAGCGCAGCACCAGGACGAAGGGGACCGGGCCGCCGGACGGCCCGGCCGCGATCGGCGGGACCGGCGCGGTGAGTGCCTGACCAGCCACCAGTTCCCGTCCGGCGGAGTCGATCGCGTACCCGGCCTCAAGCACCACCGTGGTGTCACCCCGGTTCGCGGTCACGGCCAGCCCGGACGCGATGCCCCAGCCGTGCAGCATGCGGTGGTGCAGCTGTCGCAGCTGCGATTCGAGCGTGTGCTGGAAGCCCAGGTCGGCGGCGGTCAGCAGCTGGCCGGGGAAGAACACCGGCCGGTCCGGGGAGGGCAGCGGGATCGCGGACATCGTCATGACTGCTCCTGGGGTGAGAACACGGGCCGGGGCGCGCTCAGCAGAGCGATCCAGGACAGGCCGAGCGGGGCGGACGCGATCGGGCTGCTGTCCGCGGCGGTGGCGCCGGCCGGGATGTGATGCCGGACGACCAGATCGAACCCGTCCGGACCGAGCGTGCTCACCTCGACCGTGGTGAGCGTGATGGCCGCACCGGCGGGTAGGCCCGCGGGCATCACCACCACGGCCGGGGCGTCGTCCAGCCGGTGACCGGACAGGTCGGCATGCGCCGTCCAGGTGAGTGCCGTGCCGGTCACCGGATCGCCGCGGCGGACCGTCCCGGTGAACCAGCGTGCGGGCCCCGGCCGCCGCAGCCACTGGCGGTCGCCGTCGCCGCTGTGCACCCGCTGCTCCGGATCCACCGCCGCGAGCGGCACATCGAGTGGCCGCAGTCGCCCTCGCGGCCGGAGCCCGACCCGCGCGGCCGGTCCATCACCGCAGATCTCGAGGACGACGCTGAGCGCACCCGCCCGGCCCTCCAGCGAGCAGCGGACGGCCGTGGCCAGCACCCCGATCCGCCCGCAGCGGTCGATCACGGCCCCCGGGCTCACGGTCAGCCCGTCCCTGACTGCGGTCACCTCCAGGCCCGCGGCACAGCCCCAGCTGCGGTGGGCGGCGATCTGGTGCTGGGCCAGCCGTACCGATGCCAGCCGGGGCGTGTCCCGCAGATCTCGTGCGAGCAGCCAGCCGCCGGGCACGGCTTCGAGGCGCTGCTCGCGGCCGCCCGCCGGCCGGCCGGTCACGACCCGCTCCCGGCCGGCTGCGTGGTGAGCCGGATCGAGCCGGCCAGGGCGAGCTGGGTGCGGCCGATGGTGATGTCGCCGCAGCTGCCCGGGTGGGGTTCGCAGGACAGCACCAGCCCATCGACGTGGTCCACGCCCGGCACCTGGTCGAGCAGCTGGAGCACCTCGCTGCGATGCACCGCACGGCCGAACGGCCACCCGCGGCCACTGGGGCCACCGGTCACCGGATGCAGGAAGCCGCGGATCGCCGCCTGCGCCGCGGTGGTGGCGGTGGCGGGGTCCGCACCCGGGCCCAGGACCAGGGTGGCCTCGGCACCGACGACCATGTAGTCCGGCCCAGTGACGAACACCCGGCTGCCGAGGGTCCTGGTCGTCTCCAGCTCCCTCCGTACCCGCGCGAGCAGGCCGGGTACGGGCGCCGGGCGTGCGAGCGGCAGGGACGGCACGACCACCACGGTCACGCAGCCGGCGGCGCGCAGGCCCGGCAGCCGCGGGTCGACCTCGGCCAGGGCGCGGGCACGCCACAGGGCGGTCCCGGGAGTGGCCAGCGCGATCCGTTCCAGGTCCGGGCCGGTCACCGCGCGCTCGGGCACGCCGAGCGCACGGACCGTGGCCAGCGGGAGATCGTCAAGGCTGGCCGCCCCGGCGCCCTGCACCGCCTGCACGATCACGTCGTGCACCCACAACCGGCTCTCGGTCCGCGCGGCCAGCTCACCGACGTCCTCGGCGGGCTGATCCGGGGCCAGCCCGTCCAGCAGGGTGATCCGCACCGTGGCCGCCGCCGGTCCGGCCAGCGCGGCGGTCCTTTCGTCGTCCGGGACAGTCAGCGGCATCGGCGGCAGGACGGCGCCCACTCCCGGCGGGCACGCGGTCCCGACGGCCAGGACGGTGGTGCCGGGGGCCAGCGTCCGCCCGTGCAGGCCGTCGCCGAACCGCACCGTGACCCCGTCCGGATCGAGCGTGGCCGCCACGTCGCGCGGTCCCGCCACGGCCAGGTCGGCCACCGCGCGCACCGGCAGAGCAGTACCGTCGGGCTCGGTCACCCAGATCAGAGGGGCCGCGCCGCACCACATCGCGGGCAGCAGGAAGGCTTCGCCGGGGATCCCGGCCGCCACGCCCAGCACGGTCAGGGCGGCCACCAGCCGGCCCGGGGTACCACCGGACGGCGGGGTCCAGTGCACGACGTCTGCCGCCGGGGGACCGCCGGTCGCCACGGGCGCATCGAACCGGACGGCGGCGACGTCGCCGCTCGCGGCGATCACGAGGGAGACCACGGCCCGGGACGGCACCGGGGGCGGCGTCCCGGTGACCACGGCTCCGGCCGGGACCAGCAGGGCCGACGAGTACGGGTGCGCGGCCACCGCGGTCGCGGCGTCGAGATGGAGCCCGGCCAGGCCGGGCGGGGCATCGTGCTGGCCCCCGGCCAGGCGGCAGCGCAGCCAGGCGCAGGACCGGCCGGCCAGCACGCCTGCGGACTGGTCGCCGAGGGTGGCCATGGTGAGCGCGGCCGGCAGCCGCAGCCGCACCCGGCCGGTCCGGGTCAGCGCGGCCGTGTCGTCGTCGGCGTCGCCGTCCGCGAACGCTTGCCAGCCCGCGCCGTCCCACCATTCCCAGACGGTGACCGCGCTGTGGTGGGCGCCGTCCGATGCGATCTCGGGCGCGAGCAGCCCGCCCGCGGCCACGGCGCACAGATCGAGCAGGCCGAGCGGGCTGGCGGGCGGGCCGGCCGGCGGCAGGCCGAGCCCGATCAGCAGGGCGGATCCGGTCCCGGGATCGTCGCCCAGCGGCTGGACCGTCTGGCCGGCGGCGAGGTCGTGGGTCAGGTCCGCGCAGCCGGAGCGGTACTCGTCCGCGGCTGCGCCGGGGGTCGCTGTGGCCAGGACGGTCAGCGTCACACCGGAGATCACCAGGCTGGAGGTGAGCGTCAGCGGGAGATGCTCGCCGTGCCGGATCCCGGTCAGGACCAGCCCGGCCGGCAGCACCGTCCCTGGATCCCCGGCCGCGGTCACCAGGCACCGGGCCGGCTGCGGCGGTCGCGGCGCGGAACCGGCCAGGGCCAGCAGGATCCGGCGCTCGCGATCGGTGACCGCACCGGACCGGAAGCCGCCGGCCTCGACCAGCCAGGCCAGCAGTTCGAGGACGGCGATCCCGGGATCACTGACGTTCTGGTCGGTCCATCCGGGCGCGACCAGCGGTAGCTGCGCACGGCCCTGCCGGACGAGGTCGTCCCAGCGCAGGGTGTCGATCAGCGGTGGCAGCAGGGTCATCTCAGGCTCCCATCCGCAGCACGAGGCGGCCGGCGCAGACGACCTGGTCCGGGCCGATCGTGGCCGAGTCGCCCAGCGGCGTCCCATCCCGGGTCAGTACCAGGTCGCGCAGCGCGTCGACCCCGGGGACGGCCTCCAGCGCGCGGGCGGCGTCGGAGAGGTGGACGGCGCGCCCGAGGTCCCAGCCGCGGCCGTCCGGCCCGCCGGACAGCGGATGGAGGAACCGTTCCAGCGCAGCGAGGACGGCTTCGCGCACCGGTCCCGCATCACCCGCCCGGACCGGCAGCACGGTGACGTCCACTCCGACCGGTGTGTACACCGGTCCCTCCACCGTGACTCCGCCCGCGGCCACCAGCGGCGCCGCCGCCGACACCGCGTCCCGCACCCGGGTAAGCAGTGCGGGCCCTGGCTGCGGTCGGTCCGTCCCGTCGCGCGGAACGATGATCACCCGCACCGCCCCGGGCCGTGACCGGCCGAACCGGTCCCGGGCACCGAGGGCCCGCGCGCGGACCACCGCCGGGGACGCTTCGACGGCGATGGCCGCCACGTCCTGCTCGGTCAGCGCCAGGCGGCGGTGCCGTAGCAGGGCCGGTCCGCGGGTCAGCACCCGGTCCAGGGTCTCGATGTCGGCGCCGCCGGTGGCGGGTTCTGGATTGCTGACCTCGCCTGCCACCGCCGAACTCAGCAGCTGGGTGATGGTTCCGGCGCCGACGTTGCCGGTTGTGCCCTCGCAGGTCCGGTAGGTCGCGAGCCGGACGTTGTCCCGGCCTTCGGGCAGCGGACGGCCGTGGCCGCTGCCGCCGAACCGGATCCGCCCCTGGGCCGGATCGGCGACGAAGACGCGGTCCGCCGGACCGGCCTGGCCCAGGGACCGGACCGGGCGCCAGCGCACCCACACCTCCCTGACCCGTCCCGAGCGGGGATCCTGGACGACGCGGGCCTCGCTGGCGCCGATGCCCTCAGCCTCCAGCGTGCGGGTGAGCACATCGGCATCGAGATCGGCCCGGTCACCGTCCAGTTCACGGACCTCGAGCTCGGGGTCGCCGGCGAACGGGAAGCGCCGCGCGACCAGGACCTGTGCGGGCGATCCATCGCCGGACCCGAGCACCTCGTCGTGCAGGGTCTCGGCCTGGGCGACCTCCACCGCGTGCGCCGCCACCGAGCCGAGGGGGAGCGGGGCAGCCGGCTGCTCCGGATCGAACACGGCGCGGATCCAGGTGCGCGGAACTCCGAACCGGGACGGCGGCGCCGTTCGCAGCTGCGACCCGGAGTAGGCCCGGGACAGCGGATTCCGGCTGATCACGGTCTGGCCGGTCGCGCTCTCGACGTCCACCGGTTCCTGGCCCTGCAGATCGGCCAGCACCAGCCGGTCGCCGGGCGCGAACCGCTGTGCCGCGCCCAGGCCGAGCAGGGTGATGGTCCGGCCGATGGCTCCGGTCACGGTGACCCCCGGCGTGCCCGCGGTTCCCGGCCAAAGCAACCCCACCACACCGGTGTGCCGCAGGCCGTCGGTGCCATCCTGGGCCGGCAACCGCACCCACGTGCGGCCGTCGAAGCCCTCCCAGACCGGCCGCAGCGCGGATGCGGGCTCCGATCCGCGGGTCAGTTGGAGGTAGAGGCCGATCCGATCGGCCGGCAGGTCGCCGTCCAGCCCGAGATAGACCGTGGGCGCGGTCTCGGCCATCGGCTGGAACGGGGTGGCGCCGGGGCCGGGCCAGGTCACGTCCCGGGTCAGATCCCGCCACTGGTGGTCGTCCTCGACCTTGACCGCAAGCGGCGCCCGGGACGGCGAACGGTGCTGGTAGAACACCTCGATCCGGTCTATCATCGGTGCCCGCGGCTCGACCACCGGCAGGAAGTTGAGCACGCCCGACGTGTCGGTCCAGCTCACCAGGCGCAGGTGCGCGTACGCCCCCTCGGACAGCCGGGCGCGCATCCACTGCCGCACGTCACCGCCGATGTCCACCTCGGCGATGTCGTCCGGCACGGTGAAGCGCACCGAGCCCGAGTCCTGGAGCGACAGCACCTGGGTGTCACCCTCGGCGCCGAGCGGCCGCCAGCGCTCGCCGTCGTGGTACTCCCAGGCGATCTGCGGCGGATCGAGCTGCCGGGACAGATCCGGGGCCGCGGCCTTGACCAGGTCGGCGGGATTGAAGTCCTTGAGCTTGGTGAGCGCGGTGGCCAGGCCCGACTGTGCTTGCCGCACACTGTTCTTCGCGGAGGTCAGCTGACCCTGCACGGTGGCCAGGAAGGCGGCCGGATCCTGGCTGAACACCGGCGGCAGGCTGCCGGGGGGGAGGAACGGCGCGGCCGCGGCCAGCACGCCGTCCAGCGCCACATGGAGAGTGGACTCCGCGGCGGCGACCTCGGTGTCCGTCCCGCCCGTGATCGCGGTCTCCAGAGTCGCCCGGGGCCCGCTGAGCGTGGCGCTGCCGGCCGCCAGCACCTCCGTGGCGTGCGCGATCGCGGCCAGCACCCGGGCCAGGTCGCGGGGATTCGGGCCGATCGAGGCTCGCACCTGGGTCCAGACCGCGTGGTCGAGCGAGGCCGCGTCCCGCAGCTGGCCGAGCGAGGTCTGCACGGTCGCGCGCACCGAGCCGTACCAGGCGGCCGGGTCCTGGGCGATCAGCGTGGGCAGCGGCTGGTTCAGTGTGGCCAGCGCGGCAGTGAGGCCGGATGCGACGGCGCCGGACTCCAGGACGGTGATGATCTCGGCGAGCAGTTGCTGTGCCGCCTGGACCGATCCCTCCTGCTGGCCGCTCAGCTCGTCGGCCTTCTCGGCCGAGGTGCGCGGCCGCTCGATCACCAGCGTGACCCGGGTGCCGGGCCGCCGGGTGGCGCTGGCGCAGGCGAACATGAACGCGGTGCCCCGCGCCGGGGACGGTCCGAGCGGCGCGAAGGTGGTGGACAGGTCCGCGGCGCGCTGGTCGGCGATCGCCTTGTCCAGGGGCAGGCCACGGTCCACCGAGATGTCGATCACCGCTCCGGGATCGGCCAGCAGCGGATCGGTCAGCTCCTCGTCCGACGCGAACGCGGCCCGGTGCGGATCGTCCGGATCCGGTTGCGGGGCAGGCGGACTCGGCGGCCGGGAGTCCTTCAGGCTGATCCCCGCGCGGATCACGTGCCCGGTCAGCGTGGCGGGCAGCGGGACGGCGGGCTCGCCGAGGGCGACGTCGGCGGCGGACCGGGCGCCGGTGGTGCCGTCGAGCAGATGCCGGGTGAAGGCCGTCCCGGGCGCGTCCGGCCACCACATCCGCAGCGAGGCGGTCGCGGACTGGTCGCGTGAGCGTCGCACGTGCAGCCGCCGGTGCTCGTTCGCCACCCGCAGCCGCAACCCGGACAGCGACGGCACCTGCCCGGACCGGCCGGTCCCCGCCGTGCCGAGCGGCATCGCGACCCGGCCACGGATCCAGTGCGTCGTCCGCCCGTCCAGCGCCAGCGGCACCGAGGCGGCGCACGGGGCGACCAGGCGGATCGTTCCGGCGCGCGTGAGACCGGCTGTGCCATCGACGGAGTCGTCGTCCCCGGCTTGCTGGGCGGAGGGCGCGAAGCCGGCGAAGTCGCGCCAGGCGGCGCCGTCCCACCAGCTCCACCGCAGCCGCAGCGGTGCTGCCGCCGGGACCGCGACCCCGGTCTCGATCTGGACCACGGCGCGGCCGTCGAACGCGAGGAGTTCGTCGTGCCCGAGGTAGAGGTCACGGGTCACCGCCTCGGGGGAACCGAACAGGGTGAAGGGGCGGTGGGCGAGGTGGTCGGCCGAATGGTCCTGCTCGGCATCCGCGCCCGGCACCACGCTGTGCACCTCGACGACCGTCGCCGGGCAGATCGCGACGTCCTGCTGGGTCTCGAACACGACCGGCGCGTCCCGGCCGCTGACCTTCGCCCCGATCCGGGTCCCGGCCGGGACCCGGGCGCCCTGCGTGCCGGGGACGGCGCTGAGCAGCACGTGCGTGCGGGCGCCCTGGGCTGGCAGCAGCGCCGCGCCCAGCATGTCCAGCAGCACGGCCTGCCGGTGGTCGGGCACCTGGGCCAGGCGGCGCTGCAGCAGTTCCAGGAACCCGGCGAAGATGTCGGCCAGGCCCAGGCCCGCCCCGCCAGGCGACGGTACCCATTCGGGCGTGAAGCCGGTTCGGCCGCTGAGGATCCCGGCCAGGATGGTGTCTCGGTCCCGGGTCAGCAGCAGATCCGATCCGTCCGGCAGGGGCGGGCCGGGCGTGGCGGTCATACCGGGCCTCCTTCGCGCAGGAAGAAGGGGTAGACCAGGTTGTAGAACGTGTTGGTGGACCGGATCCGGTAGCGGACCGTGATGTCCAGTCGCCCGGTCCGGCGCCCGGTCAGCTGGACGGCGACGTCGATCACGTCGATCCGCGGTTCCCACCGCACGAGCGAGGTCTCCGCCCGGTGCCGGATCAGGGCGGCGGTCGTGGTCGAGGCCGGCTCGAACAGGAAGTCCTCCAGGCCGGCACCGAAGTCGGGCCGCATCACCCGTTCTCCGCGCCGGGTCGCCAGGATCAGCAGGATCGACTGCCGCACCTTCTCCGCGCCGGAGTCGGTGCCGAGTTCGCCGTCCGCGCCGAGCCGGACCGGCGCGGCCCAGCCCTGCCCGAGCACCCGGCGGTCCACCGGGACCCCGGCTGGCTGGCTCGCGTCGATGCTCATCTCAGCCGCCCACCATGACGGTCACCGCGCCGGTCACCACGGGCGCGCCGCAGCCGGCCATGTCGCCCATCCGCATCGCGGGCCGGCCGCCGATCAGCACGGTCGCGCTGCCCTTGGTGAACGGGGACGGCGGATGCGCGGCCGGCGGCGGGAACGCGCATGCGTGCATGTCACCCAGCACGGCGGCGGGCATGCCGCTGATCAGCACCGTGGAGACGCCCGGGCCGGTGATGCTCCCCGGGTGCCCGGTGCTATCGGAAACCCTTGCTGCAGGCGGCATCTGCGCTCCCTAGTTGATGGTGACCAGGTTGCCCTTGATCTGGCAGGTGGCATCCGCCTGGAGGCTGGCGGCGGCACCGGACAGGTCGAGCGTGGTGTCGCCCTTGACCGTGGTCTTCTTCGAGCTGACCTCGGCCGAGGTGCCCGCCTTCAGCGTCACCGTGCCGGGCTGGGCGAGTTCGAGTGAGGCCGCGCTCTGGGCCAGCTCGATCGTCACGCTGTCCTGCGACAGGATGATCCTGTGGCCGGACGGGTGGGTCAGGGTGATCTCCATGGTCAGGTCGTCGAACACCAGCTCATGGCCCTTCGGCGTCTTCAGCACCCGCTTGTCGGTGGCGTCGGAGGGCAGGTCGACCGGCGGCCTGTTGTGCAGGTCCCACACGCTGCCGATGACCACCGGCCAGGTCAGGTCGCCGTTCTCGAAGGCGACGATGACGATGTCGCCGACCTGGGGGATACACCAGAGGCCGTACCCGTCACCCGCGAACGGCGCGCACACGGCCGCCCAGGGCTCGATGTCCGGGATGGTCGGGAAGGTCAGCTTGACTCGGCCCTGATGGGTCAGATCGACGTTGTCGGTGACCTCGGCACGCACGATGCCGAGCCGCCGGCCGTCGGCCGGTGCCTGCTCGGCTGGAGCCTCGGTGAAGAGATCGAACAGGCCCATGGTGCCTCCTCACAGTCCGGCGGGCAGCGACAGCAGCCCGCCCTGGATCCGGGCGGCGCCCTGCGCCGGCAGCGGGATCGAGCCGAACCAGATCTCCTTGCGCGCCTCGAACGACGTGCGCCAGCCACCGGCGTCCACGGTGTGGGTGACCGACGTGACCCGCCAGAGACCACCGTAGGTCTCGCCCACCCCCTCGATCCGCAGCACGTGCCCGGCCCGGATGGCGGCGTCGCCCACGCAGGACCCGGTGGCGGTCATCCGGCGGTTCAGCCGCGGCAGCAGCTTGCCGAGCACCACGCGCGGCGCCGTGGCCGGGGACAGCGGCTCGTCGACCAGCATCACCTCGGTCTCCTTGGTGCCGCCCCGCATGCCGAACCCCGGTGACACGTCGACGTCCAGGCTCTGCCGGTCCCAGTCGTAGCCCACGCTGATCGTCAGCTCCAGCCGGATCGACGGGATCCACACCCGCGCGGTCACTTTCGCGATCTGACCGACCGTGCTGAGCCGGGGCGAGAACTCCATCAGTGATGCCCCGTAGCGGAGCGTCCGGTCCGGGGCGAGGTGGGCGCCGGGCGACATCAGCGACAGCATCAGGCCGCCCGGGCTCGCAGCATGATCGATCGCGATCTCCCAGGCGTTCTCGGCGGCGATCAGCTTGAGGAAGTCGAGGGACGTGGTGCTCGCCTGCTTGCGCACGATGCGCTGCCGCAGGGCCGGATCGTTCACCGACGCCGCCGCCTCCGCCGCGCCCAGCGCCGCGGCCAGGATCGACCCGAGCGGGTCGATGACCGGCAGCAGCCCGTGCTCGAGGGCGAGCGTCGAGGCGACCAGCTGGTCCGGGATCGGAGTCACGCCGAAGTGCGGGACGGACACCCCGAACCAGCGCGAAGGCGATGCCGCGGCCAGCCGCGTCCGCCGGTCCTGCGCCGACACGCTGAGGGTGGGCAGGCCGGAACCGGGAAAGTCCGCCTGGCTGCCGACCACGTCCCCGGCGAAGACCCGCTCGGGCGGGCTGGGGGTGTACCCGAGCCAGAGTTCGGCCGGGGTGTCAAGGCGCAGCAGGTCGTGGTCCAGCCAGCGCAGGGCCTCGTTGGCCAGGGTCAGCTCGAGCCGGTCGGCGTCGCCGAACCCGCAGATGGCGGAGACCGAGGTCAGCGATGCGCGGAGAGCGGCGGGTACCGGCCGGCCCGCGAGCAGCAGCCGGATCTCCGGCGCGTAGGAGGGTGCGACGGTCATGTGGCCTCCCGGGCCGGGCGGGCGGTGTGCACGACGCCGTCCGGATCCGTGTAGGGCAGCCGCGGGATGGACAGGGCCAGGCCGGGCGTCAGCAGCTGAGGATCGGTTATGCCGTTGCGGCGGGCGATCGGGCGCCAGGCGGTCGCGTCCGCGTACTCCCCGAAGGCGATGCCGGGCAGTGTCTCTCCCTCCGTCACCAGGTGGACCTTGGTGTAGTCGGTGGTCTGCCGCTTGATCTGCTTCGCGTCGAGCTCGGGGTTGCTGTACTCGCTGAGGGTGACCGACAGCCGGGCCCGCACCGGAGTGCCGTCCGGCCGGAAGTGGATGTAGCGCTGGCTGATCCGGGTCAGCACGCAGGTGAAGGTGAACCGCTCGCCCCAGGTGAAGATCACCGGCGGCGGGGCGTGCAGGCCGGGGTCGATCACCATCAGCGCGGTGATCTGCTCGACCAGCCGGCGGACGTCGCTTCCGGCCGGTCCCGCCGAGCTGGCCCCGGTGGTGTCCACCAGCAGTTCGAGGTCGACGGTCTGCGCATTGCCGTGTGCGAACTGCACGATGGGGGCCGACAGCCCGGGCACCGCGAGCTGGGAGAAGTTCGTCTCCCGGTTGAGCGTGTACTCCTCGGGGTTGAACTGGACGTGGACGGCGGCGCCGGTCACCGTGTTGACCAGGCTCGCCCGCTCCAGGCCGCTCATCCGGCCCACCCCCGGCGCTCACGCGCCGCCACCAGGCGACGGTCGATCTCGCGGACTACCCGATCGACGACGACCGGCATGTCCTGGACGGTGAGGGCGGCCTGTGAGTGCCCGTCCGCGCGCTCGGGCAGGCCGCCGGGATCACGCCAGCGGATGGCCGGTGCGAGCCCGGGCTGGCCGACCGGTTCGGCGGGCTGCCCGGCGGGGTTGCCGACGGGCGGCTGGGCCTGGTGGTGGACCAGGGGGACGGCGTCCGGGCCGGGGCGGGGGACCGGACCCGGAGCGCGGCCGGGCCGGGGCGGCCCGGTGACCGGCGCGGCCATGGCCGGCGCCCGGTGCTCGCCGTGGCTGTGCTGGACGGTGGCTCGCTGCACCAGCGCCCGGATCCGCGGCGGACGGGACGGACCGGAAGCGTCTGCGGGGCGTGGCTTCTCGTGCGGACGGCGGGAGGGCATCCACACCGTGCGGCTCGCCGGGGGCTGCTGCGTGAGGTGCCGGTGCACGGCGGCGACGGCCCGGATGTCCCAGTGCAGGGTGAGTGAGCGGCGCGCGTCCCAGTGATGGCGGATCACCGGCCGGATCGGATCCTGCAGGACCAGGCCCAGGGGATCGGCGCGCCGGACGACGGCTGCCGCACGCCCGGGCGTGCGGCGCCGAGCCGCCGCGATCACCGCCCGGGCGAACCGGTGCGCACGCAGCACCGGCGCCGGGCGGTGGGTCCTGCCGCCAGTCACGTCGTCTCAGCTCCTCTGCGCAGCCTGGTTCAGGGTGGTGTTGATCGCCGACACCTCGGCCACCCAGGACCGCCGCTCCCGGTGCGGCAGGCCCATCAGCTCGGTGAGCGGCCAGTGCAGGTGGTAGGCCAGGAAGGCCATCTCGCTCCTCAGCTGACCGATCGGATAGCCGCGGGTTCCCCCAGGCGGTCGTGGCCCGGGCTGACCGCCTCCCCGCAGGACGGGCAGACCAGCTCGGGTTCGCCGTCGTCCACGGTGTTGATCCGGTTGTACAGGTCCTGGAGGTGCGCCAGATCGGCGGCGAACAGAGACTCGATGGTGCGAGGCGTCACCGGTTCCACCCCGTCGAGCCGGATGATCACCCGGCTCAGCAGGATCACGGTGAGGTAGGCCTGGTTGCGGGCCACGCGGGGATCCTGCAGAGGCAGGATCTCGTCGGCGGCGGTCGCCAGCCGCATCGTGCCCTCGCGGTGCAGCGCGCCGTCATCGCCCAGGAGGCCCACCGGCAGCAGGAAGTCGTGCTCGATCTGCATCTCAGCTCACCCGGTCCAATCCCTCGTGGACGATCTCGACACTCTCGATGGCGATGTCCGACGCCTCGGCCGACAGGGACGGCGCGGTGTACTTGCTGGGCCAGGCCCGGACGAAGTTCCACCGGGCCACCTCCTGACCCCGGCGATCGAGCAGCACGACCGAGCCGTTGCGCCGGTCGAGCTTGCCGTCGGCGGCGCCGTCCACCGCCGCCTTGTGCCACAACCACAACTGGTTGTCGATCGTCATGCCCCAGCGGAGGACGATGTTGGCGTACTTTGTCTGCCCCGGGAGCTTGTACGGTGTGGTGTTGGCGCCGCCCTCCCGGTGCTCGATCACGTCGATGGTCGAGTCGAGCCCGTTGACCTCGTGGAACGCGCCACGGGCGATGCCATCGATCTCGACCAGGTAGTTGAAGTTGACGTACGGGTCGACCGGGCCGGTCGTCATGACGGATTCCCTTCTGCTGCCGTGACATCGGCGGCGTGGTTCATGACTCGGAGACTTCCGTGCCGCCGTCCCAGATCCCGATCCGGACGACGATGAACTCGGCCGGATACACCGGCTGCACGCCGATCTCGATCGTGAGCCGCCCGAGTTTGCGGGTGGAAGGCGGATTCAGCGTCTCGTCGATGCGCACGAAGAAGGCCTCCTTCGCGGTCGCACCGAAGAGGGCGCCGTCCCGCCAGGTGCGGGTGAGGAACTCGGTGATGGTGCGGTTCAGCTTCTGCCAGAGGGGGCGATCGTTGGGCTGGAAGACGGCGCCGGCGATGCCCTCCTGGATGGACTCCTCCAGGTAGAGGAACAGGCGGCGGATATTGATGTACTGCCAGTTGCGGTCGTTCGCGGTGGTGCGCGCGCCCCAGACCACCGGAATACCCCGGCCGGGCAGGATCCTCAGCGCGTTGACGCCGTCCAGGTTGATGAATCCCTGGTCGGCGTCGGTCAGCCGGCGTTCCAGCGACACCGCCCCCGCGATGCCGACGTTCGCGGGCGCCTTGTGCACGCCTTGGCTGTTGTCGGTCTTCGCGTAGATGCCGGCCACATGACCGGACGGCGGTTGCGGGACGACGATCCCGCCGCGGGCCGGGTCCTGGACGGTGATCCAGGGGTAGTAGAGCGCCGCGAAACCCTTGTCCTGGTTGCCGGTCAGGCTGGAGCGCTGGGCCTTCACGGTGACCAGGTCGATGCCCGGCGCGGCGTCCAGGATCGCGAACCGGTCGAACATCCGCTCGCAGTGCTCGATCACGGCTCGCTGGGCAGTGATGTCCGTCAGCCCGGGGACGGCGACGATGCTGATCTCGTCGATCGGCTCCAGCAGCCGGAGATGGCTGGTGATGTCCGAGGCGACCTTCCCCCACGAGGCTGCGGGGTTGTCGGCAGTGGCTCCGGTGACGCTGGCCGGCGGCCGGGGAACGGCGGTGGAGGTGGTGGGCCGGGGATCGCCGGTCACCGCGACCGCCGGTTCGAGTTCGATCCGCGCGTAGGGGTCCTGCACGATGCTGACCCACCACCGCGGATGAGCGGGCCGGACGGACAGCCCGGGGTAGTTCCGGGTGACGTTGGTGGCCGGATCGGTGATCCCGAGGTCGAACTCGGCGGTGGCCAGCGTGGTATTGGCGATGTCGAACGGGTCGGCGAGCGGCTGGTCCAGGGTGACGCTGTCGGCGCCGACCTCGGCCACCGTCCGCCAGTTGGTGTGCGGTCCGTCGCTGATCCGCACCGTCGAGCCCGGCTTGACGTGGGCCTGCAGGCTGACCGCGGCGGGGACGTCGAACCGGAGCACGGTGCCGGTCATGTCGAGCGGTGCGGTCCGCAGCGACGCACCCTGGAACGCGTTGCCCGCGGGGACGGCGGACGCCAGGCGCACCACCCCCGGATCGGTCGACGCGACGCTGACGGCCGGGCTGGTCGTACCGCCCTTGACCAGGACGACGCGGTCGCCGGGGGCGAACTCGTCGGCGTCCGCGGCGGTGGCCAGGGTGACCACGCGGCGGGTGGCGTCCAGCGTCGCGCCGGTGTTCGCGGTGGCGAACCGGTGCACAGGAACGGTGGTCCCTGCGCCGGCGCCGGTAAGTGCCGTTCCCAGCGAACTGGTGTCGGTCACGGTCACCGTTCCGCCCTCGCCCGCCGGTCCGTCCTTGATCGCGACGACCCGGGCCAGCCTGGTGTTGCTGCCGTCGCGTGTGATCAGCGCCGCCGAGGCGGCCACCGCCGTACCGACCCGGGTGATGAAGGCGGTGGTGCCGCCGTTGCGGAAGAAGCCCTCGACGGCCGGCGGCAGGTAGAACGGGGTCGGATCGTCTTGCGACCCGCCGAAGGTCTCGGTGAAGGCATCGAGGCTGGTCACCAGGGTGGGGGTGTTCATCGGCCCGCTCGCCGCGATGCCGATGAACGCGGCGATGCTGGTGGAGACGCCCTCGATCGGAGCGGCCGGGGTGTACTCCTCGATGTAGACGCCGGGGTAGGAGACCTGGATCGCCATAACGGGTTCCTTTCGCTGCCGCTTCAGGTGAATTGGAGTTCGAGCGGCCCGGGTGCGGTCCACGGGACGGTGATCGGTGCTGGTGCCAGCGGTGCGTAGGCGGCAGACCGGGCCGAGATCCGGTAGTCGCCGGGCGGGAGGCCGGTGAGCACGAAATGCCCGTCGGCCGCGGTGATGTCGCGCGCGCAGAGCTGGCCGGCCGTGTTGGTGACGGTGACGAGCGCGTCCATCAGCGGCACCGGGGCGGCGGCATGGGCACCGGTCGCGTCCAGCACTAGCCCGCCCAGATCGGTGACGGTCTCGGTGAAGGTCTCGGCTCCGAGGCCGGTGACGATGTGGGTCACGATCCCGCCGAGCTTGATCGGGGACGGCGTGACCGGCACGGTCACCACGAGCCACACCGACGGCCGCCAGCCCGCGGCCCGGCCCTGGTTGCCCCAGAACTCGGCCAGTTTCGGAAAGCCTTCGGGCGGAAGCACATCCGTATCGAACGAGGCCTCGCGCCATGACTCAGGCAGGGTCGCGAGGTCGGCCGGGACCAGGATCTGCGACGGTGTGAGCGGTGCGTTCTCGAGCAGCGTGCTCACCGCGCTGCCGAGCAGCGCGTGCTCGCTGCCAGTGGCGTCGATCTGAGCGCCGTTGGTCCCGGCGCCGTCCTTCGCGCTGCTCCACGCACTGATCAGGAAGTGACACCTCATCAGGAACGGAGCACGGATGCGGCGCAACGTGTCCGGCTCGATGCGGGTCTCGGTCGATCGCCGGTGCCGCTCCTCCCGTAGGTCGACCAGCGCGCAGTTGAGCCAGAGCCCGACGCCGGAGGCCACCCGCTGCTGCCAGTCCTGGTTCGGCGGCTGGAAGCTCAGCTGCGCCGCCGGGACCGGAACACCGGACAGGAGAGTCCGTCTCAGGACGAGGTCGAGTTTGTCGATCATCACAAGCCAGCCTCCGACTTGCTCTGTCCCCAGAACATGCCACGGGTGTTATCGATTGCGTCCCGGGTCTCGAACAGGGCCTTCCTGACGTAGTCCCGGCGCTCAGCGGTCCCCGGAAGCAGCCGCCCCTCCGCCTCGGCGCTGCGGAGGTTGCCGAGGATTTTCTCGTAGGCCCGGTCCCACAGCTCGCGGACATTGGACTGGTGCAACTGCGCTGGCTTGCCTTTGGCCCCTCGATCCTTGAGGATCGGGATCTGGTCCGCTGGCTGGCCGGCGCCCTGCTTCGCGGACCGGGGCGATGCCAGCTCAACCGCCGCCTTGACCTCATCGGGCCACTGGGACGGAGGAGTCCTGCGTGCCTTCTCCAGGAGCGCCGCCTGCTCCGGAGTGACCTCGAGCGGGATGACTCGGATGTTCTTGTCGGAGAACAACTCCTCCTTTGTAACGGCATTCTCGAACTCCTTGATGTCGGCGACCTGGAGTTCGATGGCATGGTGGAGCTGCTCTCCGGAACGAGCTCCGAGGGTCTTCTGCTGGCGCTCCCGGTGCTTGGATTCCCACTCGTTACGGAGCCTCTCGCTGGGCTTGAGGGTCTGCGCCTTAAGTGCGGCCGCGGCCTGGCGCTGTGCCTTCTCGGCCTTCGCCTGGTCGTGCGCGGCGTTGCGCTTCTGAGCCTCCGCGCGTGCCTGCTCATGGAGCTCCTTGGCATCCACGAGCGATTCATCTGCCTTCTGGACGCGCTTCGCCGCCGCGCCTGCGGCGCGCTTCGCCGCGTTCAGTTCCTTCTCCGCGGGGGTCAGCTTCTTGCGTGAGCCAGCTGGCTTGGGCTCTGCGGCGTGCGCAACCTCCGCGGCCGAGAGTCGCGCGCGCGCGTCCTCAGCGGCCTGCTTCGATTTCGTGACCGCCTGCTGTTGCTTGGCGACGCGGGCGGCCGCCTTGGCCTCTAGCCGGCTCCCAGCCTCCGCCTTCCGCTTCGTGTTCGACACCGTCGCGCCCTTGCTCGGAGCCGGCGCCGTTGCCGCCGCCGGCGACACCGGCTCTGGCGCCGGTTGCACCGCCGAGGCAGCTGTAGGGGCGTTCGGGTCGGGCGCCGCCACCGAGCTCGAGACCGGCTTGGCCGGGCTGGGGCCACCGCTCGAGGTCTTCTTCTTCGGCGCGGTGGCCGGTCCGTTCCATTCCTCCAGCGTCACTTCGAACGAATCCTGCTGCCCGGCAGGCGGTTCGGTCGTGGTGGTCGTCGCCCCTGGCTTCGGCTGCCCCGGCGGACTGGCCTGGTGCTTGCTCCCGCTCGGCTGGTTCGCCCGCGGCTTCTGTCCGGTGCCCGGCTGATCGGCGCCCGGTTGGCTGGCGGACTTTCCGGCCGCTTGGTTCGGTTTGCGGTTATGGGTCAGGAACTGCTGGATGGCCATGGCCACCGCGAGGAGCAGTGCCTTGATGTCGCTCTTGACCGCCTCGTCGTTTTCAGGGCTCTTGGGCTTCGCCAGGTCCTCGACCAGCTTGGCGACCGGCCTGCCCAACGAGATGGTGAAGCTCAGCACGTTGACGATGAGCTTCTCCAGCTTCCGGCTGGCTGTGGATGCGCGCAGGCTGAAGAGCTGCAGAATGGCTTGGGCGACTATCGCCCAGAATCCGAGATCCTTGTAGAAGCCACCGGGATTGGCGGCAATCGCCTGCAGGAGTTCACGGCCGATGTTGATTCCACCGACGATGTTCACGAGGATCTTGAGTTCTTCGGGGCCGAAGATCGCAACGATGACCTCGTCCGCGAAAGTGGTGAGCAGCACCGAGAGTTCGCGGGTGGTGAAGTATCCGTCCTCCTTCGGGGCCAGTTGTGGGAAGAGGCGAGTGTTGACCACGGTGTCGATCTGGTCGAAGGCATTGGTGACGACGGTCGTCACGCTCGGAACACCAGCCTTGTCAGCGATGCCGATCTGCTTGGCCACCTCACGCAGCAGCTTGATCTGCGGACCGTAGGGGTCCACCACCTGCTTCACCTGGTCGACCGTGCTCTTCGACAGCGCACCCTTCTCCTGCGCGTAGTCGAGAAGGGCTTCGCGGGCATCCATTCCCGCGAAGGGCAGCGCGATCACCGCATCGAAATAGCCCGCGATGTAGTCGATCTGGCCCTCGATGGCACCGATCTGCGACTTCACAGCGACGCGCTGCGCCTTCAGCGCCTTCTCGGTCAGCTCATGCCGCCACTTCTCCTCCTCCTCGTCCTTGTCCTTGCGAGCCACTCCGGCCGGTGCGGAGCCGGCCACGGGGGCGGACATGCCGAGCGCCGCCTGGGCCGCGGTCAGGCCGGCCGCCTGTTCGT
>Ga0335085_10002955_pt1 | contig 30590 bp, 33 predicted proteins | sample Lox_Sample_45_FD_206712 | JGI IMG/M metagenome (GOLD analysis project Ga0335085, IMG submission 206712) | Soil microbial communities from Loxahatchee National Wildlife Refuge, Florida, United States - Lox_Sample_4.5 | ecosystem: Environmental > Terrestrial > Soil > Wetlands | place: USA... | reverse complement strand
TTGAGACAATTCCTCTCGGAAATACCAACGATGGATACTTCTACGATGCAACAAACCCCAAAAACAATCAGGTGTTCGCAGAATGTTGTGGCAGCGATGTACTTGTCTTCACTCCCCAAAACGAGGTTATCACGAATCAGACTACTAATGCGTCCGCAACCATAGTCTCATCAAACACTTCATTGTCTTCCCAGTCCTCAAGGTCTTCAACAACGAACTCGCCCTCGGAGCCATCGTCTGCGAATGACACTAGCAGTAGTTCAATACCTTCTGCGTCTTCGATTGCCAAGACTTCGACTCAGACCAACTCAAGCTCTTTTGAGGTAAAGACATCAGCTTGGAACGCCCCGACAACCCGTAACACCACAATTGCTTCAAGAGCTACAACTCAGCGCGACTCTTCAGAGACCCTCAATTCCACTTCCTCATCCATAACAACGAGTGAGATTTCGAGTACCGCTACTTCGAGTTCATTCTCCCCCGGTCTTTCTTTTGGCTACCGGTCGATAGCCCTACTCTCCCTCTGGGTAATCGGGATTCTTGTTGCGGGAATAATCATCAGCGGTGTTGCGCTGATGTGGTCGCGAAAGGGCTAAAGTCGTGCTTTAGCTTAGGGGTTAAGCTCTGGTCCTTCCTCGACTTGCAACATGGATGATTTGTGATTAGGTAAATGGGATACATGTCACGGTCGTGGTATCAGTGGATTCAGCGGTGACAGTTGTCGTCGTGGTCACCGTGCCCTGAAATGTCGTTGTGACCGTATCTGTCTCTGTAGTCGTTGTGTCCGAAGGCACCGTAGTCGTGGTCGTAGTTAACGACCTGCTGGAAACCGTTGAGAACGACGTCTCGGTCGTTGTGGTAGTGGTTGGCATTGTGATCGTGTTGATACTGGTATCGGTCGCGTGCTTGGTTATAGTTTTAGTAACTGTCTTCGTTACCGTGACGGTTCTGTGGTAGCCCTCTCCCGCATTCAGTGCGTTTTGCACTGGTCCTAATACCAATCCAGTACAGCATAAGGCATTAACGGAATTACCAGTACACCCAGACAGAGTCGTATCCGAGCCGTCAGTCGTAAAAGTAGTGGTGGTAACAGAGGTCGTAGTATCATATTCAGTTGAGGTTAACGGAGGCCCTTGAGTGGGAGAAGTGGTTGTGGTAGTCTCGGTCGTCGTTGATGGCGAGGTTATGACCTCAGTAACTGTTATGCTGACAATTGCAGAAGTTACCACCCCATTTTTTAACAACAGAACCCTGTCGCCTGAAAGTTTTTTTTCGGATAGTATCAGTCCTCGATATAACAAGTTAAATCCAGATAGTATTCGAAATTCGAATAGATTACTTTCTCTCATGTCTTCCCTTCACAAAAACCAAAATGAAAGATTTCTGAAAGTTTTGAGTGTAGTAGTTGTTGGACTATTCCTGGTCGCAGGAAGTTCATTCGGACTACTTTGGTAAATGCCGCCTGACCTACACTGCAACATGGTCCGACAGTTCTAAGCGGAACTGCAACCACCGCGAAGGAACCTGCCGTGTCCACATCAAATAACGGCACCGACATTTACGTTGCCTGGACTCAAGGCAGCGGAGGTATTTTCTTCACAATGAGCACGAACGGCGGCAGTTCATTTAGCTCGCCGAAGAAAATCAGCACATTATCCGGCTCGACCCAGTTTCCCGTTATGATCTCGGGCGATGGTTTCCAGTCCGTCTTTCCGGGGTACGTCTACGTCGCCTGGGTCCAGTCGATTTCAGGAACGCTGCAACCGTTTGTCGCAGTTAGTAAAAACAACGGCGGCAGCTTTACGGTAAAACAGCTCGGTACCGGAGGAGGAATTACTCCAGCAATCGCGGGATGGGGCTCAAACGTGTATGTCACGTGGTATCAAACCTCTTCGTGTCCGGAGACTGCCCTAAATCCAGCGCCGACGCAGGGATGCATCTACGCAGATTCCAGCTCTAACAACGGAAGTACATGGACCACTCCCGTGGAACTAAATCCGTCATCCAGAGGGGAAGCGCAGGTTGTTGCATCCGGCAACGATGCATACGTGACTGCTGATGGAACCTATTTCTCTAGCTTTGGTTTCAATGGTACCTGGACGGGCAAAGGGACAAAGTCGACTGGATGGATTACGCCCCTTCAGCTCTACGGTTTTTACAGCGTGGGAAGCTCAATCTCGTTCGGCAGGGAACCATGGGTTGCCGGATCCGGGCCGGATGTCTACGTGACGTTCAACGCGATAGATCTTTCGACAACTTCGACTTACCGCATCTATGGACTTACTAGCAATGATGGCGGAAAGACGTGGTACAGCGGCACATCAACCAGTGCGTCGCACAAGATCTCGTCGTTTCCGCCTGTGATTACGACAGCCGCGCAGCAGAAGAATTTTCTGATGAGTGGTTCACAGGGCAACGACTGGGAGCCGGAAAATGTCGCTTTTGGTTCCAGTGCCATCATGACTTTCCACTCGCTTGCAAATCAGGGAGTCTACATGACGTCGACCAGCAACAGCGGCGGCAGTTGGAGTACTCCGGTCAAAGTACCTAGCCAGGCATCGGGAACAAGTGCGTATGCTCACATCTCCACATCTGACGGAACAAATGTCTGGGTAATGTGGGGGCAGGTAAAATCGGGCTCTGTGTGGAACGCGTACCTATCTTATAGCGGGAACGGCGGCTCTACTTGGAGCACTCCGTTGGACATCAGCAATAACGCGGCTGGCGTCGCAGCTGGTAATCAGGACGTCACATTGTTTTGGCTCTCAAGTATCGGAACAACAGCCTTTGCCGTCTATACTTACACGAACGGCGGAACGAGCCAGGTCTGGTTTTCCTCGGCAATAGCGTAAAAGTCGATCCTTCGTTGATCTGACTTTGGTGTCCGATCGAGCAGGGAGAATTTTTGGACTGTTCGACAGAGGTTCCAAACCGATTGAGGGTTTACGATGCCCCTCACCTTTACAAAAAAGGAAGATTGTCGCTTGTGCATGAAAAGGGTGAACATCGCTTCCGATTGTTAGATAACCGGAAAAGGTAAAATCCAGTCACTAGCGTTAACTTTCATCTATCTTGATCTTTCTTGCTAGATCTAATTCTCATAGGTACAAGAAGCACGAAGAGACCTGACTGACCGGATTTACTGACAGTATGAAGGCTCTCTTTTTTGACACTCGATGTACATCCGGAGAACTCGACAGAGAAAATGATGAAGCACCCAGAATAATACACGGCAACGCGATCCAAACGGGTTCTATGAACAATAGCTCTAGAATTTATTTAGGCGCTGCATCGCTCGGCGTTGCAATGTTACTTTTACTTTCCATGGCCTCGCCGGGATTCCAGATTTTAGGCAAAGCTTCAGCTCGGTCCGCTACTAACCTGACGGTAGGTACCGTGACGCAGACTGGTGACACACTGACAGGCTTGAAGATCTATGTGACGACCACCTCGGGCTCGGTGGTATCAAGCGGCTTTTCACCTGTCTCCTTCTCCTTGGCACCCGGCGACTATCTGATCCGCACTAGCAACTACGGGGGAGAGAGATTCAGTCACTGGAGCGATGGCACGACCAACGCGACACATCCCGTTATTATCACTTCTAGCACAAACGTTTCGCTGACTGCGGTCTATTGTTCTACCTTATGTCAGCTGCCTACCAAGAGGTCGGCTCCGCTAACCATCTTTGTCAATTCCAGCTATTCCAGCGGCCGATCCCTCTCCGGAATGTTTGTTTCGCTGCAAGAGGGAAATAAGACAATTGATAGTGGGTTTACCCCAGTCAACTTTACGCTGAAAACGAGCGGTACATACGTTGTAAGCGCCGCGAACTACGCAAACGCTTACTTTTACCAGTGGGACAACGGTGTGTGCACTAGTTCTCAAGCTGTGATTGTAAATTCGACCTACGGAGTCGCACTTAACGCGCAGTACATGACTTCCTCCGAAACGCCGCCTAACTGCGCGACTTTCACGAACTCAGCCCCACCTACAAGTTCTCCTCCTCCCCCAGGCAATCCCAACGGGATAACTGTATACGCCAGTAGGATACCGGCGACTTACTGGGCCCCGTGCTTTGCGCTCGTTTGCAGTGCTGGGACTGGCCCGGGTGCGACGATGTTCTTCATACTCTACAATTCTGCCGGCGGGGTCGTAGCGACTGCGTTTGCAAACGAGAATGGGTACACGTTTACGGGACTCAACCCTGGCGCCACATACTATGTTTATCCGCTAGACTGTGACAATTGTCATGGTTCGAATCACAACGTTGTATTTGAATACTGGAATGGGAACCCAAGCGACACAATGAGACCCATGGCGGCAACTGTGGGACAGGCTCTGGACGCGTGGTTCGCATGCACTAACGGCTGCGGTGGCAGTTAACAGACTAGAGTAGCTGAGTTCTGGACAAAGAGAGCTCTTTCTCCGTTTGGGAGCTCTGGATTATCGAAGAATATGTACCCCACATACCAACCCCGTTTTTAATCAAAAGACATCGAGTACGTGTTTTGCAAACGCTCGAATCATCTTTCTCCGGCAAGTTGTCGAGATAACTACTTCATTCACTCCTACTTCTTGATAAGCTTCGATCAGCTTTACTAGGTCCTTCCAATTCTTGCAAAAATGCACGTTTCTCTGAAGTTCATCGAGAGTTACCTTTCCCCCTTCTTTTTCAACCTCTACGGGGTTAGGAATACTCCAGGAATCTTTCTTCCAGATCCCTAGTGTTCTCCATTCGTTCTTGAGGAGATCCTCAGGCTTTTCGAAGCTGAAGATCAATTCTATCGCAACCTTGCCCAAACCTATCTTGTCAATCGCCTTTCTTCCCTGAGCGTAGGCGGGGAGGATCACATCTTTCAGTTTCCTAGTGTCATTCCTCGGACTCAACGTGATCAATCCATCAGCATTTGCACCGGCGACGTACGCGGCTTTCCTCCCAATCGCCGAAACATAGATCGGAATTTTCTCCCGTGGTTTGGTGTAAAGGTAGTAGAAGCTCGATCCGAAATATTTGCCGTCATACTTGAAAGGCTCGTCGGACTCCCACAATTGTCGAATAAGGCGAATGCCCTCGGTGAGCCTGTCCATTCTCTCGTCCCATTTTGGCCATTTATCGTTCCAGAAGGGCCGCTCGTTCAAAGCTTCCCCACTTCCGAGGCCGAGCAGAAATCTACCAGGATACATATTATCGATGGTTGCCGCCGCCTGAGCTAAAATTGCAGGATGGTACCGCGCTCCAATCGGCACACTGACCCAGGGACCTACCTTTATTCGATCGGTTTTCTCCAGTGCCACGGGCATCGTTGACCACACAAATGAAGACCGTCTCCCTGAATGATACCATGGAAAGATGTGGTCACCAAACCATACAATTCGGAATCCTGCTTCCTCCGCATAGACGGCCGCGTCGACAAATTCTATTGGATCGTAATTATTCTCCCCGAGATTTGCTGAGATTTCGATCTTCTTTTTCAATTAAATCACTAACTGGAGTTTGCCAAATCCCAATTGTAGGGAGATACCACTTTATTGAGGAGGCAGACTCTTAGACAATTATGATTTCCTACTGCACGTGCAATTATTGTCCTTACAATACCTCGTACACGTACACATTCGTTGGAATGAGCATGAACCGTTCATGGCTAGATCTGAAGAAGCACATGAGATCAAAGCACAATGTCCTCGATGCAAACAGTTACGACTTTAGTAGGGGTGGAATGTTTGTAAGCGTATATTCAAACGGAGCTATGGATGACGTTTTTCTCCGGAAAGAATCAGGTGAATTTCATCGCATTGTAAAAATTGCTGCGCCTGGGAGGTACAATTTAGAAGAAGCTGAACTAGAAAGTAACAGATTAAACGAACAGGTGAGATTGCCGGCGCTCCAAAGTGGAACATCTGGCGGAACTAGAGTAGTCATTCCATCGACCAAGTACGTTTCAAATGTGAGGACGGACTATCGCTGTGGTGTAATTTTCGATCACGATTTCGATAATGATGACGAAGCAAAGAGCCGTTGCGAGGCCATGAATCAAACGCTGGGTGGAAAATATCTTCAATTGATTTTCATCAATCCAAGTCGCATGAATCTTGTAGACAGAAGAAAACAGAAGAATCTTGGTGGAATAACTTCAGCAAGATCATGATCTGCCCAAGATTTTTAGTCTGTAAAGTCACTGTATTTTCAAGACCGGAAGAAATGGGAGACTCTTTCCTCTACAGTTCTTCCACTGCCATCTTCGTTCGGAAATCTTACATCTCGCTCTCAATATTTGCTGGTAACCCTAACCAAAAATCAAGAAAGATGAAATAGTCTTATCCGGACCGGGATTAAAGACGCGATCTTTTCTGGCAGCGACATTCAAGACGATCTAGACAGCTTGAGGTACATCGTGAGAAATTTGCATGATCGAAACTGAGAAACTCACGAGGAAGTTCGGTGACCTGGTTGCGGTTGACAACTTGACTTTCAGAGTAAATCAAGGAGAAATCTTTGGCTTTCTCGGACCCAATGGAGCTGGTAAGACCACGACCATACGAATGCTCTGCTGTTTGATTTCGAAGACAAGCGGTCAGGCGAGGATTGCAGAATATGAAGTCGGAAACAAATCCGATTCCTTGAAGATCAGAAAACTCATAGGCTTCGTTTCTGACAACGTGGGTCTCTATGACAGCTTGACAGCATACGAAAACTTGGACTATTACGGAAAGCTGTACAAGTGTCCTGAATCTAGTAGAAAAGAAAACATAGAACGTTTCCTGAGGATTTTAGGGCTGTGGGAGAAGAAAGATTTTGCTGCGGGGACTTTTTCAAAGGGAATGAAGCAAAAACTCGCAATCGCCCGCGCGTTAATTCACGATCCGGAAATTCTTTTCATGGATGAGCCAACGGCAAACCTAGACCCGGAAGCATCCAAGACCGTTAGGGAATTTATCCTCGAGCTGAAAAAGGAAAAGAAGACCATTTTTCTGAATACGCATAATCTTGACGAGGCACAGAGAATTTGCGACAGAATTGGAATCTTGAATACGAAACTAATGGCCCTCGGAACTCCAACTGAGCTAGAGCATTTGGTCGGTGGCAGCAAGATTGTGATTCAGTTGGAGCAAGTGAACGACGCTATCCTGAGTGCATTGAAGAAACTGTCTCTTGGAAACATGATAAGAGACGACAGGAAATTGACTATTGAGGTTACAGATCCTGATAAAGAAAATCCTGCCATCGTAAGGGCGATCGTCAATGCTGGTGGTAATATTCAGTACGTCTCTCCAGCAGGTTCGTCCTTGGAAGATGCCTATCTCAAACTTGTGAGGGAATAAAAATGAACTGGGGAACTTCGTTCACAATCGCAGTGAAGGAGTTGACGATAATCCGCAGAAAAAAGAGCATCATCTCGTATATTATTCTGCTTCCCATTATCCTCTCCATCCTTTTCTCGCTTGTCGTTCAAAATGACATAGCCTCTCCCTCCGGGATCTCTCCGAATTATCAACTGGGTCTTGAATCGCTCACTTACTTCTTCGTTGTTTTCGCGGCCATTTTACCAGCTTCGATTGCAGCGTACAGCATAGTGGGCGAAAAAGTTGAGAAGAGCTTAGAGCCGTTGCTCGCGACCCCTACAACTGATGGCGAGATTCTACTCGGAAAAAGCATTGCATCGTTCGTGCTACCTCTTCTCGCGATATGGGGAGGAGCGTGTATTTTCATGGTATCAACGGATTACTTAACGTACAATTTGATATCCTACTACTTTTTTCCAAACTGGACCAGCGGAGTCATGCTGCTACTCCTCGCTCCTCTTGCTGCAATCTTCAGCATTGAACTCGCGGTGATTCTGTCATCACGCGTAAGCGATGTTCGAGGCGCAAACCAGGTCTCGGGCCTCTTGTTTATTCCGTTCATGGCGGTCTTCTTAGCAGGGGTTGAAGGAGCGATTTCATTCGACGTCAATACTCTTCTGATCTTCTCCGGGATCGTCCTCATTGTTGACATAGGACTATTTTTCTTGAGCTCCTCTACTTTCAGTCGAGAAGAGATACTCACGAAGTGGAAATGAATGCATGTACTTCGAGCGTGAATATTCATCCAAATTTTGAAAACGTGAGGACGTTCTCACGGGCTATTGACTGAGGTTAGATACCTCGTTTGAAAAATAAGTAGGGAGTCCGTTGTAGGGATTCGAGCCTCCGAGATCCGTAATGTAAATGTAGCTCACGTAAGCTGCTGTACTTTGAATTGCGGATAGACTGGGGAGAGAGTTGACTCCATAGGCGATGTATGAAAAACCATCCCCGGAAGAAGGGTAGCTATCAAGACTACTGATTGAGGGCATTCCCGAATTTTCGTAAATGCAGAGATTGGAGAATACGCCAATGAGTGAAGAATCGACGGTTGTACCGGGATTACCCATAGTCATCGTGAAACCGAGCGAATTTGCGTAATTTGCCAGAGTAGAATAGTAATTAAGCGTGCTTCCCAGATTACTCATTTCATCGAAGAATATCCCATCAACCCCGTACCAGTTCTGGTATTCCGACATTTCCGTTTCAATCTGGGAAATATCCCGAGAACCATAACTCGTGTGAACGTAACCTAGCACAACTATGCCGGGGTTTTTCAAATCGCTAATTCCAGTGACGTAATTGGAATCAATTGAACTTCCAGCCCCGCTGTTCGGGTTGATTATCGCTATAATCGGGACTGACGGATAGGTCTGCTTTGCAAGAATGAGGGTGGACCAACTGCTGTCTGTTGGATATGTGTAAAGCGGAACTACGACTCCCACTGACGATTGACTCACACTACTAGTCGACGTACTACTCGTTACGGAGGATGAACTAGTAGTTGCAGCAAAATTTGTACTTGTTGTTTCAATCGTTGTCGATGCACTAGTGATCCCGACCATAACTGTGGTGGTTGTTCCAACAACTGAGGTGCTAGCCATACTGGCTGACGTGCTCGTAGAATGAATCTCGCTTGAACTCGTAGCAGTAAGCGATTTACTAGTCGTAATCGACGAACTTGTCGTTATTGCTGATGTAATGGGTGCGTCAGCAATTGAAGTACTTAAAGTTCCAACTCCAGTTGTGATTGACGTGGTGAATGAAGTTACCCTTGTCGCTCCAATTACATTTGGGCTAGTTATTCCGACGATCGAGATACTAGCAGTTCGCGTTGATGAAGCAATGATAATTCCGACCTTTGATGTACTCGTCATTCCAGATGGCGATATGCTCGCAGTTGTAATTGATGAAATGCTGTTTGCAGACAGTGATGTTGCGGCCAGCATCGTCAAACCGCAAGTCAAAACCATTGCAAGGCAGACGTATACAATTCTTGTTTTGCTTGCTGCCATTTCCGAGGCGGGCGGTTGGTATAGAAGAATCTTATATGAAGATTGTCTAGAAGAGATCTATAGTATCAATTAGATCAAAAATTTTTAGGGCAGTTAATTTTTTTTGGAAACATTCCAAAGGAGGCAACCTTGTATCGGTTTTCGAATAAACCTGATTTCCATAGTACTGAATGCAAATGCCTTTCCATACGAAATCATATCTTCTCTACATTTCCAGTGAATCACTTTACATCCAAGTGCATGCAATAATACCAGAGTCTCAATCTTACCGAGCTTAAAGATCAAGTATCATGGGTTCGCTCGCTCAAGCCAAGAGCCTTGGAGGCGTCGGCGCGATTCTGACTCTTCTAGGGATAGCACCCTACGCTGGGACCGTCTTGGAAATTGTAGGTGGGATCATGGTGCTTATTGCCATCAAGTATGTTTCTGATTAGTTCAAGACAAATCGATTTTCAATAACGCGCTAATTGCAACTGTCGTCACCGTAGTCGGTGCTGCAGTGGGAGGGATCATATTAGGCGTGAACATCTTTCGATTTTTGGGAACTACCAGTGGCATTCCGACTACTTTCAATAGCTCTACAATCTCGTCCTCGGGAATGGCTGGGTTGATTACGGGGGTTATCGCTGGCCTTTCAGTTCTCTGGATTTTGGGAATAATTGCTTCGAATTTCCTATGGACGAGTTTCGAAACAGTTGCAACAAAGGTTAACGTGGGAATGTTTAGGACTGGATCTTTGATCTATTTCATCGGCTCCATTCTTACAATAATTCTCGTTGGATTCATTTTGACCTTCATCGGACAGATCCTCTTCATAGTTGCATTCTTTTCTCTACCAGAAAGTCTGCCCGTGGCAGTAGCTACTAACCCTCCACCACCCTCAAAAGGGCCGAGTACGCCAGCATCGCCACAGGGTACCTACGTGTACTCTTACGACCAGCTAGATCTTTGAAGAAAGCTTTGCGATCCCTTCGCCATCGCACGATCATCCTTCCGGTAGCTCCCATAAGCTTGCCATTTTCGCACGAAAGGAATCGACAATGTCTATGGTCGTTGGGTTTTGGCCCTGCTAGTGATTGCTGCATGCATGCACTGCCTGTAACTGTGTAGTCATTGATCAATCATTGCCTTTGAATATCTTCATCCGCACTCTCAACTGGGATCACCGCGTTTTTGTGCAAGGAATACTTTGCCGTCCAAGATTTCTCCCTTCTCACAATCCAAGCACCAAGCCTCATCTGTCCTTTCATTGTAGACTCCCATCCTCCTGCAGGATGTTTGTCAGAAGGAGGATAGAGTTCCCCTTTTAGCTCAAGGTTCTTCCTCGCAAAGCGGATCGTAATCTCGACGATCTTTCTTTTCGATTCTGAGTACCTAGCTTGCAGGTCCTCGTCGCAAAGCTCCCCGAACCATCGCTCCCTTGATATGGATGTGAGCTCATCGATCACCTTTCTTGCGGATAACCGGTGTCCTGATCCTTTTTCTTGTAATGCAACAAGAATCGGTATTTCGCACGAACTGACAGTCGGGGATTTGGATGAGACGAGCCTCCATAGACGTTGTTTTTTCTTTCTCTTTCTCTCTTTGGTCTTTTCTCTTCTTTTGTTACTCTGGTCTGACTTGCTATACGTGGGATTACCATCGAAGGTTGCCCACATGAAAAAATGTTGGCATAACTGTTGTCGTCTGCGAGCACAGACTTTGCAGCTTAAAATCCCGATGCTTTTGGGTAACCATTAGTTAGTGACTACAAGAGAGTAACAATTCCGATTATGATCGATCCTTTTTCATCAAGAACGCGGGAAACAAGACTCAGGGATCAAGAATAACCGAACAATTATCTATTGATTCGGGAGCTGATGCTGCCCACTTTACTCTGAATATGTGCCTGTCAGATCGGCATCTTCACGATTAAGCTCGTCGAGTCGGTTTTCTAAAGCTAAACGGGCCTTCGAATGCACGAATTCACTTAACGATAACTCTTCCTCATTCATGTCGTGTTCTACTTTCCCAACTCCAAACTTTTCCCAGAGATAAAACAGTCTGTCCTCGCCTTTGGGAGTCAGGTGGTAAGCGTATCCGTGACCCACTCGCTTTCGCCGCACTAGGCCCTGTCGGCAATATCGAACCAGCCGCATCTGAATGCTTCTATCTGCTGAAGGCTCTTGCGAGATGCTCCGGAGATCCGGGTCGGCTTTGATCTTGGAGCTCTCATGCCAGCCTTCATGGAGAAACAAAAACTCGAGTGTGGTCATCTTCCTGAGACTAGGAGGATCCACAAGAGGATCTGATAAGGGAAATTTTCGCATCGATCTGAACCTAATGCTTGGTGGAGAGTCTGTAGGACTGTCATATCGTCCATTCAGTTTTTATATGTATTGTCAAGATGTTACCTTGTGGCTTCCGGCAATGAGAATAATAGCACGTTAAACCTGACTTTCAGGACAGGTATTCATGAGTAAAGACGAAGATCCTTCGGAAGAACTCGGAAAATTCATTGAGAAAATACAAACGGATCGTTTTGTGAAGGACCGTCGGGAATTGATGATCGCTCGAACCCGGACGCAGATCGAGAAAGAAAAGGCGATACTAGACGAGATCAAGAGAATTCGCTATAACAAAAGTAGACCAGAAGCACCACGCTCAAAGGAATCGGTTCCGTGGTCGCACCCAAGTGTAAATGTATCGTCGACAAAGTCAGAAGAACACTCCCACCTGTCCTATATCCGAAAGGCGATTGAGCTCGGCATGCTTCCAAAACCGCTACCAGCGGGAACAACCAACGCAACTTTTGATCAACTTTTGTCATCTTACTTTGCCAAAATGGAAATCAACAAAGCCATAGGGACTGAATTGGGAGCCAGGGGAACTAGGATCGGCCTCAAAGAATTTGTTGAGATAAATTCAGAATTGAAGGAGATGGGGCTCGGCGTAACTTCCGAAGAAATCCTTGCTTATCAGAAATACGAGGAACAGGAGTTAATCACAAAAGCTCGAGTCATGGGGAGTCTACAAACAAAAGAACCAGAAATCAAGAAAGTGCAGGTTGGACCCAAGTCCTCGACTCATCGTTCGCAGATTAGAGCAATGAAATTAGATAGGGAATCGAACGAGAAGGTTGCTCGGCTCATTAGGTCATCCATAGGTCCTGGAGCCGATCCTTTCTTACCGAAACTACGTCAAGATCTTTCAAACATTAAGTCGTGGACAAAGTGCGCTGACATTTCTGAACGTCAAGTTACAGTAAAGACCGACTACACTATGCCAGGGAACGTTTTCGCGGTGTTCGCCGACGCAAACTCTCGATCGATCATAATAACTCTGCCTAAACATCATCGGAATTCCTATGTCGCGGTCTACATTGAAAGAGTGGATCGTCTTTCGAAGAATGCGGTCACAATAGCGCCGGCTGGTGACGATACGATAAATGGATTGCATGAAATCGTCTTTTCTGGGGGAAATGCGATGGTATTTTGGGAGGGAGAAAGTGGCGAGTGGTCTGTTTTGGCAGCTGGCACTACCTGATTTAAGAAATAGGAAAAACTAGCTTCTACACAAGTCAGCTGATGTCACTGTACGTCCCTTCCAATCTTCATTGGATACAGAGACTCTGCAGCTTATCTCAAGCGCACGTTATTTTGTATGGATCTACTCTTTTCGACAAGCGAGTGAGATAGACAGTGGAGGGGGCCGGCCACTTTCATGGTTAGATACACACTTGTTATCTCCTCTCGTGGAACAAGTTTCGCGGATTTTTCGGGTGTTTATCTACCTCTGCTTTTTCCACTGTTCTCTCCTTTCTCGTAATCAATGTGTTTACTAACCAATAGCTGTGTCCAAGAGTGAGAGGAAATGGCAGAATCCGGGTCGAAGCATTTCTTGTGTTTATCTAACTAAGATTCGAAGAGTCCCGTATTTGAAATGAGGGCGGATACTGAAACAAAAGTCGGATGAAGACTCCATCATTCTTGTTTAGTCAAAGGAGAGCTTTGCTGCTTCTGAGACTGATCCTTTAAAGGAAGAAGAAAAAATCGACGAAGTAGAAGATCGAAACGCTCCCATCTGGGCACGTGACGTCTGCGAGAAGGAAGGGCTAACTTATGACGAGGCGGCAGAGCACGAAGATACGCACAGATCGTTGGAGACGTTTCGAGAAAGCTCTTCTAATCCTATCTGTCCTTACTGCAAATCTGAGTTATCTGTAAGTGTGAAGAATGGCACGCACACTTGCGCATGGAGAAAGATATTGTCGCAGGAGCAAACCGGAACGCGCTCGCAAAACTGATCGAGACGGAATCTGTCATAAGGGCGTACAAGAATGCGGGAAGCATCAGGGCGAGTCGATGTAGGTCATGCGGAGCCTCTTACAAAAGCGGTCAGAAACTTTGCGAGTACTAAGTCGGGATTGCGCTAGATTTGCCCTCGCCATAATCCGTTCCGGATTTGGATTCATGCATTGCGATTGTTTCATTTACTCGCGCTTCTGGATTTTCCGTACTAAGATAATACTATAGCAATCAAACTGAGTCAATTTCTAGTTGCCATTAGAATTACCATTCCGAAGTGAGTACCTAAGTGCCAGCATCGACAAAGTGTGAACTAAGCGGGGATATTTTCAACTCAAGAAAAGAATTAGAGGCGCACGAAAGAGACAAACACAACCCGGAATTCAGGTCTCGAAACGGAATACAGTTTCATCCAAGATTTAATGAGTGATTATTGAATATGTCAAAACATCTCCTGCAAGGCCAGAAAGACAAGATCAAAGGAAAGCTTCGCGTAGTAAAGGGAAGAATAACAGGTAATCGGACAGAAGTGATCAGAGGAAAGCTGCAGCAAAAGAACGGGAATCTGAAGAGAAAAATGCGACGAATCAAAATACAGTCTATGAAATCCTGAGACTTTATGGGCCTAGGAATGTGGTACTTTTCACTAACACGTGTTGAGCCATAAGTCATAATCCATCTGATGGTGATTCCTCATCCAAAAGTCGAGCTTTCAAGAAATGTAAAGTTAGAAAACGGAAGTATCAACGAACCAGAGAAAATTAAGTTGGATGGAAGCGCTTCAGTATTTTCAAGTGTGAGAATTCCTACTCCGGTCTTTCCTTTTGGTAGTAGTCTTGGAGTGATTGCGCCGATGCCAGGACTGGTTGCCTACATCCTGATTCGCGGCGGAATCTTCTCTAAGAAGATGGCTCTCTCGAAAACAACTTCAAGCTAATCCTATCTCACGTAAGCCTGGGTTGAACTGGCGGGGGTCTTTTTCCGTTCCGAAGTTCCACGCTGTAGGTGTACTATTTAGCTAAGATTCCGAATCGATATACCAAAAGCCAGCTATATTCGGGTGCGGTCTTGGGCGATCTTTGGTCTGTCATCCAAGACTGTTATCCCTTTTTTTTGACGGCCCTTGGAAATCGACTCACTCCAATCAGAACAACTCACATACGTCGGATTCTGCGGTGGGGCACACATTAACTGGCCATAGCTCAATAAAAAAGGAAAAAATTGGGGAATGACATTCCCCACGAATTCCTTAGGAGTGCGAGAAGTAGATCTGATTTGATGCTCCGTTTGTATACTGCCACACAGCATAGCAATGAGTGCCGAAGGACGCTATTGCACCTTGGGCTATATCGTTGTTTGTGCTAGCTTGCGTCCCCGTCGGGTTCTGTGATACATTTATCCCTGGCTGTGCACTCCAAGAACTCCCGCCGTTTGCACTGTAGGAAACGCGGAACACCCAAGTATTGGTCGTGGTATCAGTCTGATCCGCCCAAGCGACAAAAACATGCGTCCCGTCGGATGTCGCTACTGTGAATGGAAAGCTAGTGTCTCCACTCATTCCACTCAAATCAACCGGCGCACTGAATGTGTTGCCGCTATTCTTGCTAGTATAGACATAGACTTGGGATTGTGCTCCTCCAGGATAGGTGTGGGTTGCGATCCAAACAGAAGTTCCGTGAGCTGCTACCATTGGAGCCCATGAGTTTGGAAGAGTAGTACTGAGTTCCTTTTCAGCACTCCAGGTGTTTCCGCTGTTGTGACTAACGGTGTAGTTGACCTGGCAAACGTTCTGCTGTGGATTTCCGCATGGCCCTTTTGTCTCGTAAGCCAAGTAAACATTGGAACCCCATGCGGCGATCCAGGACTCTGACATTGTGCTGGGAAGAGGCGGTACCTGTCCTTGGAAGGGAGGAATGGTTTCATTTGTCCATGACGCACCGGAGTTGTGGGATGTTGCTAGTCCTTGGTTTGATGAAGCGTATCCATTTGTCTTCCATGCAGCTACCTGGGGTTCGTGGAACGCACCATACCCGGTTGGGGTAGTCCAGGTTGTACCACCGTTCGTGCTGGTCATCACATAAGACTCGCTGGTCGAGATATTGTCATAGCCAATGTAAACTGTCTTGCCCCAACTAGCCACGACGGGTGTGTCTGAACCACCGGAACTTGAAGTAAGTTGAACTGGAGTACCAAAGCTCACGCCACTGTTTTTGCTCGCGGCGAAAAAGATCTGTGAGATTGAACTAACAGTCTGCGTCCACACAACATAGACGTTGGTGCCGTTAACAGAGATCAAGGGGTAGGCTGCAACGCCACCACTTGAACTTATTCTCAAAGCTGGCGAGCTGGTTGCCGGGACCCAAGTTGAGCCTCCGTTGGAGCTCTCTCGGAACAGAACTCCTCTGGATGCTTCGGTCCATGCTACAAAAATGTGCGACTTGACATTTACAATATCAGGTTGCTGGGCTTGGTTTGCGTCGTTGGACAGATTGACCGGCGTTGAAAAAACTGGACCTGCCGCAAACGAAACTATTGCCACGAGCGACGGTAGTGCGAATTCTTTTTCTCCCTCACTTGTAATACTAGTAAGCATCGGTAACAACCCAGTTCACTATTTATTCAATTCTGTATCCGATATATCGGAGTTAGAGCATCTTGGTGTCAGATCGTCGCTCGAGAATGCGTGGCCGAAAACGATGTCATGCCAAGCTCTTCACCTCATTCTTGGTTCACAAGAAATTTTCTTTGTCTGATCCGCGATTGGAAATTACTCCAAGCAAATCAAGAGAGAAAATGAGCTCTGCCAGTAAAGGATTTTCATAAAAGAAAGATAGTAACGAAAATAGAAATTGGCAAAGGTCGGAATATATTCGAATGCTCCCGCATTCAAAAGAAAAGTGGAAAAAAGAGTAGTCACGCTCTTAGAGCGGTTTTCTCTGGGACCCCGCGCACCAACTTACTAGGAAAGAATTGCCAGACTGGCATGGGTTTCTGACCTAACTTGTTTCAACCCCAACTCCCTCCTCCGTTCGAATCTCCTCTCAGTTTACTCATTTTTTAGGTTTGGAACAAGTTTAGCCCCAAGATCACCTGAATGTATTTCTCCAGTAAAGGATGGCTTCGTCTATTTTCAGTAATTTATCCGAAGAATTCACACTAGAAATAACTCTGTCAGAGTCAAGATGTGATTTTTGTTCAATTGCATCACGTGTTAGGCGTTTTAACCGGAGATGAAAGAAAAGACAAGCAAAAGACCCTAGAAGAAAGACTGGATGATGGGAGAGCCCTGCGCAAACAGATTCCGCGTAGCGCGCACGCTGATTGGACCCCTCCTCGCGATCGAAAAGATCCTTTAGCAATCCTCGCCGAGTCTGACAAGGGAAGAATCACGGAGTTAATCCCGGTGAGGCACAGCAGGATGTCTCAGTCACCATTCACTTTCTATCGTGGACTAGCTGCACTAATGGCAGCTGATCTCGCATTGACTCCTGTAACGGGAGTCAAGGTTCAAGCTTGTGGAGACTGCCATCTCCAAAACTTTGGTGGATTTGCAACTCCGGAAAGAAACCTGATTTTCGATATCAACGATTTTGATGAGACCATACCTGCTCCTTGGGAATGGGATCTGAAACGCCTTGCAGTCAGTGCAGTATTGGCCGGGAGACAGATAAAATTACAGAAGGATGCAATATTGGAAGCAGCTCGCACTTGCGTTCGTTCATACAGACTCAATATGCAAGAATTAGCCAGGACAAGCGCGCTTGATGTATGGTACTCCAAAATTGTTTCGGAGGATTTTCTCTTTGCACTCAGAAAAAAATCTAGCAGGCGAATTCTCGAACAAAGGATCAAAAAAGCGGAGTCAACTAATAGCGAGGCTTTGTTTCCAAAGCTTACAGAGGTCGTAAACGGTGAAAGACGGATCATAGACAATCCACCATTGATCTATCATCCCAAGCAACTTGACTCCTTTGAACATGAAATGGAAGAATTCCTCAACGAATACTACGAAAGTTTGAATCACGAGCTGCACGTCTTATTGGAGAGATATCGCTTGCTCGATGTCGCGTTGAAAGTAGTAGGAATAGGCAGCGTCGGGACGAGATGCGCCGTAGCTCTGCTGATGGGGGAGAACAACGATCCACTCTTTCTACAATTCAAAGAGGCACGTCGCTCAGTCCTGGAACAATATGCAGGGATGACTAGCTCGTTTCATAACCAGGGGCAAAGGGTCGTCGTAGGTCAGAAGATCATGCAGTCGGCGAGCGACATGTTCCTTGGCTGGAACTCTCACAAAGGCAAGCTGGATTTCTACTTTCGTCAGCTGAGAGATGCCAAAATCACAGTTATTTTGGAGAATTTAGACGAGTATGAATTTATCATGTATTTGGGATTTTGTGCACGAAGTCTTGCCCAGTCCCACGCTCGCTCCAGCGATCCCGCCCTTATTGCCGGGTACATGGGAAAATCCAGCGCATTCGACAAGTCGATAGCAGATTTCGCAATTACATACGCGAATCAAACAGAGCGTGATTTCTCGGTTTTCCGCAAAGCGGTGTCTTCAGGTCAATTGTCGGCAGATGAGAGCAAGTCTGCGGATCAAACATTCGAATCATAGCATTCGGAGATCACGGATACATGTAGGAACGTCGATATGGGAATCAATTTCTAAAAACCCCGACGGAATAAACTCGTGTCTTCTGTAATTCGTCGCTCGGGCGGAAGTGCCAAAATTGACTCGTGTAAACATCGCTAGATCAAAGAATGATGCTTATCTTTAGGGAGACACTTTAGTTCCTATGATTCTAGCGCCAACATGCGCTTGATTTGTCAGGAGGCTCGTTCATTGTTTTTAGAAACGTTATCGTTTCCTCTCAGACTCAAGGGAGAAATTTCTCCCGACTGATCAACCTGCTTGAAAGAAAGAAAAGGACAATTGACAAACCAACGACGACCGCTGCTAGTATGGAATCAAGGATTACCGTAGCAGACGGGACAACAAGCGGCGCAATGTATGCAGGGAGAACAGCAAAAACACCAATCGCCAGCCCGAGTGGTTGGTTTGATCCAACTCTCTGCTTCTGAAGTGAGCTAAATGCCATCATTGCAAGAGTCGTGAACGTCACAACAGGCAACGCGATGATTACGACGAGCACCGGGACTGTTACTAGTACGAACGCGGACGTCCTTTCGAGAAGACCGACAATTCCGTTCAGTGCGACCTCAAAAATCAGAATAACTGAAGCTAGGATAAGAGCCGATTTGAGGTATTCTCTGTAGATGTCACTTTGATCCTTGCCCAGAGATAGAAAATATTCTAGAACTCCGTTATTCTTGTCATAGACGTAGAGCAGCAGTACGGGAGTTGAAAATAGTAGCGCAGCAAAAACCTGCAATGGAACCGCAATATACGAGATCGATTGGATCGGATTGATTCCTTCAGTTCCGTTGATCGGAATTGTTGAAGGAATCGAATTTCCAGCTAGATGAGGCACATTTGCAATCAGAACGCTGAGACATGCAAGAAATATACCAATAATGACGAAGGTCTTGCTCAGTGAGATGCTTCGCTTGGCTATGATTATTCCCTGATCAGAACTCAAAGCTAGACTCACATCGATTTCCCGGAATTCTCAAACAGTTCCTGCAAGGGATTATCCAGCTGGCGCATCTCAGTGACGAGCACTCCCGCCTCGACCAGTTTTCGCAGAGCGAGGCCGGCTTCCTCTGGCGAGGAGACGCGTAAGATATAGTACCCTTGTTCACCCAACTTGGCATCGATTACTTTGGAAACGTCGCTCGTTGCCTTTATACCCACTTGATACTCTTTCGATTTTAGATCCGAAATCCTGCCATAGTATCCGATTCTTCCATTCTTGATCAAGATCAAATTCGTACCCACATCATTTGCCTCGTACAGATTGTGAGAAGAGTAAAGGACAATTCTATCTTTTGAGATGTGGAGAAGGAGGTCACGAATTTCCTTTGATACTTCGGGATCAAGGTTAGAGGTTGGCTCATCAAGTAAGTACAAATCTCTGTCCCGGAGAAAGACCTTTGCGATCGATACCCTCTTTTTCTGACCCTGTGATAGGTCTGAGACTTTCTTGTCTTTGAGCTCTTCCAGCTTCAGTAACGAAACAACTTCGCTTGCACTCCCACCTTCAATCTTTGCGTAGAAGTTTAGGGCATTATAAACCGTCATCTCTTCCGGTATTGCATTGTAGTGCGAGAGATAGTTTATCTTCTGCCTGATCTCTTTTGAATGAATGAGATCCTGTCCATCGAAAAGCACACTGCCAGCGTATGGTTCGAGGATGCCGGCAATAGTTCTGAAGAGAGTTGTCTTTCCCGCACCGTTAGGTCCCAATACGACGTAAATTGTGTTTTGATCAACCTTCAGGGTCACATCACGTAGTATTGGTTTTCCGCCGTACCCGGAATCAACTCCCGCAAGTTCCAGAGTGTGCATGACTGGAATAGAGTCGTTGAACGGGTTTATATCTTCAATGAAAGCGATTTCATACCATGAAAAGGGTGATGCTTTTGGATCAAAAGGGTTCCGCGCTTGCCTCAGACCTTCTCAATCAGAGGATACTTCGCGAACTCGTCATCTCGCCGTATTCTGCGACTGAACTAGCTCGGAAACTTGGAACTTCGGTTGTCAAGCTCTGGCGGAGACTCTCAAAGTTACTCGAGGCGGGATTGATCGAACAATACAGGGTGGAACATGTGGGTAATCTAGAGAAGAGATTCTATCGTGCCTCGGCGTTGCGCTACCTTCCCGTCGAATTTTTGCAATTTGAGCCTCGAGATGAAGCGCTTCGAAAGGCGTTTGTTATTTATCGAGAGATACAAAAGGAGGGGATGAAAGATCTGGCCGCTTCTAACGAAATACGGGAAACCGAGACTACAAATCCTGTCGATTATGGCGTTTACGAAGATCTGAGGTCTTTTTGTCGGGTGATGCAGAGTCCGCAAACCCGAGAGTTGATGAAGCAACTAGAAAGACAGCTCTCAGAGTGCAGGAATTTCGATTCGGTACCACCTATTGTGAAGTTGGCTGGCACTAAAACCAAGAATGAAAAATAATAGAAGAGTAGTCCCGTAGAGGATAAAATTGACCACTACATCCTAAACTCTTCAGAGGTATCTCGTTGATCTTCTTTCAGGTTGCTTTGTTTCAATAGGAAAGCCATGACTTCCTTGCTTAGTTCCGGAGCGAGCGAATAAGAAGCAGTTCTGTCGCTAGTTACAAGCCCGCAAAAGTAATTGTCGAGTCGTTTATCGAAAAATATCTTGAAGTACAAGTCTTGAAAATCTCCCAGGGTCAACTTTGTGTGGTCCAGGATTTTATTATACAATTCCGGCGGCAGATTAGTTACTGGAATCTCTTGGTCGGGAATCAAAATCTGAGACTCTCCCGAGATGTTTAATTAAATACAGTCATGATGCCGCATCAAGAGCAGCTAAGAAAGCAACGGCAAGTTGGACTCCGGGGCCGTAACGATTCACAGACAAGGATCGGATGCTTTCAAAGACCCCGGAGTTTATGATTTCCCATCTTCTTTTTTCCGAAATAGCGCATTCAAATCGTGCTTTTTGATTTGTACTGCGAGTTTCTTTCATTTCTCTTTTCTCAGATTGTCCGGCAGTTTTTCCCAGTGAATAATCGTCTCAAGGGACAAGACTTCGAAACCACCGACTTTCCGCTTGATGCCATAGATTGGCTCCAGCCCGTGTTTGAACCCTACCTGTTCAAGAATGGATATGTTAGACACTTTGAACGTCTTGTTTCTGAAATCAATCTCCGTCACTATGCCTGAGATAATCTTACCGTTAAAATCCCTAATCAAGAGCGGTTCAAACTTGGGCGGATACCGGTCGTCGTCGCTCAATTAGTCAGAAATTACTAAAATATTGAGATTAGATAAAGAATATTGAGAGCTTGAAATTTCAGACCCGGGTCTTCTTTTGAATCCATAAAGCGCGTAGTGATTTCGTTCATGACGATTCCCAGCATTCTTTGCCTAAGGGTCCAACGTGCCAGTTGTTTTCTAGACTGCGCTCGGGACAACCGTTCTTGTCACTAGGAATTTTAGAATCACTTTGCCTGACTGACGGGTATTCGTTACGTTCGATAATTTCTGCTTTTTCTGTACATGGGGTTAGCCCGGGAACCTCGAAGGTAAGCTATGTTATCCATTCACAAAGTGCGGTCGCTTCAAGCTCCATGGATAGTTGACCTCGAGTATAGGAATTGTATCTTTGATTCTGACTTTTTCAAATTCATAGTTCACTGTTCCCCCATCTTCGTGAATGCAAGGATCTTCTCTTGGTATCGTAGATTGACCCATAAAATTTTCCATATTTTGTTTAGAACCAGATCGCCTTGTTTGAAGATGAAGACGAAAAAATGGTAAGCAAGTCAACTCTTTGGAATGTCTGGGGTCTGGCATTCCTTGTTCTTCTCGTTGTGGGTGCCTATGCTGGCTACGCATCAGCTGTATTATGGATCGTTTCTCCACTAGGATGGAACATAGGCATGGTCGTCAGCGTTCTTGTAATTCTCGCATTGTCTGCATCTGCCGATTATCTTACTCGTGGATAGATAGGAGAGATCGCGATGATCGACAGCAAGGCTCGAGAGAAATTTATACGTTGTATCGGCGGGAATGATATGTTTTCATTTCTGGAGCCCTTCCTTTTCTAGAGGCCATGGTCAACTTGGTCGTTCCGAAGCTTTTTCTTGCCCCGAGTCGGAAGGAAGTAGAGAGCCCGCGAGATCGTGACGAACTACAACTTGCGACCCGCTAGCAGTCCTATGATGACCCGCTGGGCGAAATTCGTCTCGCCCGAACACGTTCACCATGAATATCCACGTCCGCAGATGGTTCGCAAAGAATGGCTCACCCTAAACGGGCTCTGGGACCTTTCTATTTGCCCCAAAGAGGCTCTTAGACCGGAAGCATTCGATCGCAGGATTCTAGTTCCGTATCCGGTAGAGTCTCCTCTTTCAGGAGTGATGGAGTCGGTCCGAGAAACAGACTCTCTTTGGTATCGTCGAACTTTCCAGGTGCCGAAAAAATGGGATGAATCGCATGTGCTACTTAATTTTGGAGCCGTGGACTGGGAGACCTCGGTTTACGTGAATAGCAAAAAAGTAGGTGACCATCTTGGGGGCTATGATAGTTTCAGCCTTGACATTACAGACGCACTCAAGGAAAATTCTTCAGGTAAAGATCGACACGAGCTCATCGTTAGAGTTTTCGATCCAACCGATAGGGGCTACCAGCCCGGAGGCAAACAAGTTCTAAACCAGCGCAGAATCTGGTATACGCCGACCAGTGGCATATGGCAGACTGTCTGGATCGAGCCGGTCAACGTCACTCACTTTTCGTCGTTCAAGTGTGTGCCAGAAGTTGACTCTGGGACGCTTTCGATCTACTTTCCAAGGAGCTCGTCAGGTAATAGAGTTCAGATACTTGCGACGATTTTTGATCTGGGTCGAAAAGTATCGGAAGCGACGCACGATTGCAGTGTCGAGGAACAGATTTGCACGATCGTGGCAAAAATTCCCGATGCGAAGCTTTGGTCACCAGACTCGCCGCATCTCTATGATGTCAAATTGGTGATGATTTCCAACGGCGGGGTTTCAGACGAGGTAGAAAGCTACTTCGGTATGCGAAAGATCTCTGTCGGAAGAGGCGAAAACGGCTTTAACCGAATTTTACTTAACGACAAACCTCTGTTTCAACTTGGATTGCTTGACCAAGGCTTCTGGCCGGATGGGCTGTACGCGGCGCCAACAGATGAGGCGCTGCGCTACGACATCGAAGTGACGAAACGGCTGGGCTTCAACTTGATACGAAAGCACGTGAAGGTGGAACCCGATCGCTGGTATTACTGGTGCGACAAACTGGGAATGCTTGTCTGGCAGGACATGCCGAGCGGAGACAAGATAATCGATTCAGATTCCTTAGACATCGAGCGGAGCGCAGAGTCCGCGAAGGAGTTTGAGACTGAGTTGAAAGCGATGATTGACTGTCTGTATAATCACCCGTGCATCGTGATGTGGGTGGCATTCAATGAAGGATGGGGGCAGTGGGACACTATACGCGTTGCAGAATGGATCAAACAGTATGATCCGAAGAGACTGGTCGACTCTGCTTCGGGGTGGTTTGATCGCGGTGCAGGAGATGTGAATGACGTGCACATCTATCCCGGTCCAGGTTCCCCAAAATCTGATCGAGATAGAGCCCTTGTGCTTGGGGAATTCGGAGGCTTGGGACTACCGATCAAAGGACACGTTTGGCAGAGTGAAAAAAATTGGGGCTACCGTAGCTTTGATGACCGCGATGAGCTTACGTCTGCTTACATTCGATTGGTCGAAGAACTGGGTGGGCTCGTTCAATCTTCCGGTTTGAGCGCTGCAGTTTATACCCAGACGACTGATGTGGAAATCGAGGTCAATGGACTGATGACTTATGATCGAGAAGTCGTTAAAATGAACGAAGAATTAATAGCTGCTGCAAACAAAAAATTAGTAACTACCTAGTCGCGAGACTTCTAATATCTTGCCTCCGAAATTTTCCGAATCTCGTGCTCCCCAAGCTCTCAAAATCTTTGACGAACATTTATCCGACCGCTCATCCATATATTCTAAACACGACTCCACGCTAGTTAGAGCAATCTGTCCAAGGTCAGCCTCAAGTTTTTCCGTAATCCCAGGTTGAGTAAAACAGCGGAGATAGCTCTACGACAATCGTGGTGCCATCTTTTATCTTCTCCAGCATCGATTTAGCGTATGAATTTTCAGCATCACCCATGTATTTAGTGATTATTTTTTTGAAAATGTCTTGAGATATTGTCTTGTCTGCGACGACATTTGCACGCGCCTTTCCCTTCACGCCCATCAACGGATCAGCTTCAGTGTCCACGCTGAAGTAGACTCTTTTCCTCCTCCCGAGATTTTGTACCTTCCGGGTGTCATTGTTCGTAAAGAAAAATAGGCTACCGCCTTCGTATAGAAACCATACGGGATAGATGACAGGCTCTCCTCCTTCATCTACGGCGGCCAAGCTGAGTGGTATTTTCTTAGAAGTTAGAAATCTGTCGATCTCTGAACGATCCAGTCCGGGAACGGTCGGCATTGCTTTTGTAACTTTCACGGATCTTGCAGGATCTGAAGTCATTGCGAGTTTCAGCCTAAAGCTCCGAATAAGAAGTTGACTGAAGAAGGCTCTGTTCCGAGTAACTGTTAATTGCACCCGGCGTAGTTGGCCGCTTTCTTATTGATGGGATGGAAAAAGTTAGGCCTATTTGCCGGGCGGTCTGTATTGAGGCGTCTTCTTGATCGCTTGATCTACTTCCTCGACTGTTATTAAAGGAGTAATTTTAACCAATGTCGTCCCGCTCGAATTTACTATTCCTGAAACCGCGGCCGCACTTGCGTTGTCGGGAAAATCTGCAATTATGTATGCATCGTCTTGACCGAATGCAAAGTAGAAAGATTCCATTTTGCCTCCAACACTTCTTATCACTTGATCTGCGGCTTCTCGTCTTTTCGAGCCACCCTCCTTCATGACGCCCTTCACTCCGTCAGTCGTGTACCTAACTGAAGCCAGATATTTTGGCATGAAAAAACACAATCATGTGGCTTATTTTTATTTCTTTACAAAGTCATTCACAACTCTTGTCACCGGCTTAATGTCAAGCCTGAGGAAAGACGGAGTTCTAAGAATAATTTAGTCGATGGAATGTTAAAGAATACTCAAAGCGAGAATAAAATGAATTCAATTTCAGATCAGCGTAGAGGTTCAGGGAAGAAATCGTAAAGACTTTGTACTTCGCACCTTATGATATTGGTGTTTCAAAAAGACCTTGACACAGATCGGCATAGGCATAATCGGATTGGGTGGGGTCGGGAGCTGGGGGCACCTCCCCGGATATCTGGAAATTCCAGACGAGGTGAGGATCGTCGCACTTTGCGATACAAATCCAAAAGTTACCGAGCCGCTGCTTGAGAAGTACGGAATCAAAAAATCTTATTCCAATTACAAAGATCTGGTCGCCGATCCTGATGTCGACGCGGTGGACATCTGCCTTCCGCACTTTTTGCATGCGAAGGTCGCGCTCGAAGCAGTTAGGTCAAAAAAACACGTTCTGATCGAGAAGCCCTTTGCGACGACGCTTGAACAGGCAGACGAGATAATATCAGAGGCCGTGGAGAATAAGGTCAAGCTCATGGTTGCTGAAAACACCCGTTTTGTGAACGCTTACAACGTGGCAAAGAAATTGATTGACTCTGGACTGATCGGGGAGATCTGTTTTGCCAGGACCTACATCGGGGGAAGCGAGATCCCGAGGCTCTCTGACTCATCGCAGTGGGTGAATAAACTGGCTGAAGCCGGAGGCGGGATGCTCTTTGACGCAGGCGTACATTCATTCTTTCTTTTGAAATGGATGGTTGGTGACATTACTTCAATTTCTGCAGTTTCTACCAAATTCCTAGTGAAATCTGTCAGCGAAGTCGAGGACAATGTCAGCGGGACGTTAAAGTTTGGCACTGGGGCCATTGGCAATTTCTCTCTCAGCGAGACTACGAACTCACCCTGGACGGAGAAGCTCGAACTCTTCGGTACGGAGGGGTGTGTACTTGTTGACATGACATCCGAGCGCCCGGTCCAGATGTACTCCGCAAAGCGAGTGTTTGATCCCGCGGTCGGGTGGGACCTTGGAGAAGACATGTTCAGGAGCGAGAGAAGTTATGAAAGCTCTTCCTGGGAGGCCCCTTTCTTCGGCCACTCCGCCTCAGGCTGGAAACCGGCGTCGATGAGAAAAGAGGTTCAGCACTACGTCCAGTGCATAACTAAGGACGAGAGGCCGCTAGTTTCGGGGGAGGACGGAAAGTACTGCGTTAAGGTCGCACTCCAGGGCTACGAGTCGATAAGATCTCGAAAGGAGGTCGCCATCGACTAAATCCAGGATTATTTGACAGCTGGACATGGATTATTCTTTCTCGCGACTGCAGGTGGGTCAAGTTTTAGAAAGATTCGGGGAAGGCGAACACAGTCGCCTCCTTTTCTGTACGGATTGGGGGTGAACTTCAGGGATTATGGTGCTGAGCTTGTGTAGGTCGAAGTGATGGTCTCGGTTGTTGTGTAACCGGTTTGGGTCACGGTGTACGTATAGTTCTCAACGAAGGTAGTGCCTGTAATCGTGTAGGTTGTGCCATTGAGCGAGAATGTCGTCGGACCATAGACCTTGCAATCGAAAGTTCCGCCAGAAAACGTGAAGGTAGTTCCCGTTACAGTTCCGGTAGTACCAGTTACAACAAAGGAGGTGGCAGAGTAGGTTGATGTGTAGCCGGTAAACGTTTCTGTAGTCGTGTAAGTTGTTGTGACATTGTAACACCCGGAAACAGTGCTTTGAGAAGTACTCGGAGAACTCGAAGAGGTTGACGATTCACTACCCATCGTCGTAGAGTTGGACGATGCAAGACTGGTGCTGGAATTCGTCATCATGCTCTCGTTCGTGGTCATCATCGAACTTGAAGAGCTCGAAGGAGTCGAAGAGGACACAGCATTGGTTGAGCTCGTTGAAGTTAGAGGGGTTGAGCTGCTCTGAATCGAAGAGCTCGAGGTGATAGAGGAGTTCTGGGATGACGTGGTCGAAGTAGTCTTCGAGCCACCCAGAGCAACATAAGCTCCGACTCCAACCGCTGCAATGATAATTACAATTATAACAACGATCGCAACGGCTGCAATACCGCTTTTCCGGTTATAGATTTCGCTCATCAACAGATCGTGAGCCAGTAATTGACCCCCCTATTTATGTAATTGTAAAAGACCGTGCGAGGATTTATGAAATCAAAAGCTTCTATCTAATTGTGATCAGAGCGATTTGAATTTGGTTTGGCAAGCTGATTCATTTAGACTGGGGTCAGAAACCACGCAATCATTCTTCGAGCCGCGGTCCGCTGGTGCTGAGGGCTGTAATACTTTTGCTTGTTACCGGAAGGATGATCGATCTCTTTAAAGCGTAAATCGCAGCGGTATTCTCAATTCCTGCCTAGTTCGCAATCTTTTTCGGAGAACGAGTAGCTAGCGACCGTGCTCGATCACGACAGATTCCGGCAAGTTACATCGCCGGAGGAGAACCTTGAAACGCGGGTCGGCTCTTACATTGGCAAAATGCTCGTCGTACAGCAAAATGCGCACGATAAGCGTTCCATCGTCGGCCGCCCTAAAGAGATATTTGTAGCACTCATCCAAGTCGCCCAGGATTCCGTAGAGAAATCCTATCCTCGAGGACTGGATAAAGACATCCTTTGAAAGCTCCACGGACTCTTCCAGCAGTTCCCGAGCCTTCTCCCGCATGCCCAATCTCGCGTAACAAAGCCCCAGATCGGCCTTTGCGGAAGCAGAGTCTCTCGTGGACTCGAAGCGCTCGATATCTTTCAGTGCTCGTTCCCTGTCGCCCATATCTGCGTGGATGTAGGCACTCGTCATGTAGAGCATCGCATGAGGTTGAATCTCAAGAGCTCTGTCGACGGTTTCAATCGCCCTATCAAACTGCTTCAGGGAATCGTACAGATACGAGAGATTTTGCAAGATGACTGGTGAAAGAGGGTCAGCTTCCGAAGCTTTTTCAAGCTCTACCTTTGCTTCTTCTAATCTTCCCGTGTCCAGGAGCACGTGTGCGTGCCACTGGTGGGCAGAAGCGTAGCTCGGGTTCAACTCGATTGCTTTTTTGAATTCTGATTTGGCTGACTCCCACTTGTAATTTCGAAGTAAACTTAGACCGAGAGATGCGTGAGCCTCCGCGAGTCCTTGGTTTAGTTGCACTGCTTTTCTCGCCACGTCAATCGATTTAGAAAATGCTTCGGCGGCCGGTATGTCGCCGCGATCAGCCATTATGGAGTAACAGTCGGCAATGCCGGAGTAAGGTTGGGCAAACTCTGGATCCCTCGCCAATGCTTGCTGGAAGAGCTCAAGGGCTTTCTTGACACTTTCTTTGGATCTCTTGTTCCAGAAGTATCGACCCTGCAGATAGAGGTTGTATGCAACCATGTCGGAAGTGTGTTTTGTTTGCGGTATCTTTGTGGAGACGAGTTTTGATCGGAGTGCGCTCGTGACGTTTTTTGCGATCTCATCTTGGACAGCAAATATATCGCTCAGCTCTCGATCATAGCGGTCTGCCCAGAGATGGTCGTCATTTGTCGAGTCTATCAGCTGCGCGGTTACGCGGATCTTGTTTCCGGCTTTTCTTATGCTGCCCTCAAGTACCGTTCCGACCTTCAGCTCATTTCCGATTTCCAGAATCTTCTTGTTCGAGTTCTTGTAGTGCATGATGGATGTCCTTGAGATCACGCTCAAGCCCTCCACACCGGCCAATTCAGCGATGAGCTCCTCTGTGAGCCCATCTGCAAAATATTCGTCCTCTTGGTTTGGGCTCATGTTGACAAACGGTAAAACGGCCAACCGGATCTTGTTCCTGTTTTCCAGTTTTCCAGAATTTTTGCTAGTGCCATCCGTGGTGAGAATCAGTTTGTAAACGTCGATCGGGAATTTTACATTTTTGAGTTCCACGTGATCCAACCTTTCCAAGAGGAAATCAATCTTGTTTTGAACTTGATCGTATACCTGTTGCGATACACAGATTCCTCCGACATCTGCGAGCGGCTGGATGCGGGATGAAATGTTTACCGCGTCGCCAAAAACATCCCCTTGCTTTCGGATGATGTCTCCGAGGTGGATGCCGATGCGAATGTTGATTTTCCAATCATCTGGAGACTCGGCGTTATAGGCTTGAAGGGACTGTTGAATTTGAACAGCGCAGTTCACCGCATCCAGAGCACTGTCGAATTCTACCAAGAACGAATCCCCAATGGTTTTGATTTCCTTTCCTCCGAACTTTGAAAACATTGGCCTTAGGAGTTTATTGTGACGATCAAGAAGCTCAAGTGCGTGCGACTCGCTCGATTGAGTTATTGCAGTATAACCCGCAATGTCGGTGAACATTATCGCGGCGAGCCGGCGCTCGGTCACTCCGAATCTCTCCTCTTTTCTTGGTGGAAGTGATTACTATTAAGATGTACCCCCGCATTTTTTTGAGAATGCGATTCTCTCTCTTTGTGCTCACAATCTCAAGAGCTAACAAGGCAAGGGAACTTTTAGCAGAGTCGTAGGCACAACATCAATATCCTTTAGGGCAGGGTCGGTCGTAAGTAACATACAGTGCTCCGATTTTGCTGTAGCCAAAAAATATAGGCATCTGCTAGGGATATCTTTCCTCTATATCTGCACTTCCAAAGAGCCCGCTTCAAGAGTAAGAAATTGATTGGGCGTGGGAATCTTAATTGGGAACCTCGCGGATTTGAGTTGCTGAATGTATCCTCGGTTTCCCTCCCCCTAATTTGCACACGTCTTGTAACAGTGCTCCGCAATATTGAGTTCACCGGTGTGCGGCTCGATTGTGCGTTTCAAATTCCATTCATCAAGTCTCGCACCTGAGGATCGCTTCCGATGTGCATCGAAATGGAGCCGGTATCCACGTATGATCCGGTCATTTTTCGCTCCTTCGCCTCTCTCCATCTCTCTTATTGTAACTCTCTAATCATCTCATAAGCAATCTCCGTAGGAAACGCTACGCTTAACTCTTCAAGAGTATGTGCGGCAAATCCTCCCCAATGGAATTCCCCAGTTTTGATCTCAACGGCAAGATAGCACTCGTGACGGGCTCAGCCCGCGGCCTTGGTCGCGCTATATCGCTCGCAATGGCGCACGCCGGCGCCGATGTAGCACTCGGCTTGCGCGATTCAAACGCCCACGGCGACCTTCCCGGTGAAATAGAAGCCCTCGGACGGCGGGCTCTCCCCTTGCAGATGGACATGGCTCACCCGGATCAAGTTCGCGAGGCAATCGAAGAGGCTCGGCGCCACTTT
>Ga0335085_10002954_pt1 | contig 30597 bp, 25 predicted proteins | sample Lox_Sample_45_FD_206712 | JGI IMG/M metagenome (GOLD analysis project Ga0335085, IMG submission 206712) | Soil microbial communities from Loxahatchee National Wildlife Refuge, Florida, United States - Lox_Sample_4.5 | ecosystem: Environmental > Terrestrial > Soil > Wetlands | place: USA... | reverse complement strand
CCGCACGCTGTATCTGCTGGATGTCCGCACGCCAGAGGAATACGCTGCCAAGCACGCGCCGGGCTTTATCTCCGCCCCTGGCGGGCAACTGGTGCAAGCCACGGATGAATGGGTCGCGGTGCGCGGCGGGCGGCTGGTGCTGTTCGACGATGACGGCGTGCGCGCCCGCAGCAGCGCTTCCTGGCTGATCCAGCTCGGCTGGGATGCCGCCGTGCTGGAAGAGGACGCTTTGGCCGCGACCGAAACCGCCCCTCCCCCGGCACTGGAAATCCCCGCCCCACCCATTCCCGCAGTGGCGGCGCAGGATGTGGCGGGCAGCGGTTTCGTCATCGCCGATCTCGGGCCAAGCCCGGTGTACAACCGGGGGCATATCCCCGGCGCCTGGTTCCTGGCCGGGTCGCAGCTGGACGACCTCTCCAAGCTGCCCGGCGACGGGCCGATCCTGCTCACCTCGTCCGATGGCCGGCTCGCCGCCGCGCACGCCGCAGATATCGCCGCCGCCACGCCGCGCCAAGTGCTGTGGCTGGAGGGCGGCAACAAGGCCTGGGCCGCTGCCGGGCACCGCCTCTCCACCGTGCCGCTTTGGGCCAGCCAGCCGGAAGACGTGTACAAGCGCCCCTACGAAGGCACCGGCAACCAAGTAGCGGCAATGCAGGCCTATATCGACTGGGAACTGCAACTCGTCGCCCAACTCGCGAATGACGGCGTGAGCAATTTCCACGTCATACGCTGAGGCCGATGTGCTGGTGCTGGGCGGCGGGATGGCCGCGGCCCGGGCCGCCGACCAGAAATACAAAAACCAGATGTGGTACATGAACGAGGTCTTCAAGCGCGGCCTCGCACATTAAAATACAAAGGAGCAAGAGCATGAGCGGGGAGTCGCTTAACGCAAAATACGAGGCATTGCAGGCGGAACGGGCACGGACCATGGCGCCGGCCGATCTGGCGGCAAATATCCGCCAGCGCGAGCATCTGGTGGCCAATGCCGACCGCGGCAACTTCCCCAAGCCGGGGGATGTAGTGCCGGATTTCAACGTGACGGAAGCAGATGCCGGCCCGCTCACCTCGCGCGAGCTGCTGGCGCGCGGCCCGGTGGTGGTGCTGTTCTTCCGCTTTGCCACCTGCCCGGCCTGCAACATCGCACTGCCGCATTACGCGCAAACCCTGGCTCCGGAACTCACAGCACGCGGTGCCACACTGCTGGCCCTCAGCCCGCAGATCCCTGAGAAGCTGCGCGAGATCAAAACCCGTCACAACCTGCCATTCCTCGTCGCCACTGACGCGGACAATACCCTCGCCAGGCATTTCGGCCTCACCTTCCTGCCCACGCCGGAGGCACGCGCCAATGCCGAGGCCAAAGGCAACGATCTGGGTGCGACGATCGGCACCGGCAGCTGGGAATTGCCGATGCCGGCGGTGATCGTCATAGGGCAGGACAGGACCGTCACCTTCGCCGATGTCAGCCCCGACTGGCTGAAGCGCACGGAAGCGAAGGAGGTACTCGCCGCGCTGCCGGAGGTAACCTCGGCCCAATGACAGCGACGGGTTGTTATTTTCTACCAATTAACTAGAATTACTTTGCAACAACCCCGTTCGCCCCAATGTCCAGTGCCTGCCCAACACGCCGTTCTGCGCCATGCCGGTGAATCTGCCCACCGAGTTGCTGCGTAGCTTCGTCGCGATCGTCGATACCGGCTCCATGCAGCAGGCCACGGAACGCGTGTTCGTCACGCAATCCGCACTCTCGCTCCAAATGCGCCGGCTGGAGGAGGTGGTGCGCCAGCCTTTGTTCAACCGCCAGGGGCGGCGGCTGGTACTCACCCCGGCAGGTGAGCGGCTGCTGAAGGCGGCGCGGGACATCCTCACGATCAACGACCGGACCCTGGCCGAACTGCAAGGTCAGGCGCTCTCGGGCGCCGTGCGCGTGGGCATGAACCAGGACTTCGCAGAGCTGTTCCTGCCGGGCGTGCTGCGCGAATTCACCATCACCTACCCCGAGACCCAGACCCAGGTGCGGGTGGGCGGCAGCCAGGAACTGCTCGACCTGCTGCAAGTCGGGCAGTTGGATACAGCGCTTTGCGTGCGCCCGGCGGATGATCCGCGCCGGGTGGGCGCTGCCCAGATGCACTGGTTCGGCCACGAGCATCTGCTGGACCACGACGTTTTGCCCCTGGCCCTGCTGGAGCCCCCGTGCCTTTTCCGCGCCGCCGCCCTGGCGGCGCTGGAGGCGGCCGGACGGCCTTTCCGTATCGTCGTGGAGACCGCGAGCCTTTCCGGCATTCGCGCTGCCGTTCACGCGGGATTGGCGCTTACCTGCCGTGGGCCGTTGTTCGCCGATTCTGCGCCGTTGCTGCCGGAGAGTGCCCTGCCGCAGGTCCCGAACATCGCCTACGCGCTGTACAGCGCCAACGCCCTGCCCCCCGCCGCCGCCAAGCTGGAAGAGCTACTGCGCCAGACCATCGAAGATCTCTGATGATTCCCGGAGACACTTACGCGCCTCAGCCAATTTATTGATTTATAAAGCGAAAATGGTGCCGACACCCAGGATTGAACTGGCGACCTACTGATTACGAATTAATTTTTTTGACTTTTCCATAATATCCAAAACTTTCCGAACGTCCTCGTTTTGGGCGATTAGTGATTTGATTTCAAACAGTTGTCGTAGAACCTCGTACGGTAGAGTAGCTGCCACATTTAACCCCCCATTTTGCCAAAACCGTTTTAAAAACCGTTTGAGAAATGCCCTTCTAACTGTCCGAGATGTCCCTATGGCAGACATACGCGTACTGCTGACCGACAAAGCAATCGCCGGCCTCACGGCCCCGGAGAAGAATTGGTACCTAGCTCGGGACACCGAGTTGAAAGGGTTCTTCGTGGTCGTGGGCAAGCGCACCTTCACCGTCCAGGGAGACCTCCGGCATGGTGGCAAACGCGCTTCCACGGTACGGATCGCCATTGGGGACTGCGACGAGATCTCTACCCGCACCGCCCGAGCGACCGCGAAATCCTACCTGGCGCAGCTTAGCCAGGGCGTGCACCCAAAGGCTGAAGAACGGGCGGCCAAGGTGGCAGAGGCCAAAGCCGCAGAAGTTCCGACTGCCCCTTCGCCGGGAGGCATTACCATGAGGGAAGCTTGGCATCGCTACCGGGATGCTCACTTGATCCGTAAAGAGCGTAGCTAAAAGACGGTGGCCGGTTACCGGGATCATGTTGAGCGGATTTTTGCCGAATGGCTGGATACCCCCTTGAAAGAACTCGGCGACGACCCTGCCCAGGTCATTCGAAAGCATGACACCGTCACGTAAGAAAATGGCCCCTACATGGCCAACGGCGCCATGCGGACACTACGAACGATTTGTAACCACGCCCGCAAGGCGAACCGCGAACTCCCGGCGAGCAATCCGGTCAGCGCGATCGACTGGAATGGCGAGAAACGCCGGAATACGGCTATGGGAACAAGCGACCTCAAAAGTTGGTTCCTGGCGTTGGCTAAAATCAACAACCCCATTCGCCGGGAATTTCACCTGTTCACACTGCTGTCGGGGTGCCGCCCTGAGGCCCTAAAGCAGGTGAAGCCTGAACATCTCGACTTTCGCCGTCGCGTTTTGTACGTTCCAAAACCTAAGGGCGGCGCAAAACGTGCCTTCGACATCCCACTGTCGCGCCAAATGGTCCTGTGCCTGATCCGCGCGATCCGCTTTGGTCGGGCAATGCATCCAACAGCCGCCAAAGACTGGGTGTTCCCGGCCGATAGCTCGGCCAGTCATTTGGCGGAGCAGAAGGAGGATCGCGCGATCCTCGCAAAATGGGGAAACGAGCTTCGGCAGAGTTTTCGGACCATTGCAACCGTCGCGGGGGTATCCGAATTCGACGCGCGGCTTTTGATGAACCACGCCATCCCCGGTGTGAACGCGGGCTACATCACCCGGCACAAACTCCTCGAAGATCATCTGCGCAGTCAGCAGCAAGCAATCAGTGACACCGTATTTTCCGCCCTGGGGGTCTCTCCGACAAAGAGCCTGCTGATCTGCGGTTGGCTTGGGCCCAGAGCCACACGCCAAGCGATCCTGAATGCCAAAGCTGAATACGAGCGGCGCGCGTTAAGGAACCTCTGATCAACCTGTTTCTGACGGTCCGGATCGCCGCATTTACCAGCGAGACAGATTGAACCGCGCAACCTCACAGTGTAAATCAGCAAGAGGTTTCGGCGCCTATCGGCGCTGTAAATCGGCAAGGGGTTTCGTCACCTAACGGCGCGTTAACCATCAGATTTAGCTTGGTTTTATGGGGCCACCGCATGACGCCGAGTCACAACCACCAGCTTCTCAAGCCGCACCCGATCCGCTGGCGAAAGCTGGATCTCCTTGTCGGTCCTCATGAATACCGACTCGCACATCTCGCCAAGTTAGGGAATCATCCGTCTCGGTCAGAACACTAGCGGTTATGGCCGGGCGATCGCCCACAACCTCGCCAGCGCTGCCTCGGGGGTATCCAGCCTGCCCTCGGCAAAGCCGGGCACCTTGCCAAACCCGCGCCCGGTGGCGACGGCCTGATCCAGAGCGGAAGCCGGGACCGCAGAGACGTTCACCGCAGCGGCCGTTTTGCCCGCCAGCGCCTGCAGCCGCGCGGCGTGTCCGGCATCGGTTTGCGCGGTGAGCACGCCTGCGGTGAAGCCCGCATCCAGCACGCGTTTAGCCTCCGCCGGCTGGCCCGCCAGGATCGCCCGCTCGGCATAATCCTCATAATCGCCAGCCGTAGTCAGCGTGTTCGTCGCCACGCGCAGCTGATAGGCATCGAGCGTCAGCGCATCCGGAAACCCAGGCGCTTCCTGCACCAACGTAATGGCCGCATTCCAGTAAGCCGGGCTGGGGTAAGCCTTGAGCAGCGCCTGCAACGCCTCGAAATAGGCTTGCTTGTCAGCGGATTTCTGCGCGGCGCTAACCGCGAGCTGGAGTTCGGCCTCCGGTAGCTTCGTGCCACCCGCGCCATCGTGCCGCACCGCCTGCAGCGCGGCGGCGTAATGCCCCTGCGCGTACTCGGCCTGTGCCGCCAGGGCGCGAACTTGCGGGTCCAGGCCGCCAGCCGCCACGTATTTATCCACCCAGGCCACGGTCTGCGCGTAATCGCCGGCATGGTCGTAGAAACCGGCAATCGCCTGGATCAGCAGCAACCGCGTCTCGGCAGCCTCGTTGCCGCTGGCCAGCACCGTCTCGTAGGACTGCGCCGCGAGTTCATACTCCCCTGCCCCGCCCTCTGCCGCGCCGCGCAGCTGCGCGATGGCCAGGCTTTCATCGGGCGAAAGCCCGCCCACGGCGCTCGCCGCATTCACCTCCCGCAAGGCGGCAGCGTAGTTCTGCGTTTTCAGATAGCTCTCCGCCTGCAGCAGGTGTTTTCCCACGGCAGGGCGCATTGTGCTCGCGCCAGCAAAGCAGGGCGGCAGCAGGAGAGCCGCACCAAACAGGAGTGGTAAGGTCTTTTTGCTGAAATTTTTCATTGGGCAAACTGCTCATAGCCAACGATTCCAATCTTCTGCACGCCAAGGCGCTGCGCCGTGGCCAGAACTTCGGCAACGTATTTATAGTCGGTGAGTTTATCCGGACGGATATGCAGCTCCGGCTGGTTTGGCGTTGCCGCCAGCGTGGAGAGTTGCGCCTCCAGCGCCTGGCGCGTCGGCACCACATTGCCGTTCCACAAGATCGTGCCGTCAAAGTCGATGTCGATTTCCACCACTTGCGGCTGTACCGCAGCGGGAGACGTGCTGGCCTGCGGCAGGTTCAGCTTCACCGCATGGGTCTGCATCGGAATCGTGATGATCAGCATGATCAGCAGCACCAGCATCACGTCAATCAGCGGCGTGGTGTTGATGTCGACCAGAACCTCCGGCTCCTCGCCAGTGGAAAAATTGATCGCCATGAGTCAATTCCCTCCTGGCGTGGGCGGCTGGGTGATGAAGCCCACCTTCTGGATCCCCGCGCGCTGCGCCGCCAGCAGCACCTCGCCAACGGCCTGGTAATGCGCATTCTGGTCGCCCCATATATGCACCTCCGGCTGCGGCTGCTCAGCCGCAACCCCCAGCAGCCGTTTCTGCAGCGCATCCGGTCCCGCCAGCTTCTCCTGGTTCCAGTAGATATCGCCTTGGGCATCGACCGAGATGTTGATGTTGCGCGGCGCCGTCTGCGTCGGCTGATTGGTCTCGCGCGGCAAATGCACCGGCACGGTATGCGTCACCACCGGCACGGTGATGAGGAAGATGATCAGCAGCACCAGCATCACATCGACCAGCGGTGTGGTGTTGATGGCAGAGAGGAGCTCATCCTCCCCGCCTTGGGAAAACTGGATCGCCATGGCTTACGCCGTCTGCGCCACGACGCGCGGCCGGGCGGCGGGCTCGGCGCGGATCACCGTGGTTGTCTGCGGCCCAACGATCTTGCCGCTGACCAGCACGGAGTGCAGATCGCTGGCGAAACCGCGCAGCTTTTCCACGGCGAGCTTGTTGCGGCGCACGAGCCAGTTATAGCCGAGCACGGCGGGCACGGCGGTGGCCAAGCCGAGCGCGGTCATGATCAGCGCCTCGCCGACCGGGCCGGCGACCTTGTCGATGCTCGCCTGCCCGGCGATGCCGATGGCGGTGAGTGCGTGGTAGATGCCCCACACCGTGCCGAACAACCCGATGAACGGCGCCGTGGAACCCACCGTCGCCAGCACGGCCAAGCCTCCCTGCAGGCGCGAGACGATCTGTTCCACCACGCGCTGGATGGAAAGAGTGATCCAGGTGTTGAGGTCGATGTTCTCCACCAGCGAGCCCTCATGGTGTTCCAGCGCGCTCAGACCCGTGGCCGCCACGCGGTGGAACGGGCTCTTCGCCGGCAGCGCGTCCACACCGTCGGCAATGGAAGCGGATTTCCAGAAACCGGCATTGGCGGCCTTGGCCTGGCGCAGCAACCGGTTCTGCTCCAGCAGTTTCGTGACTAGAATATACCAGGTGGAGGCGGACATGATGGCCAGCGCCAGCAGCGTGCCGCGGGCGATGAAATCGCCCTGCCCCCATAGCGCCGAAAGCCCGTAGGGGTTGGCGATCTCGGTGGTGGCGGGCGGCGCGTCGGCCAGGGCTGGCGTGGCGGGCGCTGCGTTCACGTCCGCAGCGGCGGTGGCAACCGCGGGCGTCGATTGGGTGGCGCTCTGCGCCAGGGCCGGCATCGGCGCCGCCAGTGAGATCGCGAGCAGCGCGGCAGAAAGGTGATTGCCAAACTTCATGTCAACACACTCCGGTTTGATGATGGGAACGCACGCGGCGTCCCGAATTCAGTTCAAAGTCCAAACATAACGAATGCTGGTCCAGGCTTCCTGCGGCTTGCCATCGGCGCCAATGGCGGGCTTGAACTTGCATTGGCCCAACCCCTGCAGCGCAGCTTCGTCGAGCGAGGTGTGCCCGCTGGAGCTGGCAACACGGCTCTGCTCCACGCCGCCATCCGCGCCGATGAGGAATTGCAGCACCGAGGTGCCGATCTGCCCCATCTCCTCGGCATCCTCGGGGTATTGCGGCGGCGCGCAACTCTGGTTCGGGTCCAGCCCGGCTGCCTTGGTCACGGCCGGGCGCAGCGCGGGGGTGGGCATGGGCGGCTTCACGCTCGTCACCTGCGCGATGACCGGCACGGGAGGCGGTTGCGCGATCTGGATCAGCGGCGGCGGGATATAAGGCGGTGGCGGCTGGATCACCGGCGGCGGCGGCGGAGGCGGCGCTTGCCGGGGCGGCTGTACATCCTGGATGATCTTGGCCTCCAGCGGCGCGCGCAGCACCTGCACGGCCGCCTGCCCCAACCCGCTCACCAGGGCATAGATAATCGCGACATGCAGCAACACGACAAAGGCGATGCCTCCGACTTTATGCGCGGAAACTCTGTCCTCGGCGTAATCCAAATCCCTGCTCCGGAATGGTGTGGCGACGGCCTCGATCTATGCTTAATGATTCACTATATAAATCTCTTGTCTATAGGTTTAATAGTGTTTTGGCCCGTGAAATTGCCAATTTTTTCCCTTAGAGCGTTCTGTGAATAGTTTGAATCGAGAGATTCCCGGCGCGGTTTAATTGTGTTGGGGTGGACGGCCCGACGGCATCAAGAGACTTTCCCATGTCGCGTCAAGCGTCACTCATGTGCATATCCAAGAGACGACCTTCCTCATCGACATCGTGCTTCGTCGGCTCATAGCGGATGGCCAACAGGAACACGATCGGAATGACGGCGGCGGGCGCGACGATCCAGAACATATCGGTGGAAAATCGCGCTTTTAGTATAGGCAGTACAAAGAGCGAAAGAGCACCGCCAATACCAGAAACCGCACGACCGAAACCAACGCCAGTACCGCGAATGGATGTTGGGTAAGACAGGGTTGTGTAAATCATCGCCTGAGCTCCTGGCCCGAAACCTTCGGCGAACAGCCACATGCCGAGCATAAAAATGGCCAAGCCGACGCCCACCGTCCCTTGCGGATGTCCAATCAACGCGAGCGCGACCAGCGCGGTGGCTTGCAGCCCAAAACCAGCGATCGCGACGTGCCGCGATTGATACCGGTAGGCGAGACGCATGCCGAGCAAACCGCCCGTGAATGCAAATAATACGTTGAGGGACAAGGACGCGCTGATTGTCGTGAACACGCCGGTGCCGAGAAATTCCGACAAAATCGAAGGAAGGAAGAACGCGATAGCGGTATACTCGAACGGCACGCACAGATTCATCGCGCTTGCAACCACGGTGCGCCGCAGATAGGGACGGCGAAACAGCACCGCGAAGTTCACCGGACGTTGTTCCGGGATCTCCTGTTCGTGGGCCAATGCTTCTTGCGCATCAACGCCGAATGACTTGCGCAGAATATTAGCGGCTCTTTTAAAGTCGCCCTGCTGGGCCGCCCATAATGGAGATTCATTCATGTACCTGCTGCGCACCATGATGATCACGATAGCCGGGACCGCCCCAAAAATTAGGGACCCGCGCCATAACCAGTCGGCGTGCTGTGCGGGCAGTAGAAAGTACAAGCCAAACACGATGAAAAAACATGCCGAAGACGCAGCATACCACATCGGGCACCATGCCGCGAGGCGAGATGCCTTGTTACCTTTCCCGTTAAACCTGGAAAACTCCGTTAGAAAGGCCATTGCCACTGGCAGGTCAATGCCAACTCCTAGACCCATAACAAAGCGGGCTGCAATCAAGATCCAAACATTGGGTGCAAGTCCCGCAGCGATTGCCGCGATGACGAAGAAGACCATGTCCGCCATGAACACGTGATAACGCCCGATCTTATCTGTGAACCAACCACCGATCAGACTGCCAAAAATCGTGCCAATCACGATGGACGAGGCAACAAAGCCTGTAAGGCTTGGCGTCAACCTGAAGTCCCGCGTGACGTCCTGGATGCCATAGGACAGCGTCGTCAGATCGTACGCGTCGAGAAAGACGCCACCCAGCGCGAGCAACGTGATCACGCGCGCGTGACTGAGTTTTGTTTCCGCAGCGTTGATCAACCGGGAAACGTCACTCACCGAGCGGATTTTAAAGGTGCTACTCGCAGCTTGAGCTATGGTCACAGTTATACCTCATTCAAACTTCCGTTGGGTTTGGGGGCGTCGCGCTCTAAATGCGCTTATCAAGCCGGCGAACGATGACGTTTCCAGTAACCTGCAACAACTGTACGAAGGTGACGATGATGACAATCGTAAAAATCATAACATCTGTTTCATAACGATAATAGCCATAGCGGATCGCGAAATCGCCGATGCCACCGCCACCGACCAGCCCCGCTACTGTCGAGTAGGACAGGAAACTGACTGTCATGATCGTGATGGAGCTCGCGATACCCGAGCGTGCTTCGCTGTACAGCACCTTCCAGATGATCTGGCGGCGCGTCGCCCCCATAGACTGCGCCGCTTCAATAACACCGCGATTCACGTCGAGAAAGGTTTGCTCAATAAACCGAGCAAAATAAGGAACTGAATTGACGACCATCGGCACGGTTGCCGCCGTTGTGCCGAGCGCCGTGCCAACAATCAAACGCGTCACCGGGATCATCGCGATCATCAGAATCAGGAATGGGAATGAACGGACGAGGTTGGTCACGCCGTTCAGCACAAGATAAGCGCGTGGCGCATCCAGGAACGAGCCTGGACGCGTGAGAAACAACAATGTTCCCAGTGGGGTACCAAACAGTACCGCCAAAGGAATGGTAATGACCAGCATATATGCGGTTTGGCCGATCGCCTGAAGCAGGTCCGGCCAAGCGACAAGAAGATCGTTTTCCATTCTCAGGCGTTCAGCTTGTCAAGAAACTGGATGGTGTCACCGTACTTGCCACGGTAAAAGGTTTTGACCTCGTCGCTGAAATAGGCGTTTTGCAAAGCCTTAATCTTGGGCGTTCCTGAGAGGCCCTTTGTGACAGCCACAATGTTCTTATATGGCGATTTCGTTGGGTCACTTGTTTCGATCGCCAGCGCATCCTTGATCGGATCAAGCCCGTTAAGCTTGGCATAAAGCGCAAACAGAAAAGCGACATCGACATCCTGGTAGGTTCTTCCCAGCATCAACTGGTCAACCTGCAGAAAGCGGAAATTGTGTGGGTTATCCGTGATATCATCAAAGCTGGCATGCACAACCTCAACCCCAGGACGCAGACCAATCAGCCCATGGTCACGTAGCATAAAGAGCGCCCGGCCATTATTGGCCGGATCCACCGGAACGGCAATCAATGCGCCATCGGGAACCTCTGCAAGAGACTTATACTTTTTTGAATACAATCCAGATGGAATATAGGCCGTATAAAACGCCCGCTCGATATTGTGCAGTCCATGATCCTGCACGAACTGATTGAAATACGGTTCGTGCTGGAAGGCGTTGGCATCTGCCTGGCCTGAATCAACCATCTCATTTGGTAGAATGATATCATTCACGACCATCCACTGAAAGGTAAAGCCTTGGGCTTCAACATGGCGTTTGATGATCGGCACCAACTCACCATTGAAGCCGATATCACTCATGATGAACTTAATCGTTTTATCGTCGCCGGTGGTCTGTTTACGGCATCCAGCGGCAGCCATGAGCGGCAGGCTAGCAAGAAAGGTTCGTCGCTGCATTTTCATGCCAGCCTGCTCCCAATGTTAGAACTTGTAGTCGATAGCGGAATATACACCGATACCAGACCCCGGATACTCGACGGCCGCATCGGCGTGATTTGCGTTGAATGTCGGAGCAATGGCCGTTGCGTATTTAGTGTTCGTCAGATTATCGACACTCACGGAAACCAGCCACCCCTTCTTATCCGGCCGCTTCTGCTGCCAACCAGCAGTGAGGCCGTACACCACATAAGGCGCTGCACGGAATGTGTTCAGATAATCCACATACGTGCCGGACGATACGCGAGCATCAATATTGGCATAGAATCCAGCAGCAGTATCGAGGGCCAATTCACCCTGGTAATACTCCGGCGGAATACCCGGTTCTTGATTGCCCCCAACGTAGTAAGAACCGATACGGCTACCCTCGTTGAAATGCAGATCCGTCCAATCGAACACCTGTACCAAGTGCACGCGTGTGACATCAGGATCATCGCTCCAGTAATCACCAGGTCCGCTCTTCCACAAAACAGTATCGAGCAAGGCTTCTACACCTTGATGCGTCGCGTGTGGTGCATTGATGGTAGTGCTCGCATTGATTGATGGGTTATAAACGGTCAGCAACTCGTCAGAAACCTGCGCATGAAAGTAATCCGCGCTACCTCGGAAGATGCCATACTGCCCGCGCAAGCCAACTTCCGCTGTATCCGTCTCCTGGCTCTTGAGGTTAAGGATCTGATAATTCGGCACTGTAGCCCAATTGGCGGTGTTTGGCCCTACCTGACCGGCCCAGTCCTCGCGCGGCTCGATATTTCCACCATAATTGGTGAAGAGCTGCAGATTGGAGCTGACATCCCAGAGCAAGCCAATACGGGGAATAATATTCACCTCATGGCTGGAGAAGCTGGTCTGCTGATTAATCTGAATTTTATCAGCCGGCGCAAGTCCCGTATAGCCACTCGTGAAGAAGTAGCGAGGCGTTTCTACTACCGCACCACCTGCCGTAAACCAAACATTCTTGACGATCTCAAAATCATTCGAGAGCAGTTGGATTGCATCCGTGGAACCCGCGAACTTATTCCAGATCAGGCGCTGCCCGGCATATACCCCTGGAATACCATAATAAATGACCTTAGAGCCATAAGGGGACGAGCCATCGCTTGCCAATGCCTCGATCTTGTTGTCACCAACGATGTCATTAGACCAATAGGTCGCCGCGGTGAACACGTTGCCGTGACCAAAAATTTCGGAATTATTGGTATACTTAATCTGCGCCGCCAAGTTGCTATAGTCATATTTTGAGAGAGTCGGCGCGGAGGGAACGCTCGGCCCAATCAGGATTGGAAAATTCTGAAAAGCAAGCCCAAGCTCAAGATTTTGTGTATCATCGATGCGAATCTTCGTAACATCGCCAACAAAAAGTGAGCCGGGCTGGTTACGTTTATAGTTGGTTGCGAGATAATTCGGGTTTGCTTGATCCGGATAATTGCTTTCGATCTGCCCCCTCGTAAGTGGACCAGGCGAGTAGAACAACTCTCTACCATAGCGGAAGTAGAGCCGCGTAGAAACATTTTCGTTGAACTGGTAGCCAATGTTAGCGATGAAATGCTCAGCCGAAGCATTGGAATGTTGTTGCCATCCATTCTGGCTCTCGCCGATTACGTTGACGTAGTAATCCCAAGGACCGACCACACCACCGGTGGCTGCCGACCCCTTGATATAACCGAAGCTGCCAATCTCAGTGCGAACCTCAGTGTACGGCGCGGTGCGACCGGTATTGGTGACATAGTTGATAGTCCCTCCCAAAGCGAGAGCACCAGTCGTGAAGGCGTTATCACCTCGTAGAATTTCAGTATAATTGAGTCCCTGCGGATCAAAGAGCTCATAGGGCGTACCAGACGGCGTCGTTATTGGCAGATCATCGAATTCGTATTTGATTCCGTTTCGAAAATATCCAACGCCATTGTTGACACCGGACCCGCGAATCGAAACCTTGGTGGAATCGAAACCACCAGCAGCGGTTGCACTCGCGATCACGCCAGGCTGTAACTTGAGTAGGTCGGCGTTGGTCTGCATGCGGCCTTTGGCAACCACTGCATTATTAACGACGCTTACACCACCGGGAATCTTATTTAACCTTGCCCGCGCAGCCTGAGCGGGGGTACGACCCTTTACCACCACATCAGTCAGCTGAGTATTACTGTTCGGAGCAGTAACCTGTTGCGCGCTCTGCGCATGCGCCGAGCCGGCATGCAAGACCAATCCAACCGTCCCCAGCGCAAGCGGCGCATTTAACAAAACATGACGCAGACGATGCGATCTCTTCGCGTATACCAAGGCGTTAGAAAGTCGATTCATTGTGCATCCCTTTATGACATCCCAGACATCAGGTGTCTTCTCTTATGAGACTACAACAACAGTCGCAATAGATTCCCGATAGCTTAACTAGAGAAAATTTTTTCTTTTGATGTTAGGGAGCTTTCTGAATGTCTCGTTTTAAATTATACCCCAAACAAGAAAAAATTTACTCGTCAGGCTGCCGCCGTACACCATTCCATATCAGGAATTGCTGCCAACAGCGCTTGCGTGTATGGGTGTTTTGGAGAGCAGAAAATTTTCTCAGCATCACCAACTTCCACGATCCTCCCTTGATGAAAGACAATGATGTCGTCACTCATGCGGCGGATCACACCAAGATCATGAGAAATAAACAGACAGGCAAGGTTTAGCTTTCGTTTCAACTCGGTCAGAAGATCAAGGATCTGCGCCTGAACGGATACATCCAAGGCCGAGACAGGCTCATCGCAAATCAGCACGGCAGGTTCCGCAGCCAAGGCCCGTGCAATAGCAACGCGCTGGCGCTGCCCGCCCGAAAGCTCGATGGGCCGACGGTAGAGATGCGTCTCATCTAGCCGTACAAGGCGAAGCAGCTCCAGCGCGCGCTCACGGCGCGTGCGGCCGCGCCGATATCCCGCCACGGCCAGTGCTTCGCCCAGCACAGCCTCGACAGTATATCGAGGATCGAAAGAATCAAGCGGATCCTGGAACACCGGTTGTACACGTCGGCGTACTGTACGACGCTCTGCGGAAGAAAGAGAAAGCCACGGTCTTCCCTGAAATTGGACTTCACCGGAATCAGCCTTTTCCAGCCCAAGGATAATCCTGGTGAGCGTACTCTTGCCCGAACCTGACCCGCCGACGATACCCAGCGTATGTCCCGCATACAGGGTGATTGATGACGGTTCCACAGCTATGCGCCGTTTTCCGTCCACGCCGGTGAAACTCTTGGTTACGCCATGGGTGGCGATCTCAACCCGACTGTTTGGTACGGAAACAGACGAATGCCTTACAGAAACGTGCGCATGCACGGTCGCGGCGGCGGCCAGAAGTGATTTCGTATAGGGATGTTGTGGGTTACGCAGAATTTCGCGTGTCGGTCCCATCTCGACGATATTCCCTGCCTGCATCACGGCCACCCGGTCGGCAAGGCGCGCCGCTACGGCAAGATCATGGCTGACGATCAGCATCGCCGTATTGCCATTACGCAAACTGACGAGCAGATCCAGAACCTGCGATTGCACCAAAGCATCAAGCGCCGTGGTCGGTTCGTCGGCGATCAGCAATTCCGGCTGGCACGCGATAGCGGAAGCGATGAGCGCACGCTGGCGAAGTCCACCCGAGAGCTGTGCCGGGTATTGCGCGGCGCGCAATTCAGGCTCCGGCACGCCGACGGATCGCAACAGCTCGATCACTCTGGCGGAACGCTGCTCGCGCGTAAGTGACTTGTGCAGGCGCAGCGGCTCGGCGATTTCTTCGCCGACCGTGCGCAACGGGTCCAGCGACAGCAGTGCATCCTGCAGCACGAAGCCAATCCGGCCACCGCGCACATCGAGCCACTGTGCCGGAGAGAAGCGGCGTGTATCCACTCCGTCGAACTCCAGGGCCTCGGCTCGAACCACCGCCCCCGCGCCCGGAAGCCCGACCATCGTGCGCAACGTTACACTCTTGCCGCAGCCAGACTCGCCAATCAGCGCCAGACATTCGCCACGCTGCAAGGTGAAAGAAATTCCTTTCACCACCTGTTCGCGCCCGCCCGGAAAATCGACATGCAGGTTGCGGACGTTCAGCAATGGCCGCATCAGCGGTGGCCCTCGTTACGGCGGATCAAGGCACGCCCAAGAGCATTGACCGAGAGCACGGTCCCGGTGATAGCGCCCGCGGCAATCGCCGTGAGCCACCAGCCGTTGAGCACGTAGTCGCGGTCGATGGCGAGCATGGCCCCCCAGTCCGGCGCCGGAGGCGACGCGCCCAAGCCAAGAAACGAAAGCGTGGCGACGGCGGTAATCTTCCAGCCAATGTCCAGAGGAAACAATACCAATACCGGCTTAATGGCATTCGGCAATACGTGACGCAGGATGATCAGCCAGCGCGGCAAGCCGAGCGTAATGGCTGCCTCGATGAACAATGCACGCTGCAAAGTAACCACCTGGGCACGTACCTGGCGCACAACACGCGGTACGCCCGCCAATCCAAGAGCCACCAGCAATGTTGCATTATTTGCCCCCCAAAAGGAGATGATGACCAGCACGAGCAATATTTCGGGGAAGGATTGCAACATGTCGGTCAGGCGCATCAACACATTGCCCAGCAGCCGCGGGCTCAACCCCGCCGCCAATCCCAGCAGCGCGCCGGTGGCAGCGGTGGCCAAAGCCGCCGCACCTCCCAGCAGCAAGGAAGGACGCGCAGCATGAATCACGCGAGACCATACATCACGGCCGTTTTCATCGGTACCAAACCAGTGGTTGGCACTGGGAGGCGAAAAAAGATGGTGGGCATCGGTGGCTAATGGATCCGCGCTCGCCAGCAGACCGGGCGCGATGGTCGCAACGGCCAAGAAGGTAAGGTATGCCCCCGCGACAAGAAGACCCGGGTTAATACCGCGCAGATGGCTGCGGAGCTGTCCGATCTTTGGTAGGCCCGGCAAGGGGCGGGAAAGGCTTAAAAGATCACTCATGGCGCTCCGTCCTCGGGTCGACGACCACGTAAATGAAATCGATGACGATGTTGGCGAGAATGTTGATCGAGGTTACCAGCAGGGCGATGCCCAGCACCAGCGGCACATCCCGGTTGGTGGTGGCGTCCGACATCATTCGCCCCAGCCCCTGGCGGTTGAACACCGTCTCCACAACCACGGCGGTGGACAGCAGAGTGGTGAACATCACGCCAAGTATGGTCAGCGTGGGAATGAGAGCATGGCGCAACGCGTGACCAAGCCGCACCCCGGTTTCAGAAAGGCCGCGCGTGCGGGCGGTGATGATGAAGGGCTGTTCGAGGATCTCCTCCAACTCCCGTCGCAGCACCTGGATCAACACACCTGCAACAGGCAGCGCCAGGGTAACGGTAGGCAGAATGATCGAGGTCCAGCCATGGGTGGAAGAAGAAGGAAAAAGATGCAGGCTGAAGGAGAAGGCAAGCAACAACAGCAGGCCGGTGATAAAGGAGGGCACCGATGAGAGCACGACCTCGGCCCAGGTGAGTAGTTCCGTGAGCCAACGCGCCCGCTTGGCGGTGGTCAGCGCCACCAACAGGGCAAGCCCGCTGCCCAGCACCATGGCCCATAGCGCCAGCGTGGCGGTGGCACCGAACTGCCCGGCGATGAGCTTTAACACCGGCTGGTGCAATCGGTAGGAGACACCGAAATCACCATGCAGCAGACGGCCCAGATAATGCAGATATTGCCCCCAGAGCGGCTGGTCGAAGCCGTATTCGGCCCGCACCTGGCGCAGCACGGCCGGGGTGGGCAGCGCGTCTGGTCCGCCAAGGATGGTGATGGCTGGATCACCAGGCGTCAGATTGATGACGAAGAAAACCAGAGTCGCCGTTCCCCAGAGCACGACGAGACCGGCCCCCAGACGCCCGAGAAGACGGCGTGTCATATTCACGCCGCACCTTCATCGAGCCAGATTGTCTCGAAATGCGGGGTTTCATGGGAGGTATCATAGATTACTCCGCGCACATGGCTGCCGTAGGCGATCACCGTGTGGTTGTCGTAGAGTGGCACGGCGGGAACCAACTCGATCAGCCGCGTTTGCGCCTGGGCGTAGAGGCTGCGCAGCGCACCGGTATCATTGGTCTCGCGGGCCTGCTCCAACAGGGTGTTGAGCTGCGGATCATTGAGGCGGGAGGTATTCTGCCCTCCTTGCTTCCAACCCGGTATCTGGCTGCCGTGATAATTGATGTAAAGCGCATCAGGCGTGTTGGTGTGCCAGACGCCGCCGCTCATTGCCTGATACTGCCCGGCATTGCGTTGTTGCAGAAGCTGCCCCGAAGGCAATGCCTCCAGCTGCAGGTCGAACCCCACGCGGCGCAGGTCCGACTGGATCTCGACGATCACGGGAATTGATGACAGCGTCGAGGTGATGGCGATCTTGGCGCCAAGGCGCTCGCCGTTCCTGTTGCGGTAGCCATCGGCATCGCGTCCGATCCAGCCGGCTTCGTCGAACAGACGGTTGGCTTCATCCGGGTCATAGGCCAAAGATGACGCTGCGGAGGCGTCGTAATATTGCGTGGTCTCGGAAAGGAAATTAGCGATTGGCCGATAGGTGCCAAACCCCGCGATCTCGGCAACGCCATCGCGGTCCATGGCCAGGGCCGTGGCACGGCGCACACGCAAATCGTCGAATGGCGGTTTCGTAACGTTGAACGCAATGGCGCGGTTGGGGCAACCCATGCGCACACGGTTGGTGAGCGTGAGCGCCTGATCGGCCTGGGCAGCTGCGGCGGCCTGGGCAGGGACATCGGTGGTGAAGTCATACTCGCCGGATGCCAGCGAGAAATAGCGCACCGACGCGTCGGGAACGAACTCGAACTCCAGCCTGTCAAGATAAGCCGCCCCCTGATGCCCCGTAACCGGCGCCGACCAGTTGTAGTCCGGCCGGCGGATAAAGCTCATGCCAAGCTGCGGCTTGTAGCTTTCCAGAATGAACGGTCCGGAACCGACGGGGTGATAAGCGAGGCTCGCCGGACACTCCGTGATGGTCTTGGGCGATTCCATCGCCAGCCAGGATTGCGCCAGAACATTTAGGAAAGGGGAATAGGCCGCGCGCAGCGTCGCCTCGAAGGTAAATTCGTCGACGACCCGCCCGCTGGCATAAGGCTGGATATAGGTCCCCGCCAGCGGCGACTTGGTGGCCGGGGCACGCATATGCTCCAGGTTGATGAGTACAGCCTCGGCGTTGAACTTGGCGCCATCACTGAACGTCACATCGTCGCGCAACGAGAACGTGTAGGTCTTGCCATCGGGCGAGATGATCCAGGACTTCGCCAGCCAGGGTGACGGTATCCCCTGCTCGTCGAGATAAACGAGATTGTCAAACAGGATGCGACCGATCCATTGCACATTGGTGGCGGAGAGAGCGTGCGGGTCGAGGCTGCCGATATCGGTGGCAACAGACACCCGCAGCGTGCCGCCAGGACGACCGGGGGAAATTTCACGATGCCCGCCCACAGGCAAATCCAGTGGGGCGTCGGCCAAGACAGGCCGCGCGGACGCGAAAAGCGCCGTGAGCCCGACCCCGCCCCGCAGGAATGTCGATCGACTGAGCATTTCGTTATTTCACCCCGAGCCCCGCTCTTAAGCGCGGATGGCTTGTACCTGCGAAGCCGCGAACCGGCTGACAGGCTTCGGCAAGCCGAGATGTTCACGCAGCGTGGCGCCCGTGTACTCGTGACGGAAGATGCCGCGCTTACGCAGGATCGGTACAACGTGATCGACAAAGATCTCCGCCCCCGAAGGGAAGACATCGGGCATCAGATTGAAGCCGTCGGCGGCACCGGCACGGAACCACTGCTCGATGGTGTCCGCGACCTGCTCGGGCGCGCCGACCACCAGCCGGTGACCGGAGCGGATGCGCCGGGCCAACTGCCGCACGGTGAGGTTCTCGGCCTTGGCGAGCTTGATCTGCGCATCAAAGAAACCATGCGAGCCCTTCTCAGGCGGGGCGAGGTCGCCCAGCTTGTCCCAGGGCAGCGGCGCGTCAATATCCAGCTCCTCCGGCTTGAGCCCGATGCGGGCAGAAATCTGCGCGACCAGCCCACGATTGCCTTCGAACGAGTCAAGATATTCACGCCGGCGCTCGGCCTCCTCTTCCGTGGAGCCGATAACAGTGGAGATGCCCGGCATAATCTTGAGATGATCCGGGTTGCGCCCCCATGCCCGCGCGCGGGTCTTCATCTCGTTATAGAATTCGACGGCGCCTTCCAACGTAGTCTGGGTGCAGAAAATCGCATCGGCATAGCGCGATCCAACCGCCTTGCCCCCCTCCGAGGCACCAGCCTGAAAGATTACCGGCCGCCCCTGCGGCGAACGCGATACATTGAGCGGCCCATGAACATTGAAGAAACGGCCGCGATGATTAATCTCGTGCACCTTGCTACGTTCCGCGTAACGGCCATTCTGCCAATCGCCGATGATCGCATCATCCTCCCATGAATCCCAGAGTTTGATTACGACCTCAGCGAACTCGGCGGCACGGTCATAGCGGTCGACATGCAGGGGCGCCTCGTCCAGGCCGAAATTCTGAGCCGCGCCATCACCGGCATTGGTCACAAGGTTCCATGCCGCACGCCCACGACTGATATGGTCCACCGAGGCGACGCGACGCGCCAGATTGAACGGCTCATTATACGAGCTGGACAGGGTGGAGATCACACCAATATACGTGGTCGCCGCCGCCACGGCTGTGAGCAGCACGGTCGGTTCCAGCCTGCCGGCGACATTCGTGGAAACATCGCCGCCGAGCTGCGGGCCATCGGCCAGGAAGATCGCGTCGAGCGTGCCACGCTCGGAGATCTTGGCAATATTGATGAAATAATCCGGGTCTGTGATGGAGCTGGGCGGCACCTCACCTGTACGCCACGCAGCCTGATGCCCTCCCAGCCCCAAAATATTCATACCAATGCTCAGCTGTTTGCGTTCAGACATGGCAGGCTTCCCAGTTGAATGGTTAGTTGCTTACAGTGACGGCAGCTCCAGCTCGCGCTCATGCGCAGCAGCTTTGCTTTCCGGCTCATACCGCTCCTCCAGCGCTTTTTGCACGAGCGCCGAGCGGGTCACAGGCGCAGTTCCATTGAGCAGGTAATCGCCGATGGCGCGTTCACGGAAAATCGCCGGATTGTGCGACGCTGCGGTACGGGCGTTACGCCAATGACGGTCAAGGCGCCGACTCTCGGCCGTGGCGGAAGCTCCACCCACCTCGAACAAAAGCGTTGTGAGCTGCAACACAAGATCGATAACGATCTGCTGCGCCTCGAAGGTGCGAACTGTCGCCGCCACAAAATCGTCCGGCTTGGCCGCACCGGCCAGCTTGGCTTCATACAGTTCCTGCAAATGGCGGGCGTTGTTCTCAATCAGCGAGTCGGCCGCATAAGAAAGGCTGGCGATTCGACCAACAACACGCTGGACCAGCGGATCGTCCTTGGGCGAGGACTTACCCGGAATACCAAACGCGCGTGTGCGCGGTTTGACGAACTCCACAGCATCCCTCAATGCCGCCCGGCCAACACCGGCGATAGCGGTCAGCAAAATCATCTGCAAAAAGGCAAGGTTATACGAATCCTCCGGCTTATCTTCCGGGTCGAAACGGCGGATGAGCTGCCCCGGCTCAATGCGGACACTCCTGAAATGCGTGGTGCCGCTGCCGGTAAGACGCTGCCCGAACCCATCCCAGTCATCGATACGCTCCACTCCTTCGGCGTCAGCCGGCACTGCGACGGAGCAGAAATCGTCATTCTCTTTGGCTGCCACCACGATCCAGTCGGCATAGATCGTGCCCGTGCTATAGTACTTCGTTCCCTTCAGGCGCCAGCCTTCCCCTTCCGGCTCAAGCACCGTGGAGTTGCCCGTCTCCTCCGTACGCTCCGCCATGGCGTAGCCGATCAGCTTATGATCAAGCACCTTGGGGAACCAGAACTCGATGGCCGCTTCATCCTGCTGCTGCAACCGCTCCTCAAGAAATGCAAAATGCCCCCGGAACGCATGCGCGACATTCGAATCGGCCGTTGCCAGCTCCTCTAACAGGCGAAAGAATTGCGGAATGGTGGCACCGCCACCGCCCAGCTCGCGCGGAATGCGCACCTTGCCAAAGCCAGCGTCGCGCAACGCCTCGATATATCGGAACGGCAGCTCCCGGCTGATCTCCCGCTCCACAGCCGAGGCCGCGATTTCAGCGAATATTGGCCGGAATGGCGCCGCCAAAGCTTCATATACCACCGATTCACTATGGAAAGACCAACCATGCGGCTGCGTTTGAGCTTCAGTCGAGAAAGAATTCATACTCCAATAACCTCCGGTAAGCGGCGGACTTTTTAGATTTTCGCGATCTTTTGAATTGCAAGAAAATATTTCGCCCCTTCTCCTGCTAGACTAGTCTCTCTACCTTGTCTATAGGATACTTATAATGCATTAAGGCGACACAAAACACGTAGTAGGGGTTTGGCCATGCAGCACGGCCAGGCTGTCCGTCACAGGGATATCTTCATCACCACGGCGGGGGCCAGCGGCCTTAGGCCAGCCTCCCCAAGCACAGGACCGAACCATGGCGGACAAAATAAAAAAGCAACTCCACGTTAACCTGTTCGAGATGAACTGCGTTAGCCACATCATCCACGGCCTATGGGTGCACCCAGATAACAATCGCCACAGATTCAATGACATCGAATTCTGGAGCGAGCTCGCCCAGCTTCTGGAATACGGCACGTTCGACGGCGTGTTCCTTGCCGATGTCGTCGGCGCCTACGACCAGTTCCGTAATGGCCCCGAGACAGCACTGCGCGAAGCCTTGCAGATCCCGAACAACGATCCCTTCCTACTCATCCCGGCCATGGCGCAGGTTACGAAGAATCTCGCCTTCGGCGCCACCTTCTCCACAACGTATGAGCCCCCGTTCAGTTTCGCGCGGCGCGTGTCCACGCTCGACCACCTTACCAAGGGCCGCGTGGGCTGGAACATCGTCACCTCTTACCTGCCCAACGGGGCGGCCAATTTTGGTCTGGACGGCGAGGTGCCCCATGACGAGCGCTACCGCATCGCCAATGAATATCTGGACGTGCTCTACAAGCTCTGGGAAGGCTCCTGGGAAGATGACGCGGTCATCCAGGACCGCGAGAACCGCGTCTATACCGACCCTTCGAAAGTGCATTACATCAACCATGAAGGTCAATACTTCAAGGTTAAGGGGCCGCATCTGAGCCAGCCCTCGCGCCAGCGCACCCCGGTGCTGTTCCAGGCCACCGGCTCCAACGCCGGCAAGGAATTCGCCGGGCGCCATGCCGAGGTTGTGTTCACCGGCGGCAGCACGCCTGAGGCGGTCCGTGCCAACATCGCCGACATGCGCGCCCGCGCCTCGCGTCATGGCCGCAACCCGCAGAATATCAAGTTCCTTGCCGGCGCTGGCATCATTGTCGGCAAGACCTCAGACGAGGTGTCCGCCAAGCTGGACGATTACCGCAGGCTGATCAGCGCTGAGGGGCGTCTCGCCCATGCACAGTCACGTATCGACTATACCGCCTACCCTGACAATGTGACGATCGGGGAGCTGATCGCCCGTAAAGTGCCTGGCTATGAGTCGATTCCGCCGCGCTATCGTCCCGAGCAGACCGTGGGTGAAGTGCTCGCCCAGCTGCGCGGGATCAGTTACGGCCGCTACTTCGTGGCCGGCACGCCGGAACTGGTCGCCGACCGGATCGAAAGCTGGCTGGACGATGACGACATCGACGGCATCAACCTGATTCAGTATCTCACGCCGGGTACGGCGCGCGACTTCATCGAACTGGTGGTACCGGAGCTGCGCCGGCGTGGCCGCTTCCGCGAGAAATACAATGAGGGCGAAACCCTGCGCGAACGCCTTCTGGGAGCTGGGAATGCCCGCCTGCTGCCCGAGCATTATGGCGCGCAGTTCCGCGATCCCGCGAATTTCTCCAAGCCGACCGATCCGTTGGTGATCCCGAACCAGGATAACCAGCCGGGCATCGAGCTGTCGCAACACGAGTTCCGAGAGCGCGCCGCGGCAAATTCCGCTGCGGAGTAAGTCAACAGGCGGCCGGAGCCTCTCCGGCCGCTAAACCCTTTGCACGGCACGGATTCCATGACCGCCCATATCATCGCCTCGGAAGAAAAAGCCCTGAAAATCGCTGAGGAGCTGCGCCAGTATCTCGAAACTGATGCAGCTGCGCGCGACCGCGCCCCCGCCCCGCCCAAAGCCGAACTCGACAAACTCTCGGCCAGCGGCATCCTCGCGATCACCATTCCCACGGCATATGGCGGAGCCGCGGTGTCCTACGAAACCATCGCCCGCGTTTTCCAGCTGCTCTCGGCTGGCGACCCGGCTGTATCCCAGATGGTGCAGAGCCATTACCTCTTCCTCGAAGCCATTGGCGAGGACGGAACCGAAGCACAAAAAACGTTCTTCTTCCGCGAGATCCTACACGGTGCCCGGCTCGGCAATGCCCAGGCCGAGAAGGGAGGCAGTTCAGCACTCAACCTTGCAACCCGCCTGCTGCCCGATGGGCTGGGCGGCTATATTCTGAATGGCACGAAATATTACTGCACCGGCGCATTGCTCGCCCACTGGCTTCCCGTCGCGGCTTTCGATGAGCAAAAGCGCTTCGTTCTGGCTCTTGTTCCGAGCAACGCAAAAGGCGTGAATGTGCTGGACGATTGGGACAGCATCGGCCAGCGCGTGGCATATAGCGGCACCGCGACCTTCGAATCGGTTTCCGTGCCGGCCGATCAGGTCATTCCTCACTACAAGCTGTTCGACCGTGTGAGCATCTTTCATCCCTATGCGCAGCTTCTGCATACCGCAATCGATGTCGGCATCGCACAAAATGCGCTGGCTGATGCCGTGGCGACCGTACGCGCCCGCAACCGCCCACGTCTCGGTGCGCCTGTGGCGAAAGCCACGGAAGATCCACATGTGATCCTGCGTTTCGGTCAATTGGCGACAAGGCTGCATGCCGCGGAGCTGCTGCTCTACCGGGCGGGACGCGCACTGGATGCCGCTCGCGCCAATCTGACCGCGGAAACGGCCGGAGCGGCAGCTGTCGCCGTGGCGGAAGCCAAGGCTTTCGCAGAAGAGGTGGCGATCGACATCGCCAGCGATATCTTCTCGCTCTCCGGCACCTCGGCGACGGAACGCGCGCGCAATCTGGACCGCCATTGGCGCAACATCCGCACGCATTCCGTGCATGACGCCAACCATTGGCGCTACCATGTGGCTGGGGATTATCTGTTGAACCACAAACTGCCCGGCAAGCCGGTACGTCAGTTCGCCGAGCACAGCGCCGCAGAAAAAGTGCCGGCCGCCTGATACATGATACGAATCAATAACGTCAGCAAGACCTTCGCGACACCGGAGGGCAGCTTCAAGGCTGTCTCTTCGGTGTCTTTGCATATCAACGCCGGGGATGTATTCGGCATCGTCGGGTTTTCCGGTGCCGGAAAATCGACATTGCTTCGTACGATCAATCTGCTCGAACGGCCAGATCCGGGCGGAAGCGTGATCGTCGATGACCATGATCTTATCGCTCTCAGCCGCCGGGACTTGAACACTGCCCGGCATTCAATCGGCATGATCTTTCAACATTTCAACCTGCTCTCCAACCGGACGGTTTACGGAAACGTTTCTCTGCCATTGGAAATTGCCGGCATTCAAAAAGCCGAGCGGCATGAACGTATTCTCGAATGTCTCAATATCGTTGGCATTTCGGAGAAAGCCGCCAATTATCCAGCCAAGCTCTCCGGCGGCCAGAAGCAGCGTGTCGGTATAGCCCGTGCGCTTGCCACGGCACCCAAGATCCTGCTCTGCGATGAGCCGACTTCCGCTCTCGACCCCCAGACCACACTAACGATCCTCGATTGCCTGAAAAGCATCAATCGCGATTTTGGCACCACAATCGTGATCGTCACGCATGAAATGCATGTGGTAAACAGTCTCTGCGATAAGGTCGCTGTGATGGAGAGTGGAGAGCTGATCGAGCAATTCGATGTGGAGGACTCCACTTATTACCCGCGTTCTGAGATCGCGCACTTCCTTATCCGGGCCAAGGCATCGGCACAGCGGACTGAGGATTATCAGCAAACCGCGATCTGAGTCCATCGATTTCCGTACTTCAACAGGAGAGAAGACCACCTATGTCGATTTCCGACTACCGCCCCTTCGGCCGCACCGGCGTGAAGGTATCACCACTCGTACTCGGCACCATGATGTTCGGCGGCCGCACCGACGCCAAAACCTCCTGGCGCATTATCGACCGCGCCATCGATGCTGGCATCAACGTCATTGACACCGCGAATGTGTATTCCCGCGGCGCCTCCGAGGACGTAACCGGTGAAGCGTTGAAGCGTAACGGCAAACGCGGGCATGTATTCCTGGCCACCAAAGTGCATCTGCCGATGCACGATACAGATCCGAATCTGCGCGGTTCCTCCCGCCGGCATATCATCGCCCAGGCTGAAGCCAGCCTGAAGCGCCTCAGCACCGATTACATTGATTTGTACCAGATCCACCGGCCGGAGCCGGACACGGCCATCGACGAAACCCTGCGCGCGCTCGACGATCTCGTGCGCTCCGGCAAGGTCCGCTATATCGGCTCCTCCACCTTCGCCGGCTGGCAGCTGATCGAATCCCTCTGGGCCGCGAAAGAGCTTGGGCTCAACCGCTTTGTCTCCGAGCAGCCCCCCTATAACCTGCTCGACCGACGCATCGAGCGTGAGCTGATCCCGGCCGCGCAGACCTTCGGCCTCGCGCTGATCCCGTGGAGCCCGCTGGGTGGCGGCCTGCTCACCGGCAAGTACAAGCGTGGCGAACCTCTGCCCATCGATTCCCGCTATGCGGTCAACGCCGATCGGCCGCAGGCGCGGCGCCTGACCGACCGGATCTACGACGTCGTGGAACCGCTGACGGCATTCGCCGCGGAAAAGGGCATCCCGCTGTCTCAGCTTGCCACGGCCTGGGCCATCCAGCAGCCGGGTGTTACCGCGCCGATCATCGGCCCGCGCACTGAGGAACAGTTCGAGGACGCGCTCAGAGCCGCCGAGATCACCCTCACCAAGGAAGATTTGGAACGGATTGATGCCATCATCCCACCGGGCACCCATGTCTCGCCTTTCTACGAGGCGCGCTTCAGCCCCAGCCAATATCGCTGGTAACCAACAGAAAAAGCCGGGCAAAAGCCCGGCTTTTTCTTGCCGTGAGGCAAGCTCTTTACGCAGCCTCGTCGAAGGATGAGAAATTCTTCCGGTACAGTGTCGCATAAAGCCCGCCATGGGCCATCAGCTGCTCATGGTTGCCATGCTCCAGTATCTCACCTTGGCGCAGCACGATGATGTTGTCGGCATCGCGCACCGTGGCAAGCCTGTGGGCAATCACGATGCTCGTGCGCCCCTTCTGCAAAACACGAAGCGCCTGCTGGATCTGCGCCTCGACGAAAGAGTCGATACTCGCCGTTGCCTCGTCTAGGATCAGGATATGCGGATCGGCGACCAACGCCCGGGCGAAACTCAGCAATTGCCGCTGACCGATCGAGAGATTCTGCCCGCGCTGCTCCAGCAGCGTATCGTATCCCTGGGGCAGACGCACGATGAAATCATGCGCCTTGGTTGCCTTCGCCGCGTCGATGATCTGCTCGCGCGTCGCCCAATACGACGAGTACCGGATATTCTCAAGCACCGTGCCTGTAAACAGGAATGGCTCCTGCAGCACGATGGCGATATGGCGTCCAAGCGAAGCCAGCGTCACATCGCGCACATCCTGCCCGCCAATCAGCACCTGCCCCTCGTTGACATCGTAGAATCTGTGGATCAGCGCGGAAATGCTGGTCTTGCCCGAGCCTGTTGGTCCCACCAGAGCCACGGTGGTGGTAGCTGGAACACTAAAGCTCAAATCCTTGAGCACGAGCTGTCCGGGCTTATAGCCAAACTTTACATGCTTGAACTCGATGGAAAAATCCTCCATCTCGAGCGGCTTTGCGCCGGGGCGGTCCTCGATCTGCAACGGCACATCGATGACTTCCAGAATCCGATGGCTGGCCGCGGTGGCGCGCTGCATCATCGTATATTGCTGACTCACGGTACGGATCGGGTCGAAGAAGCGCTGCACGTAGAAGATGAACGCGACCATCACACCCAGGTCCATCTTTCCTGCCACCACGAAATGCCCGCCGATCAGCACGATCGCCGCCACCGCCAAGCCGGTGAGGATATCCACCGTCGGCACCATGATCTGCGAGGTCCAGGACACATCCACCTGCGCCTGGAAATTGTCATTGGCCTTGACCGTGAAAGCCGCAAGGTTGACCCGCTCGCGTCGGGCCCCCTGCACCGCGCGTACACCGGCGATATTCTCGGCCAGCGCACCGTTGACGATCGACGATGCATCGCGCGCACGGCGAAATTTTACTTTCGCCTGGGGCAGCCATAACGCGCGGATGAAGATCATCACCGGCAGCACTGTCAACGTGACCAGCGCCAGCCGCCATTCCATGACCAGCAGCACCGCGATAATCCCGACCAGGAGCATGAGATCGCCAACCGCCTGGATCGAGGTCTCGAAAAATTCCTGCAATGCGTTCACGTCACCCTGCAGGCGCGACATGATGCGCCCGACATGGGTCTTGTCCAGGAAGGACAGCGACACATCCTGCAAATGCACAAACATCGAGCGCCGCATATCGAAGATGACGCGCTGGGCAAGACGCGCGGATAGCACTTCCTGCGACCAGCTGGCAGCCGCATTGAATGCGATCACCGCGAGGAAGATGCATCCCACCGTGTTGATCGGCAGCGATCCCGGCTTATGCACGGCGCTGTTGACCGCGGCCCGGATGACATAGGGGATGGCAAGCTGCGCCGCGACGAAACAAAACACCGCGCCGAGTGCAGCAAAAAAGCCCAAGCGGTAAGGTCGCACGAATTCGGTGACACGCTTGAGCACCGATGAATTGAAGGGGGCGTAGATATCCTCATCGACCTCACCGCCCTGCCCGCCGCCATGCGGGCCACCGCCTAAGGAAAACCCGCTCATGCCGCCACTCCTTCCGCCGCGCTGACACTTTGCGCCTTGAACAACGCTGCATAATAACCTTCGGCCGCCAACAGGCTCTCATGCGTGCCACGCTCGATAATTCGCCCGGCCTCCAGCACGATGATCTCATTGGCATGCATCAGCGAGCCGAGACGATGCGAGATGATGATCGTGGCCTGCGCATGGGTCGCGGCCCGCAGGGCTTCACGGAGTTGGTGTTCGGTCGCCGCGTCCACGGCGGATGTCGCATCGTCAAAGACAAGGACCGTGGGATCCGGCACCATGCCTCGCGCGATGGAAAGACGCTGGCGCTGGCCGCCCGAAAGCCCCATGCCGCGCTCGCCAATCCGTGTTGAGTACGCCGCGGGCAGGCTCACCGCAAAATCATGGATCTGCGCCGTGCGGGCCGCATCGATCAGCTCGCGGATTTCCGCCTCGGGATCAGCATAGGCGATATTGGCGTCGATACCGTCATCGAACAGGAAAACATCCTGTTGGATCAACCCAACCGCCTCACGCAGCGAATACAGGGCAACATCGCGAATATCCTGGTCATCGATGGTGATACGCCCCGACGCGGCATCGTAGAAGCGTGGGATCAGCTGGGCGATGGTGGATTTACCCGCACCGGACGGGCCGACAATTCCCAAAGTCTCGCCCGGCCGTACCGTGAAGCTGATATTGGAGATCGTCGGCGTTTTGCCGTCATAGGCGAAGGAGACATCCTCGAAGCGAATCACGCCTTCGCGGATGGCAAGCGGCTTTGCGGCCGGACGGTCATGGATCGCGGGGGGATTGTCGAGAATCTCGAACAGGCGCGTGCCCGAGGATGTGGCGCGGGCGGAGGCATTCATGATCATCCCCATCTGCCGCACGGGCATCTGCAGGATCGTCATCATGGTCAGGAATTCCGTGAGCTCACCGATGGTGAAACGATGCGCCTGCACCTCATGTCCGCCAACCCAGACCACTAGCCCCATGGCCAGGAAATAACTGAAATTGATGATCGCCATCGATCCGGAACGGATGAAAATACGCCGGTTGGAGAGATGCAGCGCCTCATCACCCGCTTCATCGTATTTTCTGATCTCGAAATCCTTCGCGGCGAAAGCCCGCACAACGCGCATGCCCTGCAGGTTCTCCTCCATCACGCGCGTCAGAACAGACATTTTCTCCTGCAACTGCGTCCAGGCCAGACGCAGCATCAGCCCCATGCGCCCCGCCCGCCACACCGCAAACGGCACGAAGCTCATGGCAATCAGCGCCATCAGCGGATTCTGCCATATCAGCATCGTGGTTCCGATGGACACCAGAAACAGCAGCGAGAGACAGGCCTGCAATGCGTTCTCGATAAAGCCTCGCACACCTTCGAGGTCGAGCATACCGCGGGTGATGAGGTCCCCGGAATGGATCCGGTCGTGGAAATCGAAGCCCAGGCGCTGGAGCTTCTCGAAGAATTGGAGGCGTAGATCGCGCCCCACGGCCTGCGCGATATACTGGCTCTGATAGCCGGCAACCATCTGGGCCAGCCCGCGCGCCGCGGAGGCGGCAACCAGCAGAAGGCCGAAACGCGCAAGCTGCGCTAGCACGGTCTCGGAATCGACGCCGCGTACGGAGAGCAGCGCATGCGCCTGGTCCACGGACCAGCCAAGCAGCCGGGGAATGGTCAGGTTGAATAATGTCGCGCTCAGACTTGCCGCGCCAGCCAGTGCAAACCGCCAGCGGTAGCGCAGGGCAAGGTGCAGGATACGGGCCAAGATACGCGGAGCGATCGAAGTTTCCTGCGCCGCCCCGCTTGCGACGGGCGGTGTGGCGGGAAGGCTCTGGCGAAGGCTCATCTCAATACACTCCTCATCGCGCGGGGCGCACCTACCCGGGGGGCCAAACGCAACCAACGCCAGCCCCAGGCATGATCCAGCCTGCCGCCCGCACCCGCACCTTGTGGCGACGGGCATAGTCAACCGCGAAGCCCTAGCCCGATCAAAATCCACAACAACAATAGGTCTATGGACTTTATAGAGTCAATTCGCCCCCGGCATGGGTCATGCTAGGCGGCCAGTTCCCGCGCCAATATCCAGCACCTTCTCACCGGGGATGAGGTGCAGCCGCGCCACGAGTTGCTGCCCATGCTATGCGTCGGCCTCCGATCGCGCCCCCGGCTTTGGCCGTCGTAATCATTTGATATGATTTTATAAAATGGGATCGAGGTGGGGTCCCGGTCGGCGCCGATCAGGACCCCACAAAAACGCCATTTTCGCACAGAAATTCAATGCCTTAACGGCCATCGAAGTAGCTGGGGCAAAAGGCCGGGCAGATTTTTCGGTTCAGGATTCATCAGTGGTTGAACCGAGGAATCCGGCGTGATTCCATGGCTGTATGCCGAGTTCATCGCCCCTTCCGGACATTGACCGCCTG
>Ga0335085_10002953_pt1 | contig 30603 bp, 29 predicted proteins | sample Lox_Sample_45_FD_206712 | JGI IMG/M metagenome (GOLD analysis project Ga0335085, IMG submission 206712) | Soil microbial communities from Loxahatchee National Wildlife Refuge, Florida, United States - Lox_Sample_4.5 | ecosystem: Environmental > Terrestrial > Soil > Wetlands | place: USA... | reverse complement strand
GAGCTTCCGCCCGGCGAGCTTCAGCTTGAGGACGCGGCTGGCCTCGGCGTCGATCTCCTTCCATGCCGCGGCCGAGATGGGGGCGAGCTCCCGCTTGAGGTTGTTCATAGTCCCTGGCCCCCTTTCAGGCTGCCGATGCCGAGCGAGCCACCGCTCCCGGCGTCGGCGCTCTCCGCCCCGCCGCCCGCGCCGGACTGTTCCAGCGCGATGAGCGAGCCGCTCTTGAACAGGTACTCCTTGAGGTGCGAGTCCATGATGGCGTCGCGCCGCCGGTACCACTCGAGCAGCATCGCGAAATGCTCTTTCTCCTCGTCCCGGTTGTGCGCCAGGATGTCCTTCAGATCCTGGTCGGTCGCGGCGTCGACGCGCTGGTCGTACCAGTCGGCCGCCTCCAGCTCTTCCTGCATGGAGGTGAGCGCCCGGTGGTTGTCCATCGTCTCCGGCCGCAGCTTGCTTTCCGATTCGTGGTATCCCGCCGAGTTCGCCATCGTCGCTCCTTAGAGAGATTGTCCGTACGCCACCGGGACGTCGATCGAGCGGGGTCACGATACCGCAGCCGGGAGAGCGCTTCAACCGGCCCGCCCGCCTCGGACAAATGTAATAGAATCGACGCTCCATGCGGACAGACTGGGTGATCGTCGCGCTGCTGGTTGGCGTGCTCGCGGGTTGCGCGACCATCCGTCAGAACGAGACGACCGATACCGAGCAGGTGCTCGCCGCGGCCGGCTTCTACATGAAGCTGGCCGACACTCCGGAGAAGCTCGTCCGCCTCCAGACGCTGACGCCGCGAAAGCTGGTGCCCCACCAGCGGGACGGCAAGCTCTACTTCGTGTACGCCGACCCCGACGTGTGCAAGTGCCTGTTCGCGGGGACCGAGCAGAACTATCAGGAGTACCAGCGCCTGGGGCTCCAGAAGCGCCTCGCGGACGACCAGCTCATGGCGGCGCAGGACAATCTGTACACCCCGATGAACTGGGACGCGTGGGGTTACTGGCCGTGGTGATCGGGTCGGCCGGCCCCCGCCGGCGCGGTCTCGTCGTGCTCCTCGCGGTGACGCTGGCGCTCGCGGGGTGCGCGTCGCGTGAGGAGCGCTACGCCAGCGCGAACGAGCAGGGCCTGGCGGAGGCCGGCTTCCAGCGGCGACCCGCCGACACCCCCGCCAAGATGGCGCATCTGCAGACGATGACCCAGCGCAAGATCCTCGTCTACAAGATCCAGGATCGCCTCGTGTACGTCTGGGCGGACGCGGACGTGTGCCGGTGCCTCTACGTGGGCGACGAGGCGCAGTTCCAGAAGTACGAGCGGCTTGGCCTCGAGCAGAAGCTGGGGCAGGAGCGACGGACCGCGACCGAGGAGAACGAGGCGGCCTCCCTGTTCTCGGAGACCTGGGGCCCCGACTACTGAGACCGGCCCGAGCCGCGCGGTGGCGTCTTCAACAGTCTCTCTGCTCCGATGCCGACCAGGATCAGACCGGTCGCCATCCATCCATTGCGTCCCGTCGGAGTGGTCAAGGCTTCGGTCGGTATCGGGACTCGTCGGAATCCAGCTCGGGCACCTCGATCCGGCTGGCGTGGATGATGCCGCGGATTCCCCTCCGCCCGATCACCGTCACGAAGGTGTTGATCGGCAGCCGATAGAGGTTCGCGGGCCGCTCCCGCCACTCCCAGGCGCGATCCGGTCCCCGCCTCAGCGAGACGACGGTGGCGTGGCGCGCGTCGACCCAGACCATCTCCTCGGACCCGTGGGTCCCAGGCACCGCGATCACGAGGACATCGTCGGACGGGCTGATGCTGTGCGTCTGCCCCGAGATGCGGACCGAGCTGCCGGCCGACACCGGCGCGGCGGCCCACGTCACGATGGCGAGGAGGCCGAGGGTGGAGGTGACTCTGGGGAGCACCCAGAGGCACAGCCAGGCGACGATCCAGCTCAGCGTCGCCACGACGAGACCCGAGCTCGGCACCCGGAGGTGCCGGGTGAGATAGACGAGAGCCAGCCAGAAGCAGAACGCGAGCGCGATCCACACCAGGATCTGGTGGGTCGAGCCGATTGCCACGAGGCCGGGCAGCCCCGGCATAGCCGCCTCCCATGTTTCCTCGGTCCGGACAGGCGGAAGTTGGGTGCAACCCGGGCGCCAAGTCGGCGGGCCCGGACGGGCGTCGATCGGTGTTGCAGTCTTCGGAGGTTGGAGGGCGAGGCGACGCTTGGATTCCGGTCCGGGTGGCCTCGGGCCGGCGACAATCTGTCGGGGCCGCGACAAGTTGTCCGCGAGCGACGCGCCCGGCGTGCGCAATTGCCTGACCATCGAGCGGGCGCTATCATTGGCGCGAAATCGATGGGGCTTCGACTCCGCCTGGTTGTGCTCCTCATGCTACCGCTCTTCCTCGTCAGCGGCGTCTACGGTGTCGTCCGGGTCCAGCAGGAGTCGCTCGCCCGGGTGCAGGACGAGCAGGGGCGCTCCGCGAGGATGGCCCGGACGATTCAGATCGCGGTGGAGAATGCCCTCGCGCTTCGGGTCCGCCAGCCCGGCGAGCTCGTGAGTCTGTTCGAGAGCCTGACCCTCGGGCAGCGTGAGATCGATCGGATTCGACTCTACGACAGAGACGGGCAGGTGTTCGCTGCCTCGAGCGCGGGGACCGGCGCTCCTGCGCCGGAGGCGCATGTCATTGCTCGGGTGATCGAGACGGGGACCCCGGGGATGGTCGAGGCGCACGGCGGCGGTCAAGACTGGCTGGTTTACATCTTGCCCGTCCGGTATCTCGCTCCGGCGGGACGGAGTCGCTCGGCCACCCGCCGGGCGGCGCTGGAGATCGGATTCGTCGCGCCAGACGGGGTGGCGATGGGCCGCCAGGCGATTCGCGAGGTGCTGATCAGGGTCGGCGTGTTCACCGTGGTCCTGGCTCTCCTCATTGCCCTGGTGCTCCAGCGCGAGGTGCTCCGGCCTCTGGCGGACCTGGCCCGGTCCATCCGCGACCTCGGTGAAGGTCGCCGCGGACCCCCTCTGCCGGTGAAGCGGCAGGATGAGCTGGGACAGCTGGCGGAGGCATTCAACCGCATGACCGACCGCCTCGAGGAGGCCCGTGAGCGAGTGGTGGCGGAGGGCGAGTACGCGCTCGACCTCGAGCAGCAGCTGCGCCGCTCGGAGACACTCGCGGTGGCCGGAAAGCTCGCCTCGGGCATCGCGCACGAGGTCGGCACGCCGCTCAATATCATCTCCGGGAGAGCCGAGATCGTGTTGCGATCCCTCCCTCCGGGGCATCCAGGTCGACAGGATCTGGAGCGGATCATCCACCAGATCGATCGTGTGTCGAACATCGTACGATCGCTTCTCGATTCGGTGCGCCTCGACAAGATGGAGATCCAGCGCGTGCCGATCGGAGTGCTGATCGGTCGGCTGCAGCTGCTCCTGGACCACGTCGTGCGCAAGCGCGGGATCGCCATCAGCACGAGCATTCCCGAGGCCCTGAGCCCGGTGGCGGGAGACGCGGGGCGGCTCCAGCAGGTTTTCATCAACCTCCTCGTGAATGCGGTGGAGGCGACCCCGGCGGGTGGGCAGATCACGATCAACGCGCGGCGGTGCCTCAACGATGGGCGCGCCGGGGTCTCGGTGGAGGTTACGGACACCGGGGTGGGTATCCCGCCCGACGCGCTCGGGCAGGTCTTCGAGGCGTTCTACACAACCAAGCCCACGGGGCAAGGAACGGGACTCGGTCTGGCCATCACCCGCGACATCGTGCGGGATCACGGGGGTACCATCGTCGCCCAGAGTCGCCGGGGGTACGGGTCGACCTTCACGGTCTGGCTGCCCGAGTACGAGGTTCTGGAATGATGGGGCGGCGACTGCTTGTCGTCGACGACGACGAGGACATGACCGCCATGCTCGCGCGCCACCTCGAGACCGAGGATGTGGCCGTGGTGACCGCGACGGGTGGCCGGGCCGCGTTGAGGGCGCTCGAATCCCAGGAGTTCGACGTGGTGGTGACCGATCTCGTCATGGACGAGATCGGGGGCCTCGAGGTGCTGGCCGCGGCCGGTCGGTGCCGGCGGGCTCCTCGGGTCATCCTGATGACGGCGTTCGGCACCCTGGAGACCGCGATCGAGGCGATGCGGCACGGGGCGCACGACTACCTGACGAAGCCGTTCAAGCTCGTGGAAGTCTCGGCGGCGGTGCGCCGGGCGTTCGATGACCACCGCCTGCGCCGCGAGAACGAGCGGTTGCGGACGGTGGTGGAGCGGCAGCAGGGCCTGGATCGGATCCTGGGCCGTTCGCGGATCATGCGGGAGACCGTCGGCCAGATCCGCGCGGTGGCGGAGAGTGAGTCCTCGATCCTGCTGCTGGGAGAGAGCGGGACCGGGAAGGAGCTCGTGGCGCAGGCGATCCACTGGGCGAGCCCTCGACGCGGTGGGCCGTTCGTGGCCGTGAACTGCGCCGCAGTTCCGGAGAGCCTGCTGGAGTCCGAGCTGTTCGGCCACGAGAAGGGGGCGTTCACCGGGGCCGACCGCCGCCGGGAGGGACTGTTTGCCGCGGCGGGCGGGGGAACGCTGTTTCTGGACGAGGTCGGCGACATGCCCCTGGGTATCCAGGCGAAGCTTCTCCGGGTGCTCCAGGATCGGATCGTTCGCCCCCTGGGAGGGACCGCGTCGGTCCAGCTGGATCTGCGGATCGTGACGGCCACCAACAAGCACCTGCCCGCCATGGTCAAGGATGGACGGTTCCGCGAAGACCTCTACTACCGTCTGGCCGTGATCCCGATCCGGCTCCCTGCGCTGCGCGAGCGGCCGGAGGACATCATGCTGCTCGCCGAGCACTGCCTCCGTGAGACCGCGGCGCGACTCGGGAAGGACATCACCGGCTTCGACGAGACCGCGGTGCTGTGGATGGAGCGGCATCCCTGGCCAGGAAACGTCCGGGAGCTGGAGAACGTGGTCGAACGCGCGGTCGTGCTGGCGCATGGAGCCCGGATCACGCGGGCCGATCTCGGCACCGAGTTCACGGTGGATCAGGCCAGCGTTCTGCGCCGGCCCACACTGGCCGACCTCGAGGCCCAGTACGTGCAGCGCGTGCTCGAGGAGGTGCGGGGCGACAAGGTGGCGGCCGCGAAGATCCTCGGGGTGTCGGTGCGGACGCTCCAGCGGAGATTCAAGGAGATCTGAGGCCGGTCCCCGGAAGACGCCGCCAGGCTGTCACGGGCGGCGACAGGTTGTCGCCTCCCTGCATCCCCGCGGATCTCCCGTGGGCGCGGAACGGCGGGTACTTGCCGGCGGTACCGGGGGTCCCGAGCATCCGGAAACCGATGGTCCGGCCGTTGCAGAGCACCGGGGAGTCGTGAGCGTGGACCCTGGTCATCGGCCCAGCGTGATGATCGTGGATGATGACGCCGAGATGCGGGCGCTCCTGCGGGACGTCCTGGCTCGCGATGGCTTCCACGTGCGCGAGCAGTCGTCGGGCGAGGGGCTGGTGCCCTTGCTCGAGAGGTGGGCGCCCGACGCCATCGTGCTGGACAAGGAAGTCACCGGGGTAGACGGACTCGATCTGCTGTCGTACATCCGGCGCCGTCTCCCGCGCACGCCGGTGGTGTTCGTGACCGCATTCGGGGGCTCGGAGGTCGAGGCGGAAGCGCTGAGGCTCGGGGCGACCTGCTACATGGACAAGCCGTTCCGGGTCGCTCGATTGCTCGACGTGCTGCGAGCGGCGGTGGATCAGCCGACGCGAGCGGCGCAGGGACAGGGGTGGGGGGAGGATGTGGTCGGGACGTAATCGCGTGCCACCAGGCGGCACGAGTACGGCTTCGCACAGGGTCGCGGATCGCCCGGCGGCCAGCGACCTCTTGGCCCAGATCGCGCTTGGCTGGAGTCGCGGCTCGTCGAGCCGGCGACACGGCCAGGCCTGCGGGAGGTGTGACTCATGAGAAGCTCATTTACCTTCGCACCGAGCGTGCTCCTCGTCCTTCTCCTCGCTCTGGTCGTGTCGCCGAGCATGGGCGCGGCCGCGGATGGGCAGCTCACATGGGGCGTGCACGTCTCCCTGGCTCCGACGTGGCTCGACCCGGCCGAGGCGTCCGGGATCATCACGCCGTACATGATCTACTACGCGCTCCACGACGCCCTCGTGAAGCCCATGCCCGGCCAGGCGAACGCGCCGAGCCTGGCGGAGTCCTGGTCGGTGTCCAAGGACGGGCTGGTCTACGAGTTCGTGCTCCGGAAGGGTGTCAGGTTCCACGACGGCTCGCCGCTCACCGCCGAGGACGTGAAGTTCTCCTTCGAGCGCTATCGCGGCAGTGCCAGCAAGACCCTGAAGGACCGGGTGGCCGCCGTCGAGACGCCGGACCCGGGCCGCGTGCGGTTTCGGCTCAAGCAACCGTGGCCGGACTTCCTGACCTTCTACACGGGCGCGAGCGGGGCCGGGTGGATCGTGCCGAAGAAGTACGTGGAGAAGGTCGGTGACGAGGGGTTCAAGAAGGCGCCGGTGGGGGCCGGACCGTACCGGTTCGTCTCGTTCACACCCGGGGTCGAGCTCGTCCTGGAGGCCAACGAGCAGTACTGGCGGAAGGCTCCGAGCGTCAAGCGCCTCGTCTTCCGGGTAATTCCCGACGAGGCGACCCGGCTGGCCGCGCTCAAGCGGGGCGAGGTCGACATCGTGTACTCCGTGCGCGGGGAGCTCGCCGAGGAGCTCCGGAGGATGCCGGGTCTCGCCCTCAAGCCGGCCGTGATCCAGGCGCCGTTCTGGCTCTACTTCCCGGACCAGTGGGATGCCAAATCACCCTGGCACGATCCGCGAGTCCGGCTCGCCACGAGCCTCGCCATCGACCGTCCGACGATCAACCAGGCCCTGACCCTTGGGTTTTCGAAGCTCACCGGTAGCATCATCCCCGCCAGCTTCGAGTTCTACTGGCAGCCGCCGGCGGCCGGGTTCGATCCCGCCCGCTCCAGGAAGCTCCTGGCGGAGGCCGGCTACCCGAGCGGCTTCGAGGCCGGCGAGTACTACTGCGACGCGTCGTACTCCAACCTCGCCGAGGCCGTGCTCAACAACCTGCAGGCCGTCGGTATCCGGGCCCAGCTCCGGCCGCTCGAGCGGGCGGCCTTCTTCTCGGGCTACGCCGAGAAGAAGTTCAGGAACATCATCCAGGGCGCCAGCGGCGCCTTCGGCAACGCGGCTACCCGCCTCGAGGCGTTCGTGATCACCGGCGGCAACTACGTCTACGGGAGCTATCCCGATCTGGATGGCCTGTTCCGGGAGCAGGCCGCGGAGACGGACCCCAAGCGGCGCGAGGCCGTGCTGCACAAGATCCAGCAGCTGGTGTCCGAGCGGACGGTGTATGCGCCGATCTGGCAGCTCGCGTTCCTCAACGGCGTCGGCCCGCGGGTGGGCGAATCCGGCCTCGGGTTGATCCCGGGCCACGCCTACTCGGCGCCGTACGAGGACGTCACCCTCAAGGAGAAGTGAGCCCCCGCCGCCAGCGATCGCTCAGGACGCGAGGTGGGCCCGGACGGCCTGGTGGCGCTCGGCCAGCGAGCCGCACACCACGCGACAGAGCTGCTCCAGCGTGGGGTCCGCGATCCGGTAGCGCGTGAAGAGGCCGTCCCGGCGCCGCGCGACCAGGCCCTGCTCGAGGAGGAGCGCGAGGTGCTTGCTCGTGTTCGCCTGCGAGGCGCCGGTGACCCCGCACAGATCCTGAACGGTGCGCTCGCTCTCGAAGAGGGCCTGCAGCAGTGCGAGCCGGGTGGGATCCCCGAGCGCGCGGAAGCGTTGCGCGATCAGCTCGAGGGCCTCCCGGGACAGGACGGGCGTCTTGGTGGCTTTTCGCCCCACGTCACCGCTCCGGGGGTGCGGCGCACGTCGAAGCGGTGCCGCCGCCCGCCGCGCACACCGCCCCGCTCTCGACGGGGACGGCCGGCGTCCGATTCCAGGGCATCTTCATGAGCACGAGCGCGAGGCCACAGGTGCCGGTCGCCCCCGCGAACGTCAGGCCGGCGCCGAAGAACGCGGCCACGGCCAGGAACCAGGGGTTGACCAGGACCCCGAGCGCCACTCCGGTGAGCACCATGAGCCCGGCGATCAGCTGAACCTGCCGATCGACGGGTAGTCGCTTCCGGCCCTCCCGCAGGGGCAGATGGGCCCGGCGCCACGCCAGCACGCCCCCCTCGAGCACGCGAGCCCGCCGCCCGGCGCGACCGAGTGCCTCGGCCGCGATGGTGGCACGCACGCCGGTGCGGCACACGACCACCAGGTCCGACTGCTCGGGAATCTCCTCGACCCGCGCATCGAGCGCATCGAGCGGTACGTTGACGGCACCCGCGAGACGTTCGCTCTCGAACTCGATCGGACTCCGCACGTCGAGCAGGAACGGTCCGGGGCCCTGCTCGAGCAGCGTCTGCAGATCACGGGCGGTGATCGTGGCAGCCTCGGCCTCGCCGAGGTTGTGCCGGAGGATCGCCGCCATGTTGGCGGGAGGCGCCGACTTCGCGGAGAGCCGCGCCACGAAGGCGGCCCGATCGCGCTCGCGGAGCAGGGGATTGCCGGCCTTCTCCTCGCCGATCGTGGTGACGGCCCGCCCCACGTAGTCGTGTCCGGGATGGACCACGGTGGTGTCGGGGAGGCCTTCGAACATCCGGAGGGTGTCGAAGAGCTCGGACGCGCTGCCGCCCATGAAGTCGGTGCGGCCCGCGCCCCCCGCGAACAGCGCGTCGCCGGTGAAGAGATGTCCATCCACGAGCACTGCGAGGGAGTCGGGCGTGTGCCCCGGAGCGTCGAGGATCGTCACCGGATGGGAGCCGAGCTGGACGATGTCGCCGCCTTTGACCTGTCGCGCCGCGCCCCGGAGCTTCGAGGCCGCGTGGGCGAGCACGGTCGCACCGGTGCGCCAGGCGAGCGGCCGTACTCCGGAGAGATGGTCGGCGTGGGTGTGGGTGTCCAGCACGTGCGTCAGCCGGACATCGCGGGTCGCCAGGGCCTCGAGGAAGCGATCGACCTGGTCCAGCCGCGGGTCGATCGCCAATGCGGTGCGGCTGGCGCCGTCCACCACCAGGTAGCCCAGGCAGCCTTCGCCCGGGGCGCGGAAGGTTTCGACCTCCGGAGTCGTCGGAGCGCTCGTGAGCGTCGGCATGGTTCCCTTGCCTCCTGGAAATGAGTATATAACTAGATGCTCATCCAGTTGCCAAGAGAATCGCGAGCGCCTACTTCACCCGCTGCAGCCGGGCCGAGCCGCGGCCGTCCCCCCGCACGAAGGTGAGGGTGTCCTTGCCGTCTTCCTGGGACCAGGTGACGGTGCCCGACGAGGTGGTGGACTGAAACGACGTCTTGCCGCCGGTGGCGGTGATCTTCCCGGCCGTCTTGGCCCCGCTCGCCGCGGTGCCCTCGTAGGAGCCGTCGGCGCTGATGCGGATCGCGGCCGCCGACGCGCCGCCCACCGCGCGCCACTCCCCGGTCAGGCTCTTCACGTTGGCGATGGGCTTCTCGGGCCCGGCGAAGGCCACGGCGGCCAGGCTCACGATGGTCAGACACACCCCGATTGCATATCTCAGCATCGCGCTCCTTCTCTGGCGGCGCGGAGGGCGTCCAGGTTCACCTCGCGCCAGTCGGTCTCGGATCCACCCTGTCCCGTCCGGCCGGCCCAGTCCTGCATGGGGCCCGGGGCTCCAGTAAACACCGCGAGCCGGTCCACGTCGGCAATCTTTATCGTCGACTCGACCTCGATCGGGACGGCGGGGGAGGCGCGGGGCCTGAACAGGAGCACCAGGAAGCACGGAGGCTCCGTCCGCGTGCGGTTGAACATGCCCACGCGCCACTCTCGGCCGAGGGCCGCGGTCTGGATCCGCACGCGCTGTCCCACCATCGCCTTGCTCATGGCCGCCGCGTCCGGAGCTATCGGGGTGATCGTCACCGCCTCTGCGAACAGGGTCATCGGCCGCCCCGGCTCGCCGAAGCAGATGAGCCGGAGCTCCTCGCCCGACCGCTGCCACAGGCGATCCGACCGGCGGGAGGCCTCCTCCGCGAACTGGTCGAGCGCGGCGGGCGGGCCGTACACCTGCTGAAGGATCCGCTCCACGGTCTCGCAGCGCGGGTACCGGCCCCTACCGTCGGGGCTCGGGACCCCGTCGGGTCGCTCGAACGACACTCGCAGCCTCCGCGCCGGGCCGGGGCCGGGCAGCTCGATGCCATAAATATGGTCGTGGGAGTCCTGTGGGGCGACGTATACGTAGTCGCCGACGCGCCGGGAGGCCGGATAGCGCTGGGCGATCTCGGCGTTGCCGCTCTGCAGGTGGAGATCGCCGAACGTGAACGCGGGCTCGGGAGCCGCGCTCGACGACGCCAGGATCAGCAGGAGGGGAAGGGCGGGGATCACGCCGGCTGCCACCTCGGCGAGCAGGGCCCAGCGGTCCAGTCGACGGGAGACGCGATTCCCCGGCTGATAGTGGCCCCGTGTCCGTGACATGCGCTATCTCTTCGGATCGTGCTCTGCCACGGGCTCGCGGTCAAGAAGCCGTCGACCGGATGGGGTAGACTTCTGGCACACGGTAGATCGCCATGCGTGTGCTGTTGATCGAGGACGACCGGAAGGCCGCGAAGCTGCTCGCCAGGGGGCTTCAGGAGGAAGGCTTCGTCATCGACGTCGCCCTGAGTGGCGAGGAGGGCGAGGAGCAGGCCGCGGTGAACGAGTACGACGTCATCGTGCTCGACTGGCTGCTGCCCGGCAAGGATGGGATCGCGGTGTGCCGGGCCCTTCGCGCGCGCGACATCTCCACGCCGATCTTGATGCTGACCGCGCGCGACAGCCTGGCCGATCGGGTCAACGGCCTGAGCACCGGCGCCGATGACTACCTGACGAAGCCGTTCGCGTTCGCGGAGCTCCTCGCCCGCATCAGGGCCTTGCTCCGGCGCTCCCGCCTCGTGCGCCCCGCGGTGCTCCGGGCGGGAGACCTGGCGCTCGATCCCGCGACACGCCGCGTGACCCGGGGCGGGATCTCGATCGCGCTCACGTCCAAGGAGTACGCCATCCTGGAGGTGCTCATGCGGAGCGCGGGCGAAATCGTCAGTCGCACTCGCCTGGTGGAGCGTGTCTGGGACGAGGCGTCGGACGTGATCGACAATCTCGTCGACGCCCACGTCAGCCACCTGCGGAAGAAGATCGATCGGGGCGGAAGCATCCCGCTCCTGCACACGGTCCGTGGGTTCGGCTACCGGCTGGGGCCGCCCGACGACATCATGGACCCGTGAGACCGCCCAGCCTCAAGACCCGGCTCTGGCTGGGGCAGGTCGTGGTGCTGGCGATGCTGCTGGCGATTGCCGCGTTCGGCGCGGACTGGGCCCTCCGCCGCGTGGTGCTCGGCGAGATCATCGACGACGCGATCCTGTCGTTGGCCTCCACGGAGGCGGCCGCACTGCTGGGCGATCCCGCCCACCCACGGGTCCACGAGATTGCGGCCGGGGCCGGCCCGCCCTCGTTCGTGCGGCTCGACAAGTTCGTGCAGATCACCGACCTGGACGCGAGTGTCGTCGCGCAGAGCGGCACGCTCGGCACCGCCCGCCTGCCGACGCCCGTGTCCCTGCTCGCGCGCCTGCGGGACGGGGAGACGGTGTTCTCCACGGTCACCGATTTCGGGGAAGAGCCGGTCCGCATGGTGTCCCTTCCGGTCCGGGTGGGCCGGAGCCGCTACGCGATCCAGGTGGCGATGTCGCTCGACGACGCGCACGCGGTGCTGCGGGTCGGGCGCTGGCTCTTCCTCAGCATGTCGCTGCTGATCCTCGCCGCCATCGGCCTGAGCAGCGCGCTGCTCGCCCGCCGGGCCCTGCGGCCGATCGACCGGATGGTGACTCGCGCCCGCCACATCGGTGAGGCGAACCTCACCGAGCGCCTGCCCCATCCGGGGACCCGCGACGAGATCGGCCGGCTCGTCGAGACCCTCAACGCGATGTTGGGCCGGCTCGAGCGGAGCTTCGAGATCCAGAGGCGATTCACCGCCGACGCCTCGCACGAGCTCCGGTCCCCCCTCTCGCGCCTGCGGGCGGAGCTCGAGGTGACGCTGCGCCGGCCTCGCCCGGTTCCCGAATACGAGGAGGCCTTGCGGTCGTGTCTGGACGAGGTTCAGCGCGTCCAGGGTCTGACCGAGGAGCTCCTCGAGCTCGCGCGCATCGACGCCAGGCAGGAGCCCGACCCGCCCCGGCCCATTCCGATCGACGAGATCGTGACGGCGGCGGTGTCGGCGGTCGCGCTCGAGGCGGAGCGGCGCGGCATCCTCGTGCTCGTCGAGGACGCTCCGAGGATCCTCGTGAACGCGGCACCCGTCGCGGCAAAGGTGGCGCTCGCCAACATCATCGACAACGCGGTGAAGTTCTCGCCGCCGGGTGGCGAGATCAGGCTCGCGGTCGGGGTGGCGATGGAGGAGGCCATCATCGCCGTCTCGGACTCGGGACCCGGCGTCTCCCCGGACGACGCCCCCCGGCTCTTCCAGCGCTTCTATCGCGGCAAGGTGTCGCGCGCGAGCGACGTGCCCGGCGTGGGTCTGGGCCTGGCCATCGCGCGAGCGCTCATCGAGCGGCAGGGCGGCCGGATCTCCGTGGACCCCACCCGGGAGAAGGGCGCGACGTTCAGGGTGCACTTGCCCCGAGCGTGACCGGAGCCTGAAGGAAAATTCAGGTCGTCTTCATGCGTTCTTCAGGCGCTGCCGGCTAGACTCTGCCCGATGAGCGTCAGGGACGTCGCGGGCGCGGTCTGCATGCTGACCCTGGCCGTATCGGGCGAGGCGGTCGCCCAGGGGCCGTTGACGCGCCTGTCGCTGGAGGAGGCGGTGGGACTGGCCGCGCAGGCGAATCCGACGGTCCGCGCCAAGGAGTTCGAGCGCCAGGCGGTCGCGGCGGGCGAGATCACGGCGAAACTGCGCCCGAATCCGACCGCCACCTTCCTCGCCGAGCAGTTCGGCGGAGCCAGTGACGCCAGTCAGACCCAGTACACCTTCAGCGTCGGCCAGCCGCTCGAGCTCGGCGGCAAGCGCCAGCGCCGGATCGACAGCGCGCGGGCGGCGACCCGGGTGACCGGCTACGAGCTGGACGACGTGCGCCGGCAGATCATCTTCCAGGTGAAGAAGTCCTTCACCGATGCCCTCGCCGGACGCGAGAGCGTCGCCCTCGCCGAGCAGAACCTCCAGGCCCTGGACGATCTGGAGCGGATCCAGCGGTTTCGCGCGGAACGGGGAGACATCTCCGAGCTCGAGCTGCTGCGCATACAGGTGCAGCGGTTCGCCTTCGAACGTGATGCGGCCGACGCCCGCCAGGCGCTGAGAGCGGCGAAGATCGCCTTACGGGCGACGGTGGGCCCCGACCGGATCGCCGAGGACTTCGACCTCGTCGGGGATCTGGCCTTCAAGGACGCCGCGCCCTCCCAGAGCGACCTCTATCGCCGCGCCCTCGCCAACCGTCCGGACCTGCGAGCCGCCGAGGCCGCCCGCGAGAAGGCCGGAGCCGACACCCGCCTGGCGCGAGCCAACGCGTGGTGGGATGTCACCCCGCAGGTCGAGTACCAGCGCATCGGTCCCGACAACACCATCGGATTCGGGATCAGCGTCCCGATCCGGATCTTCGATCGCAACCAGGGCGAGATCGCGCGGACCCGGGCCGAGGCGCAGCGAGTCGAGGCCGCCCGCGAGGCCCTGGCCATCCAGGCGCTATCCGAGGTGGACACGGCGCTGGCCGCGCTGCGCACCGACCAGCAGAAGCTCATCCTGTTGCGCGATACCTACCTCCCGAAGGCCAAGCAGGCGCGGGACACCATGGAGTTCGCCTACCGTCGCGGCGGTGTCAGCCTGCTGGACTACCTGGACGCTCAGCGGACGTATCGCGACGCAGCGGCCGAGTACCTGCGCTCGCTGGGCAGCTACTGGACGTCCTTCTACCAGCTCGAGACCGCGGTTGGCGGCTCGCTGGAGCCGTGACGGTGGCCGGGTCGATGCGATCCATCGTTTCCGTCCTGCTCCTCTTGACCGCGTGCCTCGTGGTGGGATGCGGGCGAGGGGATGGGGTCGCCGCGACCACCCCCGGGCCTGCCTCGCCGGCCGCGGGAGTCGTCATCGTCCCGCCGGAGTCGCCCCAGTCCCGCCAGCTGCGGGTCGCGCCCGTGGAGCTGGCCGAGGTGTCGATCGACGAGATCGTCGCACCGGGTCGCGTGATCGCCAATCCGAACCGGATCGCGCGGGTGCTCCTGCCGGCACCGGGCCGCATCCTCGAGGTCCTCGCCGGCCTCGGGAGCACCGTCGAGCGCGGCCAATCCCTGCTGACCCTCGAGAGCCCGGACGCAGACGGCGCGATCTCTGGCTACCGGCAGGCCGAGGCCGGCGAGCGGCAAGCGGCGGCGGCGCTGACCAAGGTGGAGGCCGATCTGGAGCGCGCTCGCGACCTCTACGGGGTCCGGGCGATCGCCCAGAAGGACCTGTTGAGCGCCGAGAACGACCTCGCGCAAGCACGGGGTGCAGCCGACGTCGCGCACGCGGCGCGGGAGCAGGCTGAGCGGAAGCTCGACCTGCTGGGGTTGAAGCCCACCGACTCCCGACAACGGCTGGTCGTTCGGGCCCCCATCGACGGCAAGGTGCTCGAGATCAGCGTGGCGCCGGGCGAGTACCGGACCGACACGGCCGCGCCCCTCATGACGGTTGCCGATCTGTCCACGGTGTGGATCGCCTCCGACGTCCCGGAGTCCTCGGTGCGATTGATCCACGTCGGCGACCCGGTATCGATCGGGCTCCTGGCCTATCCCGGGGAGACGTTCGTCGGCCGCGTGGCGCGAATCGCCGACGGCCTGGACCCGCAGACGCGAACGCTCAGGGTGTACGTCGAGCTGTCCAATGCGCAGGGCCGTCTCCGGCCCGAGATGTTCGGCACCGTCCGCCATGCCGGTGCCCCGAGGAAGATGCCGGTGCTGCCTCCTGGCGCGATCGTCCAGGAGTACGGACGAAGCACGGTCTTCGCCGAGCGCGCCCCCGGGCAGTACGAGCGCCGTCAGGTGACCGTCGGCGCGCCGGTGAGCGACCGGCTTCCCGTGCTCAGCGGGGTCCAGGCCGGTGACCGCGTCGTCGTGGATGGGGCCGTGCTGCTCAAGGACCGCTAGCCCCGCGCCGCCGCCGTGGTCGCTCGACTCGTCCAGTTCGCGCTCGCCCGGCGGCTCGTCATCGTCGCCGCGGCTCTCGTCCTCGCCGTTGCCGGCGTGTGGGCGTTTCAGCAGCTCAAGGTCGAGGCCTATCCCGATCTGACCGACCCGACCGTCGTCGTCGTCACCCTGTATCCGGGCTTCGCCGCGGAGGAGGTCGAGCAGCAGGTCACGGTGCCCATCGAGCGGGCCCTCAACAACACGCCCTACGTGATCTCCCGGCGCTCCCGGACTATCTTCGGCTTGTCCGTGGTCGAGCTGACCTTCGAGGACGGTACGAACGACTACCTGGCGCGCCAGCTTACGCTCGAGCGGCTGCAGACGGCCCAGTTGCCCGAGGGCGTGACCCCGAGCCTCGGCCCGCTCGCGGGCGGTGTGAGCGAGTTCTACCGGTTCGTGCTGACCGGCCCCGGCTACGATGCGCTGAGCCTTCGCGAGCTCCAGGACTGGGTGGTCGTTCCCCGGCTGCTCCAGGTCCCCGGGGTGGCCGACGTCGCCGCGTTCGGCGGCCTGGTCCGTCAGTACGAGATCCAGGTCGATCCCCGCGCCCTGGACCGATACCGGCTCAGCATGCGTCAGGTCGCGGATGCGGTGAAGAACAACAACCGTAACGCGGGAGGTGCCCTGCTCCGATCGGGGCAGCAGGCGCTGCCGATTCGCGGCTCGGGACTCATTCGATCGGCGGACGACATCGAGAACGTCGTCCTTGACGCGCCGAAGGGCGTCCCGATCTTCGTGCGCGACATCGCCCGGGTGCGGGTCGGCACGCTCCCGCAAACCGGAGTCTTCGCCATCGACGATCAGCCGCTCGGGCCCGGCGGTGTCGAAGGCATCGTGCTCATGCGGCGAGGAGAGAACCCCAGCGAGGTCCTGCCGAGAGTGCGCGCGGCGGTGGACGAGCTGAATGCGACCCGCCTCCCCCGGGGCGTTCGACTCGTGGCCATTCATGACCGGTCCCACCTGGTGGACAGCACGCTCCATACGGTGTCGCACGTGCTGCTGGCCGGCTTTCTCATCGTCGTCACGGTGCTGCTGGTGATCCTGCTGAGCGTGCGAGCCGCGCTGCTCACCGCCATGATCATCCCACTCTCCCTGCTCTTCGCGCTGGTGTGCATGTACGCGACGGGGGTGTCGCTGAGCCTGCTCAGCATCGGGGCCCTTGACTTCGGGATCATCGTCGACGGCACGATCGTGATGGTCGAGCGCATCGTCCACGCGCTGGCCGAGCGCGGGCGGAAGCAGCCGGGCGAGGGGACGTCCACGGTGATCGCGGCCGCCGCCCTCGACGTGCACCGCCCGATCGTCTTCTCCTTGCTGATCATCATCGCCGCCTACATTCCCTTGCTGACCCTCGAGCGAGTCGAGCGTCGGCTCTTCACCCCGATGGCATTGACCGTCTGCTATGCGCTCCTCGGCTCGCTCGTGCTCAGCCTGACCCTGATTCCCGCGCTGGCCACGTATCTGTTTCGCGGCGAGGTGAGGATCCGGCGTCATCGGCTGCTCGAGGCGGTCACTGCGTGGTACGGGCGGGTCGTGGCTCGGGTCCTGGACCACGCCGGATGGACGGTGGCCGCGGCCGGGCTGGCCGTCGGCGGCGCCCTCTACCTGGGCGCCGGGCTCGGGACCGAGTTCCTGCCTCAGCTCGACGAGGGGGTCATCTGGATCCGGGCCAACCTGCCGGCCGGCATCTCCCTGGAGAAATCCGCTGAAATGGCCCGCCAGATCCGCCTGCTGATCCGGCAGTCGCCCGAGGTGAATCTGGTGGCGTCCCAGACGGGCCGCAACGATTCGGGGACCGATCCCTTCGGGCCCAATCGCAACGAGCTGCTCGTCGATCTCCGACCCTACGACACCTGGCGGCCGGGCCGAGGAAAGGCCGAGCTGGTGGACGATCTCTCGCACCGGCTCACCGCCGGCATTCCGGGCGCTGCCTTCAACTTCACCCAGCCGATCATCGACACCGCCACCGAGATCGTGACCGGCTCATCGGCGGACCTGGCCGTCATCATCAGTGGGCCGGACCTGAAGGAGCTGCGGGCCCTGGCGACCCGGACGCTCGACGTGCTGCGGCGCGTGCCGGGCGCGGCGGATACCTCGATCGAGCAGGAGGCCGATCAGGCGCAGCTCCAGATCGTGATCGACCGGTTGCGGGTGGCGCGGTACGGGATCAACGTCGGCGACGTGCAGGATGTCATCGACCTGGCCCTCGGCGGTACTCCCATCACGGGAGTCTTCGAAGGAGACCGGCGTTTCGACGTGGTCGCCCGCTTCACCCCGGAGGCCCGTGCCAATCCGGCGGCGATCGCGGAGCTTCTGATCCCCACCCGAGACGGGGCCCGGGTGCCCCTGGCCCAACTCGCGGACATCCGCACCTCCGACGGCGCGACCATCATCGCCCGGCGCGCGAACCAGCGCGCGATCGCGGTGCGCACGAACATTCGTGGTCGCGATCAGGGCGGGTTCGTCGCGGAGGCCCAGGTTCGCCTCGCGGAAGCCGTCACGCTGCCGCCCGGCTACTCCATCGAATGGGGTGGTCAGTTCGAGAACTTCGCACGGGCCCGGGGCCGGCTCGCGGTCATCATGCCGATCACGCTGGGCGTCATCTTCATCCTCCTGTTCATCGCGTTCGGGACCGCCCTCGAGGCCGCCCTCATCCTCGTCACTGTGCCGTTCTCGCTGGCCGGCGGGCTGGTGGCGCTCTATCTTCGCGGCATGCACCTCAACGTCTCGGGGGCGGTGGGCTTCATCTCGCTGTTCGGGGTGGCGGTGATGAGTGGCGTCCTGTATCTCTCGGAGATCAATCGACGCGGGCTGACTCCGGGAGTGTCACTTCGTGAGGCGGTGATCGAAGGCTCTCGCGTTCAGCTGCGGCCGGTGCTCATGGTCGTGATCGTCGCGGCTCTGGGCATGGTGCCGGCCATGGTCGCGCGGGGCATCGGCTCCGACATCCAGCGCCCCCTCGCCACCGTCGTGGTCGGGGGCCTCGCGTCCACGCTGATCCTGACCCCCCTCGCCCTGCCTGCCGTCATCTGGCTCGGCGAGCGGCTGGGTTGGCGCGCGCGACTGCCCGGGGCGGCGACGTAGGGGAATAGCCTCAGTCCGAGCGCAGCTGTTTCAGCAGCGGGGGCCGGACCGAGTCGTTGTCCCTACCGAGCATCATAGTCCAAGCCACTGTCTCAGATGGGGCCCCCCAGGTGCCCGGATTCTCAGCCGCCTCGGGCCCACGGCTTGACGGACGGGCGCTTTGGGCCGATCCTCGCGGCCATGAGCACGGTCACGACCAAGGACGGCACCCAGATCCATTACAAGGACTGGGGCAGCGGGCAGCCGGTGATATTCAGCCACGGCTGGCCACTCAGCGCGGACGCCTGGGAGGACCAGATGCTCTTCCTGGGAGCCCGCGGATACCGCTGCATCGCTCACGACCGGCGGGGGCACGGCCGGTCGAGCCAGCCGTGGAGCGGCAACGAGATGGACACCTACGCCGACGATCTCGCGGCACTCGTGCAGGCGCTCGACATCAAGAACGCGATCCACGTCGGCCACTCCACGGGCGGCGGCGAGGTCGCCCGCTACATCGGCCGCCACGGAACCACGCGCGTGGCCAGGGCGGTGCTGATCGGGGCGGTGCCCCCACTGATGCTGAAGACGGCCGCCAACCCAGGCGGCCTGCCGATGGAGGTTTTCGACGGCATCCGCGCCGGCGTCCTCGCCGATCGCTCGCAGTTCTTCAAGGATCTGAGCGCGCCCTTCTACGGCGCCAACCGCCCGGGCGCCAAGGTTTCGCAAGGCCTGCGGGATTCTTTCTGGCTGCAGGGGATGCTGGCAGGCTTCAAGGGTGTCTTCGACTGCATCAAGGCCTTCTCGGAGACCGACTTCACCGACGATCTGAAGAAGTTCGACGTGCCGACCCTGATCCTCCACGGCGACGACGATCAGATCGTGCCGATCGGCGCCTCGGCCATGCTCTCATCCAAGCTCGTCAAGGGTGCGACGCTCAAGGTCTATCCGGGCGCCCCCCACGGCATGTGCTCGACGCTCAAGGATCAGGTCAACACCGACCTCCTGGCCTTCTTCAAGGCATGAGCGAGCCCATCGCGAGGCGGAGCATCCTGGTGGGTGGGCTGACCGTCGCGCTGCTCGCGGTGGGAGGTCGCGCGGGCCTGGAGGCGTCGAAGGCCACCATCGCCGTGCACAAATCGCCCACCTGAGGCTGTGCACGGCGTGGGTCGGGGCACCTGCGCGCCGGTGGTTACCCCGTGAAGACCCGGGACGTCGAGGACCTCGCGCCGATCAAGCAGAAGCTCGGCGTCCCGCCTGCGCTGCAGAGCTGCCACACCGCGGTGGTGGAAGGCTATGTCATCGAAGGGCACGTCCCCGCCGACGTGATCGACCGGCTACTTCGCGAGCGGCCGTCGATCGTCGGGCTCGCGGTGCCGGGCATGCCGGTGGGCTCCCCGGGCATGGAAGCGCCCGGCGGGGCGCCCGATCGCTACGAGGTGGTGGCCTTCGACCGGAGGGGGGGCACGACGGTCTACGCGCGCCGCTGACTTCGCGGCTCCGGCCTATCCGGCCGGCTTACCGGGGGGCCCGTACTGCAGCCCCGCCGCCCCACACGCGCACCGTCCCGCGGAGAAGACCGGCCTCGGGGCGAGCGTCTCCATCACCTCCCGGACCACCTCCGGATCAGGCTCTCCCAGGTCCTTGGCGATGCACCTGGCGCAATGGGCCTGGCCCTGGTGGTCCCGGAGCCACTGGCGCACCGTGCTCTCGAGTACGTCGTCCGCCATGATGCCGAAAGTAGCGGGAGCGACGGCAGATTCCAAGCGTTATTATCGGCCCGTGCTGGACTCCCGGCAGGGCCATGGGCCGTTGAGCGGCGTCACGGTGCTCGACCTGAGCGGCTACGTGGCCGGTCCCTACGGCTGCGCGCTGCTGGGTGACCTCGGGGCGCTGGTCATCAAGATCGAGCCGCCCGAGGGCGATAACCTGCGGAACTACCCGTCGACGCTCACCGGCGAGAGCCGGGCGTTCCTCGGTGTCAACCGCAACAAGCGGGGCATCGCTCTCGACCTCAAGCATCCCGACGGGCCGGGTGTGCTCCGGCGGATGGTCGAGAGCGCCGACGTGCTGGTGCACAACTTCCGCCCGTCGGTGCCGCCGCGGCTCGGCATCGACTACGACCGGATGGCTGCCGTCAACCCCCGGCTGATCTACTGCGCGCTGACCGGCTACGGTGACTCCGGCCCGCTGAAGGACCGGGCCGGATACGACCAGGTCTTGCAGACCATGACCGGCATCTGCGTCGAGCAGGGGAAGCCGGGAGACCCCGAGATCGTCTACGGCTCCGCCGTCGACTTCTACTCCGCGTCGATGCTGGCGTTCGCGGTCTCCTCCGCCCTGTTCGAGCGCAGCCGAACCGGACAGGGTCAGTATGTCGGCGTGTCGCTACTGCGCAGCGCGCTCGCGATGCAGGCCACCCGCCTGATCTGGGCGGAGGGCGAGGGTCGTGACGTCGCGCGCGACATGCGCTCGGGCGGGATCACGGGCCTGCATCCGACGAAGGGCGGCGCGCTGTACATCTCCGCCAACACGCCCCACTTCTGGAAGGCCCTGTGCGAGCTGACCGGCCTGGGCGACCTCGCGAGCGATCCGCGCTTCGACACGGTGCGGAAGCGGGCCGAGCACGCCGCCGAGCTGGTGCCGCGGCTGCGCGCGGCACTGCAGGCGCACACCGCGCTCGAGTGGGAGGCGCGATTTGGCGAGCGAGTGCCCTGCGCCGCGGCGCGCCCGGTCGAGGACATGTTCGACCACCCGCAGGTGGCCGCCGAGGGCATCCTGGCCGACTTCCAGCACCCGGGGGTCGGCCGGTACCGCGGGATGGCGCACCCGATCCGGTTCGGCGGGGGCCCGGCGCCGGCGCCCTTCGCGGCGCCGACGCTTGGGCAGCACGCGCGGACGATCCTGGCGCGCTTCGGCTACACCGACGAAGAGATCGACCGCCTGGGCCACGCGGGCGCAGTGGCCGGGCTCGCGAAGCGTGCGACGGAGTGAGCGTGCTCGACCTCCTCATGCGCAGCAAGCTGTTCGTGCCCGCCTCGCGGCCCGAGCTCTTCGCGAAGGCGCTCGCCGGTGACGCGGACGCGCTCTCGTTCGATCTGGAGGACGCGGTGCAGGAGAGCCGCAAGGCCGAGGCGCGGCAGACCTTGCACACGTTCCTCCGGGAGGTTGGCCCGGGCCCGCACGGCAAGGTCCTGATCGTGCGGGTGAACGGTCTCTCGACCGCCCACTTCGAGGCCGACGTGGCCGCGGTGGCCGGGCCCGCGGTGGACATGATCAATCTGCCCAAGCCCGAGTCCCCGGACGATGTCCGGGCCGCGGCCGCCGTCCTGGCCCGCCACGAGGCTCAGCGGGGGCTCACCCGCTCCATTGGCATCCTGGCGAACATCGAGTCGCCCCGGGGCCTCCGGCTCGCGGCCGAGATCGCCCGCGCCGATCCCCGCGTGGTGGGGCTCCAGCTCGGGCTGGGCGATCTCTTCGAGCCGTTCGGCATCGACCGGGCCGACGCGCGCGCGGTGCATGCGGCACAGCTCGCGGTGCGCCTCGCCGCGGCGGAGGCGGGGGTCTGGGCCTGCGATACGGTCTATGGAACGGTGAAGGACCCCGAGGGGTACACCCGGGAGGCGGAAGCCGCGCGCCGGCTCGGCTACATCGGCAAATCGTGCATCCATCCCACCCAGGTCCCGCTCGCGAACGCGGTCTTCCGGCCGAGCGATGCCGAGATCGCGGCGGCGGTCAGGGTGGTGGCGGCCGCACGCGGGGCCGAGATGAGCGGTCTCGGGGCCTTCCTGGTGGACGGCCGCATGATCGACATCCCCTTCATCAAGCGCGCCGAGTCGATCCTGGCCGCGGCGCGCCGGCTCGGCCTCGTCCCCGTCCCGCGGGACGCGTGACTCAGGCGTCCATCCGGCGCTCCTCGAGATCCAGCTCTCGCTCCAGCACCCGCAGCACATCGTCGTCGATGGCCCCTTCGGCGCGAAGCCGCAGGAGCGCCTCACGCTCCGAGTCGATGATCGTCCGCCTGATCTCCCGGTGCTCGACGAGCTCCTGATCCTCACCGCCCGCGGCCGTCGCCTCGCGCTGGCGCTCGACGTGCTCGGAGCGATGCTGGTACGTGTCGCGCAGCTGATCGAGAAGCGGACGGTGACCCGGCCACACCGGGTAGAGCTGGTCGATGCGGCGGGTGGCGGCCTCGATCAGGCGCTGCCGTGCGCTCACCTCCTCCTCGCGCGGCCCGGCGTCGCTGCCGAGGTGGAGCGAGCGGATGAGTCGCGGCAAGGTCAGGCCCTGACCCACCAGCGTGAAGACGATGACCGTGATCGTCACGATGAGCAGCTCCGCCCGCGCGGGAAAGGGGCCGCCGGCGGGTAGGCTCAGGGGGAGCGCCAGTGCAACCGCGAGCGACACGACGCCGCGCATCCCGGCCCAGGACAGGACCAGCGAGTGTGCGAAGAGATGCGGTGGCCGTGGCCTCCTCAGGATGATGGGAGGCAGGTAGGCGGTCGCGTAGATCCAGACCGCGCGGACGAGAAAGAGGGCCGCGCTCACCACGACACCGACGCCGACCAGGTGGAGGGCACGCGATGGAGCGAGCTGGCCGAGGAGCAGCGGCACCTCGAGCCCGGTGATGATGAACACGACCCCGTTGAGGAGGAAGGTGATCGTCTCCCACACCGCCCGGCCGGTCAGGCGCATGTCGGCGCCGGCCATGCGCGAGGCGTGACGACCGAGATAGAGCCCGGCCCCCACGGTGGCGATCACCCCGGAGGCGCCCAGGTGCTCGGCGGGCAGGAAGGCCGCGTAGGGGGTGAGCAGCGAGATGGTGATCTCGACCGGGGTGTCCTCGATGCGCGATCGGATCTGCGCGACGACCCAGCCGACCGCGAGCCCGATCGCGATGCCACCCAGCAGGTAGAGGGCGAAGGTCGAGATCCCGGAGGCCGGCGTGAACGTGCCCCCGACCGCGACCGCGATCGCGACGCTGTAGATCGTCAGCGCGGTGGCGTCGTTCAGCAGGCTCTCGCCCTCCAGGATCGTGACGATCCGCCGCGGCACTGCCAGGCGGGCCGCGACCGCGGTGGCCGCGATCTCGTCGGGCGGGGCCACGATCGCGCCGAGCGCCAGCGCGACCGGCCAGGGGAGGCCCGGGATCAGCGCGCGGGCGACGAGCGCGGCCGCGAGCGCGGTGACGATGACCAGACCGACCGCGAGCGAGCCGATCGTGCCGAGGTTCGCGCGCAGGCTCCGCAGCGGCGTGTAGAAGGCGGCCAGGTAGAGGAGCGGCGGCAGCACCACCAGGAAGATGAGATCCGGGTCGATCTCGATCCGCGGAATGTGCGGCACGAGGCCCAGCGTGAGGCCGCCGATGACGAGGAAGATCGGGTAGGCGATGCCGAGCCGGCGCGCGATCGTGACCAGGGCGGCGACCGCGATGAGCAGAGCCAGGACGATCTGGGCGCTCTGCATGGCAGCCGCAGGGTAGCACACGCGTTTGGAGGGGGTGCTATCCTGCCCCCGATGGCCGCGCGGATCGATGGACTCGACCGGATGTTCCCCCGGCTGGACGGGCGGCAGCTGGCCCGTCTGCACCCGGTCGGACGTCACCGGCGGTTCTCCGCGGGTGAGGTGATCTACGACCGGGGCGCGGCCAAGCGCGCGTTCTACGTCGTGCTCACGGGGGAGATCGAGATCGCGAGCCCGTCGCGGGACGCGGAGACCCGCATCACGATCCACGGAGCCGGAGAGTTCACCGGCGAGCTGGACATGATCTCCGGGGCCCAGAGCCTGGTCCGGGCGCGCGCCCTCGCCGACAGCGAGGTGCTGGAGATCGACCTGGCGGATCTGCGGCACATCGTGCAGACCGACGCCGAGCTCGGCGAGTTGTTCCTGCGCGCCTTCGCACTCCGGCGCGCGCACCTCATCGCGAACACGCTGGGCGGCCTCGTCCTGATCGGATCGAGCCACTCCGCAGACACCCTGCGCCTGAAGGGGTTCCTGGTTCGCAACGGGCATCCGCACGTCTATCTCGACGTGGAGCGCGATCCGGACGTTGATGCCCTGCTGCAGCATTTCCAGATCGGCGTCCGGGAGATCCCGGTGCTCATCTGTCGCGACCGGGATCGCGCGCTGCGAAACCCGAGCAACGCGGAGGTGGCGGCGGCGCTGGGCCTCAACGCCGTGATCGAGGCGGGGCACGTGCACGACGTGATCGTGATCGGCGCGGGGCCCTCCGGGCTGGCCGCGGCGGTCTACGCCGCGTCGGAAGGGCTCGACGTGCTGGTGCTGGAGAGCAGTGCGCCCGGTGGCCAGGCGGGCTCGAGCTCCCGCATCGAGAACTACCTCGGCTTTCCCATGGGCATCTCCGGGCAGGACCTCGCCGCGCGCGCGTTTCTGCAGGCCGAGAAGTTCGGAGCCAGCGTGGACGTGGCCCGGGTCGCGGTGGGTCTGAGCTGCTCGGAGCGGACCCTGCGCGTCGCGTGCGCCGGAGACGGGTGGGTGCAGGGGAACAGCATCATCGTGGCCACCGGGGCAGCGTACCGCAGGCTGTCCGTGCCGGATCTCGAGCGATTCGAGGGTGTCGGGGTGTACTACGGGGCCACCCAGATGGAGGCGCAGCTCTGCCGCGGGGAGGAGGTCGTGGTGGTGGGTGGGGGCAACTCGGCGGGCCAGGCCGCGATCTTCCTAGCGGGTATCGCCAAGCACGTCCACCTCCTCGTGCGGGGCGCCGGGCTGGCCGACAGCATGTCGCGCTATCTCATCGGCCGCATCGAGGAGAGCCCGGCGATCACCCTCCGGACGCGCACCCAGATCGAGTCGCTCGAGGGCGACGGGCGCCTGCAGCGCGTCGGCTGGCGACACGAACCGACCGCGACTCGGGATGTGCGGGAGATCCGCCACGTGTTCACCATGACCGGGGCCGACGCCAATACCGGATGGCTGGGAGGCTGCCTGGCGCTCGATGCCCAGCGCTTCGTCAAGACCGGGGCCGACCTGACCCCCGTGGACCTCGAGACGGCCCGGTGGACGCTGGGGCGGCGGCCGCACCACTTCGAGTCGAGCCTTCCCCGGGTGTTCGCGGTGGGCGACGTGCGCGCGGGCAGCATGAAGCGCGTCGCATCTGCGGTGGGCGAGGGCTCGGGGGCCGTCCAGCTCGTCCACAAAGTGCTGGCCGAGTGATCCACACGCGCGAGGAGGCGCAGAGCCATGATCGTTCCGCTCACCCTGGGTGATTTTCTCGATCGCGCCGAGCTGGTCTACGGAGACCGCGAAGCGGTAGTCGACGAGCCCAATCCGCCCGGCGGCGGCCTCGGGCGCTTCAGCTACGCGCGGTTCGCCGACATGTCGCGCAGCCTCGCGGCTGCCCTCGACGACCTCGGCGCCGGGCCCAACGATCGCGTCGCCATCGTCTCGCCGAACGCGGCGCGCTTCCTGATCAGCCTCTTCGGGGTCAGCGTGTTCGGCCGGGTGCTGGTGCCGGTGAACTTCCGGCTCAACGCCGAGGAGATCCGCTACATCATCGAGCACTCCGGCTCCACCGTCCTGCTGGTCGATCCCGAGCTCGACGAGGCGCTACGCGACATCAAGGTCAAGCACCGCTTCGTGCTGGGCAGCGGCACCGACCCGCAGCTCTTCCTGCGGGAGGGGGCGAAGCCGCGGCTGCGCGTGACCGACGAGAACGCGACCGTCTCGATCAACTACACGTCCGGCACCACCGCCCGTCCCAAGGGCGTGCAGCTCACCCATCGCAACTTCTGGCTCAACGCGGTCACGTTCGGCTGGCATCTCGGCCTGAGCGATCGCGACGTCTACCTGCACACGCTCCCCACTTTCCACTGCAACGGCTGGGGCATGCCCTACGCGGTCACCGCCATGGGCGCCCGTCAGGTCATCATCCGCAAGATCGACGGCGAGGAGATCCTGCGGCGGGTGGAGGGTGAGGGCGTCACTCTCTTCAACTGCGCGCCCGCGGTGATCGCGGCGGTGCTGGACGCGGCGGCGGCCCGGCGGCAGAAGGGCGTCGCGGTGCCGGGGAATGGCCGGGTGCGGGTCGTCATCGCGGGGGCGCCGCCGCCGTCTCGGACCATCGAGCGGATCGAGACCGAGCTGGGCTGGGAGTTCATCCAGATCTACGGTCTCACGGAGACCGCGCCGTTGCTGACCATCAACCGGGCCCCCGCAGAGTGGGACGGCCTCGAGCCCGCCGAGCGTGCCCGGCGGCTCTCCCGCGCGGGCGTGCCCGCGGTGGGAGTGCGCATGAGCGTCGACGCCGAGGGGGAGGTGCTCGCACGCTCCAACCACGTCTTCGAGGGCTACTGGAACCAGCCCGATGAGACCGCGAAGGCCATCGTCGACGGCTGGTTCCACACCGGCGACGGCGGCTACCAGGAAAGCGCCTACATCGCGATCTCCGACCGGAAGAAGGACGTGATCATCACCGGGGGTGAGAACGTCTCCTCGATCGAGGTCGAGGATTGCCTCTTCCAGCACCCGGCGGTGGCGGAGGTCGCGGTCATCGGCGTGCCCGACGAGAAGTGGGGCGAGACGATCAAGGCGCTCGTGGTGCTGCGGCCCGGCATGACCTGCGGCGAGCGGGACCTGATCGAGCATTGCCGCGGCCGCATGGCGCACTACAAGTGCCCGACCTCGATCGAGATCCGCGACGCCCTGGTCCGGACCGCGACGGGGAAGCTGCAGAAGTTCAAGCTGCGCGAGCCCTACTGGTCCGGGCGCACCCGCCGTGTGAACTGAGCCGGGGGCCCGGCCCCCAGCTCAGCGGCCGGGGCCGGGCAGACGGGTGGCCTGGCTCGCGGCGAGCTGCCACTCCGGGCCGCTCTTCACGTACACGCAGATCCACCGGAAGTCGTAGGTCTTGTTCTCCTGCCGGTTCAGGATCGGGCTCTTGCCGGTCACGATGGCGGTGGCCGGGCCGAACACCCGCACGCTGAGCTCCTCGACGGTCGCGGCCTCGATCAGGGGCTCGCCCGCGAGCGCCGACACGATCCGCGCGTCCTTGGGATCCATCTTCCCCGAGCCGTGTGTGTGGGTGTACGAGTCCGCGTACACCGCGCGGAGCTTCACCAGGTCCTTCGCCCCGATGGCCTGCTTGTGCATCTCGCGAAACTCGAGGACCTGGCGCTCCACCGCCAAGTCTTCGGGGGACCTGGGGCCGTCCGCGGGATGAGCCGGCGCGGTGGTGCTCAAGGTCAGGAGCACGAGCGCGGTCAGGACGAGTCTCGGCATCGGCCTCTCCTCGGGATGCGGAGTGTGAGCATCGGGACGATCGTAATACCACGACCGCCGCCCTCCCGTAAACGGTGATGTGCCGACTAGTAGGCGTGCCCGTTGCCCCGCACCGCCTCCGCGAGGGCGGTGGCCAGGTTGCGGGACGCCGCGGCCAGGTGCGGATGGACGGCGAGGGCGCGGCGGAAGAGCGCGGCGGCCTCGCGCGGCTGGCCGAGAGCCATGTGGCAGAGGCCCTGGCCGGAGAGCGCGCCGAAGTGATTCGGATTGCGGGCGAGCGTCTCCACGCAGTCCTCCACCGCGCCGGCGTAGTCCCGGGCGACGTAGCGGGCAGTCGCCCGCTTGTTCCACCCTTCGGCGAAGGCGGGCAGGCGCTCGATGATCCGTGTGAAGAGAGCGATGGCCTCCTCCAGATCCTGCCGCTCCATCGCCTCGACGCCCCGGCCGAGCAGGCGGTCCACCTCGGGAACGCCGGACTCGCGCCAGATCCGCCAGAGGGTGGCCTCGGCCCGGGCCACCAGGGTCGGGTCGTCGCCGCGGAGCGCCGCGAGGGCTTCGGACTCGGTCAACCGCCGCTCCCGGCCGGGCCTTTCAGGACGGCCGGCTCGATCGCCACGGTCCGCTCGGACTCGGTGATCCACATCTGACCGCCCTGCAGCGTGCACTGCAGCTGCATGGTGCGCCGGCTCAGGGCGGCCAGGGATCGGGTGGCGTCCGGGGGCAGGCTGATCACGGTCAGGTTGGTGGCTCCCTCGAGCGAGCCGCTGGACTGATCCCACCACCGCTCGACGGCGCGGCCGCCGTAGGCGTAGACGAAAACCGACGCGGCGCGCCCGCACGCGCGCCGGACCCGCCGCTCGTCCGGCTGTCCCACCTCGATCCACACCTCGATGGCCCCGGTGAGGTCCTTTCGCCAGAGATCGGGCTCGTCGTCGACGTGGAGCCCGCGGCCGAAAGCCAGCGCGTCGTGCGCGTGTCGCGCGAAGGCAAGCAGGCGCACCATCATCCGCTCGTCGGTCTCCGACGGATGGCGGGCGATCGTGAGCGCGTGGTCGCGGTAGTAGTCGCGGTCGACGTCGGCGATCTGCAGGTCGGCCTTGAAGATGGTGGCGCTCTGGGCCATGGCGTCGCCCGGATACTGCCCCGCCGGCCGCGCGGCGTCAAGGAACCGACCTGGCGGGGAGTGTCAGACGATACACGGTGTCTGACACCGTGCTGACGGCGCGGCCGGTCTGCGGGATGGGAATTCTCGGGTGGGAGGCCGTTCTCGTGTGGCCCGGTTCTTGCCAATTTTCGGGTCGGACCCTCTCACCGCGATGCGACACGATAGCAGCAAGATGGTCGAGCCCGAGCAGGACGCACGCCGATGCCCGCGCCAGCGGGTGTCGTGGCTGGTGACGGTTGCCGCCGGAGCCCGCCAGTATCAGGGACGCACGAAGGACGTGAGCGCGTCCGGCGCGAAGATCCTCCTCAAGGAACGCCCGGCGCTCGGCGCGGAGGTCGGCCTCTGCTTCCGGCCTCCCGGTCGCCGGCCCGTCGAGACCCGCGCCCTCGTGTGGCGTCTCGACAACGAAGGGCTCGCGTGCATGTTCGTGGGGACGCAGGGCGCCGACTTCCTGGCCGCGGTCACCCCGCGCGGTGTCAAGGCCGCGCCGCCCCCGCGGCCCGCCGCGGTGGGCGGGACCGTGCTGCTGGCCGCCTCGGAAGCCGGCCTCCGCGCCTTCGCCCAGGACGCCCTCGCGCGCGCCGGCTACACGGTGCTCGACGCGGGGCCGCAGCCGCTGCTGGCGCTCCGAATCGCGGAGGAGCATCGGGATGCGATCAACCTGGCCCTCGTCGCCGCGGAGCTGCAGCTGATGAACGGCGAGCCCCTGGTCAAGCGGCTCGGGCCGCTGCTGCCGTCCGCCAAGCTCTTGCTCATGTCCAGCCGATCCGCCCCGAGCCCGGTCGGCCCGGACGGCCTCTGGCTTCCCACGCCCTGCTCGGACGGCGAGCTGATCGCGCGGGTCCGTCAGGCTCTCGACGCCTAGGATCACGCCCCCGCCTCCCGATAGCCCTTGACGGGCGCCCGGCCCCCGTGGAGCATCGGGGCGCGCGCAGGCCAGGCGCACGGGAGGCCGTCAATGGTGACACGCCGGGAATTCCTCGCCGCGGGTGCCGGGGCCGCGGCGCTTGCCACCGTCGGCTTGCCCGCGGGTGCCCTCGCCCAGACGCCCAGGCGAGGCGGCACCCTGATCGTGCGGGCCTGGGATCCGCCGCACTTCGATCACAGCCTGGTCCACGCCTACCGCACCCACGTGGTGATCTCCTTCACCCACAGCCGGCTCCTCCGTCACCGGGCCGGTCCCGGGGTGAAGCCGGGCTCGCTGATCGTCGAGGGTGATCTCGCGGAATCCTGGACGCAGCCGAGCGACACCACCTACGTCTTCAAGCTCCGCCGAGGCGTGCGCTTCCACGCCAAGCCTCCGGTCAACGGCCGCGAGCTCACCGCGGAGGACGTCAAGTACACATTCGAGCGCATGCTCACCGAGGTGGGCAGCAACGCTTCGATGTACCGCTCGATCGCCAAGGTCGAGGCGCTCGACCGCTACACCGTCCGCTTCACTCTGTCGGAGCCGTTCGCGTGGTTCCTCGACATGGTGGCGAGCCCGATGGCGGGCGGGATCGTGGCGCGGGAGTGCGTGGAGAAGTTCGGCGACCTCAAGAAGCCGGAGGCGGTGATCGGCACCGGCCCCTGGATGCTCGAGAGCTACCGGCCGAACGTCTCGCTCACCCTGGTGCGCCACCCCGGCTACTTCGTGGCGGGGCTGCCGTACATCGACCGGGTCGAGCTGATGGTCGACGAGGACAACGCCTCGCGCATGGCCGCGTTCCTGGCGGGCCGCTACGATCTCGGCTGGGAGTTCCCGGGCGCGATCAACCGGACCGACTGGGTGCAGATCAAGGATCGGCTCCGCCAGAGTCGCCCCTCGCTGCGCACGGTCGAGTTCCCGTCCAACGTGGTCAACGACCTCGCGATGCGGACGGACCAGAAGCCGTGGAGCGACGCGCGGGTGCGCCAGGCCGTCTCGCTGGCCTTGAACCGGCGCGAGATCATCGAGTCGACCCTCGAAGGCGAGGGCGTCGTCAACGGTCCGCTCGCCGCCGCGCTCACCGACTGGGCCCTGCCCAT
>Ga0335085_10002952_pt1 | contig 30608 bp, 26 predicted proteins | sample Lox_Sample_45_FD_206712 | JGI IMG/M metagenome (GOLD analysis project Ga0335085, IMG submission 206712) | Soil microbial communities from Loxahatchee National Wildlife Refuge, Florida, United States - Lox_Sample_4.5 | ecosystem: Environmental > Terrestrial > Soil > Wetlands | place: USA... | reverse complement strand
GCGCGGGCATCCGGCCGTCCTCCCGCACCGTGACCACGGTGCGGTCGCGCTCGGTGCGCACGGTGTCGATGCCGCCGTCCACCGCGTCGGTGGTGAACAACCACGAGTTCCAGAACCAGCCCAGATCCCTGCCTAACGCGTGGTCCATGAAGAACATGTAGTCCCACGGCGAGGGGTGCTTGAACCGCCACGCCTGGGCGTACTGGCTCATCGCGTGCCACACCGCGGAATCGCCCACGATCCCGCCGAGCATGGACAGCATCATGGGCGCCTTGACGTAGGTGGTGAACTCGTACATGTCGCCCTGGTAGTTCGCGGGCCACATCATCGGCGATTCGGTTTCGGTTCCGCTGATGCGCCCGTACGCCTGGCCCAGGCCGTCGAGCTGCGGCGGCTGGCCGCGCCGGTCGGCGGCCGAGAGGATGTTCATGTACTGGTTGAAGCCCTCGTCCATCCACCCGTACCAGGTCTCGTTGGTGCCGAGCGTCATGGGCCACCACTCGTGGCCGGTTTCGTGGTCGGCCGCGCCGATGCCCGACATGATGAACATCGGGTATTCCATACCCAGCTCGGGCCCGTCGGTCATGGTGATGATCGGGAACGTGTACGGGATCCACAGGCTCGAATAGAACTGGAGCGCGTGGCGCACGATGGGGCCGGCGCGATGGAACAGGGTGTCGCCGGGCAGATAGAGGACGTTGATCGGGATGTTGCCCTTGCCCGGGATGGTGGCGCGGGTCGCGTCCCACACGTACGCGCGCGAGGTCGCCCACGCGAAGTCGCCGGCCGTGTCCGCCACGAACCGCCACACCAGGCGGTCGCCGGCCGCGGTCGCCTGCCCCGGCCCGCGCTCGTCCGCGCCCACGATGGTATGGGTCGTGGTGTCGTCGAGCACGTGCGTGAGGCGCTCGCGCGCCGTCGGCGTCAGGACCTGATCGGGGTTCTGGAGAATCCCGGTGGCGCCCACGATCCAGCCCGCGGGCACGTCGAGGCTCACGTCCCAATGGCCGAAATTGTTGTAGAACTCGGCGTTGCCGAGATAGGGCTCGGTGTCCCAGCCGCGCAGGTCGTCGTACATGGTCACGCGCGGATACCACTGCCCCACCTGGTAGAGGCTGTCGGCCCAGCGCCCCATCCGCTCGCCGCGGCCGCCGTTGACGGCGGGCACCTCGAAGCTCCATTCGGCTTCGAGCGTCGCGCTGCCGCCGGCGGGAATGGGGTTTGCCAGGTGGATGGTCGCCACGTCCTGATCGATGTTGAACGCCACCAGGCCCAGACGGTCGAAATCGGCCCGGCTGCGGACCGGCGGTGGGCTGAGGTTGACCTCCTGGCCGTTGACCGTCAGGCGGGTCACGCGCATCCCCGGCGTCACCTCGATGTTGTCGTCCAGGGGCCCGATGCGCGCCGCCCGCGCGTCGAAGTAGTCCTGGTCGAGACGCAGCACGATGGCGTGCATCGCGCTGTCGCCGGGGTTGCGGATCACCACGCGCTCGTGCCCCGAAATGGTGTTGGTCGGCACGTCGAGCCGCGCGTTGATCGTGTAGTCCATCCACATCTGCCAGTAGTGCGGGCCGGGCCGCCCGGTCGAATCGCGGGTTCCGGCCTCGTAGGCACCGCGAATGGTGTTGGTGATCGGGATGTCGCGGCTGACGGCGCGCGTCGGCGCGGCCGCGGCGCCGTGGGATGCCTGGGCCGCGGCGACCGACGGGGCCGCCATCAACAGCGCGAGGAGCGGAGCGATGTGGGAGTGGCGCATCGGAACCCCAATTTGAGAGAGCGAAGAGCCTGTACGATAACACGGCGGCGTCCATTGACACAGCTTCGCCGCGGATGCTAGCTCTCTGTGCGTTTCAACCTGGAGACTTCGTGATTTCGCGACTGCTCAAGACCCTGCTCGCTCCGGCCGCGCTGCTGACCCTGGTCGCGAGCGCGCCGCGCCTCAGGCTGGACAATGGACTGGCCCGCACGCCTCCGATGGGCTGGAACACGTGGAACAAGTTCGGTTGCGACGTCAGCGACCCCCTGATCCGCGCGACTGCCGACGCAATGGTGAGTTCCGGCATGCGCGACGCCGGGTATCAGTACCTCGTGATCGACGACTGCTGGCAGGTGGCACGGGACAGCGCCGGCACCATCGTCGCCGACTCGACGCGGTTCCCCGCCGGCATGGCGGCGCTGGCCGCGTACGTCCACAGCAAGGGTCTCAAGTTCGGCCTGTACACCGACGCGGGCACGCAGACCTGCCAGGGTCGCCCGGGCAGCTACAACCACGAGGAGCAGGATGCGCGCACCTATGCCTCGTGGGGCGTGGACTACGTCAAAGTGGACTGGTGCCACCACCAGGGACTCGACGCCCGGGTGCAGTACGCCCGGTTCCGCGAGGCGCTCGCGCACGCGGGGCGGCCGATCACGTTCAGCATCTGCGAGTGGGGCTCGAACCGGCCATGGGAGTGGGCGCCCGAAGACGGGAACCTGTGGCGGACCACCGGCGACATCGACGACAGCTGGCCCAGCATGCTCGAGAACCTCGACCTGTCGTCGGGGCACGCCGACGTGGCCGGTCCGGGCGGCTGGAACGACCCCGACATGCTCGAAGTGGGCAATGGCGGCATGACGGATGACGAGTACCGCGCGCACTTCAGCCTGTGGGCCATGATGGCGGCGCCGCTCATCGCCGGCAACGACGTTCGCACCATGACGCCGGCCACGCGCGACATCCTCACCAACCGCGACGTGATCGCCGTGGACCAGGACTCCCTCGGCGCGCAGGGGTGGCTCATCGCCCAGCCGCGGCCGGGCCTCCAGGTCTGGGTCAAGCCGCTGAAGGACGGCAGCCGAGCCGTCGCGCTGCTGAACCGGACGGCGACGGCCGCCGACATCCCGGTGAGCTGGACCACGGTGGGCCTGCGCGGCCGAGTGGCGGTGCGCGACCTGTGGGAGCGCCGCGACGTCGGCAGCTTCGCGAACGGCTGGTCGGCGCGCGTGCCGCCGCATGCGGTGGTGATGATCCGCGCCACGGGACGCTGAGCCCGGGAACTCTTCCGGCCCCCATCGCGTTTCAACGATTGGTGGCGGTCAACTTCGGAACTGCGGGACCGGGGGGTCCATGTCCATACGGCCGGTGAAGAGCATCGTCGAAGCGAAGCCGACGCTGGAAGGCGCGGGCGTGCACCTGCGCCGCGCGTTCGGCTTCGGCAACACGACCGAGTACGATCCGTTCCTGCTGTTCGACGATTTCCGCAACGAGCGTCCCGCCGACTACCTGCCGGGATTCCCGTGGCACCCGCATCGGGGCATCGAAACCATCACGTACGTGCTGGCGGGCAGCGTGGCGCACGGCGACAGCCTTGGCAATTCAGGGTCGTTAGGCGCCGGCGACGTCCAGTGGATGACCGCCGGCAGCGGCATTCTCCATCAGGAGATGCCCCAGGGCGACCCCACGGGACGGATGCACGGCTTCCAGCTGTGGGCCAACCTGCCCCGCTCGCTCAAGATGACCAAGCCGCGCTACCAGGACGTCCTGGCGAAGGACATCCCGGAGATCGTCGACGACGACGGCACCCGGGTGCGCGTGGTATGCGGCGACTTCGCCGGACAGCGCGGCCCGGTGGACGGCGTGGCCGCCGACCCGCGCTACCTCGACGTGTACGTGCCGCCGGGCAGGAAGAAGACGCTGAAGGTCGAGACGACGCGGCATGCCTTCGCCTACGTGTTCGAGGGCTCGGGCAGCTTCCGCGACGCCTCCGAGCCGGGCGCCGTGCTGACCGAGAGCGGCGACCCGCGCGTCATGGCGCCACCGGTCAGGAGCGACGCGGGCAATCGCTCGCTGGTGCTGTTCGACCGCGGCGACGAGGTCACGGTGCGTGCCGGCGAGCACGGCATCCGGTTCCTGCTGGTGTCCGGCAAGCCCATCGAGGAGCCGGTCGCCTGGTACGGCCCGATCGTCATGAACACGCCCGACGAGCTGCGGCGGGCGTACGCCGAGCTTCAGGACGGCACCTTCATCAAACGCTGATCCTGACGATTTCCTGACACCCGGGCGCGCGGCCCGGACCCCGTCCTGATACGCGCGCGTCTAGGTTGTCTCCCCGGAGGCAACCAGACGCGCTATGCGTGACATCATCGCTGTCCTCATCATGGCCGCCCTCGTCGGCCTGACCTTCGCGTTCATCGAACTGTGCGAGCGGGTGAAGACATGAACGCGCTCGACATCATCGCGACCGCGCTGGCGGTGCTGCTGCTCGCCTACCTGATCGTGGCCTTGTTGTGGCCGGAGAAGCTGACATGACCTCCCGGGCGTGGGCGCTGCTGCTCATCTACATCGTGGTGCTGGTCGCGCTGGTGAAGCCGCTCGGCGGCTACATGGCCAGGGTCTACGACGACGAGCCGACCTGGCTGAGCCGACTGCTGGGCCCGGTGGAGCGAGCTCTGTATCGGCTGTTCGGCGTCGATCCCCGTCACGAGATGACGTGGCGCCAGTACGCCGTCGCGGTGATCGCGTTCTCGGCCGCGGGGCTGGCGTTCCTCTACGGCCTCGAGCGCCTCCAGCAGGCGTTTGCCCTCAATCCGGACCATCTCGCCGCGGTTCCAACGTTCGTCGCCTTCAACACGGCGATCAGCTTCGTGACCAACACGAACTGGCAGGCCTACGGCGGCGAAACGACCATGACCTACCTCACGCAGGCCGTTGGTCTCGCCACCCAGAACTTCATCTCCGCGGCGGCCGGCATGGCGGTGATGGTGGCGCTGATCCGCGGCATCCGGGGCCGCCAGGTGCACACGCTCGGCAATTTCTGGGCGGACCTGACCCGGACCACGCTCTACATTTTGATGCCGCTGGCGCTCGCGTTCGCGCTGGTGCTGGTGTCGCAGGGGGTCGTGCAGACCTTCCATGGGGCCGTCACGGCCACGCCGCTGGCCGCCGACTCGCTCCAGCAGATCGCGCGCGGTCCGGCCGCGTCGCAGATCGCGATCAAGCAGCTCGGCACCAACGGTGGCGGCTTCTTCAACTCGAACTCGGCGGTGCCGTTCGAGAACCCCACGCCGCTCACCAACTTCCTCGAGTGCGTCGCGATCCTGCTGATTCCCGCGGCGCTGTGCTACACGTTCGGGAAGATGGTGAAGGACACGCGCCAGGGCTGGGCGCTGCTCGCGGCGATGATGATCCTGCTCTTCCCCGTCACCGGGTTCGCGATGTGGGCCGAGCAGCACCAGGCGCCCGCCGTGGCGGCGGTCGCCGCGGTGGCGCCCGGGCCGAACCTGGAGGGCAAGGAGCAGCGCTTCGGCGTGCCCGAGTCGGCGCTGTGGGCCACCGCCACCACGGCCGCCTCGAACGGCTCGGTGGACGCGATGCACGACTCGTTCACGCCCCTGGGCGGCGCGACGCCGCTGTGGATGATGATGCTGGGCGAGGTGAGCTTCGGGGGCGTCGGCTCCGGCCTCTACGGCATGCTCGCGTTCGTCCTCGTGGCGGTGTTCGTCTCGGGGCTCATGGTGGGCCGCACACCGGAGTATCTCGGCAAGAAGATCGGCGCCTACGAGATGAAGATGGCCAGCATCGCCGTACTCATCACCGGTGCGCTGATCCTCGTCGGCACCGCGATCGCCGTCGCCACGCCGCTGGGCCGCGCGGGAGCGACCAATCCCGGCGCCCACGGCTTCAGCCAGATCCTCTACGCGTTCACGTCCGGCGCCAACAACAACGGCAGCGCGTTCGCCGGCGTCGGCGCGGCCCAGGACTTCTATGCGCTCGCGGTCGGCATCGTGATGTGGTTCGGCCGGTTCTTCGTCATCGTGCCGATCCTCGCGCTCGCCGGCTCTCTGGCGGCGAAGCAGAAGGTCCCGGCCGGCGCGGGCACGCTGCCCACCCACACGCCCTTGTTCATCGTGATGCTGGTGGGCACGGTGGTGCTGGTCGGCGCGCTCAACTTCCTGCCGGCGCTCGCGCTCGGCCCGATCGTCGAGCACCTCACGGCGCTGGCGAGGTAGATCCATGACCGTCAAACCGTCTCCCCTGTTCGAGCGCTCCCTCGTCAAGCGCGCGATCGCCGACGCGTTCGCGAAGCTCCAGCCGCGGCACATGATCCGGAATCCGGTCATGTTCGTGGTGGAGATCGGTGCCGCGTGGACCACCGTGCTGTTCGTGGTCTCGCTGCTCGGCGCCCGGACCGAGGGGCGCCCCGGCTTCGTCCTCGCGATCGCCCTGTGGCTGTGGATCACCGTGCTGTTCGCCACCTTCGCGGAGGCGATGGCCGAAGGCCGCGGCAAGGCGCAAGCCGAGTCGCTGCGCGCGGCGCGGCGCGACCTGCACGCCCGGCGGCTCAAGCGGCCGGGGCAGCACGTGGACTTCGCGGTCGTCCCGGCGACCGCGCTCGTGAAGGACGACCTGGTGATCGTGTCGGCGGGGGAGATCATTCCCGGCGATGGCGACGTGGCTGAGGGCGTCGCGTCGGTGGACGAGAGCGCGGTCACCGGCGAGAGCGCGCCCGTGATCCGCGAGTCCGGCGGCGACCGCAGCGCCGTCACGGGCGGCACCCGCGTCCTCTCCGACTGGATCGTAGTCCGCATCTCCGCCAATCCGGGCGAGAGCTTCCTGGACCGGATGATCACGATGGTCGAGGCGGCGACGCGGCAGAAGACGCCCAACGAGATCGCGCTCGACATCCTGCTGGCCGGCATGACCATCATCTTCCTGCTGGTCACGGTGACGCTGCGGCCGTTTTCCTCGTACGCCGTGGTCGCGAACGGTCACGGCGCGGCCGTGACCACCACCATCCTCATCGCGCTGCTCGTATGCCTCATTCCGACCACCATCGGCGGGCTGCTGTCGGCGATCGGGATCGCGGGGATGGACCGGCTGATCCGCAAGAACGTCATCGCGATGTCGGGGCGCGCCGTGGAGGCCGCCGGCGACGTGGACGTGCTGCTGCTCGACAAGACCGGTACGATCACGCTCGGCAACCGCCAGGCGACCGAGTTCCTGCCGACGGCCGGCATGCGGGTTGAGGACCTGGCCGACGCGGCGCAGCTCGCCTCGCTGGCCGACGAAACACCCGAGGGCCGCAGCATCGTGGTGCTGGCCAAGGAGCGCTTCCACCTGCGCGAGCGCGAGATCGGCAAGCACAACGCGACCTTCGTGCCGTTCAGCGCCGTGACGCGGATGAGCGGCGTGGACTACGACGGCCGCCGGATCCGCAAGGGCGCGGCGGACGCGATCGCCGCGGACGTCTCGGCGCAAGGCGGCGAGATGCCCGCCGAGGTGCTCGACCACGTCGCGCGGATCGCGCGGTCCGGCGGGACACCGCTGGTGGTGTCGGAAGGCAATCGTGTGCTCGGCGCGATCCATCTGAAGGACGTGGTGAAGGGCGGGATCAAGGAGCGGTTCGCCGAGCTGCGGCGCATGGGCATCCGCACCATCATGATCACCGGCGACAACCAGCTGACGGCGGCCGCAATCGCCGCGGAAGCCGGCGTGGACGATTTTCTCGCGCAGGCCACGCCCGAGGCCAAGCTCAAGCTGATCCGCGAGCACCAGGCGGGGGGCAAACTCGTCGCCATGACCGGTGACGGCACCAACGACGCGCCGGCGCTCGCCCAGGCCGACGTCGCCGTCGCGATGAACAGCGGCACGCAAGCCGCCAAAGAAGCCGGCAACATGGTGGACCTGGACTCCAACCCCACCAAGCTGATCGAGGTGGTGGAGACCGGCAAGCAGCTGCTGATGACGCGCGGTACCCTGACCACGTTCAGCATCGCCAACGACGTCGCGAAGTACTTCGCCATCATTCCGGCCGCGTTCGCCGCCACCTACCCGGCCCTCGGCGCGCTCAACGTCATGCACCTCGCGACGCCCGAGAGCGCCGTGCTCTCGGCGGTCATCTTCAACGCGCTGATCATCATCGCGCTGGTGCCGCTGGCCCTCAAAGGCGTCCGGTACCGCCCGCTCGGCGCCGCGGCGATCCTGCGGCGCAACCTGTTCATCTACGGGTTGGGCGGCCTGATCGTGCCGTTCGTGGGCATCAAGCTCATCGACCTGCTGCTCGTCACCCTGAGGCTCGCATGACCGCCACCGCCCCGGCCTCCACGCACCCGCTCGTTCGCCCGGCGATCGTCTCGATCTTCGCCTTCGCCGTACTGACGCTGGCCTACACCGCCGCCGTGACGGGCCTGGCGCAAGTGTTGTTTCCGTGGCGCGCCAACGGCAGCCTCGTCACCGTGCGCGGCACCGTGCGCGGCTCTGAGCTGGTCGCGCAGCCGTTCACCACCGCGCCCTACTTCTGGCCGCGCCCGAGCGCCACGTCGCCCGCCTACAACGGCGCCAACTCGTCCGGCTCCAACCTCGGCCCGACCAACCCCGCGCTCACCAAAGCCGTGCAGGCCAACGTGGACGCGCTGCGGGCGGCGGATCCCGGCAACACCGCCCCGATTCCCGTGGACCTCGTCACGGCCTCGGGCAGCGGCCTCGATCCGGACATCAGCCCGGCGGCGGCCGAGTACCAGGTGGCGCGGGTCGCGCGTGCGCGCGGCGTGAGCGCCGATCGGGTGCGCACGGTGGTCGCGGCGCACACGGCGGGCTCGACCTTCGCCGTGCTGGGGGAGCCGCGGGTCAACGTGCTGCGCCTCAACCTCGCGCTCGACAGCGCGTTCGGGGCTTCACGATGAGGTCCGTCGCGCGGTGGTGGACCGTGGCGGCTATGCTCGCCGCCGCTTTGCCGGCTCCGCTGCTCGGCCAGAGCGACACGACCCTGCACGTCACGTGGAGCGGTTTCGTCGACACCTACTACGCGTACGACTTCGACACGCCCGCGGGCATCGACCGCGCGTTCACGACCCAGGCGGCGCGCCACAACGAGTTCAACGTCAACCTCGCGTTCGCCGGCGTGACGCTGACCGGCGACCGGGTCCGCGGCCGGCTCGCGCTTCAGGCCGGCACGTCGGTGCAGGCCAACTATGCGGGCGAGCCGACGATCGGCGCGGTGAGCGGGCCGAGCGTGTCGCGCAACATCCAGGAAGCCACCGCCGGCGTGCGGCTGGGCACCGGCCTGTGGATGGACGCCGGGATCTACTTCAGCTACATCGGCGCGGAGAGCTGGATTTCGCGTGACAACCCGACCTACACGCGCTCCCTGGTGGCCGAGTACACGCCCTACTACCTGAGCGGCGCGAAGCTGACCTGGCAGCGGCCGGGCTCGCCGGTCACCGTGCAGGTTCACGTGATGAACGGCTGGCAGAACATCTCGGAGACCAACGGCGCCAAAGCCGTGGGCGGGCGCGTGGACTGGCAGGTCACGCCGCGCGTCTCGGTGGCGTACGCGAACTTCTTCGGCAACGAGCAGCCCGACAGCCTCCCGTCCCGGACGCGGATCTTCAACCAGGTGCTCGGCAAGGTCGCATTGGGGAGCACCGGCGACGGGTATGTGCAGGGGCAGGTGGACGTCGGCCACCAGGGGTCGAGCGACTGGTGGGGCTGGGTCGTCGCGGCACACCTGCCGGTCCGCCCGCGGGTCGCCGTGGCGGCGCGGATCGAGGCCTACCAGGACCCCGACCAGGTGGTCCTCGCGACGGGAACACCTAACGGCTTCCACGGCGCCGGCGCCTCGCTGGGGCTCGACGTGGCGGTGCCGGGCGGCGCGCTGTGGCGAGTGGAGGCGCGGGTGCTCCACACGACCAGCGATCTGTTCCCCAAGAACGGGGCCCCGGCCTCCTCACCCACCGACGGCCTGCTGGTCAGCTCCCTCGCGCTTACCTTCTAGGCCCGGCGGACCTATCGTCTAGTCATGACCGGCCGGCCCGACCCCGACGCGCTGCTCGCGCAGGTGGAGCAGGAGGAGCGCACCCCCGGCCGGGGCTGGCTCAAGATCTTCCTCGGCGCCTCGCCCGGCGTGGGCAAGACGTTCACCATGCTCGAGAGCGCCCGCCTGCTCCAGGCGGCGGGCAAGGACGTCGTGGTCGGCCTCGTGGAAACACACGGCCGCGCCGAAACCGCGCGCCTGCTCGAAGGGCTGGAGATCCTGCCGCGGCGCGACGTCGAGTATCACGGCGTGCGGCTGACGGAATTCGACCTCGATGCCGCGCTCGCCCGCAAGCCGGACGTGCTGCTGCTCGACGAGCTGGCGCACACCAACGCGGTCGGCTCCCGCCACGCCCGGCGCTGGCAGGACGCCGAGGAACTGCTCGCGGCCGACATCGACGTCCACGGCACGCTGAACATTCAGCATGTCGAAAGCCTCAACGACGTGGTCGCCCAGATCACCGGCGTCGTGGTCCGCGAGACGGTGCCCGACGCGCTGCTGGACCGCGCCGACGAGATCGAGCTGGTGGACGTATCGGCCGACGTGGTCATCCAGCGCCTGCGCGAGGGCAAGGTCTACCTGCCCGACCAGGCGCAGCGCGCGCTCGACCGGTTCTTCCGCCGCGGCAACCTGTTCGCGCTGCGCGAGCTGGCGCTCCGCGAGACCGCGCGGCGGGTCGATGCGCAGCTGCTGGGCTACCGCAAGGCGCGCGGGATCAGCGACACCTGGCCCGCGGCCGAGCGGGTGCTGGTGTGTGTGGGGCCCAACCCGGCGAGCGCGCGCCTGGTGCGCGCCGGCCGGCGCATGGCCAGCGCGCTGCGCGCCGACTGGGTTGCGGCCTACGTCCAGACGCCGGCCGCCGACCGCCAGTCCGCCCGGGACCGCGACGCGGCACTCGCCAACCTGCGGCTGGCCGAGAGCCTGGGCGGCCGCGCGGTCACCCTGCACGGCCATCGCGCGAGCGACGAGATCATCGCGTACGCGCGGGCCAACAACGTCACCCGCCTGCTGGTGGGCAAGCCGACGCACCCGCGCTGGCGCGACCGCGTCTTCGGCTCGCTGCACGACGCCCTGATCCGCGGCAGCGGCGACATCGACGTCTACGTCATCACGGGCGAGGAGGCGGAGCCCTCACGCGAGCGCGCGCGGCCGGCCCCACGCCCGGCCGCGAGCCTGCGCGACGTGGGCGGCGCCGCGCTGGTCATCCTGCTGGTCACGGCGCTGGGCCTGGTGCTGCGGTCGCGGCTGACGACCATCGACGTGGCGATGCTCTACCTGCTGGGCGTGGTCGTCGCCGCCTCGCGGTACCCGCAGACGGCCGCGGTCAGCGCGTCGGTGCTGGGCGTGGCGGCGTTCGACTTCCTGTTCGTGCCGCCCTACTACACCTTCAGCGTGACCGACGTGCGGTTCATGCTCACGTTTCTCGTGATGCTGGTCGTCGCGATCGTGATGAGCCGCCTCACCAGCCGGATCCGCCGCCAGGCCATCCTGTCCCGCGAGCGCGAGCAGCGGACGGCGGCGCTGTTCGAGCTGTCGCGCGAGCTGGCCGCCGGCCGCAGCGTGGAAGAGCTCGCGACCGCGGTGATGCGGCACATCCGCCTGACGTTCGGCGCGCCCGCCGTCGTGGCGCTCGCCGAAGGCGAGCCGGCGACGCTCCGCCCCGCGGCCGGCGATCCGGCCTTCCCGTTCGACGATCCCAAGGAGAACGCGGTCGCGCGCTGGGTGCACGAGCACGGGCAGCTCGCCGGCGTCGGCACCGATACGCTGCCCTCCACACGCGGGCTGTACGTGCCGCTGGCCACGTCGGGGCGGACCATCGGCGTAATCGGCCTGCTGCCCGACGACCCGGAGGCGCTGCGCGACCCCGATCGCCGCCAGCTCCTCGAGGCCTTCGCCACGCAGAGCGCCGTCGCGCTCGAGCGCGCGCTGCTGGCCGCGCGGCGCGAGCAGGACCGCGTCGAGGTCGAGGCCGAGCGGCTGCGTGCCTCCCTGCTCAGCTCCTTGTCGCACGACCTGCGGACGCCGCTCGCGGGCATCGAAGGGTCCGCCACGAGCCTGCTCCAGGCCGATGCCGCGCTCGCGCCGGAGGCCCAGCGCGCGCTGCTGCATACCATCGTGGACGAGTCGCGCCGGATGACCCGGCTGATCGTGAACCTGCTCGACATGATGCGGGTGGAGACGGGATCGCTCCAGGTCCACAAGGAATGGCAGCCGCTGGAGGAAGTGGTCGGCGTGGTGCTGATTCGCCTCGACCAGCGCCTGGCCGGCCGGGAGGTGGACGTGCGCCTGCCCGACGACCTTCCCCTCGTGCCGATCGACGGGCTGCTGATGGAGCAGGTGTTCGTGAATCTGCTCGAGAATGCGATCAAGTACACGCCGCCCGGGTCGCCGGTCACGATCGGCGCCCTGCACCGGCGCGACGACGTGCTCGTGGAGGTCGCGGACCGCGGCCCCGGCGTTCCGGCCGGCCAGGAGGAGCGCATCTTCGAGAAATTCCGCCGCCTCAAGGTGGCCGACGCGGTGGGCGGCGCGGGCCTGGGCCTCACGATCTGCCGCGGCATCGTGCACGCGCACGGCGGGCGGATCTGGGCCGACGCGCGCCCGGACGGCGGCACCGCCTTCCGGTTCACCATTCCGCTGCACGGACCACCGCGCGACGCGGCGCCGCCCGAGCCGGAGCGCGAGGCCGCGCCGGTGTGAGCGCTCCGCTGGTCGTGCTGGTCGTGGAAGACGAGCTGCCGATGCGCCGGTTCCTTCGCGCGGCGCTGGAAGCGCAGGGCTACACGCTGGTCGAGACCGAGACGGTGCGCGCGGGGCTCGCGCAGGCGGCCGGCCGCCGACCCGACATCGTGCTGCTCGACCTCGGCCTTCCGGACGGCGACGGCCTGGACCTGATCCGCCGGCTCCGCGAATGGGCCACCACGCCGATCGTGGTCATCTCGGCGCGCGGCCGGGAGCGCGACAAGGTCGACGCGCTCGACGCCGGCGCCGACGACTACCTCACCAAGCCCTTCGGCGTGGACGAGCTCCTGGCCCGGATGCGCGTCGCCCTGCGGCACGCGGCGCGGGAGGCGGCCGGCGCCGACGAGCCGCAGTTCGAGCGTCACGGCGTGACCCTCGACTTCGCGCGGCGCCAGGTGTTCGTGCGCGGCGCCGAGGTACGGTTGACCCCGACCGAGTACCGCCTGTTCGCCGCGCTCGCCCGCCACGCCGGCAAGGTGCTGACCCACCGCCAGCTCGAGCGGGAGGTGTGGGGGCCTAACGCCAGCGAGCAGACGCACAACCTGCGCGTGTGCATGGCGCAGCTCCGCCGCAAGCTCGAGGCCGACCCCGCGCGGCCGGCCCTGCTGCGCACCGAGCCGGGCGTCGGGTACCGCCTCCGCGACGACTGAGCCGGTCGCCCTTTCCGGCCGGCCGTCCACCGCTCTATACTTGGCGCCTTCGCCATGGCGACCATTTCCTTCACGCATGCCATCCAGCGGCACGTCGCGTGTCCACCGGTCACGGTCGAGGGCCGCACCGTGCGCGAGGCGCTCGAGGCCGCGTTCCGCGCCAACCCGCAGGCCCGGCACTACGTGCTCGACGACCAGGGCGGTCTCCGGCCGCACATGGTGGTGTTCGTGAACGGCAGGCAGGTGAAGGACCGGACGCGCCTGGCGGACGAGGTTCCGCCGGGCGCGGACGTCTACGTCATGCAGGCACTCTCGGGAGGATGAGCGACGTGAGCGACCGGGTGCTGGTGGCAACCCGCAAAGGCCTGTTCACCCTGGAGCGCGGGCGTGGCGCGTGGACCATCGCGCGCACGTCCTTCCTCGGCGACAACGTGTCGCTGGTGTTCCCGGACCACCGCTCCGGAGCCTGGCTCGCGGCGCTGAACCTCGGCCACTTCGGCGTCAAGCTGCACCGCTCCACGGACGACGGCGCGACGTGGACCGAATGCCAGGCGCCCGCGCTGCCCGAAGGCGACGAGCCCATCACCGAGCCGCAGGGCGGCCGCAAGCTCCCTTCGACCGTAACGCTCATCTGGTCGCTGGCCGCCGGCGGCGCCACGGAGCCGGGCGTGCTGTGGTGCGGCACGATTCCCGGCGCGCTGTTCAGATCCGCCGACGGCGGGCTCACCTGGAAGCTGGTGGAGTCCCTGTGGCGGCACGAAGGCCGCACACAGTGGTTCGGCGGCGGCGCCGACTACCCCGGCATCCACTCGATCTGCGTCGACCCGCGCGACCACCGGCGCGTCCTGATCGGCGTCTCCTGCGGCGGCGTGTGGAGCACGACCGACGGTGGCGCGACGTGGGGCTGCCTCGGCGAGGGCATGCGCGCGGCATACATGCCGCCCGACCGCCAGTTCGAGCCCGGCGTGCAGGATCCCCATTGCCTCGCTCAGTGCGCCGCGCAGCCCGACCGGTTCTGGGTCCAGCACCACAACGGCATTTTCCGATCGACCGATGGGGCGCGGAGGTGGACCGAAATCACCGGCGTCGAGCCATCCACGTTCGGGTTCGCCGTCGCGGTGCATCCGGCCGACGGCGACACGGCGTGGTTCGTGCCCGGCACGTCGGACGAGCACCGCATCCCGCCCAGCGGCCAGGTCGTGGTCACGCGCACGCGCGACGGCGGCCGCACGTTCGAGTCGCTCCGGCGCGGGCTGCCGCAGGCGCACGCCTACGACCTCACCTACCGCCACGCGCTCGACGTCGACGCGGCGGGCAAGCGCCTGGCGTTCGGCACCACGACCGGCTCGGTGTGGATCAGCGAGGATCAGGGAGACAACTGGCTGGCGGTGTCGGAGCATCTGCCGCCGGTGTACGCGGTGCGGTTCGCCTGACGGGCGGCGCAGCCTAGAACGGCCGGCCGCCCCCGGGCGGTCCGCCCTGCCGAGGGCCGAAGCCCGCCGCCGGCCGCAGCTTCACCGCCACGCGCGCCCATTGCACGGGCGTCAGGATCCCGCGCACCAGATCGTCCTGCCTGGCGATGTCCGCCCGCAGCGCCTCGAAGGTGGGCCGCAGGATCGTGAACAGGCGCGCCGGGTCGGCGTTGCTGCCCTCGCGCGTGATCACGCGGGACAGCGTGTCGATCCGGGCCTGGTTGCGCGCGTCGAGGGAGTCGCGGATCACCGTGAGCCGCACCACCTGCGCCGAATCGAGCAGGATCGAGTCCTTCAAGTCCAGCGCGATGCGCGCCGGGTTGGGCGCCATGGCTTCGAGCCGCGCCATCAGCGCGGACGGCGTACCGAACGCGCCGCCGCCACCCGCCCCGCCGCCGAACCGGCCGCCGCCGCGCATCCGGTCGAGCGCCTCGCGCATCCGGTCGGGACCGATGGTGAGCCGCATCTGGATGCCGATCTGGAACGGCGGCCGGAACGCGTTCGCCGAACCGTTGGTGGCGCCGAACCGCTGGTTCACCTCGTACTGATAGCTGTTGGTGGTCGAGTCGAAGCCGGTGATGTACAGCAGGGTGCCGTCCGGACGCGGCGTCAGTCCCCAGCCCTTCTCGTTCGCCGGGCTGTGCAGCAGCTCGTCCACGCCGTGCAGCAGATTCACCGTCACGACCGAGATCATCAGCTTCCGATTGAGCCCCCACCACGCCGGGCGCCAATTGAGCTGGAGGTCGAGGGTGCCCTGCCAGGGCCCGGTGCACGAGTTCCGCGCCGCGACCGCGTTCTCCTGGCTGATCAGGCAGTCGCGCACGCGCCCCGACGCGCCGGCCAGCAGCTGCTGCATCGCCTGGGCGGTCGGCGTGCTGGTGCCGGGCGCGAAGATGAACGCGCGGTCGTTCCAGGACCCGTCGCCGTTGACGTCGCCGGCCACCATGGGTGTGTACGGCGACCCCGACAGCAGCCGGCCGATGGTGGTCACCTCGAGCGCCGGTCCGAGCGGGTAGGTCACCGTGAGCAGGATGTTGTGCTCGCGCTGGATCCCGTTCGGCGCCCACTCGATCACGTTCGGATCGCCCGCCGTATTGCCGCCGCGCACCCCGCTCTCCTGGGCGCGGCTGTGCTGCCAGGTGTACGACGTCTGCACGATGATCCCGTGCCCCACGATTCCATTGACGCCCAGCGTGACCTGCTCGGTCTCGTTCTCGAGGTTGGAGCTCGCTTCGAGCACGCGACCGAACGTCGAGTCCACGCGCGAGGCGGAGAACAGCGGCGCACCCGAATAGGTGACGATGTCGCCCGGGTTCACGTAGACGGGGCGGTTGCCCTCGTTCGCCAGCGTGAACCGCGGCGTGGCGGCGAGGTTGAGATCGGTGTACCCGGTCTGCGCCACGCCCCGCGCGTAACTCATGTCGAGCGTGAGCCGCGTCAGCTGGGCGATGCTCTTGTCGAAGCCTAACGAGGCGCGCCAGGCGCGCGGCGCCTGGAAGTTGTCGCCGAACAGCAGCACCGTGCGCGGCGCGGCCGCGGCGTTGAATCCGCCGCCGCCACCCGTGGACAGGCACGCGTCGGGGATGTTGCTGGTGTCGGCCCGGTAGGCCGACCAGTCGGGCGTGGGGACGGCCGCGCCGATGCACTGGATCTCCGCCGCCGAGTTGGCGAGGCCGGTGGCCGCGCGCGCCTGCGCGACCAGGGCCGACGAGGGCGGATTGCGGAACTCGCCCACGCCGCCCCGGATGATCAGGGTCGGCGTGCGGAACGCCTGCCCGGGCGCGAACCCCTGCCCCGGCGCCGGGCGGCCGCGGCCGCCGATCGTCCACGTGAAGCCGGCGCGCGGCGAGACGTGCCATTCGTGCGGCAGTTGATCGGTGCGCCGCCCGAACACCGAGTCCACCGTCGGATTGTACTCCGGCGGATCGCCGAAGCTCGAGCTTTCCACCCGCGCGCCGTACGTGAGCTGGAACGGGCGCGACACCATCCACACATCGCCCGCATAGAAGTCCAGCTGGTTGGTCAGCGACACCCGGGACTGGTCCTGCAAGGTGCGCGTGAACATCGCCGGCTGCCCGGCCGCGAGGGACGCCAGAGACGTATAGGTGAACGTGCCGAGCCGGTCGGCGCCCAGGAGGTTGGTGGCGCGGTCGGCGTCGAACAGCGCGCCGAACTTGAAGCGGTGGCCGCCGGAACCCGGGATGAACGACAGCTCGTCGGTGATCTCCAGCCCGCTGGTGCGCGAACTCGACGGCAGCCCCGTGTTGCCGCCGAACGTGAGCGTGGAGACCCCGATGCTGCTGTCGGGCAGTTCGGACGCGATTTCGACGCGGCCCTGCGGCAAGGCGATCAGCGGGTCGCCGTCGTTGCGCGCGGCTTGCCAGTACGACATCAGCTGGTTGATGATGCTGATGCCGAACCGCGACGACAGGCTCAGCATGATGCCGCCGCCGCCGTTGGTCACGTCGCCGCCGGTGGACGGCACCGCCAGCGGGCCGAGGCGGCTCGGGTCCTGCGTCGCGCCGTGCCAGTCGAACCGCAGCATGAGCGTGTGGGCGTCGCTCAGGTTGTAGTCCACGCGGCCCAGCGCGGAGAGGTTGTTGCTGGCCCGCGTCTGCGCCGCGGCGACGATGCCCGCCGGCACGCCCAGGTTCGACAGGTCGCCGGTGAACTCCGCCACCGAATCCGGCGCCACGCCCAGGCGGGTGAAATCGGTGGGCGTTGCCGACAGCAGCGTCTGCTGCGGATCGCTGCGCAGCCGGACCTGCCCCGCCACGAACGCGAACAGCTTGTCGTGCTTCATCGGCCCGCCGATGCCGCCGCTGATCGTGTTCTGGTTGTAGGCCTGGGAGAACGCCGAGGTGTCGTCGCCGATCGACAGGGCTTCGTCGCGCAGCTGATAGTTGGAGCTGCCCTGCACCACGTTGGTGCCCGAGCGCGTCGTGGACGCGACGAGGCCGCCGGAGAACTGGCCGCGGGCGACGTCGTACGTGCTGGTGATGACGCGCGTCTGGCGCACCGCGTCCTGCGGCACCGAGTTCGCGCCGTACAGCAGGCCGTCGAGCGTAACGGCGTTGGCGTCGGCGCCCAGGCCGGCGACGGAGAACGCCGTGGCCGTGGTGTCCGTCGCGTCGATCGGGATCACGCCCGGCGCGAGTGCGGCCAGCGCGGCCATGTCGGTCGCGTCCACCGGGAGCCGGGCCATCTGGTCCGGCGACAGCGACCGCTCGTTCTCGCCGGGCGTCGGCCGCTCGATGCCGCTCGGCGCCCGAGCGCCGCGGACCGTGATCGTGGTGAGGGTGACGGGGTTCTGCGCCATCGAGACGTTCCACAGCAGGCGGTCTTCGTCCGACTGGCGCATCACGATCGCCTGGCGCGGCGCCATGCCGACCACGCGGACCGTCATCCGGTACTGGCCGCCGCCATCCGGGAACAGGATGGTGTACCGGCCGTGCGTATCGGTCTGGGCGCGGCGGGTGACCTGGGTTTCGAGGGAGAACGCTTCGACGACCGCATCGGCGACCGGCTGGCTGTCGGCGCCGATGATGGTCCCGGTGATGATGTCCGTCGTCGCGCCGACCTGCGCCCGAGCTACGCGGGGTACCAAAGCCACGGCGCACAGCGCCAGCGCGGCGACGACGGAACGGGACACCGGTCTCTCAGGTTGAGTGCACAGCCGACTGCGTACCAACCCTACGCTCAACCGATGGACGGTGTTGACACCCGCCGAGTTAACCCGGCCGTCCCGGGTTGGAACCCGGACCTGGAAGAACCGGCGTCCGCGGGGGGCCGGCTCGCGCCGGCGCGCCCCTGCGGGCCGAACGACGCGCGCGGCCTAGCGGCCGCGCCTGGTCCTGGTCGCCTTCTTCTTCTTGGCGGCGCCGCGCGTCACGGACGCCACGAACTTCTCGGCGGCCTTGAGCGCCTTCCCCTTGCCGCCGTGGCCGGTGTCCCCGAAGAACTTGGTGTGGCGCGGGCCGTACGTGCCGTCCCGCCGCTCGTGGTAACCCACGCGGACGAACCATCCGTGGGTTCGCTTGGAAGGCTGGTCGATGCGGCTGATGCCGCGACGACGTGAGGTACTTGCGCGACGCTTTTTCATTCTTCTCGACGCATCCCGGGTCGGTGGGGGGCCGTAACGGCGGCGAACGGTTGTGTTCTGCGAATAAACAGCCGTCGGTTCCGGCGCGCAAGCGTCGCCGCCTTACGCCGGGCTCCACGACCCGTGAGCGTCAGGCATTTCCTGTAGTCGCCCGCGCCCGCAACGGGCGCGGGCCGGCTCAGGCGGTCAGCGGTTCAGCCAGTACGAGAGCTTCACCAGGAAGGTGTTGCGCGCGTGCACGCCGAACAGGTCGGTGAGGTCCTGGTGCCACGTCGTGGAACCCGTGTAATCGGGCGTGTTCACGCGGCCCTGGCTCCACACGAGGAACAGAACCGAGCCCGGCCGGTACTCCCATCGGAACACGACGTTGGAGTTGAGCGCCCGGTAGTTGAATCCGCCCGGGTTGTTGGTGACCGACGTGTCGCCGTAGGCCGCGAACCGGTCCGCGTAGGCGTCCGCGCGCGGCGTGGCCGACAGCTCGCGGATGCCGCTGAACGATCCCTTGGTGATGAAGGGCTGCGCGTACAACTGGAACGAGACGTTCGGCGTGAGGGCGTAGTTGAGCCGCGCCGTCAGCGACAGCGTGTGCTGGTCGAGGTGCGCGAACGTGTAATGCGTCACGCTCGCGCTGTCGGTGTAGTTCCCGTACCACTGCGCGTCGTTGCGGTTGTGGTCCCAGCCCAGCGAGATGGCCGACGTGAACGGCGTGCCGAGGCGGAAGTCCACCTCGGGGCTCCAGCTGATGTCGCGCAACCCGCCCTCGTGCCCGCTGGTGTAGTTGAACCACAGGTACGGGACGATCCGGTGGCGGTCGTCGCCCTGGATGCCGGCCCATGGCGCGTAGTAAGGCACCTGCCGCAACGCGGGGCCACCGCGCGCCGCGCGATCGTCGTAGGTCGTCCCCAGCTGGCCGATCGTGCCGCCGGCGTTCAGCGTCCAGTTGTTCAGCAGCGTGATGTGCGTGTTGGTGTTGAACGCACGCTCCTGCGGCAGGCCGGCGGCCGTCCAGAGCTGCCACCAGTTCCAGTTCCACTGAAAGCGCTGGTAGTAGCGCCGCCTGGCGCGGTCGAAATAGCCGGCCCACGTCGCCCACACCTGCTGGTCGGCACGCTGGAGGTAGCCGAGGTCGTTGACCTCGAAGCCGCCCGAACGGCTCTGGTAGTCGGTCTCGAACATCAGGTGCCGGCCGCTCACCTTGGCGAACCGCGCCTCGGCCGACGTTCCGGTCAGCGCGGTGGCGGTGGTGTCGAGCCGGAGCGCGCCGTCGGGGCGCTGATAGTAGTGGACCGGGTCCTCCTCGACGGCGGTGATCGCCGCCGGGCTGCCCTCGATGCGGCTCATCGCCAGGGAGCCGGAGAACTCGTACGTCTTGCCCGGCAGCCGGTGCCGGAAGTCGAGCGCGCCCGCGTAGGCCGCGTCGGTCAGGTACGGAGACGTGAACCCGTCCGAGCTGCGGTTCACGGTCGTCACCATGGCGCCGATGCTGGTCTCACCGTTGCGCAGGTCCTGGCGCACGCGCAACGCGCTGTAGTTCGTCGTGGGCTCCAGCGTGGTGTCGCCGGCGCTCGAACGCGCGGTGACCGCGTCCACCGCGCCGATGGTCAGGCCGTTCGCCAGCCGCCCGGTGAGCTTCCCCGCGCCGATGATGTTGACCGGGCCGCTGACGCTCGCGTCGTAGGTGTCCGCGAGCTGCGGCGTGTGGCCGATGCGGCGGCTGTAGAACAGGCCCTCGCCGGACCCGCAGTTGACGGCCGTGCAGTCGAGGTTGAACTGGAACAGGCCCGCGCCGGCCACGAAGAACGGGCGGCGCTCGCTGAAGTAGCTCTCGACCGTGGTGAGATTGAAGACCGACGGGTCTTCCTCGACTTCTCCAAAGTCCGGGTTGACGGTGCCGTCGAACGTGAGGTTCGAGGCGACGCGATACTTGACGTCGGCGCCCACCGTCGCCGTGCTGGTCCGCGCGAAGCTGGTCGCCGCGGTCGCGTTCTTGGTGACCAGATACGGGGCCGCCTCGAAGCGGCGCGGCGCGTCGAGGTCGGCCAGACCGGTCAGGTCGCCGAACTGCGACACCGCGCCCGCCTGCGACTGCCGCAGCAGCGGCCAGCTCAGCCGCTCGTTGTAACGGTAGATGTCGCGCATCGCGACGATGCCGAAGGTGTGGTCACGCCCCCGGCCGAACCGGAGCTGCGAGAGCGGAATGCGGAATTCCGCGGTCCACCCGAGCGAGTCGATGCGCACCGCCACGTCCCACACCGCGTCCCACGCGTTGTCTTCGTTGCCGTCGTCGTACATCGCCTGATCCACCTTGACGCCCGACGGATTGACGAAGAACTCATAGCCGTTGCGACGATCGTGGTAGGAATCGATAATGACGCCCATGTGGTCGGAGGGCGTCCAGGTGTCGCGCCGCGCCAGGCCCCGAATGATGCTGTCCGGATGAGGGTCGTAGGCGCGCATGAACACGTACAGGTTCGCGGCGTCGTACGCGATCCTGGCTTCGGTCGCGAGCTTCGGGTCCGCGTTTTCGGTCGGCTGCCATTCCCGAAACGCCGTGATGGGAACGGCCGTCCGCCACACCGGATCGTCGTCCCGGCCGTCGATCACGGGCGGCCGCGCCGCCACGACGGCGGACACGGACCGGGCGCCCGATGGAACCGGCGCCGGGTCCGGCGCGCGGGGGGCTTGGGCCAGCATCTGCAACGCGAACGCGGCGACAGCGATGAGCATGGTCGTCCCGGTGGAGGTATCTACGTCGTCCTACGGTACTTGTTGGACAGTAGTGTCAGGCGCCGGGTTGGATCGCCGAGTTGGGCGGCGGCCATTGTACATTGGGCCATGGACTCCACCGCTCGCCTGGACCGGTGGCTGTGGGCCGCGCGGTTCTTCAAGACCCGGGCACTGGCCGCCGGCGCGATTGCCGGGGGGAAAGTCGAGGTACACGGGGCCAAGGCCAAACCGGCCAAGGCCGTCCGGCCCGGCGACGTCATCCGCCTGCGCCTGGGGCCCTACGAGTACGTGCTGACCGTGCGTGCCGTGTCGGAACGCCGGGGACCCGCCACCGTGGCCGTGACGCTGTACGAGGAGGATCCCGACAGCCGCGCCCGGCGGCTGCGCCTGGCCGAGCAGCACCGCCTCGCGGCGCAGGCCTTCGCGCACGGTGAGGGCAAGCCCTCCGGCAAGGAGCGCCGCGCGATTCGCCGCCTCCTGGGAAAGGACTGACGATGGCCCTGCTGGACACGACGCTGTGGCACAACACGATGCGCCAGTGGCTGAGCGCCGTGGCGCTGGCCATGGCGATCCTGCTGATCCTGGCGCTGGCGCTGCGTCTGGTGCGCGGGCGCCTGCGCGCGATCGCCGGCCGCACGGCCACCTACGTCGACGACCTGACGCTCGGCGCCCTCGCGAGGACGACGCGCCTGTTCGTGCTGGTGGTCGCGGTGCGCGCCGGCGCGACGCTGCTCTCGCTACCCGCGCAGGCCGAATCCCTGCTCAAGGACGTCGCCGAGATCGTGCTGCTGTTCCAGATCGGCGTGTGGGCCACCGCGCTGGTGACGGGCGGCATCGAACACTACGCGAACGTCAAGCACAAGGACGACCGGGGCGCGCGGACGACGCTGGGGGCCGTGTCGTTCGCGCTGAAGCTCGTGCTGTGGTCGGTGGTGCTGCTGATGGCGCTGGAGAACTTCGGCGTCAACATCACGACGTTCATCACCGGCCTCGGCGTGGGCGGCGTGGCCGTCGCGTTGGCCGTGCAGAACATCCTCGGCGACCTGTTCGCGTCGCTGTCCATCGTGCTCGACAAGCCGTTCGTGATCGGCGACTTCCTCATCGTGGGCGAATTTCAGGGCAGCGTCGAGCACGTCGGGCTCAAGACCACGCGCCTCAGGAGCCTGGGCGGCGAGCAGCTCATCTTCTCCAACGGCGAGCTGACCAAGAGCCGCATGCGCAATTACGGGCGGATGGCGGAGCGCCGGGTCGTGTTCAAGATCGGCGTGACCTACGACACGCCGCGCGAGAAGCTGGCGCAGATTCCGGGGTGGATCAAGCAGATCGTCGCCGAGCAGCCCCAGACCCGCGTGGACCGCTCGCACTTCGCCGCGTACGGCGACTTTGCCCTCACGTTCGAGACCGTGTACTACGTGCTCTCGCCGGACTACAACACGTACATGGACATCCAGCAGACCATCAACCTGAAGATCCACGAGCGCTTCGAGAAGGAAGGCATCGAGTTCGCCTTCCCGACCCAGACGCTGATCCTCGAGCGGGCGTCCAAGAGCTGACGACCCCCACCGGCGAGCCGGGACAGCGCCGGCTCACCCGCGCTTCGCGGCCTTCTTCCCGCCGGACGTGTTGAGCGCGACGGCCGCGCGGATCAGCGCCTTGAACGCCTTCGCGTCGATCGCCTCACCCTCGTGAATGTCGATGGCGCGCCTGACGTTTCCATCGAGGCTCGAGTTGAACAGCTTCGCTGGATCGTTCAGCGAAGCGCCCTTGAAGAAGGTCAGCTTCACGGCGGCCCTGTACGACTCACCGGTGCAGATGCCCCCGGCATGGGACCACACCGGGTTCATCCATTTCCACTCTTCCACGACATCAGGGTCGGCCTCCCCGATGAGCGCGCGCATCCGCGCCAACGTGGCGCCGCGCCAGTCGCCCAACTCGGCGATTCGCTCGCTGATCAGTTTGGAGGCCGCCGTGCCCGCCGGCTTGGGCTGACGCTTCGGTTTCATGGCCTTACCCTTGGCCCCACGTGAGCTGCGTGAGCTGGATCAGGTTGCCGCAGGTGTCGTCCAGCCTCGCGATGATCGAGCCGGTCACCGCCGTGACCGGCATGACGAACGTCACGCCCCTGGCGGCCAGGCGATCGTGCTCGGCCCGCACATCGCTCACCAGGAACTGCGTCGCCAGCTGGTTCTGGCCGCGAAGCGCTTGCTGGTAGGCCTTGCCGGCGGGGTTGGCGCTGGACTCCAGCAGGAGCTCCACGCCCTCGGGGTCTTCCGGCGAGACGACCGTGAGCCAGCGGTAGTTCCCCTGAGAAAAGTCGGCCTTCTTCTTGAAGCCGAGTTGGTCGGTGTAGAACCGCAGCGCCGCCTCCTGATCGTCAACGTACAGGCCGGTCCACTTGATGCGCATGGCTTCCCCCTTCGTTCTGGTCACACTGGCTCTTCCCGGTTGCACCGGCTTTGTTGCGGATTGAGGCGTTCCAGCCGTCCGGGCGGCTTACGGGATTCGCTCGAGCAGGTCCGTGAGCTTCCCGCCCATCAGCTTCCAGCCGTAGCGTGCGCCGCCGAAGTTCCGCTTCTGGTCCGGCTTGAAGCCCGACTGCACCACGGACAACCGCGTGCCCGACGCCGTGGGTGTGAGGGTGAAGGTCACGACGGTGTCCAGATCGCCGACGACCCACGCGTAGCTCAGTCTCCGGTGGGCTTCGATCTCGAGAAATCGGCCGTGCACCGCTCCGTCCCACCCGGGCTGCGGCGGCGCCTGCATCCTGAACGCCGCGCCCGGCCGGAGTTCGAGCCCGGCGACCGGCAGCAGCCACTCCGCGAGCAGCGCGGGATCGGTCAGCGCGCGCCACACCTTCTCCGGCTCATGGCGCAGGTCGATCTCGAACGCGATGGCTTCGGTCTGCGCGGGCGCGGTCGTGTCGGTGATGGTCATCCGTCCATTCTCTCCAGCAGCCGTTCCAGCCGGCCTACGTGCTCCGTCCAGAAGGCGCGGTAGTGCGCGATCCAGTCGATGAGCGGCTTCATCCCGCGCGGCTGCACCTTGTAGTAGACGCAGCGGCCCTCCCGCCGGGCCTTCACCAGGCCGGCGGCCTTGAGGGTGGCCAGGTGCTGCGAGACCGCCGGCTGCGAGATGGCAAACCGCGCGGTGATGTCCTTCACCGCCGCCTCGCGGCGCGTGAGCGACTCGAAGATCGCCCGGCGGCTGGGGTCGGCCAGCGCGTAGAAGATCCGGTTCTCGATCACGGCCGCGGCTTGCATGGGCAATACATAAGCTATTGCTTATTTAATTGTCAAGCATGCGGGGTGACGCGGCGCACGCCCGGGAGGGTCCCATACGCCATCTGGCGCGCCGGCCGGAGGCAGGTTAGCCTGGCATCGTTTGGCCACGGTCCGTGACGATGAGGGGTGCCGTATCGGAACACACGTGAGATGGACGCGCGGCATGGCGCGTCGTGCGGCTGGACCTGCCGCGCTGCTGGTGCTCGCCGCCTGCGCGCGGACCGAGACGTACGGGTTCGTGGCCGTCCTCGGCAACGACACGACGTCCGTGGAGCGCGTCACGCGGACGCCCGGTCACATCGTCGGGGACGCGATCGGCCGCTCGCCCACCGTGACCCGCCGGCACTGGGAAGCCACGCTGGGGCCGCATGGCGCCATCACGAGCTGGTGGATGGACACCTTCATCCCGAACGCGCCGCCCGCCGAGCAGCACATCCATCACACTGCGACCTTCACCGACCGCGCGACGTCGTTCACTCGCCGCACGTCCGCGGGGACGCGCTCGTGGGCCTATGCGAAGCAATACGCCGTCATGGTCCCCTGGAACGCGTTCGTGTACGGCACCTGGGAGCTGCTGCTGGACGCGGCGCGCCGCCAGCCGGACGCGGACAGTGCCCGGATCGGGCAGTACTTCTTCGAGGGCTGGGACGAAGGCCACACGGGCTATGCGGACGTGGTGCGCCGGCCCGACGGCTCTTACGCGATCAGCAGCACGGGGCTGGCGGGCACCGGCATCGCGCACGTGGATGCGCGCGGCCGCCTCGTGACCTACTCCGGACAGGGCACCACCTACAAGCAGGAAGTGCACCGCATCACGGATGTTCCCGACATCGACGCCATCGCGGCGCGGTTCGCGGCCGAGGAGAAGGGCGCCGGCGTCGCGACCGCGCTCAGCCCGCGCGACACCGTGCGCGGCAGCGTGGGCGCCGCGGCGCTGACCATCGACTACAGCCGGCCCGCACGGCGCGGGCGCACGCTCGTCGGCGAGCTGATCCCGTACGACGAGGTGTGGCGGACCGGGGCGAACGCGGCGACGCAGTTGGCCACCTCGCGCGCGATCGAGCTGGCCGGCGTGGCGCTGAAGCCCGGGACGTACACGCTGTGGACGCTGCCCACCCGGCAGGGCGTCACGCTCATCATCAACGGTCAATCCGGCCAGTGGGGGACGGACTACGACCCGGCCTACGACATCGCGCGCCGGCCCATGAACGTGGATTCGCTGCCCGGGAACGTGGAGCGGTTCACCATCCGCATCGACCCGGCTCCGGCGGCGAACGGCCGCAGCGGCGCCGCGCGACTCGTCATGGAGTGGGGCACCTTCCGGTGGAGCGCTCCGCTGGCGGCGACGTCCCGATAGACACCGGCCACGTGTGGAATGAGCGCTACTCTGCGCACGAGTACGTCTACGGCACGGAGCCGAACGCGTTCCTTGCCGAACATGCGCATCTGCTGCGTGGGCCGGTGCTCTCGCTGGCCGAGGGCGAGGGCCGCAACGCCGTCTACCTCGCGTCCCTGGGACTTGAGGTCCACGGCGTCGATCAGTCCGACGTGGGGTTGAGCAAGGCACAGGCGCTGGCGCGCTCGCGAGGCGTCACCATTCGAACCGAAGTCGCCGACCTCCGAACGTTCGCGCCCGAAGCGGGCGCGTATCGATCCGCCGTTTCCATTTCCGCCCATCTCCCCACCGCGGTCCGGAAGCGGCTCTATCCGCTGATCGAGCAGTGCCTGACGCCTGGCGGCATCGTCCTGCTGGAGGCCTACGCGGTGGCTCAGCTCGGCCGGAATACGGGAGGGCCCAAGGACGCGGACATGCTCATGTCCGCGGCGACGCTGGCACGGGAATTCCCGAACCTCGAACCCATCCTGCTTCAGGAGCTCGAGCGAGACGTCCACGAGGGCATCGGCCATACGGGATTGGCGTCCGTGGTGCAGTTCATCGGCAGGAGGCCCGATCAGGGCTAACGGCTAGCGCGCCCACGGATCAGGCGTCGTACGCGCCGTTCCGGGGAGCGTCGCGCACCCGCCTGCGCTAGCGCTCACCCCAATCCGGCTGAGCGTCCCATCGCGGCCGCCGCGACCGACGCGGCGATCATGATGGGCGCGCCGAGCGGGGCGAAGCGCACCGGGACGATCCGGTCCGTCCGGGGCTTCTCCCAGCCGCGCAGCGTCAGCTGGTGGCGGTCGAGCAGCGCCTGGATGTCCGCCGCGCGCCAGCCGACGATGTCGTCGAGCACCGGCACCAGGAAGCTCATGACGCTCTCGCTCAGGACCGTCCGCTTCGCGATGGACGCGAGGTACGGGTTCTCCGAGGCCGCGATGGTGAACCCGCCGCGGTTGTTGACGTGCAGCATGACGTGGACGTCCGAGCTGCCGTCGCCCACGTAGATGGCGTGGTCCGGCTCAACCCCGAGCCGCGCCTCCAGCTCCTCGAGCACCGCCACCTTGCCGTAGCCGGCCGCGACCCGGCGGATCGCGCGGACCTCGCCCGACTCCGCGTCGAAGTCGAAGTCGGTCCCGAAGATGTTCTCCGGCGGCACCAGGCCGTGCAGCGCCGACTCCACCATCTCCCTCGGCGCGGCCGAGATCACGTAGAAGGCGAAGCTGAAGCCGTCGACGCCGCTGGCGAGGAAGTCGAGGAGCGCGGGGATGCCCTGTTTGAGGCGCGCCCGCCGCCCGGCTTCGACGAGGTGCTCGCGGCGCACGCCGCGGAAAGCCGGATCGTGGCGAATGAGGTACGCCAGTTCCCCGCCCTGCTGGACGAGATTCGCCGCCGCGAGGCCTTCGACCTTCTCGCGGTAGCCGGTGGCTCCGATCAGGTCGCTGAGCACCTGGCCGGAGTCGTTGAAGCTCAGCGTCTGATCGAAGTCGGACGCCAGCAGGTAGCGCTTGGTCCTCGGCGAGCCGGGTTCCATGTAACGCCTCGTTGCAATCGTTTGCAGCATTCTGGCTTCAAAAAGGCCCATCGGCCTCATCCGCGTTGCTCCTTGACCTTGTACTCCGTTTGAACGAACCTTATGCAAACGTTTGCGAACACGCAAGGGGGAGATTCCCGGTGCCCGATCAGGCCCACAACGACGAAGCGCCCAGGCTCCACGATGTCGCCCGCGCGGCCGGCGTCTCGGTTTCCACCGTCTCCCGAGCCATCAGCCGCCCGGAATTGGTCAACGCCCAGACCCTCGACCGGGTCCAGCGCGTCGTGGCCCAGACCGGCTTCCGGCTCAGCCGCGTGGCCCGCCGCCTCCGGACCCGGCGCGGCCCGACCAACCTCATCGGCCTGCTCATCCCGGACATCCAGAACCCGTTCTTCGCCGAGGTCGCGCGCGGCGTCGAGGACGTCGCGCAGGCGCACGGCTACGTCACGATGCTCGCCAACTCGGACGAGGACGCGGCCCGCGAGAGCCGGTTCCTCGACGTGATGCGTGATGAGTCGGTAGACGGCGTGATCCTCCCCGCCGTCTCCGGCGGCGGCGAAGCGGTCGAACGCCTGGCGCACGCCCGCATCCCGGTGGTGTACGTCGACCGGCGGCCGCCGCGGATCACGGGGGACACCGTGGTGATCGACAACGAGCGTGGCGCGCGCGATGCCACCGAGCACCTGCTCGGCCTGGGGCACCGGCGCATCGCGTTCATCCAGGGCCGGCCCGACCTTTCGACCAGCCGCGAGCGCCTCGCGGGCTACCGCGGCGCGCTCGAGGACGCGGGCGTCGCCTACGAGCCCGCCCTGGTCGGCGCCGGCGACGGCCGCCAGGCGAGCGGTGATGACCTGGCGCGCGCGCTCCTGGGCACGCAGGCCCGCCCAACCGCGCTGCTGGCGGGCAACAGCCTCATGACGATGGGCGCCCTCACGGCAATCCACAGCATGGGCCTGCGCATCCCCGACGACGTCGCGCTCATCGGCTACGACGACATGCCCTGGGCGCAGGTGGTGGATCCGCCGTTGACCGTGGTGCGCCAGCCGGCGCACGCCATCGGGCGGCGAGCCATGGAGCTGCTGCTGCGCCGCGTAGCGGACCCGGCGCGCGAGGCGCAGCTGGTGGCGCTCCAGCCGGAGCTGGTAGTGCGGCGCTCGAGCGGCGCCCTCAGCGTTCCGGGCGCAGCGCAGCGATGAGCGCCGAGAGCGCCGCCGGCTGCTGGCGGCGGCTCGGGTAGTAGAGGAAGAAGCCCGGGTAGGACGGGCACCAGGACTCCAATACCCGCACCAGCGCGCCGCTCGCCAGCTGTCGGCCCAGGACCTTCGCGAGATCGGGGACACCGCCGCGACGATCGCGATCCAGGGGGCCCGGCTTCCCGAAGCCGTGCTTGCGTTGACGGGGCGATAACTTCACATGGAACCCGGGAGGGAGCACGAAATGCGGACGCGCACGTTGGGCAAGAGCGGGCTCGAAGTGTCGGCGATCGGACTGGGCTGCATGGGGATGTCCTTCTCGTTCCCGCCGTTCCCGCCCCGGCAGGACATGATCGCGCTGATCCGGCAGGCGGTCGAGCGTGGTGTGACGTTCTTCGACACGGCCGAAGCGTACGGTCCGTTCACCAACGAGCAGTTGCTGGGCGAGGCGCTCGCGCCGGTGCGCGAGCAGGTGGTGATCGCCACCAAGTTCGGCTTCGCGTACGGTCCCAAGGGTGAACAGAGCGGCGTGAACAGCCGGCCCGAGCATATCAAGGACGTGGCCGACGCCTCGCTCAAGCGGCTCGGCGTCGAGACGATCGACCTGTTCTACCAGCACCGTGTCGATCCCCAGGTCCCCATCGAAGAGGTGGCGGGCGCGGTGAAGGACCTCATCGGCGCGGGCAAGGTGCGCCACTTCGGAATGTCCGAGGCAAGCGCGGCGACGATCCGCCGCGCCCACGCCGTCCAGCCGGTGGCCGCGCTCCAGAGCGAGTATTCCCTGTGGTACCGGGACGCCGAGCGGGAGGTGCTGCCGACCCTCGAGGAGCTGGGCATCGGGTTCGTGCCGTTCAGCCCGTTAGGCAGAGGGTACCTGACCGGCAAGATCGACGCGACCACGACGTTCGAGCAGGGCGACTTCCGCAACATCGTGCCGCGCTTCACGGCGGAAAACCGCAAGGCGAACCAGGCGTTCGTCGAGTGGCTCAAGCAGCTGGCGGCGCGCAAGCGCGTCACGCCCGCGCAGATCGCGCTCGCGTGGCTGCTGGCGCAGAAGCCGTGGATCGTGCCGATCCCGGGCACGACCAAGCTGCACCGCCTCGAGGAGAACATCGGCGCGGCGTCCGTCACTCTCACGCCCGAGGATCTGCGCGAGATCGAGGTCGCGGTGGCGAAAATCACGGTGCACGGCGAGCGCTACCCGGAGCGGCTCGCGAAGATGGTCGGCCTGTAGCCCGGAATCGCCGTGCGCGTCGATCCCTTGGAGGCGCTTCGCTTCGACTAGCACGCCACCCGCGGCGCCGCTCCGTCGGGAGACGGCACTGCCATCGGCGAAGGCCGGTATATTGCGGGATGGCCACCCTCTCCAACGTCCGCGCCGGTTCGGCGCGTGGGTACGCGGCGGCGGCGATGTGACGGCCGTAACCGTCAGCCCCCTGGCGGGGCATCCGGCTCCGGCGCCGATGCTGCTCGATGTCTCGCAGCTGGTCACGGCGTATTTCACGAACGACCCCGATCCCTCAGTGCCGGCGCAGCGCGTCGCGTTCGGCACGTCGGGGCATCGCGGCTCGGCGTTCGAGCGCACCTTCAACGAACGTCACGTGGTCGCGATCACCGAAGCCATCTGCCGCTACCGCACGCGGCACGTGATCGACGGCCCACTGTTTCTCGGCATCGATACGCACGCGCTCTCCGTGCCCGCCTGCGCGAGCGCGCTCGAGGTGCTGGCGGCCCACGG
>Ga0335085_10002951_pt1 | contig 30613 bp, 24 predicted proteins | sample Lox_Sample_45_FD_206712 | JGI IMG/M metagenome (GOLD analysis project Ga0335085, IMG submission 206712) | Soil microbial communities from Loxahatchee National Wildlife Refuge, Florida, United States - Lox_Sample_4.5 | ecosystem: Environmental > Terrestrial > Soil > Wetlands | place: USA... | reverse complement strand
TCACGTCGAACCCTTCGGCGGTCAGGCGCCTCAGGATGTTGTATTTGATGCCGCAGTCGATGGCCGCGATTTTAATTTTCGGCGATCCCGCATTTGATTCCTGAAGTTTTAGTTCCTCCTGGGCCGCCGACTGCCGACTGTCGACTACCGACTGGTTCAAGTCATAGGGCAACTCGTCCCAGTGGTAAGGTTTGTCGCAGGTGACTTCCTTCACCAGGTCCCGCCCAATAAGGCCCGGAGAATCCTTGGCTTGCTTAACCAGCCTTTTCGGGTCCAAGTCGGTCGTGGAAATGACGCCCTTTTTCGCGCCGTACTTGCGCAAGTGGGAGGTCAAGGCGCGGGTATCAATACCTTCGATAGCCACGATGTTGTTCTTTTTCAGGTAGTCGCCCAGGGTCTGGGTCATACGGTAATTCGAGGGGTGCTTGCAGTATTCCTTCACGATGAACCCGGAGAGGAAGGGCTTGCGGGATTCGATATCAATCGGGTTGACGCCGTAATTCCCGATCAAGGGATAGGTCATAGCCACCATCTGGCCGCGGTAAGAAGGATCGGTAAGGATTTCCTGGTAGCCCGTCATGGAGGTGTTGAAGCAAACTTCACCGAAGGATTTCCCGTCCGCCCCGAAAGCCCAGCCTTCAAACCAGGTGCCATCTTCGAGCGCCAAAACCGCTTTTTTGATCTTTGAAGCCACCCAAAACCTCTTTCACCACAGAGTTCACAGATTACACAGAGTTTTAAAATTCCTTTAGTTTCAGCCTTACTCCGTGACCTCCGTGTACTCTGTGGTTCAATCTGCTTGGTATTTAACTTCTCCACTTACGATTGTCGTCACGGCCCAACCCTTCAGGTTCCACCCATTGAAGGGGCTGTTCTTGCCCTTACTCTTGAATTGTTTGGCGTCCACCTTGCGCTCGCTCTTGATGTCGAAGATCGCGACATCCGCCACGGCCCCCTCCGACAGTGTTCCCGCCGGGATTCCGATGATTTTAGAGGCCGAGGAGGTCAGCATTTCCACCGCCCGGGACAGGGAGATGACTCCCGGTTCCACAAGGTGGCTGTAGGTGAGGGGGAACATCGTCTCGAGCCCCACGATGCCGAAGGCCGCTTGGTCAAACTCGCATTGCTTCTCAGTGGAGGCGTGGGGAGCATGGTCGGTGCAGATACAATCGATGACCCCTTCCTTGATGCCCTTTCGGATGGCCGCCACGTCGTCGTCGCCGCGCAGGGGCGGATTCATCTTGAAGTTAGCGTTGTAGTTTTTAATCGACTTGTCCGACAGGGTCCAATAGTGGGGGCAGGTTTCGGCCGTCACGTTGATGCCCTTCTTCTTGGCCTGGCGGATCAGTTCCACCGAACCGGCGGTGGACACGTGGGCCGCGTGGAATTTGGCGCCCGTCATCTCGGCCAACAGGATATTGCGGGCCACCATCACCGTCTCCGAGGCGGCCGGGATGCCCCGCAAACCCAGGGCCGTCGAAGCCTCCCCCTCGTTCATCACGCCTTCGTTCGAAAGATGGGAGTCCTCGCAGTGGTCGATCACCGTCAGGTCCAGCATCTTGGCGTATTCCATGACCCGGCGCATGAGCTCGGCGTTCATGATGGGCGCGCCGTCGTCGGAGAGAGCCACCGCCCCGGCCTTCTTGAGTTCGCCCAATTCGGCCATCTCCTGGCCTTCCCGGCGCTTGGAGATGCAGCCGATGGGATAAACGTGGCAGTAACCTTCCTTCTCGGCCTTGCTCTTGATGAAGTGCACGATGGCCTGGTCATCGATGGGCGGGTTGGTGTTGGGCATGCAGGCCACCGAGGCGACCCCGCCCGCCACGGCCGAATGGGAGCCCGTGGCGATGGTCTCTTTGTATTCGAACCCCGGCTCACGGAAGTGCACGTGGATGTCCACCAGCCCCGGCGTCACCAGCTTGCCCTTGGCGTCGAGGATTTGGTCGGCCTTTACCTTGAGTCCCTTCCCCACCTTGGCGATCTTGCCGTCCTGGATCAAGATATCCGCTTCGCCGTCGAGTTGGTTGGCCGGGTCCACCACGTGGCCGTTTTGGATAAGAATCGACTTCATAAGCAAACCTCTTTCACCACAGAGGTCACAGAGTACACAGAGTTAAGAATTTGATAATCTTCAACAAGAAGCCTGTGCCTTACTCTGTGTCCTCCGTGTACTCTGTGGTTAGCTTGGCTTTTCATTTGATTCTCCCTGCAGGAGGTAGAGGACCGCCATCCGGACCGCCACTCCGTTGGTGACCTGGTCGTCAATGACCGACTGGGGCCCGTCGGCGACCCCCGAGGATATTTCAACCCCACGGTTCATGGGGCCGGGGTGCATGACGATGGCGTCCTTCTTGGCCCGCTTGAGGCGCTCGTTGTTGACCCCGAAGGTCATGGAATATTCCCGGATGGTGGGAAAGAGGTTGTTCTTCTGCCGCTCCAGCTGCAGCCGCAGCACATAGACCACGTCCGTGCCTTCCAGCGCCTTGTCCAGGTCGTTGAAGACCGTGACCCCCATCTTCTCGATGCCCGCGGGCAGCAGGGTGGGCGGGGCGCAGACCCGCACCTTGGCCCCCAGCTTCAGGAGGCCGTGGATATTGGACCGGGCCACCCGGCTGTGGGTGATATCGCCCACGATGGTGACGGTGAGCCCCTCGACCTTCCCCTTTTGTTCCCGGATGGTGAAAAGGTCCAGCAGGCCCTGGGTGGGGTGCTCGTGGGCGCCGTCCCCCGCGTTGATGACCGTGGCCGGGGTGACATTGGCCAGCATCTGGGGCACGCCCGAGGACTTGTGGCGCACCACAATGGCGTCGATGGTCATGGCCTCCAGTGTTTTGAGGGTGTCGATGAGGGTCTCGCCCTTGACCAGGGAGGACCCGGCCGTCTGAATGTTCAGGATGTCGGCCGAAAGGCGTTTGGCGGCCAGCTCGAAGGAAGTCCGGGTGCGGGTGGAGGGTTCGTGGAAGAAGAGCACGACCGTACGGCCCCGCAAGGCCGGGACCTTTTTGACCGACCGGGAGGAGACTTCCTTGAAGGAGGAGGCGGTATCGAGGATGAGGCTGATTTCGCCCGCCGAGAGCTCCTCCAGGGTCAACAGGTCCTTGGATTTCCAGCTCATTCGCCCTCCTCCGCGATGACCACTTCGTCCTTGCCGTCGTTTTCTTTCACGCGCACCAGCACCTGTTCCTTGGCGGCCGAGGGGATATTCTTGCCCACGTAGTCGGCGTGAATGGGAAATTCCCGGTGGCCCCGGTCCACCAGGACCGCGTATTGGATGAAAGTGGGGCGGCCGAAGTCGATGATCTGGTCGATGGCCGCCCGGGCCGAGCGCCCGGTATAGAGCACGTCGTCCACCAGGATGATCTTTTTCTTGTTCACGTCGAAGGGCAGTTCGGTCGGGCTAGGAGCCTTTTCGGGCTTGTGGGTGCCCGCGTCGTCCCGGTAAAAGGTGATGTCCATGGCCCCGAAAGGCACGGCCGTTCCCTCGATATTCTTGATCTTGGCGGCCAGGCGCTCGGCCAGGATATCCCCCCGCATTTTGATGCCGATGAGGACCAGGTCCTGGGTGCCCTTGTTGCGCTCGAGGATTTCGTGGGCGATGCGGGTGAGGGCCCGGTCCATGTCCCGGGCTTCCATGATAAGCGCCTTAATTTTGGGGGGCATAATTCCCTCCCAAAATTAAGGCGAATTTTGAATGAAGGGATACGGGCCGCGCCAAGACTTTATTCAATAGCATTCCATGAGCGGACCCGTGCTTGGTGAAGTTCCCAAGCAAAAAAAATCCCGAATCACCTTTTGGGGGCGTTCGGGACAAGGGGTTTTCAGTTGTCGGCGCGCAAGCGGGCTTCATCGTCAGATCCTTGGGAGCCTCTCGGGACTCCGATTAAAGGTCGAACAACTGGGAGAACTATACGTTATCGGATTGGAACTGTCAAGAAGCGGAGGGCGGCAGCACGGCATCAAGCGCCGAAAGGAACTCCTTCAGGTTGCGCTTGTTGCGGCCGAAGTCGCCCTTACCCCCTTGGGCGCGGGAGAGGACTTCCAACTTCGTCGTCCCATCCAATCCCTGGACCACATAGATGTCCACATCGTCGGCGAAAGGAAGTAACTTCGCCGCCACGCTGGCGCGAACCCGCCCCTGGTTCTCGCGGTGTTCCAGGATTTTCCAGCGCTTCAGGCCACCGATGGTTTCCAAGACCGCCCGGGTCACCTCTTCCTTGGTATTGGCGTACTTGCGGGGCCGGAAAAAAGGGTCCGGATCGTTGGGGGTCGTGACGTAGAGGTTCTTTGTCAGCCAGTCTTTCAGGCTCAAGCTTGTTTCTCCTGGGTTTTCGGAAGAGGGTCCGGTTGGCCACCTTCCATCACTGTGCGAATCTTCAAGGCATGGCCGCTTAACATCGAAAGGGCTTCATTCATTTTGTCGGATTGTCCAACCAGGCCGCGGGTGGATTCAACCCCCTCCTGGAAAACCCGCACCACCTGGTCGGCATCCTTGACCAACCGCAAAGAGGCCAATAGGGCCGTCAAACCCCCGAAATCCACCACCATGACCCGGAGGGATTTGAACCCCTCTGCCCACTGGGGATTTTGAAGGCAGGCCTGGTAATGGGCCGGGTCTGGGAAATAAAGGAACCCTCCGGTGCCTGGATTCCGGTTCAAAAGCTGGTTCAACCGGGCCAAGGCGGCCTTCATGCCCTCGTCTGAAAGGGCCTGGCCGTCTTCCATTTCCAGGCAGGGCATGTCACCCAAGGGGGTCTTCAAAAAAAGCGCGGAAGGGCCTTCAGCCTTGAAATCCCCGGCTTCCAGGTAAAGCCCGGCGATATCCGCCAGCCCCTTCTTCAAACCCGCCGGCTTAAAAGCCGACCCCAGATATTCGCGCACCAGCCTCAGGTCCTTGATGCCCTGCGGCAGACGCCCGGCTTCCAGGCGCAATTCCAGCAATTCGTTTTGGGCCGTTCCGAGGGGCTGTTCCGCCGTTTGGACGAACCGCTCCATTTTTCCTTGGACCTCGGCCATCCATTGCTCCGCCAAACGCAGGGCGGGCTGAACGTCCTTACGGGTGATTTGGGCCTTTTGGGTGCGGCTGATGCGGTAAAAGCTGTAGGCCCCGATGGTCCAAATGAGCAGGGCGGCCCCGGCAAGACCTATCAAGAAATAGGGATTCAAGAAAACCTCCGGTGAAGTGCGCACATTATAACGGCGACCTCTTGAAAAGGCAGTCCCGGCCGCACTATGCAGTTTAATCATTGTAAATGTGGCCTTCATCCATCGGATAAAGGCCACAGTATTGAAAACTGCATTACCCTCATCACCTTAATCGGGCTTGGCCCGATCTCAAAAGGAGAATGAGGGTATGATTTGCATCATGCCCCAATCCTTTCCACCACTTTAAATTGAAGTCATGAACATCCTCAGGTGGATTCGAAAACATTGGATTGGGTCTCTGGTCATCCTGGCCGCCGTGGTAGGCCTTTTGACCGCCACCCGGGCCATGAAAAGCTATTCCAACCGCGTCTCCCCCAAAACGGGGCCGATGGTGGAATCGGTTTACGGCATCGGTACCGTCACCGCCCGGCACACCTACGACCTCAAGCTGGGGGTCATGGACACCCTCAAGAAGCTTTACGTGGACGAGGGCGCCCCGGTCAAGAAGGGCGCCGCCCTGGTTTCCTTCGAGGATAACCACCTCGTTCGGGCGCCTTTCGACGGGGTGGTCACTTCCCTGCCTTATAAGGAAGGGGAAACCATCTTTCCCCAAATGACGGTGCTGACCGTGACCGACCTCATCAACCCTTATATAGTGGTTTCGTTGGAACAATCGGCCGCCATTCCCGTCCGGCGGCAACAGAAAGCCTTCCTCAGCTTTGAGAGCCTGCGGGGCCAAAAACTGGAAGGAACCGTATCGGCGATTTACCCCAAGGAGGGGGAATTTTACGTCAATATCGAGGTTCCCAACTTTCCCGATGGGATATTGGTGGGAATGACCTGCGATGTGGCCATCGAGGTGGCCTCCAAGGATCAGGTCCTCCAAATCCCCCTGGTGGCGGTGGACAAGGGCTATGTGACCCTCTTGAAAGGTGGCATGCCCAAGAAGGTGGCGGTCAAGCTGGGCGCCTCGGATGGCACCTGGGCTGAGGTGACCGACAACAGCGTTCAGGCGGGCGACACGCTGCTCCTGCCGGGCAAATAGCCATGTTGTATTTGGCCCTCAAGCAGCTCCTTTCCAAGCCCGGCCGTACTATCCTGGCCCTTTTGGGCATCACCTTCGGCACTGCGGCCTTCCTCATCCTCTCGGGCATGATGCTGGGCTTCCGGGAATACCTCATCCAGCGTCTCATCAACACCACCGCCCATATCAGCATCAAGGCCGAGGAACCGACGATCGAGGAACATTCCCTCGACCCTTACTTTTTTCCCGACAAGCTCGTGAAATGGATCGTGCCGCCGGTCAGCCATAACGAGCCGCCCCATATCGAGTACCCCCAGGGCTGGTTCGACCGGCTGGACGCCGACCCCCAGGTCTTGGCTTATTCCCCCCAGATCGCGGCCCAGGTGTTGGTGAGCCGGGGAAAACTCACCCGCACGATCACACTCATCGGGGTGGAGGCCCAAAAACAGCTCCAGGCCACCGACGTGCAGGACGATATGACCATCGGCAATTTCATGGATTTGGATAAGGGCGGGTTCCAGGTCATCATCGGGGAGTCCCTGGCCCAAAAGCTGGGCATCCACGCCAACGACACTCTCAACATCGTCGACGTCCGGGGCCGCCTGATTCCGGCCAAGGTGGCGGGTTTCTTCAGCACCGGCATGACGCAAATGGACGACGTCGTCGCCTATGCCCCCATCCATTATGTCCAGCAGGCCAACCAGACTCCCGGCGAAGTGGCGCAAATCATCGTTAAGCTCAAGGACATCACCTTAGCCAAGAAGATCGCCGACCAATGGGCGGCCATGAGCCGGGAGAACGTGCAAAGCTGGGACGAGGCCAACGCCAACTTCTTCCAGGTCTTCAGCATGCAGGACATGATCCGTTATATCCTGAGCTTCGTCGTGCTGATGATCGCGGCCTTCGGGATTTACAACATCCTGAACATGATGATCCTGCAAAAACGAGGGGAGATCGCCATCCTGCGGTCCATGGGGTACGAAGCCTCCGACATCATCCTGTTGTTCCTTTCCCAGGGCCTGATTTTGGGTTTTATCGGTGGAATCCTGGGATTAGGCCTGGGTACGCTGGTTTGCCTTTATGTGCAAAGCATCACCTTCGACACCGGCGTTTCCATCACCCGTATCAACCACATGCTGATCGCCTGGCATACACGTTTCTACGTGATGGGCTTCCTGCTGGCCTTTCTTTCGGGCCTGATAGCGGGCTACCTGCCCGCCCGGGCCGCCAGCCGCATGCACCCTATCGACATCCTACGCTCGGAAGGGGGTTGACATGCACCGACCCTCATTTCTCTCAAATCCCATCGAAGTCGGTGCAATGACAACCCCTGTTCTCCGCGCCGTTGACAGCGCGGAATGGATGGAGGGTTGACATGCGCCGACCCTCATTTCTCTCAAATCCCATCGAAGTCGGTGCAATGACAACCCCTGTTCTCCGCGCCGTTGACAGCGCGGAATGGATGGAGGGTTGACATGGGCCTTTCCGCCAAAAGCATCGTGAAGTCCTTCGGCCAGCCGCCGACGGTGGTCTTGAAAAGCCTGTCCTTCGAAATCGAGGACGGCGAGTTCATGGCTATCACCGGCCGGTCCGGGTCGGGCAAAAGCACCCTGCTTTACACCTTGAGCACCCTGGACCCCCTGACCTCAGGGACCCTTCTTTTGGACGGCCACAACGTAAAGTCATTGTCCCGCAAGGATCTTTACCGGTTCCGCAACCAAAACATGGGCTTTGTCTTCCAGTTTCATTACCTGCTCCCGGAGCTGGATTGCGAGGAGAACGTGCTTTTTCCCGCGCGCAAGACCGGCCAGCACGAGAAGTTCCGGCGCTACGCCATCCAACTCATGCAGACATTCGAGATCGGCCACGTCCGAAAAAAACTCTCCGGGCAGATCTCGGGGGGCGAACGCCAAAGGGTGGCTATTGCCCGTGCCATGATCATGAAGCCCAAATACCTCTTCGCCGACGAACCCACGGGCAACCTGGATTCCGTCAGCGGCGACAAGGTGATCTCGATCTTCCAGAAGATCAATCGGGAAATGAAGACCACCATCCTCATGGTCACCCACGAACCGGACTACGCGGCCCGGGCCGGGCGACAGATTGGGCTCAAGGACGGAACCATCGAATTCGACCGAAAAAAGCGGCGCTGAATCCCAGAGGCCGTTCCCCCACAGTGGAAGTTACAACAATTTCGTAGGATGGTTTTGTCCGTCATTCCTCCAAACCGTGGATGGGTTTCAAATAAACGCAAACCAGGTGGGCCTTTTCATGATTTTCTTTTTTGTTTTTGCCCCTTTTCCTTCCTAAAAGCTGAAAACTGCGCTTCCAAAACCCAACAATGTCCTAATTTTCTTTGGCATATCCATTGCAGTATCTGGGCCAAAACCAAAAGGAAACTCATGGAAAACCTAACTGCCGTGGAAACCTCGGTCGGCCGCCTCGAACCGCCCAGTTTTTCGCCCCTGGACTTGCTCGAGCAAAAAAGTGTCACTTCCTTTTTCCAACCCATCGTCTCGGTCAAGAAGATCTCGGTGGTGGGTTTGGAGGCGCTAGGACGCGGCGTGGAGGCGGGAAGCCAGCGCCTGATCGAACCCCAGGATCTTTACCAGGGGTTGGAGGGGCAGCCCAAACTGGCCCTGGACCGTCTTTTCCGCGCCAAGGGGCTGGAGGGATTCGCCCAGATCCGCTCCAAAGTTTCCGACATCCTACTGTTCCTGAACGTCGAATCCTCCATCCTCACTCCGGAAGTCGTCGGGTCGGGCCACCTCCTGCAAAAAGTAAAGGATTTGGTCCTGGAACCCAGCACCATTGTGATCGAAATTTCCCAGGCCGGTAAGGCCGACCCGGCCGCGATCCAAAAATTCGTCGAGACCCAGAGGGCGAACAACTTTCTCATCGGCTTGGAGGACATCGACAACAGCCGGGAAAAGCTGAACCACGTCCTCCAGCTCAATCCGGACGTGGTCAAATTGGAGGCCGGTTTGGTCCAAGGGCTGGCGAAGGATGCCTATAAACGAGAGGGCGTAAGGACGGTGGTCAATCTGGCCCAGAAAATGGGAACCCTGGTCATCGCCAATGGCGTGGAAAACGAGGATGACGCCCTCGCGGCCCTGGACCTGGGCGTGGACATGCTCCAGGGCGGCTATTTCTCCAAGCCCCAGAAGGGCGATACGTCCACCCTGGGCCTGAAGGCCCGCATCGTCTTCATGGCGTCCCGGTACCGCCGGATGATGTCCGAAAGGATGAAGCGGGTCAAGAACCGCCGGGATAGGTGCCAGGACATCGCCCTTTCGATCTTCGGGGAACTCTCCCAATTTCCCCCGGAGGAAGTCGAAGGCAAATTAGGCGGTTTCTTCAACCGTCACCCGCAGTTGGAATGCCTTTATCTTTTGAACCAGGACGGGGTCCAGGTAAGCGAGACGGTTTGCAATTTGAGGAAAGTGGCGGTGCGCAAACAGTTCCTGTTCCAGCCCGCGCCCAAGGGGACCGACCATTCGCTCAAGGAATATTACTACGCCCTGGCCTACAACCACCTGAACCGCTACCTGACCGATCCTTACATTTCCTTGGCCTCGGGAAACCCCTGCATTACTTTTACGGGTGTCCTTCCTCAAGTCGAAGCCGGCAAAAGCCAAATTCTCTGCGCCGACATCGACGTCTCGCAGGTTTAATCGTTTCTATGCCATTTTTTGATTAAAGGATTTCTTTCAGGCGTTCGGCGGGTCGGGCGAGGATGGCCTTGTTTCCTTTTTCAACGATGGGCCGTTGCATCAGGTCCGGATGCTTGACCATCAGTTTGACGGCCTCGTCGTCGGGAACTTCATTTTCGGCCAGCTTCAACTTTTTATAAATCTCTTCTTTTTTTCGGAACAACTCAGAAGCCTTGATGCCCATCTTCTTGACCAGCTCTTTTAATTTCGATTCGGACAGGGGCTCGAGGTAATAATCCACCGCTTCCATTTCCACGCCGCTTTCCTTCAAGGCCTGGTAGACCTGGCGGCAGGTGGTGCAGGCGGGTTTTTGGTACACCGTGATCTTCATGACGGTCTCCTGGCTTTCGGAAATTCGTATTCCACCGATTGGGTGATCTTGGCCATCATTTCCACCGTTTCCACCGGGTATTCCCCAATGGCCGTCTCTTCTGAAAGCATCACGGCGGTGGTGCCGTCCAAAATAGCGTTGGCCACGTCGCTCACTTCCGCCCTTGTGGGCCGGATGTTGTGAACCATGGATTCCAGCATCTGGGTGGCCGTAATGGCCGGAATACCGCGTTGCCGGGCCTTCCGGATAATGGTTTTTTGGGTATAGGGCACCGTCTCCAGGGGAATCTGCACCCCCAGGTCACCCCGGGCCACCATGACCATGTCGGTCACACGAAGTATCTTGTCCAGGTTCTGGACCGCTTCCGCCCGCTCGATCTTCGCGATGGTCTGGATCTTCTTCCCTTTTTCCCGGGCATAAGCCTTGACCCTGGCGATATCGGCGGCCGTCTCAATAAACGAAACCCCGAAAAGCTCGATGCCGTGTTCCATGCCAAAATCCACGAACCGCAAATCCTCCGAGGTGACCGGTTCCACCATAAGCTTGCCGTCAGGGATATTGAGCCCCTTGTGGGAAAGCAGTTCCCCGCCCACCAAAACCTCGCACTTCACCGCGGAATGATGGATATCCAGCACCCGCATCTGGATAAAACCGTCGTTCAGATAGATGAGGGCGCCCTTTTCGACGCTTTGGGACAATTGGGGATAATCGACAGGAATGCTGTCGTGGAAGACTCCCATGAGCTTCCGGCCGTTGAGCCAGACCACATGCCCCTTTTTCAAATACAGAGGTTCATGCTTGAGCTTGCCCACGCGGATCTTGGGGCCCGGAAGGTCGATGAAGATGGAGCAAGGCACCTGTGTCTGGGCCGCCGCGGTCCGGATATTGGCAATGTCCGCCGCGTGCTGACCCAGGGTGCCGTGGGCGAAATTAAGACGGGCAAAGCTCATCCCGGCGTTCATTAAAGCGGCGAGCTTTTCCACCGACCGCGAGGCCGGTCCGATGGTGCAGACGATCTGGGTCTTGGTATGTTTAGGGGATTTCATTTCTTTTTGGTGACTGAGTAGCCTAATTTTTTAAGGATGGCCTCGTCCTTGCGCCAATCCTTCAAAACCTTCACCCAAAGCTCGAGAAAGACTTTTTGATCCAGCATTTTTTCGATTTCTTGCCGGGCGGCGGTGCCGATGGACTTGAGTTGGGCTCCCTTGGCGCCAATCAGGATACCTTTCTGGCTGTCCTTTTCCACGAAAATCGTGGCTTGGATAACTACCGGTTGAGGAGGCTGCTTTTCCTCGAATTTTTCGATAATCACCGCGACACCATAGGGGATTTCCTGTTGGAGCTGGAGGAAACATTGCTCCCGCACCATTTCGGCGGCTAATTCCCTCATCGTTTTATTGGTAAGGTCTTCTTCCGGGAACAAGGGCGGTTGGTGCGGGAGGAATTTCTTCAATTGTCCCAATACTTCCCCAAGACCTTTTCCTTTCAAGGCCGACACCCGGAACAAAAGCCACCCGTTGCCCAACTCCGCTTTGATCTTTCCAGACAGTTCCTGGATACGGCCCTCGGACACCCGGTCGATCTTGTTGAGGAGACAGAGCACCGGATTTTTGAATTTTTTTAGCCATTCAGCCACCAGGTAGTCTTCCTCCGTCAGCCCTTCTTTGGCGTCCACAAGGAACAAGGCGGCGTCGGCGCCCTCTAATACATCCTCCACTTCATGAAGCATGTAGTGGGAAAGCTTGTTTTTAGGCTGGTGGATGCCGGGGGTGTCATAAAAGACGATCTGCGATTGCCCATCCTGGAAGATGCCGGCCATGGAGCCCCGTGTCGTCTGGGGGCGGTGGGAGACGATGGCGATTTTTTGTTTCAGGACGGAATTGAGGAAGGTGGATTTGCCCACGTTGGGCTTGCCCAAGATGGCCACCGCGCCGCAGACAATATCGCTCATGCCGCCTCAAGTTTACGAGTGATATTGAAAATTCTTTCTTCCTTCACCCCGAACTTCTTGATCATTTCCTTGGGGAAATCCAGGACGCAGGTTTTCAGGGTGTCATGGCCGTCCGAACCCACCGAAAACTTCACCCCCGCGTCCACCGCCTTTTTCATGAGCCGGTCGTAGGGCGTCAGCCACCGGTTGGAAATTTCCATGGCGACGTTGTACATCAAGAGCGTGTTGATCAATTCCTCTTCCCACCATTCCGGGAAATGCTCCTCGGGTTTGCCCAAGGCCAGGGGTGGCAACATGGTGCAGTGGCCCAGGATGCTGTAATCCTGCCCGCTGAATTCCTTCTTGAGGACCTCCAGGTGGGTTTTAAAGAAAAGGTCCCAGTCCTTGATTTGCTGGCTGGGGTTGTAATCCGGCAGGCCGCCTTTGAGGTATTTGATAAGGGGGCTGAAGCCGATCCGCAATCCATGGAGTTCGATGCCATGGATGCTGCCGATCATATAATCGAACCGGCGGCGCACATCCTCTTGGACCATGAAACTGCGGCCCAGGTCCATTTCCAGGCCCCTCGCCACCGGGTATTGGGATAGGAAGTCCGCATAAGCCAAAAGCCGGTCGTTGGAATTAAGGTAGTCCCCCAGGCCCGTATGGTCGGACAAGCCCACCCGGACCCCCTCTTCCTTGGCCCTTTGCAGGATATCCTCGATGGACTGCCGCCCGTCGGACCATTCGGCCGTATGGTTGTGGCAATCCAGGTAAGTCACTAGGATTTCTCCACGTTGGAATCGGCTGTTTCAGCGGGAACCTCGGCGGTCGCCTCCGCCGGGGCGGGTTTCGTTTTTTTCCTGCGGATCTTGGGCACTAACGGGGCCGCTTCGGCGGGAGGCGATACCAGGGGTGTCTTCCGTTTGACGGCCTTCACTTTGACCACGCTGGTTTCACTGGCCTCCAGTATTTTGAAGCTGGCTTCCTTGTCCTCAATCACACGGTTCTTCCGGGGCAGCTTCCCGGCCACTTCCATCAAATAGCCCCCCAGGCTGGCCACTTCCCCCTTCGGGACCAAGCGGATTCCCAGGGCTTCATTGACGTCGTCCAGCGCCACATCCGCCTCGATCACCCAGGAACCATCCGCCTGCTTGGCGATGGCCTTTTCCTCCTCCGCCTCGTGCTCATCCTTGATCTCGCCGATGATTTCCTCGATCAAGTCTTCCAGCGTCACCAGGCCCGCCGTGCCGCCGTATTCGTCCACCACGATGGCCATGTGGAACCGGCCCCGGCGGAACTCCCGCAAGAGGGTATCCACCCTCATGCTTTCGGGCACGAAATAGGGTTTTCGCAAAAGGTCCTGAATGACGATGAGTTCATGGTTCTTCCAAATGGATAGCAGGTCCCGGGTATGCACGATGCCCACGACCTTGTCGATGTTGCCCTTGTAAACCGGCACCCGGGAATAGCCGTTCTGGACCACCAGGTCCAAGAGCTTCTCAAAAGGAGTGGCGATATCCACGCAAAACATGTCCGTACGGGGGATCATGACCTGCTTCACCTGGGTGTCGGAGAATTTGAAGATGGAATGGATCATCTTCTGTTCCTCATCCTGGATGGTTCCCGCGTCATGGCCCATTTGGATGAGCTGTTTGACGTCCTCTTCGGTCACTTTCACCAGGGAAGCCTGGCCCAGGCGGGGCATGAAGGCGGCCACGAACTTGCCGAAGGCCCAGGTCAGGGGGCTCAAAAGCTTGTCGAAGAGGTAGATGGGGATGACCAGCCAGTTGGCCGTGGCGGTGGTGTGACTGCGGGCCATGATCTTGGGAATGGCTTCACCGAAGACCACAAGCACGAAAATAACCGAGGCGGAAGCCACTGTGCCGGCCGCCGCCCGGCTTAAATGATGAAGATCGGCGTAATAAATGGCCATGTAGGCCACCAGGGTCGTGGCGGCGATGTTGACGGTGTTGTTGCCGATCAGGATGGCCGTCAGGACGCGGTTGGGGTGGTCCTGCCATTCCTTGAAAGCCACACCCAGCAGGCCCCCTTCCTTGGCCTTGCGTTCCAGCTGGAGCCGGGGATAGGAAAGCAGGCTGGTTTCCACCGCCGAGAAGAACATCGAGGTCAGGATGAGGACGCCTATGATGATCAGGTGGGATAAAAGGTAAGTATCCATGGGTGGCTTAGGCTTTCCAATTCTTCAAAAGGCGTTCTTGCAGGCCGAACATTCTTTTTTCTTCCGCTTTCGTCCCATGATCATAGCCTAAAAGGTGGAGAATTCCATGGGTGAGCAAAAGGGCCAATTCGGCCCGGAAACCCTTGCCCTGCGCTAAAGCTTGGCGGCGGGTTTGGGGTACGCTCAGCACCACATCCCCCAGGGGGATGAAACCCTTTCCCGCCCTCAATCTTTTTCCCTCCAGGAGCGGAAAGGAAAGAACGTCGGTGGTCTTGTCCTTCTTTCGGTAGAGCCGGTTCAACTTCCGCACTTCCCCATCCCCGGTCAGGACCACCGAAAGCTCGGCCTGTTTCTCGAAAGCCGGGCCTTTCACCCTCCTCAGAACCAAGGTGGAGAGCCGCTTGACCCAAGAGACCGAAACCGGTTGGGGACTTACGCTATACCGCAGGAGAAGTTTCATGAGGCTTTTACTTCGCCTTTTTTTCCGCGTCGTGGTCGTGGTAGGCCTCGAGGATGTTCTGCACCAGGCGGTGCCGCACCACATCCTTGGGGCTGAACTGGATGAATTCGATGCCCCGCACTTTGGAGAGGATGTTCTGGATTTCGATGAGGCCGGAGCTCTTCCCTAAGGGCAGGTCGATCTGGGTGACATCTCCCGTCACCACGATCTTGGAACCCGTCCCCATGCGGGTAAGAAACATCTTCATCTGTTCCGGGCTGGTATTTTGGGCCTCGTCCAGGATGATGAAGGAGTTGGAGAGGGTCCGGCCCCGCATATAGGCCAGAGGGGCCACCTCCACCACCCTCTGCTGGAAAAGCCGCTGTAATTTCTCGTATTCCACCATGTCGTAAAGGGCGTCATAGAGCGGACGCAGGTAGGGGTCCACCTTCTCCTGCAAATCGCCCGGCAGGAATCCCAGCTTTTCCCCTGCCTCCACCGCCGGCCGGGTCAGGATCAGGCGTTCCACCTCCCCTTCCCGCAGGGCGTGAACCGCCATGGCCATGGCCAAATAGGTCTTGCCCGTGCCCGCCGGGCCAATGCCGAACACGATGTCATTGGCGCGGATGGCCTCGACATACTTCTGCTGGTTGGCGGAACGGGCATGGATGGGCTTTTTATGGGAGGAGATAAGGATCGTCTCGTGGACCTCCCCTTCTTCCGGGGCGCTTTTAGCGCCCTTGGTCTCGGCGATCATCTTCTTGACCGCCCCGGCGGGAAGGTAACCTTCGTTCTCCTCTTTTAAATGGGCGCGGAGCCGGTCGATGACCTGGCTAGCGTGGGAGACCTCCAGGGGCTCCCCCGAGAGGATGATCTCATTGCCCCGGGCCACGAGGGTCACCGCGAAGGAATCCCGCAACAGCTTCAGGGTGTGGTCCTTGTCCCCGAAAAGCCGGAGGCATTCCTGCTGGTCTTCCAAAGTGATCCGACGGCTGACGGCTTGTGCCAAAATTTCCTCCAAATTCAGTTTCCGGTTTTATGCACCCGGCTTGATCGGTTTGGTAAACAATATGTAAAAAAAAGCTCCCTTTCCTTAGAAGATAAGAAAAGGGAGCGGTTTATCCATCCATCGGGGCGAAAAACCCCGTTGGGCCTCAAAAATAATTCAATGGCAGGGTTTCCCGGGGTTTGGTGTGAGGCACATAGACGGGCGTATCCACAGCGTCCTTGTGGGCCTTCTGGATTTCCAGGTCCGAAAAATCCTGTTTGATGCAGAATTCCTGCTTGGGGTAGATCAGGTCCGGGTCCGTGATCTGGTCCCGGTTGGCCTTGAAGATGAGGGGCCAAAGGAAGTTGTCGTGGTAGCCGCTGCTGGAACCCGAGATATCCCAAAGGGTGTCGCCCTTGACGACGATGTACTTGTTGCAAGGATTGGCAGCGGGTTCGGCGGTCGGTACAGCCGTGGGTTCGGGTGTCGGCGGAGCTTCGGCCTCTTCCGGAGGAGCCGGGGGGGGCGCGGTCGCAGGAACAGGCGTGGGAGCCTCAACCTCCGGCGGCGGGGCCGGGGGAGCCACCGTCGGCGCGGGAGTCGGGACCGCAGCAACCTGCTGGGGGGGAACCGTGACGTCGTTCACCTGGGGTTGTTCGGGAATCTCGTTGCCTTCGATGCGGTTCGTCGCGCAGCCCGCTGAAATCAGGCCCGAGATCAAGGCGGCCGACAGAAGATACGCCAGAGAATGCTTCACCGATAGCCTCTTTCACCCCATCCGTCCAATACCCGGATCCTCGGGGAGTGGTTTCAGCCACTTGTAAAAACATTATGAAAACATTTGCGGGGTCCGTCAAGGCGGACAAATCAGCCCCTAAAGTGGAGAATTGGGGCGTGGTTAAAAGAGTTTTCAACAGCGGGTTCCCTTACTGTTAAAATCGGCCACCATGATCACCTTCCACAAAGCCAAAAACTATTTCCAATTGCAAGGCGAGGGTTCGACCTACCTCCTGGGCGTCCCGCCCAACGGCGATCTCCACCACCTTTATTGGGGCAAGCCCCTTTCCGCGTCCGCCTTAAAAAAGCTCCTGGCCGAATGGAAGAAAAGGTCTCTTGAGACCGAACACCACGTCAGCCGTGAATTCCAACGCCGTGAATATGCCGATTTCGGCCACAACGACCTCAGAACCCCCGCCTTCCAGTTGGAACATGCGGATGGTTACCGGATCAGCGAATTTCTTTACGATTCCTTCCAAATCCTCCCCGGGAAACCCGACTTTGGGCCCGGCCCCTCTTCCCGGGCGGAAGAAGCCGACCAGGTCCAAACCCTGAAGGTTCTTTTGAAGGATAAGCTTCATAAGCTGGAATTGGACCTTTATTACACCCTCTACCCTTCCCGGAACCTTCTGGTACGACGGACGATCCTTCGAAACCGGGGTTCCAAGCCCGTCTCCATCCTCAAACTATCAAGCGCAAGCCTGGACTTGCCACCCGGCCCCCTGACCCGAGGCCCTCAAGCCGAGGGACAAGCCATGCCGGGGCTTGGGACGAAGTCTACGGAGGCCCAAACCGGCTCCTGGCGCTTGGTGCGCTTCCCCGGCCGCTGGGCCCAGGAGCGCCAGATGAAGGAGGGCCCCCTGCAGGAGGGCACCCTGCGCCTGGAAAGTCGCCGGGGCATTTCTTCCCATGAGATGAACCCCTTCGCCATGGTCTCCCGCGGCCAATCGGACGAGGAAAAAGGAGAGGTTTACGGCTTCGCCCTGGCCACCAGCGGCAATTGGCTGATCGAAACCGAGCTTTTCCGCGACCAGACCCTTCGGGTCAACGCCGGGCTGAACGATTTCAACTTCAAGTGGAACCTGGGCCCGGGTAAGGCCTTCGTCTCCCCCGAATGCGTCATGGCCTATTCGGCGTCCGGGTTTTCCGGGATCAGCTTCAACCTCCATCGTTTCATCCGCGAAAGAGTCATTGGGGGCCATTGGCAATACCGCCCCCGGCCCATGCTCCTCAACAACTGGGAAGCCACCTATTTCAAGTTCAACCACGAAAAGCTGATGCGAATCGCCCGGGCGGGCAAGGAAGCGGGCCTGGAGCTCTTCGTCCTGGATGACGGCTGGTTCAGCAAGAGGGACGACGACACCTCGTCCCTGGGCGACTGGTTCGTGGATAAGCGCAAGCTTCCCCGCGGACTGCGGGGCCTCTCCGACGACATCCACGGCCTGGGCTTAAAGTTCGGTCTTTGGATCGAGCCCGAGATGGTCTCACCCAAGAGCCTTTTGTACAAAAAACACCCGGGTTGGTGCCTACATGTGCCGGGCCGCCGGCGCCGCATGGCCCGCAGCCAGCTGGTTTTGGATATGAGCCGCCCCGAAGTGCGGGATTACCTTTTCGAAACCATCGGAAAAGCCCTGGAGGAAGCCCGGGTGGATTACGTGAAATGGGACATGAACCGTTCCCTTTCGGAGGTAGGCAACGAGGTCCTCACCCCTGGAAAGCAAGGGGAACTTTATTTCCGTTATTTGATGGGGGTCTATGACCTGATGGATCGCCTCAACCGGCGCTTCCCCAAGGTGCTTTTCGAGGGCTGTTCGGGCGGCGGGGCGCGTTTCGACCTGGGCATCCTGCATTACCACCCCCAGATTTGGGCTTCGGACAATACCGACGGCCTGGACCGGACCTTCATCCAATACGCCACCAGCTTCGCCTATCCGCCCTTGGTGACCGGGGCCCATATTTCCAGCGTGCCCAACCATATCACCCACCGGTCCATGTCCCTCAAATGGCGGGCCCTGGTGGCCATGTCGGGCAACTTTGGGGTCGAAGCGGATATCACGAAATGGAGGCCTTCCGAGCGCAAGGAACTGGCGGACTATATCCGGCTTTATAAGGAAATCCGCCCGATTGTCCAATTCGGCGATTTCTATCGGCTGGAGAACCCCTATCAGTCCAACCGGGCTTCCTGGATGTTCGTGAGCCCGGACCAAAGAAAAGCCCTGGTCTTCGTATTCCAGGTGAAGCCGCCGAAAAAGGGTGAAAAAGCGGAAGGGTTTAAACTGAAAGGCCTAAAGGCGGGATTGACATACGAACTCCAAAACGGGGGTTTAAAACAATCCGGGGAAAAGTGGATGACCAAGAGATGGCTGCCGGGAATCTTCAAAAATCCCAAGAACCCCCACGCCTGTGAATTGTTCCATTTAACAGCCCGCCGATAACCCGGCTCCCTCCCTAGTTTAAAACCAGGACTTTCAGGATCTTCGTGGCGGAAGCCTGGCCCGCGTCCACGTTCACCCTCAGGTAATAAAGCCCCTCCGCCACTTTCACGCCCCAATGGTCCCGCAAATCCCAGGTCAGGTTGCACACGCCGTTGAGATTTTGCGAACCCCAGGCGATCCGGCGGAAAGCGGTCGTATAGACCTCCAAGGAAACCTTGGAGCCGATGGGCAGCTGGAGGCCGATGGCACTGGGTCGTCTACTTCGACGGGATTGGGATAGGGCTGTCCGATCACGGGGATGAGCAATACCGGGGTGGCCGTCGGCGTGGGGGTGTTGGTGAACAAGGGTGTCGCGGTGGGGGACGATGTGGGGCTGGCGGTCAAACTGGCCGTGGGCGTGCCCGAGGGTGTCTGGGTCGGGGTGAGGGTGACGGTGGAAGTGGGGGTCTGGGTGGAAGTTAGCGTGGGCGTGCCCGAAGGCGTGGGCGTTAAAGTGGACGTGGCGGTGGAAGACGGGGTGGAGGTGGGCGTCAACGTCGGGGTGGGACTGGGCGTGCCGGTGAAAGTAGGCAACACGCAGCAGTTGGAGGTATAGGCCCCGCCGGGCCCCGCCGACCATACCTGGTCCTGGAAGGAAAGGTTTACGGTGGAATACCGCGTCACCGGCCCGAAAGACGCCTGGTTGAGGGCCTCGGTCCAATTGGCCCCGTCGGGGGAAACCCAGACGTCGGTCACGGGCCCGGAACCTGTAATGCCCCCCATCACCCAAAGGGCGTTGCCGCAGGCGACGGCCAGGTGGTCGGCCCGGGGGCTGAAAATGGGGCCCGTCGGGGTGGTGGGCGCCCAATTAGTGCCGTCCCCCGTGGACCATATCTCGTTGGTCATGCCCGAGCCGGTTTGCCCCCCGATCACCCAAAGGCGGCCATTGAAGACCACCGCCGCCTGGCCCTTGCGGGCGGTAAAAGGCGGCGTGGCTTGGACCCCCCAGTTGACCCCGTCGGGGCTGCTCCAGGCGTCGTTCGTGAGCCCCGAGGAAGTCAAACCCGCCAGGACCCAAAGGGAGTTGTTGAAGACCACGGAACTGAAATCCGACCGTCCCGCGAAACCGGCGTTGGAGTTCCCCAGCTGGTAATGCAGGCCGTCGAAGGAATACCAGGTGTCGTTTTGGTAGGTGGTGCCGTTCATCAGCCCGCCCAGAACCCAAAGATAACCGGCGAAGGCCGCCACGTTGTAGCGGCTGCGGTTCAAGAGGGGCGGCAGGGTGGAACCGAAAGCGTTCCAGGAACCGGCCTGCCAGTAATAAATGGTGACCGGGTTGGTGATGGCGCCGCCCCCGATCAGGTAGGGCCCGGGGCCGTAACCCAGCCCTGGGTCGAAAACGGCCCCGTCCACCGACCCGAAATCATAGGCCGTGTTGAGGGACCAGGAGGCGCCGGGAACCGTTCCGCCGCAAAAGCCGGGGGTCGGGGTGCTGGTGGGCGGCGGCGGTGTGGGCGTGGAGGTCAAGGCGGGTTGGGCCCCCATTAAGAGGGCCGTTTGCACCGCGCTGTTCAGGTCCAGCCTTCCCCATCCGGAAACTTGGTTGTAGGTCCCCTGCGAACCGATGATTTGGTGGGCGGTATTTTCCAAAATCTGCACCACTTGGGGCGCCGCCAGGGTGGGATTGACCGCCAAGAGGATCGCCGCGGCCCCGGATACCATGGGGCAGGCGGCGGAGGTCCCCGACGCGATCCCGTAATTGTTGTCGCATGGGTCGGCCGTGAAGCCGGGATCCACCGTCGGGCTGGGGCAGTTGAGAAGGCACCCGAAAAAATTATTTGCCGTATTGAAGACGCCCGGGATCATGGTATCGGCCCCGCCCGGGGCCACCATGCCCATGCCGGGCCCGGTCTGGGTGTAGGAAGGGATAGTGTCGCCGGGTCCGACGGCCCCCACCGCCAGGACGCCCGGATAGCCGGCCGGGTAGCTGATCGGGACGCCGTTTCCCGAATTCCCCACCGCCGCCACCACGACGCAGCCCTGGTTAAGGGCGAAAGTGACCGCCTCCCCCACGAAGATATCCGGAACGGCTGTCCCCAACGAGAGGTTGAGGACCTTCGCGTGGTTGAGGGTGGCGAAATAGATTCCCTCGATCATCGTGCCGGAAGTGATGTTCCCGGTGGAGTTCCCCACCTTCACGGGGATAATCCTGACCAGGCCCGGATAGCCGGCCACCCCCACGGCCCCTCCGTTGAAATTCCCAGCCGGGACGTTGCCCATCTGGCAGGCATTGGCGCCCCCTGAGTTGTTCCATTGGGCGGCCAGGATGCCCGTCACGAAGGTCCCGTGGCCGTGGTTGTCCGTGCTGTTGGTGGTATCCGCGTTCCAATCGGTGGTGGAATTGTAACCGGGGAGGAAGAGGGAGGAAGGAAGGTCCGGGTGGTTGGTCTGAAGGTAGTTGGAAGCCACGCCCGTGTCCAGGACCGCGACGGTGACCGGGCTGGCGGCGGGGCAGGCGAGGGAGGAGGCGACCTGGGCCCAGCCCCCGGGGGCGTTGATGAGAAGGTAGGGCCAATTGACGTTGCCGTTGCCGGTCAGGCCCCCGCAAGACGCCGAGGGAACCGCGCTCGATGTGTAATAGGCGTCGGAAGCCGATGTGGGGACGGCGCAGGTTTGGAAAAGGTGGTAGCGGTAATTGGGCTGGGCCTGTAACACCGCCGGGTCTTTCTTGATCCTGCCAATGGCGTCTTCCACCGATAAGCCGTTGGTGATTTGGATGCGCAGGATGTCGGGACGGAAACGGAAAGATTGGAAACGGCCCAGGGCGGAACCAGCCCTGGTTTGATCCGAGGCGGAGGAGGCGGCTTTCAATTGGACGAGGATTTCACCCGGGACATAATCATCGCCGGTTGGGGCGGCGGAAGCCGGAAAAACGGAGGGCGCCACGGCCAGGAAGATCGCAAGGGCCCTTAAGAACGTTTTTAAATTCATAGGCTGGTTCTCGAAAATACAGGATGCGATATAGAGGAATTGCAGAATTGCATTTCCAATGCCAATTACATTTTATCGGCAAACTAAATTATTTTCTCCGATAAGGGGTTGGGCTCGGCCTGCGGGGAGGAGGATTTTAGGCGGATTACTGACGAAATGGACGAAAACCCTTAGGTCAGGTCTTCCAGTTCGATCTTGATCTTCAGTTCCTTGATCAATTCAGGGTCGATCTCGGAGGGTGAACCCGTCATCAGGTCCGTGGCCTTGGCCGTCTTGGGGAAGGCGATGACTTCCCGGATATTGGAGGTGCCGGCCAAAAGCATGACCACGCGGTCTAGGCCGAAGGCCATGCCGCCGTGGGGCGGGGCCCCATAGGAGAGGGCCTTTAAGAGGAAGCCGAAGCGCTCCTCGGCCTGCTCGGGGGAAATTTCCAATATCTTGAAGATCTTCGATTGAAGCTCGGTGTCGTGGATACGGATGCTGCCGCCGCCCAGTTCGAATCCGTTCAACACCAGGTCATAGCCCTTGGAGAGGGCTTTCATGGGGTCGGTGTCGAGCAACTTCACGTCCGCTTCCTTGGGCGAGGTGAAGGGATGGTTCATGGAGAAGATCCTTCCCTTCTCGTCCTTGCCGAACATGGGGATGTCCACCACCCAGCAGAAGGCCCATTTGGGGCCCTTCTCGATCAAGCCCTTGCGCCGGGCGATTTCCACCCGCAGGGCACCCAGGGATTCGTTGACCACATCCACATTGTCGGCCCCGAAGAGGAAAAGGTCCCCTTCCTCGCCCTTGAGGGCCGTTAGAAGTTCTTTTTGAACCGCCTCGTTGAAGTACTTGGTGATGTTCGAGTCCAACTTGCCATCCTTCACCTTGAACCAAGCCATACCCTTGGCGCCGTATTTGCCCACGAAGCCGGTCAGGTCCTCCATATCCTTGCGGGAGAAATCCGAGCAGCCCTTGGCGTTCAGGGCCTTGACCACGTCGCCCCGGGCGATCACGTCCTTGAAAACCTTGAAGTCGGATTTGGCCGCGATGGCCGTCACGTTCACCATCGGCAGGTCGAAGCGCAGGTCCGGCTTGTCCGAACCGTACTTCTCCATGGCCTCGTTGAAGGGGATATGGGGGAAGGGCGTCTTGAGTTCCACGCCCATCACTTCCTTGAAAACTGCCTTCATCACGCCCTCGCCCAGGGCGTAAATATCGTCCTCGTCGATGAAAGACATCTCGATATCCACCTGGGTGAACTCGGGCTGGCGGTCGGCGCGGGGGTCTTCGTCCCGGAAACAGCGGGCGATCTGGTAATAGCGATCCAGGCCCGAAATCATGGAAAGCTGTTTAAAGAGCTGGGGGCTCTGGGGCAGTACGTAGAACTTGCCCGGGTAGACCCGGCTCGGCACCACGTATTCGCGGGCGCCTTCGGGCGTATTCTTGATAAGGATGGGGGTTTCGATCTCCAGGAAGTCCTGGCTGTTCATGTGCGCCCGGATGGCCTGGGCAGTCTTGTGGCGCAGGACGATCTTGTTCTTCATCGATTCCCGGCGCAGGTCCAGGTAACGATGTTCCAGGCGGGTTTCCTCGGCTACTTCCACGTCGTCCTCAATGGGGAAAACGGGGGTCAGGGAGGAGTTCAGGACCTTTACTTCCTCGCAGCGCACTTCGATTTCACCGGTTGGAAGCTTGGGATTGACGGTGCCCTCGGGACGTTGGGTGACCTTTCCGCGGACGGCCAGGACCCACTCACTGCGGATCAGGTGGGATTGCTTATGCACCTTGTCGGCCAATTGCGGGTCAAAGACCACCTGGGTCACGCCGTAGCGGTCACGCAGGTCCACGAACACCAGGCCGCCGTGGTCGCGGCGGTGGTGCACCCAACCCATCAGGGTCACCACTTTGCCCACATCGGAGGCGCGCAGGTCGCCGCATTTGTGGGATCGTTTCCAACCGCCGAGCATTTCAGCCATTCAGTTCTCTCCTGAAATAAAAAAGGCTCCCAAAAGGAGCCGTATGATAACACAACCTTTTATCCACTCAACCCCAAGAATTAGTCGTCTATTTCCTCCGACAAACGCTTCATGATGTCGTAAAGCTCGGCCAGGGGTATTTCCTTGTCCTGTCGCGAGGAAAGCTGGCGGACCTTGAAGGACTTGGCGCCGGGTTTGAACTCGGTGATGGCGTATTCGATTCCGCTCTTCTGGGCCGCTTCCAATTGTTGGCCGATCTTCTTGTTTTCAAGGGATGCTTCCACTTGGATGCCTTCAGACCGCAGTAGTTCAGCGAGGGCCAGGATGTCTTTTTCTGGCTGACCGTTGTTGACGATAAAAACCCTTGAGGCGTGTCCACGGGCGGCCGATTTGGTCTGTTCCATGAGGATTAAAAGGATTCGCTCGAAGCCCAATGAAATTCCAACTGCCGGGGTTCCTTTGGGTCCACCCAGTTTTTCGATCAAGCCGTCATAACGTCCACCGCCACCAATGGAGAAGGTGAAATCCTTGCTCTCCACGTTGATCTCGAAAACCGGACCGGTGTAATAGTCAAAGCCGCGAACCAGAAGCGGGTCAAAGACCACATTGGCATCCGGATTCACCGCATGGACCCTTTGGCGGATGGACTCGATGTTCAGCCAAAGCTTCTCGGCTTCACCGATCTTGAAATGAACCGGGTCTACTTGTTTGTTCAAGGCGTTTTTCAGGAATCCGTCGATCTTATTGAGGACTTCCAAGGAATGCCCCAAGGCCTCGATCTCTTTCCAAACCTCTTCCTTGGGTTGCTTGTCCAGTTTATCGAGGGCCCCGGCAACGCCGGCGACCTTAGAGGCTTCCACCCCGAACCCGGTCAAAAGGTCGGGCAGGAGGCGCTTGTCGCTGATGCGTATCTTGAACTTACCGACATTGAGTTCTTTCAAAACCCGGTCGGTAGCTAGAAGCAACTCCACTTCATAGGAATCGGAAGCACCGCCGATGATGTCGATGTCGCATTGGTAGAATTCGCGGAAGCGGCCCTTTTGGGGGCGGTCCGCCCGCCAGACCGGGCCGATATGATAACAGCGAAAGGGTTTCGAAAGGTCATTAACATGATTGGCGTAATAACGGGCTAGGGGAACGGTTAGGTCAAAACGCAGACCCAAATCAGGTATGTTTTTCTTTAAATCATCAGAAAAATCTTCAACCAGCTTTCGACCAGCTGCGTTAAATGTCTCGGTCTCTTCCATAGTTCCATTGGTAAAAAACTTCACCTCATATCCCACGCCAACAACATCATCGTCAGAAAGATTTCTTTTGTGCTTTTCTTGTATAAATTTCGTTAAAAGCTCTTCAGCTGCGTTCGAAAAATCATTTTTTATTTTTTCGTCACGTTTCATAACTTCAAACATCAGCTTCTCATTTTCGCCCCCGCCCTTCCCTTGAAGAACCTCAATATTCTCCATGACTGGGGTGTCAATTGGCTGGAAACCATAAAGTTGATAGTGGGATTCGATGAGGCGGATGAGTTTTTGGCGCAGGAGGGTTTCCTGGGGAAGCCAGTCGCGCATGCCCTTGGGTGGGCCGAATTTGGTGTTATCAACCACAGATGAACTCCAAAAATGAATGAAAAGTAAAAATCTAATTTAGCCACAGATTAACACAGATGAACACAGATTTTCTTAGGGCTCAATTCAATCCGTGTTAATCCGCGTGCATCCGTGGCTAATGATTTTATTGGACTTGGATGTACTTCCCGCCCTTGATCTGGAGGATGGGCACCACCTTGTCCGCTTCGCCCTTGCCGCCGAAAGTGGTCTTACCGCTGACGCCGTCGAAATCCTTGATCGCCGCCAGGTTGTCGCGGATGTCCTGCCGGCTGGCGGAAAGGTCCGCCGCTTGCAACAGCAGATGGGCGGCATCGAAGGATTGGGCCGCCACCAGATCCGGCCGCTTGGCGAACTTGTTCATGTAGTCCTCCGTAAACTTCTTCACGACACCCTGCTGGCTGTCCACGTAAAAGCCGGGCGTGAAATAGGCCCCTTCCATGTCCTTGGCGGCCTCCTGAAGGTTCCCTTCGTTGGCCCAGTAATGGCCCCCGAGAAAAACGGGGTTCAGGTCGTAGAAATGGATTTGGGAGGTCAGCAACGGCACTTCCGCCACGTGGGCCGGAAGATAAAGGGCTTGGTACATGGCCGAACCCCGCACCAGGTTGGAGGGTTTGAACAGGCTATAGGAGAGCTTGCTTTGGTAGATTTTCTCGAGGTTCCCCGTTTTGGGATTAATCCAAAAACCCTCGAAATGGACGTTGTAGTCGAACGTGGGATGGGCGGTCCAGTCATTCTCCGGCGTGGGCTCGACAACATGCCCCGTGATGAGGATGTTGGCCTGCATGTCTTGGGCCACCTCGTTCCACTGGTCGGCCGTGGCCGTCAGGGTGGTTCCTTTCAGTTCCACCGGCAGGCGGCTGAGGGACTGCTTGATGAGGTCGTCGGTCCGCAAAGCCACGCCCATCTGGGTTTTCAAGCTGTCCCGAACCGAGGCGTCGATATCCTTGACCACGGAGGGGCAAATGGTATTGGAGAGGCTCTCCACCATGGGCACGTAAGCGGCCACCGGGGTGCCCACCGGCTCGACCCCCGAACTGCTGGAAAGATCCTTCACCTTCAAAAAGATCTTCCCGATCTCCTTTGAAATGTTGTATTGCATCTCCTGGAGGTGCCGGGCGTTCTCCCGGTCGTTATTCTTGGAGGACTCGGGGTCCTGCCCTCCCAGATCCACCAGTTGTTGCTTGAAATCCGTCGAAGGCAATTGATAGGTCTCCCAGGCCGTCACCGAATTCCCCGCCGCTTCCACGGCGCCCTTAAAGGCGGTGCCGAGGGTCTGGCCGTAGGGGTCGGCGGGCGACAGGATGGCGAATTTCTTGAATCCCAGATGCTCCATGGCGTATTTGGCGATGGCCCTTCCCTGCATCTCGTTGGTCATGCAATTGCTGAAGATATAGGACCCCAGCGTGGACAGGCCGTCCCGGCTGGTGGCCGGGCAGATCAGGGTGATATGCCGTTCGTTGGCCAGGGCGGCTACGGCCTCGATATCCCTCGGCGCCACGGGCCCGATGATGGCATCCAGACTGTCGTCCTTGGTCAGGTCTTGGAACTCGGTGACGGCTTTCAACCCGTCGCTCCCCGTATCCTCCACCACAATGGCCATATGCTTCTTGCTCCCCCCCGCCTGGTTGGCCTGTTCGACGGCCAGCTTGACGCCGTTCAGGACAGACTGGCCAAAGGGGCCGTAATTACCCGTCAAAGGAACCATCACCGCGATTTTCCAAGTCTTGGCCAGGTTCTGGCCTGCCAAGGCTTGCAACAACAACTGGGCCGCAGTCGCCGAAGGATGCTGGGGGCATTGCTGGATGAACTGGTTCAAATGTTCAATCGCTTCGTTTTGGAAGCCACCCTGCGCCTCCTTACTCCCCAGTTGAAATAAGGCTGAGCACCGCAAAGGGGAGTCAGGGTAATTCGCCACGTAACTTTTGAGGTCTTCCAGGCCCAGGGAATAGGTCAGGATGAAGTCCATCATCTGGTGGCTCTGGCCGGCGAAAACGGACTTCGGGTATTGGATCAGGACGTTCTGAAAGGCCGAAAGGGCGGGCAGGTAATTCTGCTTGTCGTAGTAGATTTGGCCCACCATGTACTGGGCCTTGTCCGGCTGGGAGGAGGCGCTCCCCACCAGCAGGATCTTTTGGTAGGCCTTAAGGGCTTCCGCCAAATTGGCGTGGTTGTATTGGTACTGGGCGATCGTCAGGTAAGACTCGACGTTCCGGCGGTTGACTTCGGATTGGCCAACTTCGGAGACGGCCTGCTGGTAGTCCGCGTCGCTCACCGCCGTTTTGACGTCCACCAGGGTTGGCGCTTGGGGACCGGCGGCGGGTTTGGGTGTCGGCGTGGCGGCCGCCTGGGTTTCGCCACCCGGCTTAATGGCTTCCCGCCCGCCGCAACCCGCCAGAAGGATAGCCGCCGCCAACATGAAGGAAATTCGAATTCGCATTTAGATCCCCGTTTTTAAGATATCCAGCATTTCCTGGTCCAAGGGAGCCGTTTCATTTGCCCCGGCCTTGGGCCAGACGCCAAAGTCCAGCCATTTGTAATTCCAATAAGACCAGCCCACGCCTAGCTCCTTGAATACAGCCACGGCGTCCCTTGTCCAGTTCAAGCGGGTGGCCCGGGGGGCCTTTTCATAAACCCCAAACTCGCCGCAGTAAAGGCGGTTTCCCGCGCGTATCAAGTCCGACACCGGCTTCAAGCTTTCCCGAAGCGCTTCCCGGTTCCAGACCCGGCTTCCCTCGTATTCCAGGATAGCCCGGGTATTGGGGGGCAGTTCCCCGGCCAGGTATTCCCGGACCCCGGGAATAGGCCCCGGGTAATTCACTTCCTGCCCGTAAGGGTGGCCATCTGTCCACCAGGGCGCCTTTTGGTGGGTCACCAGCATGGGCTGGTAGTAATGGAAACTGTAAACCAGGTTCGGGCCCTGGACCGCCTCGGCCAGGTCCTTGAGGCGGAAAACCGAACCCCAAAAGGTCGATTCGATCACCAGCACCCGTTTAGGGTCTTCCATCCGCAGGACCCGGTAAAGCCGGGAAGCGACATGGTTCCAATCCTCCGGATTCCGGGCCGTGGGCTCGTTCAACAGGTCGAACCACAGGGGCGCTTTGACGCGCTTCAAGGCATGGGCCAGTTCCGCCCAAGCCCCGCAAAAAGAGGTTAAATCTTCCTCGCTTTTCCACAAATTTTCAAGTTCGGGCTTGCCGAAGGAATGCCAGGGGGTTTGGTGCAAATCCAATATGGTGAGCAGCCCTGCGTCCCCCGCCCAACCCAAAACCTTCTTCAAAAAGGCCAACCGCTTCTTATTGAGGTGGCTGCGTCCCTCGTCCTCGAAAAGCCAAGCCCCGTCCACCGGAAGGCGCACCGAGTTGAAACCCCAACCGGCGATGGCCTTGAAATCCTTTTGGGTTAAAAAGGACTTGGCGTGGTCGTCGGTCAGGGGGGACTGGGAAAGCCAGCCTCCCAGGTTAAACCCCACAGGGCGAACATCCTCCAAATTTTCTGCCGATGCCTTGGAAGCCAATTCGCAATTTACCTTTTCGTTAAAATTTTGAATTTAGAATTTTTAATTATGAATTGTGGTGAATTGCCGGTGGAAAACCGCCGGCAATTATCAATCATTTAAAATTCACAACTCAGAACTCAAAATTGACTTTCACTGGATTCCGGTATGGCCAAAGCCGCCTTCGCCACGGTGGGTATCGTCCACTTTTGGGATTTTGACCACCCGGGCATGGGCCACGGGGGATATCAAAAGCTGGGCGATACGGTCCCCCCGCTGAAGGGTCACCGGCGCCTGGCCCAGGTTGATCACCAGCACTTTCACCTCGCCCCGGTAGTCCGAATCAATGGTTCCCGGCGCATTGGTCAGGGTCAGCCCCTGTTTCATCGCCAGCCCGCTGCGGGGCCGCACGCAGCCCTCGAAGCCCCGGGGAATGGCCATCTTCAGGCCCGTCGGCACCACGTCCCGCTCGCCCGGTTGGAGGGTCAGGGGGCTCGTCAGGGCCGCCTTCAAATCCAGCCCTGCGGCGCCTTCGGTGGCGTAAGCCGGAAGACCCAGGTCCTCGTTGCCTTCCAACACTTCTATTTCCAAAACAGGATGTTCCAATGAATCCTCCAAATGCACCGGGGAATGTTACAGCATTTCGGGAGTTTCGATGAATGAAATAGCGGCGCGAGAAAGCGCTTCGGCAAAGGGAAAGAAGGACTGGATATCTTTAAAGGCCGGGCGTCGCCGCTTCCGTGGTTTCGCTTCCCGCGGGAGCGTCCTCGTGGTGCGCCATTTCACGGATCTTTTCTTTCATGTCCGTGAAGGTTTCCGGCGAGTAGCAGAAGAAAGGATATTCCCGGAAAGAGAGGACTTCCTTCGGCTGTTTGACCTTCTCGATGTCCAACAGCCCCTTTTCCAAAGCCTGGATGGCTTCAGTGAGGCCCTCGTAGAGGACGTGGTTGATTTCTTTGATCTTGTAGGAAGCCTCGGTCTTGTAGGTGGGATTCTGCAGGGCGGTCAGCCATTTGCCCTTGGTCTCGGCCAGGTTCTTCAGGTAGGAATTGTTCAGGCATATCTTGAAGCCGGCCTGGATGAAGGAAGGAAGCTCCTTTTCCCAAGCGTCCTTCCTGGTGAAAAGGTACTCGGGATTCTTGGCAAGCGCCCTTTCCCACCAGACGATCTTTTCCTCATGGGCCGTCACCGCGTCCATCCCCTTGACGCCCTCCGGGTCCACCAGGTAAGTGGCGGTGGCCACGCCGAAGGAAAGGGGCTTGAGCTTGAAGAACTTGGTGAACAGGGTGTCGCCCACTTCCTCGTAGACTGCCCCACCGGTGCCGTGGATGAAGAAATCGCACAGGTACATGCGGCAGAAGAGGGTTTGGGGTATGGCCTTGGGCCAGACCCCGAGGCTGAGGTCGCTCAGCTCCATTTCCAAATTTTCGATGGCCAGGGAATAGGTGTTCTCCCCCCCGCCCTTGATCTTCAGGACGATGTGCTTGCCGTCGTTCTTGGCCCATATCGAGTGGCGCTGGTTGCGGGACACGCCCCAGAAGGGGATCTCGAACCACCAGCTTTCGAACTTGAGGTTCGGCATGGGGGTCAGGTCGTGGGTGATGCCGTACTTCTTGCGGTA
>Ga0335085_10002950_pt1 | contig 30616 bp, 27 predicted proteins | sample Lox_Sample_45_FD_206712 | JGI IMG/M metagenome (GOLD analysis project Ga0335085, IMG submission 206712) | Soil microbial communities from Loxahatchee National Wildlife Refuge, Florida, United States - Lox_Sample_4.5 | ecosystem: Environmental > Terrestrial > Soil > Wetlands | place: USA... | reverse complement strand
CGCCTGCACGTGCGCGGACGCCCCGGGCTGAGAGTAGAAGAGACCGCGCGATTGTGCGATCAAATCGAGAGCTCGTTGCGGCAGGAGATTCCGCAGGGACAGCTTCAGACCATTCTGGACAATATTGGATTGCCCAACTCCGGCATTAACCAGTCGTACAGTTCGAATGGGACGATCGGCACCAGCGATGCCGAGATTCTGATCGCGCTCAATCCAGAGAAACATATTCCGACGGCGGATTTGACGCGGCATTTGCGCGAATTTTTGCCGCGGCACTATCCGGGGGTGGAATTCTTCTTCCAGCCGGCGGACATCGTTACACAGATTCTGAACTTCGGAATTCCGGCCCCGATTGATGTGCAGGTGGTGGGAAATGATCTGCAGACCAACTATGGGATTGCACAGCAGATTGCCGGAAAGATGCGCCACATTCCAGGAACGGCGGACGTGCACGTGCAGCAGTTGATGTCGTTGCCGACGTTGTACATGGACATTCAGCGGACGCGTGTCAATCAGGTTGGGCTTACGGCGCGCGAGGTTGCGCAAAGCGCGCTGGTTTCATTGAGTGGCAGCTTCCAGACTTCGCCGAATTTCTGGCTCAACCCGCGGAACGAGGTCACGTATCAGATGGCAGTGCAGGCGCCTCAGTACCGGATGACGGATATGCAAGATCTGATGAATATCCCGGTCATTTCGCAACAGGGGCCGCAGTTGATGGGCAACCTGGTGCAGATCAGTCCGACGGTGCGGCCTGCTACGGTGAATCACTACAACGTGCAGCCAATTATTGATGTTTACGCGAGCACGCAGGATCGGGATTTAGGCGCGGTTGCCGCGGACACGCAGAAGGTTCTTGCCACTTTCGAAAACAAGCTTCCGCGCGGGACGCATATTGTAGTGCGCGGCCAGGTCGCCACGATGAGATCGTCATTCATTGGCCTTGGCATTGGGCTCGTGGGCGCGATCGGGCTCGTGTACCTGCTGATCGTCATCAATTTCCAGTCGTGGCTTGATCCGTTCATCATTATTGCGGCGCTTCCTGGGGCTCTGGCGGGAATCTGCTGGTTCTTGCTGCTGACGCGCACCACGATGAACGTGCCGTCATTGACAGGAGCGGTGATGTGCATGGGAGTCGCTACGGCAAACTCAATTCTGATGGTGAGCTTCGCGCGTGAGCAGATGGATGAGGGTGTTCCAGCGGTACAGGCCGCCGTCGCTGCCGGATATACGCGGGTGCGGCCGGTACTGATGACGGCGCTGGCCATGATCATCGGTATGGTGCCAATGGCTCTCGGGTTCGGTGAGGGCGGCGAACAGAATGCGCCGCTCGGACGCGCTGTAATTGGTGGACTTTTGTTTGCGACGGTTGCGACTCTATTTTTTGTGCCGAGCGTGTTTGCGATTTTTCATGGCTGGCGCGAAGCAAGACAGGCGCGCGAACAAGGCCTTACTTAAAGAGATAGATTGGTTCTTATAGATTCGGAGTAAGCATGAGCGTGGAGAACGAACAAAAACAAGAACAACAACGGCGCGCACGGAGCGGATCGGACGGCCACAGTGCGAGTGAGGAACATCACCTCACGAAGGCGCAAGTGGACGACGAGATTGCGGAACTGGAATCGCGCTCGCGGCATCAGACGCATAACATCCAGGCGCCGCCGGAGATTCCACCTGCACCTCCTCGGCGCGCGCTGATGGTGGTTGGGGTAGCGCTCCTCATTCTGGTGGTGGCCGGTGCCCTTACATTGATTGCGCGCGCTGGTCACGAACGCGCTCTGGCCAAGGAAACCGAACAAGAGACAATTCCAACGGTGGCGGTGGTCCATCCGCTCGCAGAAAAGCCGGACCAGGAACTTGTGCTGCCCGGTTCACTGCTCGCGTATGCGGAATCACCAATCTATGCGCGCACCAGCGGTTATCTGGTCCGCTGGTATCGAGATATTGGGAGCCGAGTGAATGAGGGCGAGTTGCTCGCTACGATCGATACTCCGGAAGTCGATCAGGAACTGAATCAGGCGCGGGCAACGCGGGAGCAGATTGTCGCGCAACTCGAACTGGCGAAGATCAGTGCACAGCGATGGGAAAACCTGCGCAAAAGCGATTCTGTATCAGCACAAGAGGCGGATCAACAGACCAGCGGATACCGGCAGGCACAGGCAAACCTGGCAGCGGCAGACGCCAATGTAAAGAGACTGGAACAGCTCGAAGGATTCAAGAAGGTCTACGCGCCTTTTAATGGCGTAATCACCCAACGCAATGTGGATCCGGGCGCGCTGATTAATGCAGGCGCGGGTGCAACAGGCCGCGAATTATTCGATATCGCGCGAGTGGATCCCCTCCGCGTGTATACCAGCGTGCCGCAGGCCTATGCTCCATTTATCAAAGTGGGCGCGTCGACGTACGTGACTCTGCAGGAGTTTCCGGGACAGCGATTTTCCGCAGCCGTGGCGCGAACAGCGGAGGCCATCGATACAAATACCCGGACGCTGCGTACTGAAGTGGACGTGCCCAATAAAGAAGGACGGCTGCTGCCGGGATCGTTTGGCGAAGTTCACTTCTCAGTTGGGTCGAACGTCGACAAAGTAACGGTTCCGGTGAATGCGATGTTGTTCCGTTCACAAGGACCCCAACTGGCCGTCGTTGGGTCGGATAAGAAAATAGAGTTGCGCGCGATCAACATCGGAAGGGATTACGGAACGACCCTCGAGATTCTGGGCGGAGTTACAACTCAGGACCAGGTGGTGATCAATCCTTCCGATTCGCTGGAGAACGGTCAGGAAGTGAACATCGCGCAAGCGTCCCCCGGACAAGGAGCGAATGAGTCCCCTGCGAAACCGCCGCAAACTCCGCAGAATGTCCGGCAGGAAGAGAACCTTCCCGAGCAGCAAGAACAGAAGATACAAAGTCAGACGGGCCAGCAAAATCGGCAGAAGAAAGGCGCCAAGAAGCAGCAGAAAGAGAGCCAGCAGTGAAGCAGGCGCCTCTTATTTTGGTACTGACCTGTCTGATATTCGCCGCAGGCTGCACCGTAGGACCTCGGTATGCGCGGCCTTCCGCACCTGCGCCTGCGCCAGACACCTGGAAGACTGAGCCACCCTGGGAACAGGCTGCCCCCAAAGATGCGATTCCCAAGGGAGCGTGGTGGGAAGTATTTCAGGACCCTGTGCTCAATGGGTACGAGCAACAGTTGCTACAAGCAAACCAGTCTGTGATTGCTTCGCGGGATCGACTGAACCAAGCCCGGTCCCTGGCACGAGTTGCGACGGCGGACTACTTTCCGCAAGTTGCTGCCGATCCTTCTGCGGTACGCGAGAGAGGCTCGGGCAACCGCCCGCTGAACGGAGGGTCACAGATTGTGGTTGGCCCGAATGGAGTTCAACCGATCCGGCCTTATACGCAGAGCGTCTACACAATTCCGTTTAACGTGAGTTATGAAGCGGACCTGTTTGGGCGGGTTCGGAAGAATGTAGAGGCGGCCAATGCGTCTCTGCAATCGAGCGCCGCGGATTTAGGAAATGTGCAGTTAGTGCTCACGGCTGAACTCGCTGCGGACTATTTCACTCTCCGCGAACTCGATGCGGAGTATCAGGTGGTAGAGGAGTCAGTCGGATATCAGCGAAAAGCGTTGGACTTGCTGAACAATCGCCATGCTGGCGGTATTGCCAGCGGGTTGGAAGTCGCGCAGCAAGCCACATTACTGGATTCGACCATCTCGCAGGCCGCACTGGTCGAGCAATCGCGTGCGCAGTACGAACATGCAATCGCGGTTCTGGTGGGACAACCGGCTCCGAGTTTCAGTATGCCGGTCGCTCCTTTGAAGATGGCGCCGCCTGCTGTGCCGCTGGGAGTTCCGTCGGATGTGCTGGAGAGACGGCCAGACATCGCCACCTATGAACGACAGATGGCGTATCAAAACGCGCAGGTGGGCCTCGCAAAGACAGCGTTTTATCCCCATATCACGTTGAGTGGTTCCGGAGGATTGCAGAGCACGGCTTTGGGATCATTGTTCAACGCTCCGAGTTTGTTCTGGTCGCTTGGTGCAGACGCTTTGGAACCGGTTCTGCAAGGCGGACGGAATCGTGCGAATCTTGCGGCAGCACGTGCGGCATATGACGAGTCTGTCGCGAACTATCGTCAGACGGTGCTGACGGCATTCCAGCAGGTTGAGGATGGAATCAGCAACCTCAGCACCCTTTCGCAAGCACTCTCTACGCAAGGCGCTGCGGTTGAGGATGCGCGCAAGGCGCTGGAGATCGCTAACAATCGATACGTCGGGGGCGTTACCAACTATCTGGATGTAGTCACCGCGCAGACGACACTGCTGAGCAATCAGCGGCTTGAAACACAGCTTCTCGGACAGCAACTGGTGAGCACCGTCTATCTCGTCAAAGCGTTGGGCGGTGGGTGGGATGCGAACGACATCAGGAACGAGCAGGTTCATCCGAATCCGGGACAGATTCTTCAGCAGTAGGAAGGCGCGTAAACTGACGAACGCCGGGCTTCATTCTTTGCGATTGCCGCCCTCTTTGGATAGTCTGATCGCATGCCAGAAAAAGTTGCGCTGGTTACGGGAGCCAATGGCGGGCTCGGTACCCACGTCACGAAAGCCTTGCTTGATGCTGACTTCTTTGTGGCAGGGCTTGCCCCTCGAATTCTGCCGAAGGATTTTGATCACCCGAATTTCACCGCAGTTTCCGCGACGCTCAACGACCTGGATGAGGCACGGAAGGTGGTCGACAACCTCATTGCGAAGTTCAACAGAATTGATCTGCTTGTCCACACGGTTGGCGGATTCGCCGGAGGGCAGACCGTTGCGGAAACCGATGACGCGACCTGGCAGCGCATGTTCGATATGAATCTGAATAGTACATTTCACATCTTGCGGGCAGTCATTCCGCACATGCGGAGTGCGCGGTCAGGGCGGATTGTCGCGATCGGAAGCCGCGCCGCCGAGAGTCCTGGAGCGAAGGTCGGGGCTTATAGCGCGTCGAAGGCGGCCGTAGTTTCTCTGCTTCGGACCGTGGCCATCGAAAATAAAGATCTGGGGATTACTGCGAATATTATCTTGCCGGGAACGATCGATACGCCGGCAAATCGTGCCGCGATGCCGGGAGCCGACACATCGACATGGGTGAAGCCTGAGTCCATTGCCAGCTTGATTCTGTGGCTTGCGGGCGGCGCGGGAAAGGAAGTGACTGGCGCGGCTATTCCGGTGTATGGACAAGGTTTATAAGATGCCCGGACGTAACCCTTTCGTAACCTCCCTGATTGCACAATTTTTGTTGCACGTTAACACTCTTGAAATATCTTCCTTGTAACCTGTATTTCAGGAGGAACTCATGGGTTCAGCCCGGATTGCGAAGTCGTTGCCGTTGCAGGTGGCGGCAGTTTGCTATCGGCGTCGAGGATCGGCAATCGAGTTCCTATTGGTCAATACCAACGGCGGAAGTAAGTGGACGTTTGCTAAAGGGTCAACTGATCCGCGGCTGTCGCATAGTCAGGCGGCCGAGCGCGAGGCAGCCGAAGAAGCCGGAGCGCTGGGGACGATTGAGCCTCGGCACTTTCATCTTTACATTCACTCGAAGGGCGTTTTCTGGCAGCCCGGAGGCGTGCAGGAATTTGTGGTCAAGGCATTTCTGATGGAGATTCATCAGATGCGCAAGCCGGACGAAGCGAACCGGAAGCCGACCTGGTTTTCCCCCGAAGAAGCGAAGAAGCGGCTGGCCAAAGGCCGCGAGGTGAAGTATTTCCACGAACTGGAGGCTGTGATCGACCGCGCGTTAGAGCGGATTCAGTTTCACAGCGAGCTTTGGGGAGCGTATCCAGGGGTGAGGAGATCGGTAACGGCACCCCGCGAGCCCCTCGCTGAAGCGATCTGGCCCTAGTCTATTTGCAACTGGCCTGTTACTCGGAACCGCGGACCACGCCTAACGCCTCTTGCTCGTCTTCGTCCCATTGAAAGAAATCCCAAGTTTCCATCCCATGTAGTAGAATCCCGTGCCATCTTATGCACGAGATCGACATCAACTCCTTCCGGTCCGCATTTCAGGGGCAAGTGTTCGAGCCGGCCGATGTGGGCTACAACGAAGCTCGCCAGATCTGGAATGCGAGCATCAACAAACATCCGAGGCTAATCGCGCGTTGCTCCGGCGTTGCCGACGTAATTGCCGCGGTCACGTTTGCGCGCGCGAACAATCTGCTCACCGCGGTTCGCGGTGGTGGACACAACGTGGGTGGCCGGGCGCTCTGTGACGACGGCCTGGTAATTGATCTGTCACGGATGAAATCCGTTTTCGTCGACCCTGCAACCCGGATTGTTCGAGTGCAAGGCGGAGCTACGCTTGGCGATATCGACAGAGAGACGCATGTCTTTGGGCTCGCAATTCCCTGCGGCATAGTACCAAAGACCGGGATTGGCGGCTTGACCCTGGGAGGGGGAGTTGGCTGGCTCATTCGCAAATATGGGATGACCGTCGACAATCTGCTCTCTGCGCAAGTCGTGACTGCTGATGGGAAGGTGCTCACAGCCAGCGCCTCGGAAAACGACGACCTGTTTTGGGCCATTCGCGGCGGCGGCGGAAACTTTGGCGTAGTCACCAGTTTCGAGTTTCAGGCGCATCCGGTTGCGACCGTGCTGGGTGGGCTTTTGGTTTATCCGCGGCCCGCTGCTGTTGACGTGATCCGTCATTTCCGGGATTTCATGGCTTCGGCTCCCGACGAACTCACAGCATACGTGGCGCTCCTTCATGGGCCGGATGGCTCGCCCATCGTCGGGGTGATCCCTTGCTATTGTGGGAGCGTGAGCGAGGGCGAACGCGTTCTGCAACCGCTGCGAAAATTCGGCAGCCCGGTTATGGACACAATTCAGGCGATGCCATTCCCGGTGATGCAAGGGCTGCTGGGCCCGTCGTTCCCGGATGGCAATCAAAATTACTGGAAGTCAACCATGCAGCGTGAATTGCCAGACGATGCGATCTCGGCGATTGTCGAGCACGCGAATGCTTTGCACTCGCCTCTTTCGGTCGTGGCGCTTGAATACTATGGGGGCGCTGCCGGGCGAGTTTCCAATGAAGCTACCGCATTCCCTCACCGCGATCTGCCCTGGGATATCTTGTTCATTGCTCAATGGACAGATGCCGAGCAGACGAAGATGCATCGCGACTGGGCCCGATCTGGCGAAGAAATGCTGCGGCCCTATTCGCAGAATGCGCACCTGCTCTCAGCATTGGATGTTGAGACCGACGATGTAATCAAGACGGCCTTTGGCCCGAACCTGGAACGGCTTGCTGCCGTCAAAAAGAAATACGATCCCACGAATTTCTTCCGAGTGAATCAAAACATCAAGCCGGAGACTCAGGCAGTCCCGGCGTGATCCGCCGATATTGAAACTCTGCTCGTTTTACTTGGCGGGGGTGATCGTGATGTTACGAAAAGAAACGTGTCCGACCTCACTGCCTTGCAGATAAATGGGACCAGGCAGTCCTTCGTGGCTGTCCAAGGCACCGCCCGTGATGCCCGGGATTTCCTGGTTGTCGATAATCGTCTGGCCGTTTAGCACGACTGTGACCTGTCGTCCGATGAAGGTGATGTCGTACGTCTGCCACTCGCCCGGGCGGCGGGGTGGCTCCGGGGACGGTGCCAGAAACCCATACACACCGCCGGTGCGCATGGTTGGGCCTTCCGGATCGGCGTCATTCTCGATTTGGAGCTCGTATCGTCCGCGCAGGTAGACGCCGCTGTTCGCTCCTTTTTCGCAATTGAATTCAACGTGCAATTTGAAATCGGTGAACTTTTCGTTGCTGATCAGTTCCGGGCCGTGGCCGGGACTTACGAGGATTCCGTTTTCCACCGTCCACTTGGCGGAGGCGTTGGGGTCGCTCATGGTCCAGCCGCTCAGATCTTTGCCATCGAATAGCTGGACCGCTTTCCCCCACTTGGGTGCGCGGTCTCTCTTGAGGCTCGGTGCTCGCACTCCTGTCCATTGCCATGGAGTTCCATCCGGCCCGGTGGTCGTGCCAGAAAGCTTGTCACCGGAGAGCTTGCCTTCAAAGACCATGTCGTCTTTTCTGTCTTCTTCCTCTTTCGGAGAAACGAACATGATGTGGCCGTTCGAAATTTCGACCTTGGGAAGCGGGCGCGGGTGTCCCCAGCGGCTTGTCAATCGTGCGTGGAATTGTCCGCCTTCTTCGGTGATTTCCAGCCACGACGGCGCTTCTTTCTGCGGCGTCTTGAGCGTCAGATCCCAGCGGCCGAGGAATGCCTGGTTTGAACTGGCTTGCGCAAGGCCTCTAGTTGACGAATAGACCTGAATCAAGACCAATAGAATTGCGTTTCCGAGAACGAACATGTTCCTGCGACTCATATCACTTTCGCGTCCTTTGATCGCCGACCAGTCTACCGCAAAAGCTGCGAATAGATTGCTCGTGATGACACATCCTCCGAGCGCTATAATCCACGTATGGAAGCGGGCGAACTCCTCAAACACGCACTAACGCTACCTGAGAAAGAGCGGGCTGAATTGGCCTCCAGCCTTATCGATAGCTTGGACCCTACCATCGACTCCGATGCCGAAATGGCATGGCAGGAGGAGATCGTTCGGCGACTCGAAGAGGTTGAAAGCGGTCGGGTGAAGACTGTGCCATGGGAAGAGATTCGGCGCAAGGGCAGAACCTTGTTGAATGGCCAGTAAGCCTATTCGTTTCCATCCTGAAGCTGAGCGAGAATACCTATCTTCTCTGTTGTGGTATAGCGAACGAAGCCCTAGCGCAGCGTTGGATTTTGAGGCCGAATTCCAACGCGCAATATCAGCGATCGAAGAATCTCCCGAGCGATGGTCTTCCTATCTATCCCACTGCCGCAGATATGTTCTTCGAAGATTTCCGTTTAGCATTGTTTACCGCGTTCGCGACGCCGAGGTTGTCGTTTTTGCAGTAGCTCACGGGCATCGTAGGCCGGGTTATTGGAGAGGGCGGACGAGTCAGTAACGCGAGAATATTCAGAAGTGGTTTGACGGTAGCACTAGCGAAAGACCGATGCAGACTGTAATCGCCTTATTTTGGCGTTTACGCTTTGTTTAATGGCGAAGTGCCTACAATTTGCGGCGAAGGTGAGTCCTTCAATCGCCCTGAAACGGAATACCTAGCAAGCGCCCCAAGAGCAAAAGCTATGGACGCATAGAGAGCTCACATGACGCTCCACTGCAGAAGAGTTGCTGAGCATCCACAATCCCAATTGAAGTAGGTCTGCCAAACGCCTGTGGTGAAGCTCTGCATCACGCTCCCGGGTCTATGTAGGGCGATAGAAATGGTGACCTGAACCGCAGGCCAAACCCATACCCACAACGGTTTCCCATGACGAAGGCGGACGGCCACTGCAAATCCGACTGCAAACGCCACCAACGACTGTAGCGAGAAATATGGCCGGTCTACAGCCGCAGACAGAATTTCTTCAGCGGTCTGGCTGTGAACAAGCCGTCCATACAGAAGCACAGGCAACACTAGAAGTCCGGCGTCTCCAACGGAAGCATACGTTCCAAGGAACGTTGCGATGACATACTTCGCAACTACGTCTGCCCAGTGTCCCGTCCGTACACGCCCGTACTCGCGGCGGAACATCAGAAAGAGTCCTGCAACGACTGCAAGTAACGTCACCGCTACGGCGCTGTTCACCACCGGAAGACTTTACACCTGTCGGATGGTCGATAGTTGTTGAGACATCCTAATTTCACTCAAAACCATCCACCGACCTGTTCTCTCATCCTGCTACGATATTTTCAGCATGATTCAGCTTTCCGGGGCCGGAAAACGGTTCGGCCACAAACTTCTTTTTGAAAATGTCGATTGGCTGATTACCGCCCGCGACCACATCGGTCTAGTGGGCGGCAACGGCACGGGGAAATCCACGCTCCTGAAGGTGCTGGCGGGCATGGATACGTTCGACTACGGCTCACTGACCGTCGCCAAAGGGACTTCTGCCGGATACCTGCCGCAGGACGGGCTGACGCTCTCCGGACGCACCGTGTTTGCCGAGTGCATGTCGGTGTTCGACGATTTGCGCGCGATGGAGAAGGAACTCGAATCGCTGATGCACAGCATGGCCGAACTCGATCACACGAGCGCGGCATATGAGGCCGTGGCGGATCGCTATCAGCGGGTGGAGCACGAATTCCGCGCGCGCGATGGATATTCGATCGAGTCAGAAGTTGGACGAGTCCTGATGGGGCTAGGTTTTACCAAAGAAGACTGGCAGCGGCAGACCGATGAGTTCTCCGGCGGATGGCAGATGCGGCTGGCGCTGGCCAAGCTGCTGCTGCAGAAACCGAATCTGCTGCTTCTGGACGAGCCGACGAACCATCTCGATCTCGAAGCGCGCAATTGGCTGGAAGAGTATTTGCAGAATTATCCGAATGCGTTTCTGCTGATCTCACACGACCGCTACTTTCTCGATGTGACGGTCGACAAGATTGCCGAGATCTGGAACAAGCGCTTCTGGTTCTATACCGGCAACTACGACAAATTTCTGGCGCAGAAGACGCAGCGCAATGAGCAGTTGACGGCTGCGTACAAGAACCAGCGCGATCGCATTGAGCAGTTAGAAATGTTCATCAACCGGTTCCGCTATCAGGCGACCAAGGCCAAGCAGGTACAGAGCCGGATTAAGGAACTCGAAAAGATCGAGCGCATCGAGATTCCGCCAGAGGAGAAGACGATACATTTCTCGTTTCCGCAGCCGAAGGCGAGCGGGCGGATTGTCATGGAGTTTGAGGGCGTCGCGAAGACTTATCCGGGACGAAATGGATCAGGGCCGAAAGAAGTGTTTCGTGACGTCAGCTTCATGATCGAGAAGGGTGATCGGATCGCGCTGGTCGGCGTGAATGGCGCGGGCAAGTCAACGCTGATCAAATTGCTGGCGGGAACCGAGCCGCTTACGCAGGGTGAATTCAAGCGCGGATACAACGTGCAGTCCGATTATTTCGCACAGGATCAGTACAAGGAACTCGATCCGGATGCGCGGATGATCGACGATCTCGGAGCCTTGTCTCCGCGGTCGACGGAGACTGAGCTGCGCAGCTTGCTTGGATGCTTTCTGTTCTCCGAAGAAGACGTGTTCAAAAAGATCGGTGTGCTTTCCGGCGGGGAGCGCGGGCGCTATGCCCTGCTCCGACTTCTCTTGCATCCGGCGAACTTCCTGATGCTTGACGAGCCGACGAACCATCTCGATATGCGCGCGAAAGACGTGCTGCTGGAATCGCTGATGAAGTACACCGGGACTGTCGTTTTCGTTTCGCACGACCGGTATTTCATCGACAAGCTGGCGACGCGGGTTTTTGAAGTCGGCGGCGGCAAAGTCGAAATCTTTCCTGGCAATTACGAGGATTATTTGTGGCGCAAAGAAGGCGGGCAGCATGTTGCTCCGACTTTAGATGATGTGCCGGGGATGGAACTGGTAGGGGAAACGGCACCCGCGCCAGCAAAGCCTGCAACTCTTCCGGCGCCGAAGAACGGTGGCGGCAACGAGCATGAGACCGCTGTGGCCGAAGTCCCCAAAAAGCGGCTGAACCCCCTCAAGCGCAAACAGATGGAAGATCGCGTCACCGAACTCGAAGAAGAAATCAGCCAGACTGAAGATGAAATTGCACGGCTGGAAACGGCGCTGCAATGCTTCGTGAGCGCGGAGGAAAGTCAGCGGCAGTCGCAGGAGTTGAACTCGAGTAAAGCCGCTCACGCTGCGCTTGTCGGCGAATGGGAAGAACTCGGGCGGGAGCTCGAGAATGCTGAATAGTTCGTGCTTCTGGCGAGAAAACGCATAGGTCCTTCGCTTCGCTCAGGATGACCATCCCGTTTGATTTTTTGCGCTTAAAACCTTTCCGCACCTGTACAACGCCTTCCGTAATCTCTCCCCTGCTCTTACCTCTGTGCGATAGTCGAATTGGCCAAGTGGCCACGCACCCCGCGGGCCACAAATTCAAGACCAACCGCTGGAATGGTGGCAGGCGCGAGCAGCGCCGGGCGGGAACCCAAGGAAGGTCGCATGCTTTCGTCATCGGAGAACTCATTCCTGAAGTCCGGATCGCCGGCTTCGAACCCCAACACGTTTAACCAAGTCAAGACCGTGACCGCTCCGGTGGATCAGGCGACGATCGGCCGCACGCTGGTAATCAAGGGCGAAATCACCGGATCGGAAGCGCTTTACATTGACGGACGCATTGAAGGCAAGATCATTATGCCCGAGAGCCGCGTTACCATCGGCCGGAATGGCAGAGTTGATGCCAGCATCCAGGCGAAAGAAGTCGTGATCATGGGCAAGGTCACCGGAAATATCGATTGCAGCGACCGCGTGGACGTTCGCGCCGAGGGTTCGGTCAGCGGCGACATTTCGACCGTCCGCATCAGTGTGGAAGACGGCGCCGCGCTGAAGGGCGGAATCCAGGTCAAAAGCGAAGGCAAGCACAAGCACCAGGACAACCAGCAGAAGCAGGAACAGCCGAAGGCGATGGCTGCCACCGGCAACGCATAATCAGAGTTTTTGTCGAGTAGGAACAGGGGCACGCGACCGCGTGCCCTTTTTGTTTTGTCTGCCGATCTCACCGCACAACTCAGCTTCCGTAGCCCGTTCCTCAAGCTCTGTCAGGAAAAAACAATTGGCAGGCAAACCATCCCTGGGAAATTTCAAGTACAAAAACTAGATAACGCTAGGGTGTATAGTTCCGGGCATAGGCCTGAAGGAGGTACATATGGCCACCTTGTCCGTTACACCCACCACAATCTCAATTGATGTCACCAAGGATCTCGAATCGTTCAGCGATCTCAAATCATTCTTCGCCGGACAACGCGCTGCAATTTTCGATATCGGAAAAGAATTGGCTAAGTTCGGAGGCGAACCAATCCAGTCGGCTGTCGGTTCCAACCCTGCGAACATAACTTTAACCGGCGACCACAACTGGGAACTGCCGCTGGGGATCGGGTTTTCGTTGAACGCTGATGCGAAGTGTACTGTCGCCGTCAGCGCGGCGAGCAACAGCTTCTCAATACAGAAGAGCATTGATTCGACCGACACGATAGATATATCGAGCGGACCGACCGATGGAATCGTATATGTGAATATCGATCTTGACTTCGACATTTCCAGTGACGCGTCCGGAAGCGGCACCGTTAGCGGGATTGGCATTTGCGGCAAAGCGTCAGGGGCAGTCGGCGCGACTTTGTCGTATTGCCATCCGGTCCACGGCAACATTGAGACCTCGACGGCCCTGAAGGCGGCATTCAGTGCGCTGTTCTTTCCGTTCCGGCCCGATTGCGCCGTGCGCATGCCGATTGGCAGTCTCGGCAAAGTCAGCTTTTCAGGTTCGTTCAATAGTGAGTTGGACCTAAGTTACGGCTTCGGCAGTTACAAGTTCTCGGCGCAGAGTCTAAAGCTGGCGAACGACAGCGTGAGTCTCGGTCCCGAAAAGCTGAACATACCGAATGCCACGATTGATGCAGGCGCGAAAGCCTCGGTGAGCTATAAGCACACTGATGACTTCACGGTGATCGTGACCAAGAGCGATCCCAAGACGGCGATGGTTTATTTGTTGCGCGCTGCGGATGGGGAAGTGGGGGAATCAGTTGGAATCACCGTTGGCATAACGGCCGGATCTGCCAGCGCAAGCATTGATACCCAGAAACTCGCGGAATCGATTGTCCACCAGGTGAATGCCGCACCGCCGACCCTCGCGGAAAAGCTGGCTTCCGGAGTCTCGGACCTGCAGGACAGCCTCGTTTCCAAGGCGAACGATTTTTTGGCGAGTCACCCGGGGAATGCAAGCTTGATGCTAACCCTTTCGCAGCAACACGGCCGGACTCTCTTGTTCAATTTCAAGGTCGATCTAGCAGCGGCGGGAGGAGCGCTTGCGGAGCAGAGTTGGACCGCGATGGTGAAAGGCGATCTAGGAGATGCTCTGAAGCTGGGCGGCTTTACGCTGCTCGAGGACTCCGGCGTGGCCCTGTCGCTCAAGCACTGTTGCGCCCTTCAACTCCACTTTTTCAGTTTCCAGTTGGCGAAAGAAAGCGACTTCTTCAAGAACTCCACCGTAAAAATCGGAGCTGATGGCAGCATTCGTTTCTTCTTCGATGTGGGAGAGGAATCAAAGTACACAGTCAATCATAAGAGCACGACGGAGACGATCCATTTTGTAGCGACAGTCACCGAGGAAACTTGGGGCGGAAAGGCCAATGACAGGGAGATCGATCTGTACATCGAGCTTTCTGAAACCAACAATCCCAAGGAGGCGAATCGCATCGCGAGCACAATTGGAGCGATTCCGGGAAGTGCCGTGGCGCAGTCTGCACAGCAAGAAATGCTGGACTATGTGGCGAACAACAAGGCCAAAACGCTTACTCTCGTTGGCGTTTTCAAGCCCAGCGCTTACGTAAAGTTGTCGTGCTCACCCTACACCGCAGACCAGAATGGCAAGATTCATCCGCCAGCCCTTCCGCAGAGACTGGACCGGCACAACTGCGAAGTCTTTCAAACCGAAGTCGAGAACTTGATGCACGATTTGTCAGTGGCAGTTGCCGAGTTGAGTTACACAGACTGGATGCGATGGAATGTATTTGCGAACTCGCAGTCCGATATCGTTGATGACAGTCATGTCCCGAGCCGCAGGAACGTCGGAAGCTTCCAACCGGCTGGAGCTCATGTGTTTGGTAACAACTGGCCGCGCTATCAGACATTCCTGCTAGCCAGCACTGAGTTCATGAATTTATGCGATGACCTGCACTCGTTGGTTGCGAAAACAACTGAGGTCAGCACTGACCAACAATGGAATAAGCTGCTTGGCACCCTTGAGAAATGGATCAAAGCAGACACAGATCCGGACTGGTCAAAACCGGCGCTTGGCGCGCTGTTGACATTGTGCAGCGAAGGGACGGCTCCGCAGGTCACAACCGGTTTTCAACAGGCTGACGATAACGGCAGCTTCACTTGTACTTTGACTTTGTCTTGAACAGAGAAAAAGGGCTCAAGACTTGTGAGCCCTTTTTCATTCGCCTAGTTCGCCGACTTACTTCTTGTCTTCCGGCTTGAAATCGAGCGAAGCCGAGTTCATGCAGTAGCGAAGGCCTGTCGGATTCGGACCATCCTCGAAGACGTGGCCCAGGTGGGCGCCGCACTTGGCACAACGGACCTCGGTTCGCACCATGCCATAGCTACTGTCCCGATGCTCGACGACTCCGCCGTTCTCTACAGGCTCGAAGAAACTAGGCCAGCCTGTGCCGGAATCGAACTTCGTCTTCGAGCTGAATAGCGGCGCATTGCAGCACACGCAGTGATACATGCCGGTTTCGTGATTGTTCCAATACTTTCCGGTAAAGGCGCGCTCTGTACCGGCTTCCCGGGCGACTTCATATTGCTCAGGCGTAAGCTGTTTGCGCCATTCGGCTTCGGACTTTACGACTTTATCAGTTGTTGTATTTTCCATAGGATTATCCCCAGATATTAGATGTTCTTGGCGGCCAAAAGTGACAGGAGCTACTTTGCGATCTGCTCGCCGACTTTTCGGTACTTTCCCCGGAAGAACAACAGCGGATCGCCTTCTCCTACAACAACGTCTTCCACTTCGGCGATGAAGATGGAATGGTCCCCCGCCTCTTGTACTGTCTCCAAACGACATTCCAAATAGGCAAGTGCACCGTGAAGTATGGGCGTTCCTTGGCTCGTCCGGTCGAAGCGTGCTCCCGCTTCGGATTCGGCCCGCTCGTGGATCCGCTCAGGACGGGCGTAGTACTCAGAAATCGGACGCTGATCCTCGCAGAGGACATTGATGCCGAAGCGTTTTTTGGTATGGAGATGAGCGTGGGTCCGGGTGCTATGGTCGACGCACACCAGCACCAGCATGGGATCGAGGGAAACGGAGGTAAAAGCATTCGCAGTCATGCCGTGAACTTCGCCGTCGAGATCCACTGTGATGATGGTGACGCCGGTGGCAAAAGCCCCCATAGCTTTGCGGAAATCTGCCGAGTTTAGGCTCATTGTTTCGGAAATGCTATTCCAACCGCCTACATTACCATGCCGCACCGTTGTATCATTCGATCCAACGTGGATGTTATGCGCAAGAAGGAGACGGGCGCGGCATGCGGAAGCAACTTCCTGGTTGAAGTCCGTCCGGGAGAACCGATCTGCCGCGAGACGGCGCTGGGGCTGATCGACTGTGCGGACAGCGAACTGCCAGATCTACTCGCCGCCGCACGCGCCGCCAAAGAGGAATTCAAGCCGAGCGTGATCACTTATTCGCGGAAAGTCTTCATCCCTCTTACGAATCTTTGCCGCGACTATTGCGGATATTGCACATTCCGCCGCGACCCCGGCGATCCGGGAGCGCACACCATGACTCCGGATGAAGTTCTGGAGGTCGCCCGGGCCGGCGAGAAACAGGGCTGCACCGAAGCGCTTTTCAGCCTTGGAGACAAACCTGAACTGCTGTTTCCCGAGATGCGCGAGACGCTTCGTCATCTTGGTTACAAATCGACGCTGCATTATCTGGAGGCGATGTGCGAACTGGTGCTGCGCGAAACGAGTCTGTTGCCGCATCCCAACCCGGGGCTTTTGAGCACGGAATGGATTGAACGATTGGGTGCAGTTTCGCCAAGCATGGGGCTGATGCTGGAAACTACGAACGCCGATCTATTGAAGTCCGGCGCGGCACACGACAATGCACCCGATAAGCTTCCGGCAAAACGGTTGAAAACGATTGACGATGCCGGTAAGCAGAAGGTTCCGTTCACTACCGGAGTCCTGATTGGCATTGGCGAATCCTTGGAAGACCGCGTCGACACGCTCCTGGCAATCCGTGGGTTACACCAGCGGTATGGGCATATCCAGGAAGTAATCGTACAGAACTTCCGTGTGAAGCCGACGATCCCAATGGCGCATTGGCCGGAGCCATCACAAGGCGAGATGCTGCGTGCCGTAGCGGTAGCTCGCTTGTTAATGCCGGATGTGAATATTCAGGCGCCGCCGAATCTTTCCGCGCCGTACTATGAAGAGTTGATCGAGGCCGGCATTAACGATTGGGGAGGAGTTTCGCCACTGACACCTGACTTCATCAATCCCGAAAAGCCGTGGCCGCATCTGGAGCAGCTTCGATTGCGCACTGAATCAAAGGGATGCGAGTTGCGGCAGCGACTGCCGGTCTATCCGGAGTTCGTTTCGTCCGCGACGGCGAAATCTAGTCTCTTGTCACAGAAGCTAAACAATGCGATAGGCGAAGACGGCCTGGTGCGGAGGGCGGCATGATCTGCGTCCTGAGCGGCGGCACGGGCGGTGCCAAGTTCGTCGATGGCCTGCGACAGGTCATGCCTGCCGAAGAAATTACATTGGTGGTAAACACCGGCGATGACCTCATGTGGTGGGGGCTTTACGTTTCACCCGACATTGACTCGATCACGTATGTGCTCTCGGGCATGCTGAGCCGCGAGCGTGGCTGGGGCGTGAAAGGCGATACATTCCTCTGCCTGCAAGCTATGGGACAGCTTGGCGAGCCAACGTGGTTCCACACCGGAGATCGCGACCTTGCCATGCATCTTTTGCGCTCGCGACTCTTGGCCGAAGGCAAAACGCTCTTGGACGCAACGGCGATCATTTCGCAGAAGCTCGGGGTAAAGGCGCGGATTCTCCCCATGAGCAACTCACGCGTTGAGACGCGAGTTGATACTCCGGTCGGGGAACTCAGCTTCGAAGAATATTTTGTGCAGCGCTGGTATCAGGATCCGGTGAAGGCAGTGAGATTCGCGGGTGCTTCGGATGCTGAACCTGCGCCGGGCACAGTGGATGCCATCGTAAACGCAGACGCCGTGTTGATAGCTCCCAGCAATCCGGTGACGAGTATTGGGCCGATCCTCGCAGTGCCGGGAATACGCGACGCGCTGACACGAGCGCGAGGAAAGATTGCGGCGATTAGTCCGATTGTGGGGAATGCTCCAGTGGCCGGGCCGGCCGGAATTCTGATGCAGGCGCAAGGGCTGCCTTGTTCAATTGCCGGCATCGCACAGGCGTATGAAGATTTCCTCGACGTCCTGGTGTGTGACAACCGCGATGCAGCTGCTGCGGAATCTCTTGGCAAGAACGGATTGCGGGTGCATTGCACGCAGACCATCATGCGTAGCGCTGATGACAAGGCGGCGCTTGCTCGGGAAGTTCTGTCGTGTATCTCGCCGGAGATTCAGCGCGCAGAGCCTGACACCTCCTTCCGCCGCCTGGATTCGCAACCGTGATCCTGATCCCGATCAAGAACACTGCTTTTGCGAAGCAGCGGCTGGCGTCGATTCTCGATCAACCCGCGCGCACTGAGTTGGCACGAGCGATGCTGACCGATGTGCTGACCACGCTGCATGAATGGAAGAACTGCCCGAAGGTGGGAATCGTCAGCAGCGACGAGTACGCCAACGAGTTGGCAGCCGAGTACAAGTTCGAAGTCATTCCTGATCCGGATAATCCTGGGGAAACCGCGGCAATTGAGATGGCCACTCGCGTGTGCATTGAGCGTGGTGAGGAAAGCACGCTCGTCATTCCCGGGGACGTCCCGCTCATTGAGGTCTGGGAACTGGAAGAAATCTTCAAGCATGCCCCCGGTCCGGGAAGTTTGCTTGTTCCTGCCTGGGACCGCCGTGGCACCAATGCAGCGTACCGAAACCCGGCAGATCTCTTTCCACTTAAGTTTGGGAACGACAGCTTCAAACCGCACCATGCCGCCGCGCAGGCAACCGGAAAGCCATGCGTCGTGCTGAATTTGCCAGGAATTGCGGTGGACGTGGACAATCCGGCGGATCTGCGGCAGCTCCTTTCGTTGCCGCCGGGAGAGACGCGGGCACAGCGTCTGGCGCGCAGCTGGAACTTGAAGGACGCCGTATTCGCTTGGCGGGCGGATGGGATATAAACAGAACGCCCGCATCCACGCCAATCATGCCGAGCACGAAAGAAAATCACGACATCCGGCTTATTGCCATAAGGCTTGCGGAAGAAATCGTGCCGGGCGCCTCCATTGCAGATGCTCTGCTTGCCGCCATGCGCCGTGCACGGCAACGGTTTCAGTCCGGCGACATCCTCGTGGTGAAGCACAAGATCATCTCCAAAGCGGAAGGGCAACTCGTCGATCTCAGCACCATAGAGCCCACCGCAGAATCGACCGCGTGGGCAACGCAATACAAACTTGATGCGCGCGTCATTGAATTGGCCTTGCGCGAGAGCCGGTCGGTGATTCGCCGGCAGAACGGAGTGCTGATCACCGAGACACCGCATGGATTTCTGTGCGCTAACGGTGGCGTTGACGTGTCAAACGTGGATGGCGGAAATACAGCTTTGCTGCTCCCGAAAGATCCGGATCGCTCCGCCGCGAGTCTGCGTCGCGCGGTGAAGAGGAAAACGGGAATTTCAGTTCCTGTAATCATCACCGACAGCTTCGGACGCCCGTGGCGCGAAGGGCTGACCGAGTTTGCCATTGGCATTGCTGGGATGAATCCGCTGCGAGACGACCGCGGGAAACGCGACTCGCACGGATACAAGCTAAAGGCGAGCGTGGAAGCAGTTGCGGACGAATTGGCATGCGCTGCAGGGCTAGTGTGCGGAAAGCTCAATCGAGCTCCGGCTTGCATCGTTCGAGGATTCAGCTATCAGAGGGCAACTGGTACAGTGCGAGACCTGCTGCGGCCGAAGGCATCCGATCTATTCCGATAGACCTCTTCAGCCGAACTTCCGCTACACTGTACGGGAATGTTGGTTGCAACGTCCTGCCGCGGTTCGCAACCAAATGTGGTAAGGACTGCAGCTCGTAAGCACGTCCGGAGGAACGCATGCTCCGCGAAGTTGGTCGATCCGAGCTTGAATCTTTCCCGGTTCTAGACTGGGATGAAATTAACCCTCGTTTGAATCCTTCTGTCCGGCGATCCCTCGAGAGAATTCTCGAAACGCAAAACGGTGCGGGTGTATCGCTCGAAGAATCTTACGAGCTGGCGCACGCCGACGGAGATGACCTACTTGGCCTGCTGGTTGCAGCCAACATGCTACGGTCGGAACTGGCGGGCAATATCGTGACGTACGTCGTAAACCGCAACATCAATTTCACAAACATCTGCTTCGTGGGATGCAAGTTCTGCGCATTTAGCCGGGGCCCGCGTGAGCACGACACTTATTTCTTAACTCTGGATCAGGTCGCACAAAAAGCAGTTGAAGCCTGGCAGCTCGGAGCAACCGAAGTCTGCATTCAGGGAGGGCTGCCGCGCAATCTTCTGCCGTTTTATTACCGGGACATTCTGCGGGCGGTGAAGAAGGCCGTGCCGCAGATGCATATCCATGCTTTCTCTCCGATGGAAATTGTGTACGGTGTCGAACTCACGGGAATGCCTCTAGCCGACTATCTGGCGATGCTGCGCGATAACGGTCTTGGGACCTTGCCGGGCACGGCAGCCGAGATCCTCGATGATGAAGTCCGTCATATTCTCTCGGCAAATAAACTGTCGACCGCTCAATGGATCGAAGTGATTCGTGCTGCACACCGATGCGGAATCCGCACGACCTCTACGATGATGTATGGCCACTCGGAGACGCCGGAGCACTGGGTACGACAAATGCGCTTGCTGAGTGAGATCCAGTCGGAAACCGGAGGCTTCACCGAGTTTGTCCCCTTGGGTTTTGTTCATCAGAACACACTGCTGTTTCAGCAGGGATTGTCTCGCACCGGGCCGACCATGGCGGAGCATCTCAAGGTTCATGCGCTCTCGCGCCTGCTGCTCGCTGGATCCATCAACAACATCCAAGTTTCATGGGTGAAGCTGAACAAACAACTCTCACAGCTTTGCCTGCATGCCGGAGCGAACGACTACGGCGGCACCTTGATGGAAGAAAATATCTCGCGCGAAGCGGGAGCGACAGCAGGCCAATACACGAGTCCCGAGGGCTTCCAGAACCTGATTCTGGAAATTGGACGAATTCCAGCCGAGCGGAATACTACGTATTCACGGATCCACATCAAGGTTCCGCTGGATGAGTACACGGCGGAGCAGGCGCTCGAGGCCGAGTTCGCATGAGCTCGAACCCAGCGGCTCCTTCGCGCCCTATCGCGATCATCGGCGGTACCGGTCCAGCAGGGATGGGATTGGCGCTGCGCTGGGCCCGCGCGGGAGAATCGATCATCATTGGCTCCCGTGACGAGCAGAAGGCCCAAGTGGCCGCTGAAGCAATTCAACGCAAGGCTGGAGATCAGGCGCGTGTTTCCGGCATGGGAAATAGCGCTGCGTGCGCCGGAGCAGACATCCTGGTGCTCACCGTTCCCTTCGAGGGCCAAGCTGGAATTCTCAAGCAACTTAAGCCCTCAATCGCCGAAGGTAGCATATTGATCGATGCGACTGTGCCACTTGCTGCCTCCGTTGGGGGAAGAGCTTCTCGACCGCTTGGCGTCTGGCAAGGATCTGCGGCGCAGCAGGCTCAAGAGCTAGTACCGAAAGAGGTCAGCGTCGTCGCAGCATTCCACAATTTATCTGCCGATCTTCTGAATGGGGACGCGCCTCTGGATTGCGATGTCATCGTCTGCAGCGATGATCCCGATGCCGCGCAGCTCACTCGCGACCTGACTGCAAAAATCCCGGGAGTGCGCGCCATCGATGGCGGAAAGTTGGAAAACGCGCGTCTGGTGGAGCAGATCACGGCTTTGTTGATTGGACTGAATATCCGACACAAAGGCCATTCCGGGATCCGCATTACCGGTTTGCCGCCGGCTGCTTATCGTTAAGCGCCTTCGTCCAGGAGTTCTTTTGAGCGAAAACCAGAACATCGATGCTGCGCGCCAGTACCACAGTGGGACGAAGCATTCGTATCTGAGCATCCGCATGCATCCTCACGTTCTCGATTGGGAGAACAAGCCGCTGCTTTTCAAAATTTATCCCACGCTGGAGGTTACGCGGCTGCCACGTGACTTCCACGAAACAGGGCGCGCGACGCTTACGGCGATTGCAGATCCTGGGGCCGCTCCGGAAGAAGACGCAATCCCCGATCTCGACACACTCGCTCAGATGCTTTTCTTCTCCGCCGGAGTAATACGCAGCAAAAAGTATGCGCAAGGCGAGACTTTCTTTCGCGCCGCGTCTTGCACCGGAGCGCTCTACGAGATCGAACTCTATGTTGTTTGTTGCGATCTCCCGGCGAAGGGTCAGAAGGCCGGTGCGGCGCCAGCTCTCCCGGCAGGGGTATACCACTTCGGTGCCGCAGAGTTCGGATTGCGTCAACTCCGGGCTGGAGACTACCGGAAAGTTGTAGTGGACGCGACGAGCGGTGATCCTGCGCTTGCGCGCGCGCCCGTTATCATTATTTGCACGGGGACTTATTGGCGGAATGCCTGGAAGTACCACTCACGAACATATCGTCATTTCGGATGGGATAACGGGACAATTCTCGCGAACCTGCTCGCGATGGCTTCTGCGCAAGACTTTCCGGCGCGTGTCTTAACCGGGTTCTTGGATGCGGATATCAATGCGCTGCTTGGTTTGGACACGAAGCGTGAAGTTGCTTTCTCGATTGTCGGCCTCGGACATATCAACCCTGATCATCCCGCCGCCAGTCCGAGTATTCCTGTGCTCGAACTTCCAACGGTTCCCTACTCTGCACAGGAAGTGGACTATCCGGCGATGCGCAAGATGCATGCAGCATCTTCACTCGATTCTCCAGCCGAAGTCGCATCCTGGCGTGGCAAAACTTACTCGCGAACGGTTCCGGTACCCAAGGGAACGGTAATCCCGCTCGCTCCACTCGACGATTTCAAGACCCCGAAGGACACAATTGAGCAGGTCATCTCCCGCCGTGGATCGACGCGGCACTTTTCGCGTGACCCCATCACCTTCCAGCAGCTTTCCACCATGCTCGATCACAGCACTCACGGCATTCCAGCGGATTTCGTGAATCAATCGGTCGGCCATCTGAATGATCTTTATTTGATCGTTAATAACGTCGTCGGACTAGCGGCAGGAACGTATTTTTATCGCTGGGAAGAAAGGACCCTAGAGCTTCTAAAGACGGGCGAATTCCGCGATAAAGCCGGTTATCTAGGGCTCGAACAACAGATTCCTGCGGATGCGGCGGTTGATATATTTTTTCTGGCAGACCTGAACAAGATCCTCGAGTGCTACGGAAATCGCGGATATCGCGCCGTGCAGCTGGAAGCAGGAATTTTTGGCGGCAAATTCTATCTGGCAGCTTATGCACAAAAACTCGGCTGCAGCGGGCTCACGTTTTACGACGATGATGTAATCAGCTTTTTCTCGCCGCACGCTCGCGGAAAGAGCGCAATCTTTCTGGTAGCTCTGGGACGCAGCGCGCTGCGCATGACACGCTAGTCCTCAGGAATGGGATTCGCCATCTCCTCGGCAGGTTCGCCTCCCGCCATGGCCTGAGCAATGATCAGCTTTCGGGCCTCGGCCCTCACCTTCGGCAATTGCAGGCTGAACCACCAGGCGCCGAATACCGAGGCCAGTCCGCCGATAGCCACGGTCCAAGGGGCTCCCAATCGATCGGAGAGCGCGCCGCCGAGTAGGGCTCCGACGGGAGCCATGCCCATGAACATCATCGAATAGACAGCCATGGTTCTTCCTCGCAGCGCGTCTGGAACCATTACCTGAATCAATGTGTTCGAGGACGCCATCTGCAGCATGATGAAGTATCCGACTGGAAGCAGCAGGAGCACAGAAAGCCAGAATGATTTTGAAAACGCGAAGAGAATTAAGCTGATGCCAAACCCCGCACAGCAGACCGACACCCAGGTTCCAAGTCCCTTTACGCCAGTGCGAACCGCAAGTGTCAGCGCACCGAGCAGCGCGCCCACACCCGCCGAGCCCATCAAGATCCCCAGCCGGACAGCACCGAGATCATGCGAGCCGATCAGCGAAGCAAACTGTTGACCACCGCCGTGCAGGATTTTGTCGGCAAAAATCGGCATTAGCACGACGTATGGCATCCCCGTCACGCTGACCAGACCTAAAAGCATCATGAGTGCACGAATGGGGGCCGTCTGATTTACGAACCGGAACCCTTCCATAACATGCTCGAACGGTGAGGTGTGCAGCGACGCCTTGGGCGGAGCATTCACGTTCATCAGGAACAGTCCGGCGATGACAGCGATATAGCTCACGCCATTCGCAAAGAAGCACCAGCCTTCGCCCAGTCGCGCGACCAGAACACCCGCCACGGCAGGGCCGATCACACGAGCGCCGTTAAACATCGACGAGTTCAGCGCGATAGCATTCATCAAATCTTCCTTGCCGACCATGTCGACGAGGAAGGCCTGGCGTCCGGGGATATCAAAGGCATTTACCACTCCCAAACCAGCAGCGAGAACGAAGATGTGCCAGACCTGCACCTTGTGGGTGAGCGTCAAAACAGCGAGGATGAACGCCAGCACCATGGAAGCCGTTTGTGTCCCGATCACTACTTTTTGCCGGTTCGAGCGATCGGCGGTGATTCCTCCGAGAGGAGCCACCAGAAATACGGGAATCTGACTGGCGAAACCGACCGCGCCCAGGAGCAGTCCCGAGCCGGTGAGCCGGTAAACAAGCCATGACTGGGCGACGGTCTGCATCCATGTGCCGATCAGAGAGATGAGTTGCCCACTGAAGAAGAGCTGGAAATTGCGATGGCGCAATGCTCGTCCGGCGGCCTGCCAGTTCAATTTGCGGCTTGCCGCGTTACCCGGGCCTGGCGACGCGCTCTGTGGAATGGAAGTATTCAATTCAGCTACGTTCGTTTCATTGGATGACGCTGGGCCATCCCTGAGACCACTATATTGCCTGCTCTATCCAAAGCAGAAATCTCAAAAGTTTTCCACAGGCCCGGTCTGGCGATCAACGCCAGCCGAAGTTCGATTCAGCCGCAAATGTAAGCAGGCTATCAGTTTCGGATTGATTGCTGTGCGTAACTAACTTGCAACTTCTCATGGCATCGATCCTGCGCTAGAGTGGCCGATGCGCCTACCCCCGATACGCGCATAGGAAGTGACTCGATGACCACTTCTCCAAATCGTATCGAACGCCGTGTCGGACAACGATTCTCGTATCTCCTCCCAGTGTTCATTCGCGATTCCTCGAGTTCGCTTCAAGGAATGGGCTTCACACAGGATCTGAGCTCGCGAGGCGTCTTTTTCTTTACCGATCTTCCACTTATGGCGGGAATGGAGATTGAAGTCACCTTACGAATGCCTTCGGAGATCACTCTCGGCGAAGGTATGCCGGTGCGGTGCCGTGGGCGCGTGCTCCGAATCACGTCACCGGTAGCGGCTCAGCATGCAGGGACAGGAGCAGGAGCCGAAACCAAAATCGGAGTAGCGGTTCGGCTGGATGGTTATGAATATCTGCCCTCGGATTTGCTGCCCAACTTCAGCCGGGTGTCGAACATCGAGTCGCAGACTGAAGAGCAGCGGAACATGGATCACGCTGCCGTCCGGTCGTAAGCCACAATCCTTCCGAATCGCCCATCCAGCAGGCACTTTCGCGGCATAGCACCATCTTCCCGGCTCTACCACGGATGTGCCTTTTCAAGAGGCCGCACCTGTCATACAATCATTTGCAAGCAACTCAGATTCAAGGGCCCACAAGTTGTGCACCCCCCAGCCACACTTCGAGCAGATGTACGACTCGTTCTCTGGCAGAAAAACGTGCGGGCACGCTTTGGATTGATTACCTAGGTCACTTGGCGGAGGGTACGATCTCTTTCTAACATGCAGACACCGAGAGAAATCGGCGAGCACCGCGCTATGCATGGGATCGCAGTTGCCCTCCTTGCGGAGGACCGGGATCAATTGTCTGCGTTGCAGAACCGGCTGGAGGCAACGCAGCTGGGACGCGCCGCATTCAGCCAGGTTGGTTTTCCCGTTGGACCTACCGACGCTATTCTTCGCCAACTCCAGGATTCACGCGCCGAAGTTGTAATCGTTGATATTTCAGCTCGAGATCCTCAGCGCGCGATTCGCACCATCGAACTCATTCGCGCCACCACACAGCAAATCGCGATCTTCGCTAACGGCGAGATGAGTCAGCCCGCAAACATTGTTGCCAGCATGCGAGCGGGCGCAGGCGAGTATGTAGACAATTCGGCGGGTTCTGAAGCTCTGCTCGAAGCCTTGACTCGGTTTAGTTCGTCAAGGACGCGTGCCTCGGCGGGAGCCGGGCGTGCACGGGTATTCACCTTTTTAAGCGCAAAAGGCGGTTCTGGTTGCACGACCTCAGCCGTTAATACTGCGCTGGCTTTACAGCAGGCGCACGGTGATGTTGCCCTGCTTGACTTCGCTCCCATTGGACATGCGGCGTTGCATCTGAATCTGCGGCCGCAATTCGGCGTGCTCGATGCCTTGCAGAACCTGCATCGCATGGACGTTTCCCTGCTCGACGGCTTGATGAGCGAGACGAAAGAAGGCCTGCATCTGCTCGCGGGCCCGCAGCAGCCTTATCCGACCGAACCGACACCGGGAGAAATGGCTCGGTTATTCGATCTGGTAGTCAGTCATTACCGCTACGTCGTCGTAGATGCATCGAGCCGGCTCGACTCGAGCACTCGCCTGCTGTCTGATCTATCGAATGCGGTTTTGGTAGTCGCGCAGACCGACGTGGTCTCTCTGTGGAGCGCCGGGCGCATCCACAATTTTCTTGAGGAAGGCACCGGCCGCGATCGTTTGAGGATTGTCCTCAATCGCTACAAGAAGATTCCCGGCTTTACCGACGAGGATGTCGAGCAGGTTACAAACTGCAAGGTGCTCTGGAAGGTGCCGAACGCATATCAGATCATTTCGCCCTCGATCGATCATGGAAATCCGATCGTGCTGCAGGAGGGCTCCGAAATCAGCCGGTCGTATCGTTCCCTGGCCGAGACCCTTGCTGAAGCTTCGTCGAACTCCGATGGCAGTCCCGACCTGGTTTACGCACACGAGGGCGCGCGCAAGAAAGCACCTGCCAGCCTGAATCTTTCACCCGCCCGGGCTGGCCAATAACCTCTAATTATTTTCTTGGCTCGGAAGCAGGCCCGGCTTCCTGCGGGAATGACTTGAAAATCACCTCACGCGAGTGCGATGTCACCTTTTTGCTGACATCCGTAACGTTTTCAGTCAAGGTACCCTTCAGAATGTAAAACGACTCGTCGCCCGGATTCTTGCCCTCACCACGCTCAAAATTCCCGCGGAAATCGAAGGCTACCCCGTGAACAATCTCCGTCGTGAAAGTTAGCTTGTTGCCATCGAGTTTGCCGTTCTTGAAGAACTGGTCCAGGAACGCGCCCTTATCGCTCTCGCCATCTCCAAAGCGCGAGACATATCCGGTCACGGTGCCGCCGTCTTCGACAGTCACCTGCAGGAATTCGCCATCTTTCAGAAAGCTGTACATCCCAGAATAGTTCGGCCCGGAGGATCGAGCAGCAGGATTGCCTTTTGACTTTGAATCCTGAGGAGCGGCGGACTCCTGAGCATTGGCGAATACAGCCAACAGAACGAGTCCGACGACAAGCGCCAGACCCAGAAATGAGTGAGTCGTTTGCAACTGAGATCGGAAACTGCGGAGTTTCATGAAAATTGCCTGCAATTTACCAGTCTCCCCAGTGCGCAGTGGTCATTTGGAGGAACTTCATTTTCCAAGAGTCACCTTTCTTCACCCAGACCGTGCTGAAGTGCTGGTAACGCGGCGGAGGCCCTTGATCTTCCACTGCAGGAACACGCAAAACGACATTGTAAGTGACGATTGCGACGTCATCCGCGGCAGGAACGACCTTCATTTCATAGGGCAGCACATCGAAGCCGCCTCCTGCAAACTGGTCGAGCATGTCCTGACGTCCGTATAACTCGCCATCGAATGCGACGAATGAAAAATCGTCGGTAAGAGTGCTCTTGAAAAAGCCGACATCGCCTTTTTTCGCGGCCGCGAGGAAGCTTTTTTCCGCGTTCATCAGTGTCTGCTCGAACGCCGTCGGTGCGTGTTCAGCGTCTGATTTCGCGCTTCGGGCGAATCCGATCGCACTGCAGAGAAGGACTACAACGATAGCTATGCGGTATTTCATCTTGCCCCCGATTCTTGTCATCTACTCTGCTGACTTCTGCTCGGTCAGCCCTGGCAGACCGTCAATGCTCTGCCGGTTCTTTTCTCGTTTATAGGCCTCGAGACCCTCCAGTCCCTTCTTCTTCGCCCAAGCAAAGGAGTGGTTTCGATCCCCTTCATATTGCATCAGGGGAACACCGAAACCACATGAATTTGCAATTCGAGTCACCTCGACGACAATGATGGCGCGGGTACTCTCATACGTGGGGAACTGCGCCGCTAAATCTGAGAAGTCGTCCGCGCCCGGCTCAACGGCCCTACCCATCCCATGGAGGCGCACAATCGTGGGAGGTCCACTGAAAGCGCAGAACATCAAAATGATTCTGCCATTCTCTCTCAGGTGAGCGATGGTTTCGACGCCGCTGCCAACTAAGTCGAGATACGCGACGGTTGTGGGACTGAGAATTCGAAACGTATCCAGCCCCTTCGGCGAGAGATTTAGATGACCCGCAGGATCGAGCGGAGCCGTTGAGACAAAGAAGACGTGCTGAGACTGGATGAACTTCGTGAGGCTCTCGTCGATTTGTGAGCGAACTCTGCCCAAGAATCTATTCCTCTAATTTCATTAGCTCGGGCGGATTTTGGAAACCAACTCCGCGCGTGGAACGGAAATCTGTTCTCCGCTGGTAAGGTTTTTTAGAGCGAAAGAGTCCGATTTCACCTCATTCTCGCCGACGATGAGGATGAACTTCGCTCCGGCCTTGGTCGCAGCCTCAAATGACTTCTTTAGTCGGAAAGTATCGTCACCTAGCTCTACGACAACGTCTTTGCGGCGTAGTTCTCGAGCGAGACGCGCCGCGTCACCATTCATTCCCGCCATTGGCGCGATATAAACGTCCGGCTTGCGGACGACCGTCTCTGGCTGAAGTTTTTCTTGCACAGTCATGACGAGGCGGTCTTCCCCGATCGCAAAGCCAATACCCGGAGCTGGAGGTCCGCCCAACGCTTCCGACAGTCCGTCGTAGCGGCCGCCGCCGAGAATTGCGTTCTGCGCACCCAATGCGCCATGCGTAAACTCGAATGCCGTTCGCGTGTAGTAATCGAGCCCGCGAACCAGACGGTCATTGAGTGTGAACGGAACTCCAACCTTTGTCAGAATCGATTGCACCGCCTCGAAGTGAGTGCGGCAGCCCTCGTCGAGAAACTGGCTGATGCGCGGAAGTTTCTCGATGATTGGCTGGTCTTCAGGAACCTTGCAGTCGAACACGCGCAAAGGATTTGTCACGGCCCTGCGTTGGCAGTCCACACACATCTTGTCTTTGACAGGCTCAAGAGCCTGACGCAGAGCTTCGTTGAATTTAGCCCGGTCGCTGGCACATCCGACGGAGTTCAATTGCAGGTTCCAGTCTGTGATGCCAAGGCGATCGAGCAACGTCGCAAGCATCTCCAGCAACTCCGCATCGCGCGCAGGGGATTCACTACCAGAAGGCGACGGACCGATCACCTCCGCGCCGATCTGGTAGAACTGGCGATAACGTCCCTTCTGCGGCCGCTCCCTGCGGAACTGCGGGCCGATGTAGTAGAGCTTGCTCAGGCCACGATCCCAAAGCTTGTGCTCGATGTAAGCTCTGACAACCCCGGCTGTGTTCTCGGGACGAAGCGTCAGGGATTGCCCTTTTTCGCTCGCGGCTCGTGACCGGTCTTCCCATGTGTACATCTCTTTGGCGACGATGTCTGTGTCTTCGCCAACACCGCGGGCGAATAGCGCAGTCTCCTCAAAAATCGGCGTGCGGATTTCCTGAAAGTTGTAAGCGCGAAACACATCTCGCACCACCGACTCGACATGGTTCCAGAGCGCCGTGTCGGGCGGTAGAAGGTCTCGCGTTCCTCGGACTGCTTTGATCATTAAAATGGCCTTCAGCTTTCAGCCGTAAGCTCTCAGCTCAATCGACCAAAATTAACCTTAGGATTGGCGCGGATTCTGAGAGCTGATAGCTGACGGCTGAGAGCTTTCTTTTAGATACTCGTCTTTATACCCAAGATAATTCCTGGCGTACCGCATGATCGTCTCTTCCTCTGCCGGCCCAAGCATGCGGCGGAACTTGCCCGGGGATCCCATCCACAACGATCCTGGCTCGACGACCGTCTTCTCAGGAATTAAAGTACCGGCCGCAATAATCGATCCAGCACCGATGCGCGCGCCGTTCAAGATGATCGATCCCATGCCAATCAGGCAGCGGTCTTCGATGACGCATCCATGCAATGTCACGGAGTGCCCGACCGTGACGTAATCGGCCAGGTAGACGCCCCACTGTTGCTTCATCCCGTGCAGCACGCTGTTGTCCTGCACGTTGGAGTAGGCGCCGATGCGGATTTCGTGGACATCTCCTCGAACGACGGCGTTCATCCAGATGGACGCATGCTCGCCGAGCACGACGTCGCCGATGATTTGCGCCGAGTCATCGACGTAACAAGTCTCCGGAATTGTCGGACGCATTCCTTTATAGGATCGAATCACGTCGCCTTCCTGTAAAAGTGAGAACTCCCAAAATAGCAGATTTGACGGGAGATACTCCACGTAGGCACCCGTT
>Ga0335085_10002949_pt1 | contig 30616 bp, 20 predicted proteins | sample Lox_Sample_45_FD_206712 | JGI IMG/M metagenome (GOLD analysis project Ga0335085, IMG submission 206712) | Soil microbial communities from Loxahatchee National Wildlife Refuge, Florida, United States - Lox_Sample_4.5 | ecosystem: Environmental > Terrestrial > Soil > Wetlands | place: USA... | reverse complement strand
TCATCTCTGCGAGTGATATAACCGAAACACCAGTGCCCGCTGTCCGGGACCAAGCTGTAAGGGCGGCGGACCATAGGGAGCGCCCGCCGCGTCGTCAATGGGTTTTAGACGCGGCAAATGCGGGCGGATCGATCCAGCCGAAATGCCCGTCGGTGCGGCGGTAAACGACGTTGATGCCGCCGTGCGCGGCATGCCGGAACACGACGACCGGAGCGCCGGTCATGTCGAGCTCCGTCACCGCGTCGCTCACCGATAGCTGCTTCAGCCTCGTGGTCGATTCGGCAATGATGACAGGGGTGAAACCGCCGTTCGTACTTTCACTTTCGCCTTCGTGCCCGGGCGCGGCGATCACGTAGCTCGGTGCGTCGATGGAGCCGGGATCGTCAATGCGTTCGGCGCGGTGATCCTTCAGGCGGCGGTGATAACGGCGCAGCCGCTTCTCGATTCGTGCCGCCGCTTGGTCGGCGCTCGCATAGGCGTCCGGCGCCATGCCTTCCGCGTGCAGCGTGATCCTGGAGTCGAGATGGATCGCGCATTCGGTGCGGAATCCAAAGCCGTCCCGCGCCACGGTGACGTGGCCCGAATAGCCGCCGTCAAAATATTTGCCCATGGCTTCGGCGATCCGGTCGCTGATGCGCTCCCGCAGGGCGCCGCCGACGTCGAGATTTTGTCCGGAAATGCGAAATGACATGGCTGCCTCCGCTTCAACTCGACCTAGGCATTCCAAGGCGCGGTTTCAACGCGGCTTCCGGGCGCGCCCCGCGGCTGCGGCCGGCCCGCTCAAATCGCGGCAGCGCCCTGCTTTTCGCGCCGGCGTTGCACCGAGGACGGAATGCGCATCGCCTCGCGGTATTTTGCGACGGTGCGGCGGGCGATATCGACGCCGGCCTCGCGCAGTTTTTCGACGATGGTGTCGTCGGACAATACGTCGTTTGGAGGCTCGGCATCGATCAATTGCTTGATGCGGTGCCGCACGGCTTCGGCCGAGTGCGCCTCGCCGCCGTGCGATGCGGCGATCGCGGACGTGAAAAAATACTTGAGCTCGAAGATGCCGCGGCTGGTTGCCATGTATTTATTGGCGGTGACCCGCGACACCGTCGATTCGTGCATGCTGATGGCTTCGGCGACGGTCTTGAGATTGAGCGGACGCAAATGCTCGACGCCGAGCGCGAAGAATGCGTCCTGCTGGCGGACGATCTCGTTCGAGACCTTGAGGATGGTTCGGGCGCGCTGGTCGAGCGCGCGCACGAGCCAGGTGGCGCTCTGAAGGCATTCGGCCAGATAGGACTTGTCGGTGTCGCGGCGCGCGGTCGACGAGACTTCCGAATAATAGCTTTGGTTCACCAGCACTTTCGGCAGCGTGTCTGAGTTGAGTTCGACGATCCAGCCGCCGTCGGGCCCCGGCCGCACAAAAACGTCCGGAACGATCGGCTGCACGACGGCGGAGCCGAACGCGAGCCCGGGTTTGGGGTTGAGGCGGCGGATCTCGGCGATCATGTCGGCAAGATCCTCATCGCCGACGCCGCAAAGTTTTTTCAACGCGGCGAAATCGCGCCGTGCCAAGAGATCGAGGCGGGTGATCAGGGCCTGCATCGCCGGGTCGTAGCGATCTTGCTCCTTGAGCTGGATCGCCAGGCATTCGGCGAGGTCTCGCGCACACACGCCGGGCGGATCGAAGGTCTGCAATATGCCCAGAACGGTTTCGATATCGCCGACGCTGGTGCCGAGCCTCTCGGCCACGGCGGCCAGATCGCCGCTGATGTATCCGGCCTCATCGACGAGATCGATCAGATACTGGCCGATCATGCGCCGTGCCGGATTGGCGATGGCGAGCGGGAGTTGTTCGCGCAGCCGGTCGGCTAACGTCGTCTCGGCGGAAACAAACGCTTCAAGATTGTAATCGCCGTCGTCGCGGCCGCCGGAACCGACGCCCGCCCATTCGGAGTATCCCCCGGGCGTATCCGACGTGCGCGGACGAATCGGCTCGGAATCGTCGGGCGAGGTGTCGTCGATGCGGGTGTCGTGCCGCTCTTCGCCGTCGTTGCGGTTTGCCTCGGGCTCCGCGCCGTTCCAGCCGTCGCCGCCTTCCGCCGACTTGCCCGGCGTTTGGGCACCATCTGCCTCCGCGGGCGCCCCGTCGCCCTCGACACTGTGGTCAAGCAGCGGATTGCGTTCAAGTTCCGCTTCCACATAGGCGACGAGGTCGAGATTGGAGAGCTGCAGCAGCTTGATGGCCTGCATCAACTGCGGCGTCATCACCAACGCCTGGCTCTGCCGGATTTGAAGTCTTTGCGTTAGGGCCATCAGCGGGGAGGGGAACTGGTCCGATTCTTGCTTGTCTAGCCCTTGTACAGCAAGAATTTTGCCCTGTCGCTACCCGATTTGCCGCAAGCTTAAAGTCTGAATTCCTCCCCGAGATAGAGCCGGCGCACGTCAGGGTTGTTGACGATGTCGCTGCCGCGCCCCTCCATCAGTACCTCGCCCGAATAGATGATGTAGGCGCGGTCGGTGAGGCCGAGCGTCTCGCGCACGTTATGATCGGTGATCAGCACGCCGATGCCGCGGTTGGTCAGGTGGCGCACCAGCGCTTGAATGTCGCCGACCGCAATCGGGTCGATGCCGGCGAAGGGTTCGTCGAGCAGCATGTAGTTCGGCCGCGTCGCGAGCGCTCGTGCGATTTCGCAGCGCCGACGTTCGCCGCCCGATAGCGCAATCGACGGCGTCTTGCGCAGCCGCGTGATATTGAACTCGTCGAGCAGCGCATCGAGATCGCGTTGGCGTCTTTTGGCGTCCGGCTCGACGACTTCGAGCACGGCGCGGATATTCTCCTCGACGGTGAGGCCGCGAAAGATCGACGCTTCTTGCGGCAGGTAGCCGATCCCCAAACGGGCGCGCTGGTACATCGGCAGTTTGGTGACGTCGTAACCGTCGAGCTCGATGCGTCCCTGGTCCGCATTGATGAGCCCAGTAATCATGTAGAACACCGTCGTCTTGCCCGCGCCGTTCGGTCCGAGCAGGCCGACGGCTTCGCCGCGACGGACGTAGAGGCTGACACCTTTGACCACCATGCGTCCGACGAAGGTCTTCTGCACGTTGTGAACCGCCAGCACGCCTTTTCGATCGCCCTGCGGCGATCCGCCGTTGCCGTCAGGGCGGCGGCGCGGCTGCGGTGCGGGACGAGGCGCGCTCTGCGGCGGCGGCGGGCGCTGCGGCTCGCGGTCGGGCGGCGGGTCGGGCTGTCGCTTGATTCTCTCCGGCGCCTTGCTCCTGGCTTTTTTCTCGACTGCGGGGCCGCTGGCGATATCGAGATAAGTGATGCTGATCTCCCCTCCCATGCTGGAGAGATCGATGACCTCTTCCGCAGCGAGCGGCTTGCGGCGCGCCGACATCTGGGAGCGGCGAAAATATGAGAGAATGTCCACCACGCGGGTCTCGAGATGCCGTTTGCGAATCGTGGTTGATGATCTGTTTACGCCGCGGTGTCCAGTTGCATTTCCAGGATCATCGTGCAGCGGGCATCAGTTTGGGCGCGCCGGCCCGGGCCCGACCGTCATCGTGTTGGCGGCGCCGCTATTTTGACCCTTGTTCGGCTGGATCAGTGCGCGCACACGGCTCGGCGTGCCACCGCCGGTATGCTGCGCTTCGACGCGCGCGTTCCCGGTCACCGTGTCGACGACGACGCGTTCGCCGTGAACGACGTTCTGGCCCTGACTGATAACGACATTGCCGGTGAGCGTAATGGTTTTGGTCTTGACGTCGTAGACGCCGAGATCGCCGCTCGCGGTCTGGTCTTTGGTGACGACGGTGACCCCGCCGTGCGCTTCGATCTTGCGGACATTTTGCGCGCCCGGCGCGCTGCCGCCCGCCGGCTTCGGAGCAGGCGTGGAAGCGTTGCCGTTGCCGAGGCCAACCTCCTGCTCGTAGAAAACCACCAGCGTCTGGCACTTCATGGTGGTGTCGCCCTGTACGACCTTCACGTCGCCGGAGAACGTTGCCGTCTTGACTTTGTCTTGCACCACGAGCGTCGCAGCATCGATCTGGATCGGCTGATCCTGCTCCTGATCGTGGATGAGTCCCTGTGCGGGGCTCGTTGGCGTCGAGCGGCTATCCTGCGCCTCGGCGAGGCCCGGACTCGCCAAGATCACCACTACGGCACTGAGCCTGAGCCAGCGCATCATTGATGGTCCGCCTTGTCGGCGCTTTTTTCCGGATTGAGCGTCATCGAGACTCCGTTGCTGAAGCGGATCACCTCGCCGTTGTCGACAACGTCCATCCGCTTGGCATCCAGAAAGCCGTTGAGCAACTTCAGATGAACCGGCTTCTCGGATACGACATTGCCGCTGCGCGTATCCACGACGGCCTCAAGCAAACGTGCTGCATAACCGGTCGAGGAAACGACGACGATGTCGTCGTTGAGCGTCAGGATTTCACCTTTCAAGTCGTAACTTCCCCTGGGAGCCGTGAGCTCTACCGTGCTCTTGTCCACCATATCCATGCGGGCATGGATTTGATTGAGCTCCAGGAGATCGGGCTTGTTGATGTCCTGCGCAGCGGTATTGGCGGCGAAAGAATAGGGACGGCCGTCGCCGGTGTAGCCTGAGATCTTCGGTTGCTGCATCGTGATCTTGGTACCCTTGATCACCAGCTTGCCGAGCTCTCCCGGCAGGCGAATCCCATCAAGCGAAGGCAGGTAGTTGGCAACGATCACGGCCAACAGGGCCACGGCTATTCCGGCAGGCACGCCGAGGCGAAGCCAGCGGACATATCTGCTGTGCCTGAGCGCGGCCCGGTATGTCCGTTCGGTGCTGCGGGGTGAGCCCGCCGAAAACGAGGCTCCTCTCGCGTCACCGGCGGGATAGGCGGTCGTCAAGCCGTGATCTCCAAGGGACCATTGCGCCGATTCGAGCGCGACCACCCCATTGTAGCGGTCCTATAGGGCAACAGTCGCCTGCGAATGTGGCTCGGGCGGGGCCGTCCAGATCGTTGTCGTCACGAGAGAATTCAATCTCATGAATGGGCGAAAATATCGTCGTTGGCAAAGCCGGCGAGATCGAGCCGCACCCGCTCCGGCAGGAAGCGGAAGCAGGCTTCGGCTAGGTCGGCACGATTCTCGCGGGCGAGCATGGAATCGAGTTTCTGTTTGAGCGCGTGAAGGTAAAGCACGTCTGCGGCCGCGTATGACGTCTGCGCATCGGTGAGATCCGGCGCGCCCCAATCCGAACTCTGTTGCTGCTTGGAAAGATCGTGGCCAAGCACTTCGCGCACCAGATCCTTCAGGCCGTGTTTGTCGGTATAGGTTCGGCACAGGCGTGACGCGATCTTGGTGCAGTAGACCGGCTCCGGCATCACGCCGAAGGTCTTGTAGAGCATGCCGAGATCGAACCGGGCAAAGTGAAAAATCTTGAGCAGGTTCTTGTCGGCAAGCAGGTGCTTGAGGTTGGGTGCATCTTTAGCATCGGGCGGAATCTGCACCACATCGGCGGAGCCGTCGCCGGGTGAAAGCTGGACGACGCACAGCCGGTCACGGTTGAGATCAAGACCCATGGTTTCGGTGTCGACCGCGACCGCGCCCCGGTAGCGCGAAAGGTCCGGCAGGTCGCTGCGATGCAGGCGGATGGTCATGGGTTGCCCTCAATATCCGACTCCCCTTGGCGCGTCAAAAAAAGTCGCCTGTGGAGGCAGTTATCGGGCGCCATTGCCAAAACTTCCCGTTCGATTTGGCAAATCCTGCCATGACGCCGGAGCGGCGAAAGTGCCAGAATTTACCTCGGCGCGTGGGACGTGCGGGCGATGTTTGGGGCAGTGCGATTAGCCGGTTGCTTGGTTGCCGCCGTTGCAATCGAATCTTCAGTGTCGGTGCGCGCCGCGCCGGTGTGCGCAGCAGACCCGTCTCGCGATGTAGTCTGCGGCGACAGCGCGATGTCGCACGCAGCTGTTCTGCCGGACGGGCGTCATCAGGGCTACGGCGACGGCACACCGCGATCGAGCGGGCAGGCTGCCAGCCCAACAACCTCTGTGCCTGCGCCGCCGCCCGGCACGAACGCGGGCCGATCAAAGAGCCGAACGTCGCGTCACGCGCAACGCGCGACGGTGCCGGGCGGGCTCTACAATCAGGCTCAGGATCAAGGCTCCGGCGTCACGCTGCCTGAAATTCGCGTGGTTCCGGCAGCGCCGCTGGTGCCGCCACGCAGAGCGCCCGCCGCGGCTGCGGTTTCGGCCTCGCCCGCCGCTGCGAATGCTCCGGTTCAAACCGAGCCTGGCGCGATCGATCGCGACAAGGTCCCCGCCAATATCCAAACCCTGACGGCTTCCGATTTCGATCCGGCGAAGGCGCCGGGCCTGCTGGACGCGCTATCGCGAGCGCTGCCCGGTGTCGCGCTCAGCGATCAGACCGGAAATGAATTCCAGCGCGACTTCAATTATCGCGGCTTCATCGCCTCGCCGGTGATCGGCACACCTCAGGGGCTTGCCGTGTATCAGAACGGCGTGCGCATCAACGAGGTCTTCGGCGACATCGTCAATTGGGACTTCATCCCGCAGGATGCGATCAGCCGGATGACCCTTGCCCCCAGCAACCCGGTCTACGGACTGAATGGTCTCGGTGGGGCGCTCTCCTTCGAGATGAAGAACGGATTTACCTATCACGGCGTGGAGGGCAACGCGGGAGGCGGGTCTTACGGCCGGGTCGGCGGCACGGTCCAGGCCGGTGGGCAGGTCGGAAGCGTCTCGGGCTACATTACGGCCGATGCCATCGACGACGCCGGATGGCGTCAGAATTCTCCATCGCAGGTGCGGCGCGTCTACGCCGACCTTGGCGCGCGCGGCGATAATACCGAATTTCACGTCACCTTCACCGGCGCCTCCAACAAATTTGGCGCAGCCGCGGCGACGCCGATCGAGATGCTCAACCAAGACTGGTCGAGCATCTACACCATCCCGCAAACGACGGCGAACCAGCTTGCCTTCCTGACGACGAGCGCGAACTGGAAGCCGACCGCTACGTTTGCGCTTCAGGCCAATGCGTATTATCGCGGCTTCTGGCAGCAGCATGGCGACGGCAACGGCACGGACGCACAGAACAGCGGCTGTCCCGATCCGGCGCTGCTGTGCTTTCCCAATCTCGACGGCACTCTCTCCAACCTGACGACCATCGGCGGCGCCACGGTTCCGGCGACGGGCGCGCTGGCAACGAGCGTTTTGGGAGAGATCGATCGCACCTGGACCTCGACCAACAGCTTTGGTGGCTCGCTGCAGGCGGCCTCCTCGCAGGATGTTTTCGGCCACGGCAATAATTTCGTCATCGGCGCCAGCGTCGACCGCGGGCTCGTGCAATTCACAACGACGAGCGAGCTCGGCACGATCAACGCCAACCAATTCCCGACGGTGCAGGGCGTTGGCCTGTTCATTGACCAGCCTTCGGGCGACGTCGCGCCGGTGCAACTGGGCGCGAGAACGCTCTACACCGGTCTCTACGCGACGGATACGTTCGACGTCACGCCGCGGTTGTCGGTCACGGCGGGCGGCCGCTACAACGTCGCCGAGATTGTCTTGCAGGACGAATTAGGCAACGACCCCGCCCTCAACGGCAGCCACACCTACAGCCGTTTCAATCCGGTGATCGGCGCAACCTACAAACTCACGCGGGACGTCAACATCTACGCCGGCTATGCGGAAGCGAACCGGGCGCCAACGCCGCTGGAGCTCGCCTGTGCCGATCCGCTGCGGCCCTGCTTGATCGATAATGCGCTGGTCGGCGACCCGAACCTCCAACAGGTCGTCTCGCATACCTTCGAGGCCGGCGTGCGAGGTCATCTTGACCTCGCCAAGGGTCTGCTGAACTGGAGCTTCGGTGTCTTCCATGCGCTCAACACCGACGACATCATCGGTGTCGCGAGCCCGATTCCCGGTCATGAGTACTTTCAGAACGCCGGCAACACGCTGCGCAAGGGCATCGAAGCGGATCTGTCCTACAAGTGGGATCGCTGGAACGTCTATGCGAACTACACGTTCGTCGATGCGACCTTCCAGAACGCTTTGACGCTGTCGTCACCCAACAATCCGTTCGCCGATGCCAACGGCAATATCTTTGTCGTTCCCGGCGATCATTTGACCGGAGTGCCCGACTATCGCTTCAAGTTGGGCGCGGAATATCAGGTGACCGATCCCTGGAAGGTCGGCGCCGATCTCAACGTCATCGGCAGTCAATTTCTCGTCGGCGACGAAGCCAACCAGAATCCCAAGGTGCCGGCCTATTGGACGGTGAATTTGCATTCGTCCTACCAGGTCACCAAGAACGTTGAGGTGTATGGACTGGTGAAGAACCTGTTCGACCGCCATTACTATGTGTACGGCACATTCTTCGAGACCGATTCATTCCCGTATCTAAATCTGACAGATCCGCGCACATTCGTTCCGGGCATGCCGTTTGCGGCCTATGCGGGGCTGCGCGCCAAGCTTTAGGTCCGCGGTGGAACCGCACGATTCCGGCCGCCGGTTCCGTTTCTACGGTAAAAACAAAGTAATTTCAGTTATTTAATGGAAATTAAGATTTGTGTTAGGTAGACCGTAATCTCGCCGTGCGAGACGTGTAGGCTAGTGATCCTGGGTGCGAGGCAACGCCGCCATGGTTTTTATCGTTCGCGTTCGACGGTGCCGATAGCATGCGTGCCAAACGCGTTGCGGTCGTTCAACGTAAGGGCGGGGTCGGCAAGACGACGATCGCGGTCTCCCTGGCCGCTGAGATCAGCCGGCGCGGCGGCGATGTGGCGTTGATCGATGCTGATCCGCTGCGCTCGGCATGCCATTGGGCCGAGCTTGGCGGTCTCACCTACCCGATTCAGCAGATCACTTTGCATCCCGGGCAGCCGGCCACCCGATGGGTCAACGCCGTGAGCCGGGTTGCCGGCGCGTATGTGGTGATTGACACGCCGCCCGTTGACGACGCGGTCGCGGCGTCGATCGCGCTTGCTGATGTTGCCATCGTTCCATGCCTGCCATCGGGGTTGGACCTCGAAGCGACGGGCCGGACGCTCGATGTCGTCAGGGTCATCCGCGCCCGGCGTTCAGCGCCGCTGCCGGTCATCCTGGTGCCCAATCGGGTCGATCGGCGCACACTCGAAGGTCGGCAGATCGTCGAGGAGCTGGAGCGGTTCGGCGAGATCATCGCGCCGCCGATCGGCAGCCGTTATTCCTTCGTTCGCGCGTTCAGTTCCGGAATCTCGGTGGCCGCGCTCGACCCAGGCGGATCGGCGGCGCATGAGCTTGGTGTCCTGTGTGACTTGGTCGAAAGTTATCTTCACCAGAAACCTGCGGTGCGGCGTGCCGAGCCGAGCCGAGCAGCTGTTCAACCCAGCCACGATCACGAAGCCGCATCGGCATCATGAACGCGCCGCTCGGTGTCGGCCGTTCGCCGCAACCGCTGCGCCGCGTTCGCCTCGGCCTCACCGATCTCCGCCTCGAACAGGGCCATGACCGCAGCGCGGTCGAGCTTGTCGTTCTCGGTGCGCGGTATGCGGTCGATCAGGCATATGTGCTCGGGGATTGCATAAGGCTCGAGCCGCGCCGCGAGAGCTGACCGCAGCGCGGCCGGCTCGAACGGGCGGCCGGCGCGGCGCTCGATATAGGCGACGAGGGATTCTTTGCGCTTGAACACGCAGACGACGGGCCAGCCGTTCTCGCGGATCGCGCTGGCGATCTCGTCGAGCTCGATGCGGTAGCCCCGGATCTTGACCTGAAAGTCCACGCGCTCCTTGAAGAACACGTGCCTGCCGTGCCGTTCGGCCCAGTCGCCGGAGAAATAGGCCCGCACCGGCCGTCCGCCGACCGAAATCGTCCGGAAAGATTGCGACGTCCGCTCTGGATCTCCCCAATAGCCGAGCGCCACTTGCGGACCCGTAATGACGATCTCGCCTTCATTCTCGTTCGGACCGCCGATCAGATAAACGTCCATGTTGGCGATCGGATCGCCGAGCGCCACGGAGGTGCGGCAGGCATCCGCATACTGGCCCGCCCGAAGCGGCAGCGACGTCATGGTCACGGTGGTCTCGGTCGGCCCGTAGGAATTTTCGACCAATGTGTCCGGGCAGGCCGTGAACAGGGCATCGAGATGCTCGCGCAGCAACGGCTCACCGCAAAAGACAAGCCGCCGCAGCGATCGGAGCTTCTCGTGCGTCACCTCGCCAGCCTGCATCATCAGGCTGACGACGCTCGGAACCGAAATCCAGATGGTCAGGCGATGCCGCTCGATGAAACTCGCCGGCCGCAGCCGGTCGCCGGCGCCGATCAGCGGATAAAGCGCCGCACCCGAACACAGCGCGCCATAAGTGTCCATCACGCTGACGTCGAAGGCGATGTTGGGATGCTGCGAAACCCGATCGGAAGGTCCGATCTGCATCGTGTGCATCGTCCAGCCGATATAGTGATCGAGCGCGAGGCGCGGGATCATCACGCCTTTGGGGGTACCGGTAGAGCCTGACGTGAAAATCACATAGGCGAGCTCGTGCCGCGTGCCGCGGCCGGCGAAAATCTCAACGCCGCTCAAGTCTGCCGGGTCGACGGCGATCGCGCCCGGGGCATGCTTCGCCAGCGGTTCCGTCAGCTCGGAGCCGCCGACGATGAAATCGGGTTCGACCATCTTGACGATGCGGCCGAGCTTTTCGCTCGGCGAGCTCAAATTCAACGGCGCATAGAATCCGCCGGCGAGACCGGCCGCGAACATGGCCGCATAGGCGTCCGGACCCTGCGGCAAGGCGATGACGATTTTCGGTTCCGGCCGGCTCGCGAAGACGGCGGCGAGCCGGCGCACGCGGTCTTCCATCGCCGCGTAGTCCGCCGTGAGCTCGTCGGTCACGACGGCGGGATGCGCAGGCTGCTGCATCGCCCGGTCGAGAAACAGATCAACCACATCGGCTGTCAGCATGATGTTCAAGCTACGCCGCGCCATGTTCCGGCGCCGGTCTGCGGTCCGCGAGCGAACAGGAGTTCCGCTCTTTGTTGACGATGAACTCTGCTCTTTTGCTTAAATTGACTGATCCGATTCGCGCCGTTGCATCAATCAATTAAGCATCTTATTCTGGCCCAATACAGAAAGTCTCAAACAAGAAGGCGCTTGCCGACATCGTGGCGCGATTGCGGCAAGGAAGGCCCGCCGAGGGCAGTTGGCTGTTGTTAACCTCGGCGCATATAAGACTTCTGATGCAATAACGACTACGCGGTGGTGCCGTAGCAGGCTGATCCGATATCGGGACCGTCTTGCGGAGAATGCCCGTCAATGGAGACCTTTGCCGAGAATATCCGCCTCGTCATCTGGGACCTGGACGAGACTTTTTGGCAGGGCACCTTGGAAGAGGGCGACGTCATCGTTCCCGAGCGCAACATCGGCGTGGTCACGACGCTCGCCAAGCGCGGCATCATCAGTTCGCTTTGCTCCAAGAACGATTTCGATGCGGTTCGCGCGAGACTGGAACGCGACGATCTGTGGAAATGGTTCGTTTTTCCAGCGATTGCCTTTGCGCCCAAGTCGAACCTGATCGGGCCGATGATCGAGCAGATAGGCCTTCGGCCGGAGACGGTTCTGTTCGTCGACGACAACGAGCTCAATCGTGCCGAAGTCCTCGATCAGGTGCCTGGAATCAACGTAGCTGCGCCCGAAATAATTGCCTCGCTGCTCGATCATCCGCAGCTTCGCGGCAAGGACGATTCATCGCTTTCGCGGCTCGGCCAGTACAAGATATTGGAGACGCGGCAGTCCGTGATCGCCAATTCGGCATCGCCCGACGAATTCCTCCGTGGCTGCGATATTGTCATTTCCTTTCACACCGACATCGAGCGCCAGTTCGAAAGGATTCACGAACTGGTCAATAGGACGAATCAGCTCAATTTCACGAAGCAGCGCTGGGACGAGGATGCCGAAGTCGCCAGAAAGAATTATTTTGATGTTGTCAAAAAGGACCACACCCGCCACGCCTGCTACGTCAAGGTCAGGGATAAATTCGGCTATTACGGAATCTGCGGCTTCTACGAGACCGTGCAGCCCGGCCGGGCGATCCACTTCGCGTTTTCATGCCGCATCCTCAACATGGGTGTTGAGCAATTCGTCTATCAGAAATTGCGATTTCCATGGGTCAACGTGATAAAGCCTTGCGCCGGTCAATTGCAGAAGAAGAACCTGGTGGACTGGATCAGGGTCGTGGACGACGCCGAGCTCGGCGCCGCACCGGCGAAGGAGCCGTTGTCACGCGCCAGAATCTGCCTGCGCGGCCCATGCGAGATCATCCAGTCCGTTCATTATCTGCGGCCGTATTACGAGACCATCGAAGAGTTTCAATATCCCAAGAGCGGCTGGGGAATATACCGCTCGCTGTTGCGCTATACGATCTTGGCGGATGAATTGGCGGAGCGAGGCATTACTTGTCTTGAACAGTTGGGTCTGCCGGCGGATTTCGGCGGTTTTGACTTTGCGGCCCTTCCCTCCGCTTTCCTGGCGGGCGACGCTGAGATCGGCATCTTTAGCTTTTCTATGGAGTCGGAAATATCGCTCTATCGCCACCGATCCACCGGGCTTCTTATTCCATTGGGCACCGACATGTTCAATAGCGCCGACATGACGCAGCTTGCGATAGACGATATCGCGCGGGCCCGGCAGGGCAAGGTGCCGATCGAAGCGCCTCATTTCGAAGCATTTCAGCGCGAGTTCGAATATTACCGGCTGTTTGATCTCGACATATTTCGCGCGGACCTCGTCAAACTGAAAGCAAGGCTTCAACGCATTGCCAGACCCGTCATCGTCGTCGAGCCCTTTGATGATACCGCAAGGCGCGATTGTCTCAAGTATCGTGCGAACCGGAAAACGAATCGAATCGTTCGCGAATATCTCGCGCCGTTCGCTCCGCTGGTGCGCTTCGTTAGGTTCGCGCATTGCGTCGAAAACATGGACGAAGAGATTGAAGTCAATCATTTTCACAGGCGGGCTTACATTAGATTGGCTGGTCTGCTGCGGCAGACGATCGGCGAAGCGTCGAACCTATCGACAGGGCAACCACAATTTGCAAAGCATCCCGACGTTGAGACTGTGACCTGACTTGGCTTTGTGGGTCCTTTGCACAAGAATGGCGATCGTCCCAACGATATTCGATGAGCGAAGCCGGCAGCATGAAAATGATCGATGTTTGCAAGCGTAATGCGGCGGGTACGGCCGAATGAACGATATGACCGACATTGATATAGTCGATCTGCCGCCAAACGTATCGGCGCGAGCGAACGGCGCCGCCAATGTTTTGACGCCGTCACGCGTCGCACTGGCGGACGCAACTCGCGATGAGCTGATAAAGGAAGCCGACCGCCTTGATGCGGATTATGCGTTCGACGAAGCCGATGAAATCATACGCGAAACGATAGCGTCGTTTCCCGAGGATGCGTCGATAGTCGCGAAATATGTGAAGATGGCGCTGCAGCGTGGCGACTGGCATGGCGCGTTAGACCGTGCCAAAGAGATGCGTCGTCGTTTCCCCGATGAAGCCGCGGGCTACAGCGGCGCATTGGACGCCCTGAGAGAGCTTCGCCGGATCGACGAGGCGAATGCGTTGGCTCAGGAGGCCGCGGGCAAATTCGCGAACGACCTGTGGCCGCTGCGCAATGCCGCTTTGCTGGCGGAGACTTGCGAGGACATGAACGCAGCAGAGGCAATTTGGGACGCTCTCAGCGACAAGTTCCCCGACAGCGCCGACGTGATGTTGCAGAACGCCGGCTTTTACCGCCGTTGCGGAAGGCTTGAACGTGCCGACGAACTGCTTCGCAGCGCGACCGATCGCTTCCCCTCGGACGCAAGCCTCCACGTTGCCTTCGCCCAAGTGGCTGGCGAAGCCTTGGATTGGCCGGAAGCGGAGCGACGATGGCATGCCGCGCGCGCTCGTTTTCCGAACAACGCGACGATTGCCTTGCAGCAGGCATTGTTGCCGGTCGGCACGCCGGTATGGAAAAAAAAGAATTTTGATGAAGCGCTAGCGCGGCTCGAACAGGTTCAACAGCGATTTCCGGAATTCGGTCCGGCGCAAGAGGCGCGTGTCAGGCTGCTTCGGGTTCGCGGCAAGCATGATGAGGCGGCAGCCGCCGCCGAGATGTTGACAAGGCAACTGCCGCACTATGCCGGGACTTGGCTGGAATATGCGCGGGTCCTCGCTTCGCAGGGCAAACGTGGTCAGGCTATTGCATGTTTGGCCGATTTGATCGAGCGCCTGCCTAATACGGTTCAGGCGTACGTGGATCTTGCCGCGGCACTCTCGCGCGACGGGCAACGGGACGAGGCGGAGACGGTCTGCAGGAGAGCGATTAGTCGTTTCCGGTTTCACCGCGGCCCGCTGATCGAGTACGCCAATATCGCCGTGCACCGCGAGGCTTGGCAGGAAGCGCTCAATCGCTGGCGCGAAGCGTTGCGGCTGCTGCCGTCCGAGCCGGAGATTCGCAAAGGGATAGCAGCCACGCGGTTGGCTCTCGCCGCCGCGGGTGATGCAAATGGCGACGACGCGCCGTTGGAGATACCGCCAGACGAGGATCAGGGTTCGTTGGCTGATTTGCTGATGAAATTTGAAAGCCTCGGAGCGCCGGCCTGGGGATGTGAGTTCGGCTTCGTACAGAGAAAATTCGGGGCCGAGCCGATTAGCCTGTTGCGCTGGGCCGGGATAAATACCCTTCGGTTGATCGAAGCCCTTGAATGTCGATTTGAAGGCGTCGGCGAGCCTCAACAAACGAAATTGCATGCGCCGGCCGACTTGCGGATGGATTATCATACCCGCGACACCCGATTTGGGGTCGAGCTACATACCTTCGTGCATCGCGGCCAGATGTCTGAGGAAAAGGTTCTCGAGCAATGCTGTCTCAGAATCCGCTACCTGAAAAAGAAGCTGATCGAAGATTTGGAATCGGGCGGCAAAATATTCATCTTCCGTCCCGGCGACCCGATACCGACCCAGGAACAGGTCGATCGGCTCTATGCTGCAATGCGCAGCTACGGCAACAACACGCTGCTCTACGTTATTTGCGGGGATGAGATTCATCGTCCCGGCACTGTCGAAATCGTCAAGCCGGGCCTGATGATCGGTTATTTCAGCAAGTTGAGCTGGTCGCCTGAAACCGGCGTCGGTACGCCGGATTTCGCGGGCTGGATTCGTATTTGCTCCGAAGCCTATCGGCTCCGCGGTGCATCCAATGCGGTCGTCGAGAATGCCTAAAGCTGCCGCTTACGCACGTTCGATGATTGCGCTTTCGCACTCAAGGTCGATGCCATGACCAAGGCCGAGATTTTCCAAGACGTGAAGCAGATTTTTCGGCGCGTTTTCTTGAACGACGGGCTTCAGGTCGACCTGAAATCGACGGCGATGGATGTTCCCGGCTGGGACTCATTCAAAATGATCGAGATCCTTCTCGAGGTCGAGAAGCGGTTCGGGACGAAAATGGAAACGCGCGATATCGACCGCTTGAAAAACGTCGGCGACCTGGTGACGAGAATCGCCGATAAACTCCCGAAGTCGATACTGCAACACTAGGCGATCGGGCGATCCGCCGGCGAGTCGCCGGCCGAATCGGCGCCAAAAAGTTTTTCCCAGATCTGCCGATCGAGGCGCGTCATCCGATTTATCATCTCGAACGTCGCGTCGGTCGCTCCGCACTCGCGCAGCGCGTCGAGGCGTTTCTTCGGGTCGGAGGTGCCGACATTGATCCTGATTTCAGCAAGCGGCTTTTTCACCTTGCGGCCGGCAATGCGGCTCAAATCGCGTTCCAGGCTGGACAGCTCGTCGACCGCGTAGACGCCGTCGAGCGCCGAGAGATTCTGCAGCGCCATTTCTACGATGCGCTGGTCGGGAAACTTGTGCTGGTTCTGCAGCGCCGTCAGCTCTTGATAGCCGTGAAAGGTCCGGCCCGCAAAATAGTAGGCATAGAAATTGTTATAATGGTTGTTGATGAACATTCGGAACTCGGGCTTGTTGGAGCAGAAATATTCGTCGCAACTCCATTTGAGCGCCGCTTTCTTTCCCTGATTCCACGGTTGATTGATCTCCTCCTCCGTCAATGTCTTGGCGCTCTCGCGGAGAAAGAAGTAGAAGCTTAGAATCCGTTCCGTCGGCTCGCGCAGAATCGTAAACACGAATTTCGGATAAGGAACGCAATCGATCATGCTCCAGTCGAAATGGCCCGAGAATACCCGTGATCGCCTGATCTCCTCGAGCGTCAGGAGCACGAGGGCTTCATTGACCCGGGCCTTGCACACGTTGTCCGCGCCGAACAATTGCATTAGCGCGGCGTGCACCGACTGACCGGCGGTCTTTGGAATATGAAGAAATACCACGCGCGTATCGAATGCCATGCAGCGAGCTCACGTCATTTCATTCGGTTCGCTAAAGCGTTGAGGCGAACCGCGCGGCTAGTCTAAACGGAATATCTAAACGGAAATGCGCCAATGAGCATGGGCCTGGAATCCGTCGATGAATGCTACAAGGATAATTTACGTTTGCTGGTTACGCGGGTAGCCGCGCCGCGTTCGGTCCTCGTCCTGTTTCACGGCGGCGGCTGGGTTGCCGGCGACCCGCACCAATTCGACTTCCAGCGCCAGGCGCTGGCCGCCGCCGGCATCGCTTCGGCGAGCGTGGAATATCGGGTGAAGCAGCGCCACGGCAGCATGGTGGCAGACTCGGTGGCGGACGCCCTTGACGCCGGCGCCTACGTGCGCCGCGCGTTTGCGGATGTGCCGCTGTTTTGCTGCGGCGCCTCGTCCGGCGGGCTCCTGGCGATCCACTGCGCGCTTGGGTCCTCGGCCAGCGGAGTCATCCTCTTCAATCCCGTCGTGGACCTGTCGCCAGAGACCGGCCTGAAGAGCAAAGCGGTGCCGCCGGGCGGCGCAATTGATTTGTCGCCGCTGCACATGGATTTTTCAGCTTTCCCGACGACGCTGATCATGCACGGCGACAACGACAATGTGGTCCCTCTCGCCGCCAGCCGGCAGTTTGCCGAAAAGGTGCGTGCCACCGGCGCGGCCGCGACTGTGGTGAGCTACCCATCCGCCGTGCATGGCTTTTTCAACCTCGAGCCGGCGCGGACAAAAACCTGCAATGAGATGCAGTCGTTCATTCTGAATTGCCTCACCCGCGGGTCGACTCCCTAGGGAACTCCGGCGGCGGCTTCTCTTGTTTGGGTAAATCAACGCTTACTGCCGGGCGCAACGAAGCGGCGGTCTGTTGGACCTGGCGCAAGAAGCAGATCGCATGGATGAGTCGTTCAAAAATTCAATTGCTCTAAAGACACGGAAAATGGCGATTTTCTGCTGACGACTTGACCCGTCTGAACGCTTCGGCCGCCGTTTTTTCATTCCTTGCGAACACTTTGTTTGCTAGCGTGCGGCGATCGCTTCTTGGAACACCGATATGGCGCTTAACGGGCATGTTGATGGCTTCAAAGGCTGTTATGTCGTGGGTTGGGCGCATGCGAACGATCCCGAAGCGGGATGCACCGTCCGCATCGAGGACGCCGACGGCCGCCATGTTGCGAGCGGCAAGGCGGCGGCGCTTCGGCCGGATCTGGTAAAGCTCGGTCCCGGATATTTCGCCTTCCAGATTGCCCTTGGCGAAATTCGCGAAGCCAAGACTTTGCGCGCCACGGTGGACGGCAGCGAGCTTCCCGGTTCGCCGTTCTTTGTCGGCCCCGGGCGCTACGATGGCCACATCTGGGTCGCCAACGGCCTTCTCCAGGGCTGGATTTCCGAACGGCTGTCGCACTTCGAACCTCCCGTCGTGCGGTTCCTGGATCAGGATGGCGAAAATATTTGCGAGATCGCCTCCGAATTCAGCGCTGAGGATACCGATCCGTTCTTTGCGCCCGCTCGTTTCAAGATACCGCTGCCGAACGCGTGCTTCGGACGACACGACGTCGAGTTGCGCGCCATGGTCAACGGCGTGCAGTTCGCGCGCACGGTCTGCAGCGCGGAACTGCGCGGCAAGCTGGAACATATTTCCAGGCACCGTTGCGCCGGTTGGCTGACGTCACCCGACGCTCCGCAACACAGATTTGAGATCGATATTTATCGCGACGGCGCGCTTATCGCGACGGCCAAGGCCGATCGCCCGCGCTCCGATCTCCAGAGTCAATTTCCAAGACAATGGCAATCCGGCTTCGACGTCGGCCTGCCGGTCGGCGATCATTTTCCGACCGAGCTCGCGTCGATGTCGCTGCGTCTGCGCGGCAGCGATGTCGAGCTGTTCGAGGGGCCTTACGTGATAGGCGAAGCGCCGGCGACGATCGCCGTCGCGCGAAAGGCCGCCACCATGGCCTTGGCGTCGAACGAGCTCAACGACGCGGAGCGTTCGATCGTGCAATCGGCTCTCGCCGAATACGTCGGCCAGCGCCGCCGCGCCAATGAATCATTCGCCCGGCCCGGCCTGGGGACGGTCAATGAGGATCCGGCCTCGCCGCGGCTGAATATCGCCATACCGATCTATCGCGACACCGCTGTAACGCGCACCTGCATCGACAGCGTTCTGGCACACCGGTCGGCGGCAACCGATCGGGTGATCCTGATCAACGACTGCTCGCCCGACGCCGACATGGCCGACATGTTGCGCCGTTATTCACGCGCGCCGAACGTCACCGTGTTGACCAACGAGACCAATCTGGGCTTTGTCAAAACCGTCAATCGTGCGCTCGGGTTTTGCCGTCGGGGTCCGGTCCTGCTGCTGAATTCCGATACCCGCGTATTCGCGGGCGCTTTCGACGAATTACTGAGAGTGGCCAACGCCACGCCCGACATCGCGACGGTGACGGCGATGTCAAACAGAGCCACTATCTTCTCCTATCCGCATCCGCGCGATACCGAGAGCGAGCTCGGCGATGTGAGCTGGGAACGGCTCGCCGCCATCGCGCTGCGGGAAAACGCCGGCAGCGCCGTCGACGTGCCGACGGCGCACGGCTTTTGCATGTTGATCAAACAAGAGGCGCTCCGGCGAGTCGGTCTGTTCGACGAGACGTTCGGCCGCGGCTACGGCGAGGAGAATGATTTTTGCAGCCGTGCCGCCGACATCGGCTTTCGCAATGTTGCAGCCGGCGGCGTCCTGGTGGAGCACCGCGAGAGCGTTTCGTTCGGAGACGAAAAAAACGACTTGCGCAAGCAAAACCTGGAACTGATCGGGCGGATGTACCCCGAATACATGGCCTTGATCCTTGATTTCGAGCGCCGCGACCCGCTGCGGAGCCTGCGCTGGCCGCTCGACAGGGCACGTTTCAAGTTCGCGCTCGAAAACGGCCGATCATTCGTGCTGGTGATCCAGCACTGGATGGGAGGCGGCACGATCAAGGCGGCCCGCGACATCGAGACGGTGGGCGGGATCGAGCCCGCGGATAAAATCACTTTGACGTGCCGGCAGGATGGCTCCGTCGAACTGGTCGCGGCGGACCCCGTGACGCGCGCCATATTCGCGGCCGATGAAGTCGAGCCGCTGTTTGCCCTGCTCACGGCAGCAAAGCCGCACCTCGTCATTGCGCATCAGGTCGTCGGCTATTCGACGGCCTTCGTTCGGCGACTGACGAACTGGGTGCGGGACTATCGCTCGATATTCTACGCCCACGACTTTTATACGATCTGTCCGCGGGTGACGCTGATCGATGCGACGCAGCAATTCTGCAATGTTCCTTCGGTAGATGTGTGCGAGCGCTGCGTCGCGCTTGGCGGGGCGCATGAAGGGTCAAAACTGGGCAAAATGTCGCTCACCGAGCACCGCGGCCTGTTCGCGAATCTGCTTGCGGGTTTCACTCATGTCGTCACGCCATCGGTGGACGCATCGGGTTATTTGCGTCGCGTGTTCGGCCATCTGCCCATCGAGGTTGTGCCGCATCCCGATCTCGAGGACGAGTTCCCGGCGGCGCGTCGATTCGGCAACAATGACGAGATCCTGCTGCTGGGTGCGATCGGCCCGCACAAAGGGTCCAGAAAGCTGTTGGAGCTGGCGCAGCGCGCGCGCTTGACCCATCCGCGGCTGAGTTTCCGCCTGATCGGCTACACCGACATTGATGACGAGTTGTCGAAAATCGGCAACGTCATCATCACCGGAAAATACGATCAGGCAGAACTGCCGCGCTTGGTCGGTGAGGCAAAGGGAAGGCTCGCACTGTTCCTGAACAATTGGCCGGAGACGTTCTCCTATTCGCTCTCCGAAGTGGTGGCGCAGGGGTTCATCCCCCTGGTTCCGGATATCGGCGCGCCTGCCGACCGCGTGCGCGCGGCAGGTTTCGGAGCCATCTTTCGATTTCCGGCGGATGTCGAGCAGATCCTTCGCCTGATCGACGATATTGCGAGCGGCCGGCAACAGCCTTGGAGCGACGGCGCAACGCCGCAGAGCTTCCAATCGCCGGCGAGTTCGGTCGAGAGAATCCGTGCGCTGCTCAGCGGGACGGCGCTTGCCTTTCCGGCCGCGGATGCGCTGTCGGGCTTCGCCGTCGCTTCACAGAGTGGAGGCCGCTGAGCGCGGCGCGGGAGAATGAGAACTGCTTCTGCGGGAAGAGTCGCCCATGCACGGGTTGTGTTTCGCAATGCGCCGGAACGCGAGCAAGTTAAAATCAGAGGTCCGATCAGCGTCATCCGATGCGGCCGCGGACGGGGAAAGAAGGACTTGCGGGCCGGATGGCGCCAAGACGTGCGGACCGCGGCCCGAGAATGTCATGCCGAATAAACCGCCATTTGCATTGATCCAGTTCACCGGTGAATTGAAGCAGCGCCTGCGTGAGCGGGGTGTCGAGACGTTGTTCAATCCGGGCCAGGTCCGATACCCCAACAATCTGGTGCTCGAGCCGCCTTGCAGTCTGAAGTGGCTCAGGATCGAAAGCGATTTGAAGCTCGGGGCGTTCAGCTATTTCGTTTCCGGGTACTGCTTCGCCTGCGAGATCGGCCGCTACACTTCGATCGGTGAAGAGGTGAATATCGGACGCCAGGACCATCCGACGTCCTGGTTGAGCACAAGCCCATTCCAGTATCTCAATACGCCGCTGTTTGAGATCGGCCACAACTTCGAAGCTGCCGAGCAATTTCACGCCTATCGCAGCCATCTGGTCGGCGTCATGCCGGGCACCGTGCTCAAGCACACCACCATCGGTCATGACGTGTGGATCGGACACGGCGCGTTCGTTCGCGCCGGCGTCACCATCGGCACCGGCGCCGTCGTCGCGGCGCAATCGGTCGTCGTCAAGGATGTTCCGCCCTACGCGATCATCGGCGGCAATCCGGCGCAAGTCATCCGCAGCAGGCTGCCGGAGAAAATGGCCGAGCGGCTCATGGCGACGCGCTGGTGGCGATTTGCGCCTTGGCAATTCGATCAAGTCGCTTTCCACGATCTTGATCGATCGATCGGGCGTATCGAGGAGATTGCCGCCACCGCGGAACCCTACGAGCCGAAAAAGCTCCACCTCAGCGATATTGTCGCCGAAATGGCGGCGTAGACATTTTTGCGTGTCGTTGATTCAATTGCAGCAGAAGCGTGTGTTCGCACGACCCTTGGCAAAATTGTCGGCATGCAGCCGGGAGCTTCGGCCGACCCCTTCGGTGGTGCGGCCGTACCACGAGAAATGCTCTCGTGCGCCCGCACGACAGGCCGAAAACTGCGCTTAAAGCAAGGTGATATTTTTTACCGCCCTGCCGTACACGGAGGAAAACGCTTGTTTCTCAGGATGTTCCTCGTGGCTGCCGCATCTGATTGCTTAATCATGTCTGAAAAAGCGTCACCCGCTGGGCGCTGGCGTTCAGTGGCAACATATTGAGTTACCAGGGAATTCAGTTCATAATTCTGCTGAATTGTGATACTATCTTGCGGCTGCGGTTCACAAAACGGATTTGCAATTCGACGGATGATCGCAAGAACGCAGTTTCCAGGACGAGGTTATCGTCCGGCCCGATCGATACACGAAAGCGCTGACACAGAAGATGCCGGCAACGCCTGAGACGCAGTGGGATTTGCAATGAACGCTCTGATCGAACTGGAAGCCATGCTTTCGGCCTCACCGACCCCGGCCCCAGCCGAAGAGGCGCCGCCGCCCTCGGGCCTTGCCGCACTGGTCATCGTCGCGCGCCATCACGGCGTGCATTTATCGGTGTCGCAGCTCAAGCACGACAACGTCTTGACCACCGACGAAGTTTCGGTCGACGAAATCGTGAAATGCGCCAAGTCCGCCGGCTTGGCGGCGAAGCTCGTCAATCTCGATTGGAACGGGTTGAAGCATCTCGGCAGGGCGCTGCCGGCCGTCGTGCGGCTGCGCACCGGCGCCACCATGGTGTTGCAGCGCGTCGACGACGAAGCCACGGCCGCGCGCGTGATCCTTCGCGACCCGAATGCCGACGAAGATGCGCTGCTGGTGGTCGACCGGCTGCGTTTCCTGGAGGCCTGGACCGGAGAGGTCGTGCTGATCAAGCGCGACTACGAGATTGACGACGAAGAGCAGCCGTTCGGCCTCGGCCTGGTGGCCGCGCTCTTGTTCCGCGAGCGGTGGATGGTGCGCGATATCTCGATCTGCGCCATCCTGCTCGGCTTCTTGGCGCTGACGCCGATCATGTTCTGGCGGCTGATGTCGGATCGGGTCTTGTACTTCAAGGCCTACAACACGTTCTACGTCCTGTGCGCCGCAATGCTGATCCTCATCGTGTTCGAGGCGGTGTTCACCTACATGCGCCAGTTCCTCATCCTGCAGATGACGACGCGCGTCGACGTCAAGCTCGGCACTTACGTCTTCGAGAAGGTGCTGAATCTGCCGATCGATTACTTCGAGCGCACCGAGGCGGGCCGCATCTTCCATGACATGTGGGAGCTGCGAAAGATCCGCACCTTCATGGTCGGGCAATTGCTGGGAACGATCCTGGATTCGACGACGCTCCTGTTCTTCATTCCGGTCATGTTCTTCTTCAGTCCCGCGATGACGTTTGCGGTTCTGGGAATCTGCGGCCTTATCGTCGCGTGGTTGCTGGCGATGCTGCCCTACTATCGCGAGAAGTCGAGTGCGGCGGAGAAAGCGGCGACGCAGCAGGCCTCCTTCCTGGTGCAGACGATCCATGGCATCCGCACCGTCAAATCGCTGGCGCTCGACGCGCGGCAGCGGCAGATGTGGGACGTCCATGTCGCGAAGGTGGCGAAGACCCGCCTCGCCGAAGGCAACGCCGCCAACCTGATGTTCACTTTCGTGCGGCCGCTCGAGCGGTTGGCCGTCACCGGCTCGTTCGCGCTTGGTGTTTATCTCGCGCTGTCGACCAGCGACCCGGTCTACATCGGTGCGCTGTTCGCGTTCATCATGTTGTCGCAGCGCGTCTCGGCGCCGCTGATGCAAATGGCGCGGCTGGTCAACCAATTGGACGAGGCGCGCATTGCGGTGGCTGTGGTCGGCAACCTCGTCAATCATCCGGCGGAGGAAGGACGCAGCGGAAACGGCGTGCTGACGCCGCTGCGCGGCCGCGTTGAATTCTCCGGCGTCACGTTCCGCTATGCCGGGGCCGTGTCTCCGGCGCTGGACCACGTTTCGTTCGAAGTAGCGGAAGGAACCACCCTCGGCATCATGGGCCGCAGCGGCTCAGGCAAGACGACGATCACCCGTCTGTTGCAGCGGCTGCATTCCAACTACGAAGGCCTGATCAAGATCGACGGCATCGACGTGCGCGAGTTCGACGTCGATCATCTGCGCCACAGCCTCGGCGTCGTGCTGCAGGAGAATTTCCTGTTCAGCGGCACGATCCGCGAGAATATCGCCGCGGCGAAGGCGGACGCCACTTTCGACGACGTCGTGCGCGCGGCAAGGCTTGCCGGCGCGGAGGAGTTCATCGACAAGCTGCCGCGCGGCTACGAGACTTTCATCTACGAAGGATCGCCGAACCTGTCCGGCGGCCAGCGCCAGCGCATCGCCATCGCGCGCGCCCTGATCGTGGATCCGCGCGTCCTGATCCTCGACGAAGCCACCAGCGCGCTCGACGCCGACAGCGAGGCCATCGTCAACGCCAACCTGACCCGCATCGGCCACGGCCGCACGCTGATCATCATCTCGCATCGCCTGACGTCGCTGGTCGAGGCGGATGCGATTCTGGTTCTCGAACGGGGCAAGGTGCACGACATCGGCCGCCACGGCGAACTGCTGTCGCGATGCGACATCTACAGCGATCTCTGGCATCAGCAGAATCGCAACGTCACGGCGTCGATCGGACGGCGCGACAAGCCGCCATTCAGGACGCCTAGCCTTGTCTGACAACAACACCTCGCTTGCCGAAGTTCGCCGGTTTCAGTCCGAGGCGGACGCCATCCGGGAGGCCCCGGAGCCGCGATTCGCGCGCGTGACGGTCTGGGTGTGTTCCGGCATGATCGTCTGCCTTGTGGCGCTGATGGCGCTGACGCGGATGGATCGCGTCGTATCCAGCACCGGCAAGATCGTTCCGACGAATCTTCTCAGCGTCTATCAGGCGCTTGATCCGTCGATCATCCGCACCATCGACGTTCACGAAGGCCAGCAAGTTCAGAAAGACCAGCAGCTGGCGTCGCTCGATCCGACCTTTGCGGCGGCCGACGTCAAGCAATTGCGCCTGCAAATCATCAGCCTCGATGCTCAGATGGCGCGCGATGAGGCGCAGCTTGCCGACAAGCCGCTGGTCTATCCCGACAGCACGGATCCGGACGTGCTTAAATATGCCGCCCTCAACAAGGCCTATTACGACCAGCAGGTGGCGCAGTATAAGGCGCAGCTCGACAGCTTCGACTCCAAGATCAGCCAGACGCAGGCCACGGTCCGCAAATACCAGACCGACGAGAACGGCTACAAGCAGCGCTCGGAAATCGCCAAGCAGATCGAAGATATGCGCACGCTCCTGGCCGAGCATGGCAGCGGCTCGCAGCTCAACAAGCTGATCTCGCAGGACCAGCACATCGATCTCGTCCGCAACCTCGATTACGACCACAACAGTCTCATTGAAGCCCAGCATACGTTGGATTCGCTGAATTCCGACAAGCAGGCCTTCATTCAGCAATGGCGGACTAATCTCAGCCAGGATCTGGTGGCGGCGCGCGGCACTCTCGACACCGCCAAAACCCAGCTCGAAAAGGCGCAGAAACACCAGGAGCTCGTGCACTGGAAAGCCGACGAGCCGTCGATCGTATTGACGGTGGCGAAGCTGTCGGTCGGCTCGGTGTTGAAGGAAGGCGATACGCTCTTGACCCTCATGCCGCTGAACACGCCGCTTGAGGCGGAGTCCCGCGTGCCTTCGCGCGACGTCGGCTTCGTCAGGGTCGGCGACCGGTGCACGCTCAAGATAGACGCTTTCAACTACATGGAGCACGGCACCGCCGAGGGCGTGGTGCGCTGGATCAGCGACGGCGCGTTCAACACCGACGACAACGGCCAGCCGGTCGATGCCTATTACAAGGTTCGCTGCAGCATCGATAAAGAGCATTTCATGAATACCGGCCCGAATTTCAGACTCATCCCCGGCATGACGCTGGAGGCCGATATGAAGGTCGGCAAGCGCTCCGTCCTCGCTTACGTGGTGAGCGGCGTGCTGCGGGGCTTCGATGAGTCCATGCGCGAGCCGTGATTCCTTCCGTGCTCGACCTCCTCGATCGTATCCGGCCGTCCCACGGGCGAGCCGCCATGGCTTCGGTGCACGATCTGCTTGATCGTTTCCGGCCGGCCGCCGGCGATGATCGCGCGCTGCAGCTCCTGCAACGCGGCACCGCCGCACACGCGAAGAAGCGCTATGTCGACGCGCTCAGCAACTGGATGGAAGCGAGCGCGCTCGGCAATGCCGAGGCGCAATATCAGATAGGCCTGCTCTATGCGCGCGGCGAGGGCGTGCAGTGGAACATGCCGGATGCCGTGGCGTGGTACAAACGGGCGGCCGAACAGGGTCATGTCGAAGCGCAATATCAGCTCGGCCTCACTTACATGAGGGGCACGACGGCGAGCCGCTGGCCGAACAGCTCCGACTATTGGCTGTCGAAAGCCTCGATGCAGAACAGCGAGGCGGCGGACAAGACCCTGAAGCTACTGTTCCCGAACGGTCTCACGGTCGAAAAGGATCTCGATGAGGCCATCCGCTGGATGCGCGTGGCGGCGGACGCTGGAAAGGTCGAGGCGCAGGCGCTGGTCGCCGACATGTACCGGTGGGGCCGGGGATGCCGGCAGGATTATGCCAAGGCGCATCGTTGGTATCTGATCGCGGCGGAACAAGGCAACGCGGCCGCGGAATTCGGACTCGGCGATATTTTCTATCAGGGGCTTGGCGTCACGACCAATTATGATGCCGCCGCCGACTGGTATGAAAAGGCCGCCGATCACGGCGATGCCAGGGCCCAGGTCGCGCTGGCGAGCATGTATCTCAAGGGCCAGGGCAGGCCGCAAAATGAGGAAGCAGCCGGTCGCCTGTTCGTGAAGGCGGCCGAGAGCAATGATTCGCGCGCCCATTACAACGCCGCGCTGATGTATCTCAGCGGCAAGGGACTGCCGGAGAATCTCATCCGGGCGGAAACCCATTTGCGAAAATCGGCCAAGCAGAATTATCTTCCCGCGATCATCAGCCTCGCCGAGTTCTACGCGCGGGGCAGAGGCGTCGAACCGGATCTTCGCGAAGCGTCGGACTGGTATCGCAAGGCCGCCGAACTCGACGACGTCCAATCCCAGTTCATCATCGGGCGGCTTTATGCCACCGGCACCGGCGTACCGCCCAACATGCGCGAAGCCGCGCGGTGGTTCACGCGTGCTGCGGAGCAGGGCCACGCCACCGCGGCCTACAACATCGGCGTGTTCTACGCGAAGGGCACCGGCGTCGAACGGGACAACACCAAAGCGATCGAATGGTACAAGATCGCGGCAGATCGCGGCATCACGCCTGCCCAGTTGCAACTCGGTAAGCTGTATCTGGCGGGTGAAGGCGTTGAACAAGATTCGACGCTCGGCATCGACCTGATACGCAAGGCCGCCGAAGAGGGCGATCCGGACGCGACCACGACGCTGGCGATGCTCCATGTCAAAGGCGATGGCGCCGAACGCGACCATGATCGCGGTGAAGAGTTGCTCAAGAAGGCGGCGCAGACGGGTTATGCTCCCGCCGCCGTGCAATTGGGCCACTTCTATTCCGGCAAATATGGCGCCACGGCCAGGATGGAACAGGCCGTCGAGTGGTACCAAAGAGCCGCCGAGGCTGGCCAAACCGAAGCGCAATTCACGCTGGCAACGCTCTATCTCAACGGTGCCGGCGTGAAGGCCAATGCCGAACGCGCGGCAGCCTGGTTCGAGCGCGCGGCGCACGCCGATCATGCCGCTTCGCAGTTTCAGCTTGCCGTGATGTATTGCACCGGTCAGGGCGTGCAGAAGGATTTCGAGCAAGCGGTCATCTGGTACGAGCTCGCCGCGCAACTCGGTCACAGGCTGGCGCAGTACAATCTCGCGGTCATGGTGACCAAAGGGCAGGGCTGCGAAGCGGATCCGGCGAAGGCGCTGTCATGGTATCAGAAGGCTGCCGAGCAAGGCACGCCGGAGGCTCAGCTCGCGCTCGGCGACATGTATCGTTTCGGCCGTGGCGTCGACCAGGATGGCGCGCTGGCGCGGCATTGGTATGAACAGGCCGCGCGACAGGGTCATGAAGCCGCCGCGGCAAGACTGGCGCAGCTCGTGTAAGCTGAGTTCAGCTTCCTTCCGGGAACATGTCCAGTTTGTTCGCCCGCAGATGCAGCAGCAACTGTTGCTTGTTCGCTTTCGGCATAAGGCCGATCGCCCATAGATCGAACGAGCTTCCGCGCTTTGCCAGCACTTCGGCAAAGCCGCTGTCGATCATGAGTCGGCCGAGCCGGTCGGCCGTAAAGCCGGTGTGGTGCGACATGAACAGGTTGCCGCGCGCGACCGAGACCGACAGGCCGTAGAGCATGTCGAGGGCGGTGATCGGACCTGCTGGCGACTGATAGGCCGCGTCATCGATCCGTCCGTCCAGGACAAGCTCAGCGACAGCCTCCAGGTCGGGACTGGTGATCAGGGCGAAGCCATCCGGTTTCAAGACCCTGCGGAATTCCGCCAGCGCCTTTGGAACTTCGTGCGTGTAGAGGTGCTCCAGGTTGTGTGAGCACCAGATGGCATCGAACGTGCCGTCGTCGATCTTGCTCAGGTCGGTGATCGAGCCCACGATGTCCGGCGTGGTTCGCGTATCGATATCGAGCCTGGTCTCGCTCCAACCGAGGGTTCGAAAAGCCGCATGCAGCCGCTCCGGCTTATAGATCCCGCACCCGGCGTTGAGAACCCGTTTGATCGCGTTACCGCTCGGTTCACCAAGATCGATGATGCTCGTTACCGGTTGCGCCATCGCTTGTTCCCATCGTTCAACGATGCAATGTGCCCGATTGTCGATGACCGTTCCATCATTGTCTCGGTATATCGGCCGGATGATTTACAATCTGCTTCCACCTGTCCGAATTTAAGGCCACGGCCGGTGTGGTCTCCCGCGTTCGTTTGTCGCTGTCAAAATCCGGGTGGTATGTCGGCCGCGACGGGCGTCGCGCAAATCCTGGCGTCGCGCGGACGCGGCGGCCAGGCCAGCGCCGAGAACGGTATCGCATCAAGCGAAAGAACGGGGCTGTAGCAGGGATCACTGAGCAGAAACTCGCCCCAGCGCGCCCGCAGACTCTGCAATTCGCGCGCGTAACGCGTGGCTTGCCCCGGCAGGCTATCCGGTCCCCGGCGCGGCGGCTCCGAAGCGTAGAGGCGCGCATGCGGTGACAGCACGATGCGTTTGCCTTGCGCGCGTAACTTCAGGCAAAGATCGACGTCATAGTAATTGAACGGAAAATGCAGTTCATCCATGCCGCCGACGTCGACATAGTCGCGGCGCCGCATTACCAGGCAGGCCGCGGTCACCGCGCTGCATTCATGCGCGACACGCAGCAGATCGGTATAGCCGGGGTCGTCCTCAAGACGTTCGCCGAACGCGGGAACGGCGGCGAAATTCGCTCCCAGCACCGTTCCGCCGTGCTGGACGACGCCGCTCGGCCACGCCAGCAGTGCACCAACCGCGCCGACATCATCGTCACCAAGCCGGCTCAGCATTTCTGGCAGCCACCGGTCGTCATCGGCGCGCACATCGTTGGCGAGCAGGCAAATGAAATCGCCTTTTGCGCCGGCCACCGCGATATTGTTGAGACGGGCAGGATTGAAAGGCCCCGGCGCCGTAATGACGGTCGCGATGCTCCGATCCAGGTCGTTGAAGAACCGAATCGTCTCCGGGTCGGAGGAATCGTTGTCGATAATGACGATATCGACGTCGCCATGGGCGACGGCCGGCTGAATCGAACGCAGGCAGGATCGCAACAAGCCGAGCTGGTTGCGCACCGGGATGACGATCGTGGTCGATCCGGAGGGAGTTGGGCGCAGCACATGCGCCGCCGGAAAGAGGGTCGACGGAGTTTCGGAAATTCGGCATGCGAGTTTTCTCGTGCGCAGATGCGCGGCGGTCGCCTGGGCAAGAATTCGACTGTCGGCGGCGTGATCGAAGGTGTCGACAACCGCCAACGCACCGGGAATGTGGACAACCTTGTGATTGTGCGATGGCCCTCCATCGAAGCCGGCGTTGAACAGACGGTAGAGATTGGACGCTCCGGCCGCGACGGCCGCTTGCGCGGTCTCGCGGCGCAATGCGAAGAGTTGCGCGCAATAGCCTTGCTCGAGCATTCGCTCGTAGTCGAAGGCGGGCAGGCAGATTGGTGACGGCACGCCGTCGCCGCCTTCGATATCGAAATCGCCATAGAACGCGACAGCTTCGGGAAAGTCGTCGAAGGCACCGGCGAACCGGTGCAAAGCGTCCGGCGCAAAGCGCGTGCCCGATCGGGCGAAAATCACATATCGAGTTTGCCCGGCATCGCCCGAGAGAAATTCCTGCATCTGCTCGCGCACGAACGCCGAGGGCGCGTCGGCGGCGGGCAGCGCCGCGGCCACCCAGTCTTGAAGATTGCTGTCTTGCAGGCTCACCAGGGTGGGCTCCTGGTTCCCCGGGCCGACCAGGGCAATCGCGATCGGCGAGTCGTCGGCTCCGCGGTCGTCGGCAATCGGAAAGCGTTTGCACCAGTTGGCGTATTCGGTGAACGGCATCGACATCGGGAACAGACGATCGAATTGCGCTGCCCTCAGGCGCTCATCGTCGAGCGTGCCGTGCTCCTCGATGGTTCTTCGCAGGCCGTCGCGAAATGCCACGAAGGTCAGGGGACTGCCCGGTAAAACGTCTCCGTTCTCGCGAACGAATTGCACGCGCCTGACGCGCCCGTCGGCGAAGCGCTCCGGCAGATGAAGATCGAACCGGCGTGCCAGGCGGGCATCCGTCGCCGTACCGATATTCGCCCAGTGTGTCGCGCTTGCTTCGGCAACGCGTTCGCCGTCGATGACGGCCGTGACAATTGGCGTGCCGTCGGCGTCGCCGGTGCACCAGCCTTCAAAGCGCAGCCCGCCGATCCAGGTCAGATTGTTCGCGGCCTGGAGCCTGGAACCATCCGCCCGCCGGGCGCTGAGCGGGATGGGCGCGCCAACCGCAATATCGCTGTTGGCGATACGGATTTCGATAATCGAGGCAAGGTCAACGATGCTCTGAGAAAGC
>Ga0335085_10002948_pt1 | contig 30618 bp, 30 predicted proteins | sample Lox_Sample_45_FD_206712 | JGI IMG/M metagenome (GOLD analysis project Ga0335085, IMG submission 206712) | Soil microbial communities from Loxahatchee National Wildlife Refuge, Florida, United States - Lox_Sample_4.5 | ecosystem: Environmental > Terrestrial > Soil > Wetlands | place: USA... | reverse complement strand
GCACGCTCACGGTGTTGTCGGCGCGGTTGGCGACGAGGGCGAGGTCGCCCGCGCGATTGATCGCCATGCCCGAGGGCTGCTTGCCGGTCTCGATCACGGCGATCTGCGCCGGCGGCGAGGCCTTCATGTCGATCACGTAGACCTTGTTGTCGGGCTGCAGCTTCCAGCCGCCGCTGCCGTCCGACACCAGCTCCAGCGAGTTCGCGATCAGCGCGAGATACTCGTCGGGCGTGATGGCGAGATTGACGGGCGGACCGACGATCGTATTCGGGATCGGTATATTGGCGACGATCCTCGGCTTCGCCCGGTTGGAGATGTCGAGGATGGTGGCGGTGTCCTTGCCGGGGGCGCTGAACACGGGCTTCGCGTCGTCATCCAAGCCCTGCTTCTCGTCGATGCCGATGATGAGGTGCTGCGCATGCGCCGCACCCACCGTTCCAAGCAGGGGTAGAGAGAGCGCCGCCGCGGCGAGCGCCCGTCCGAGACTGACCATCGTTGTTTCCTCCCTGTCATTGTCGCGGGCTCGGACGCTGGACGTTGCGCCGGCCCGGGATTGCGGCGATCAGTTTGCCATGGCCGGTGGGCCGCGACCAAGCGGCTTGGGGGTTCTTGCCAAATCCCGCACCCGCCTGTCAGGATCGCGGCCATGCCCCCCAAGAAGAACCCCCTCGGCCTCAACGCGTTGCAGCTCAAGACACTTACACTCCTGCAGGAGCTCGCGCGCTCGCCGCAGCATGCGGAGCCGCAGGCCGACGGCAGCATCCGCGTGAGCGGCCTGCCGCAGCCGCATGGCGATCATTTTCACGTCGGAAGCGCCGTCGTGCTCGCGCGCGATGCGACGGGGCTCGTAAATCCCTCCGCCTGGTCGGCGCTCGAGCGCAAAGGCCTCATCAAGTCGGAATTCCCCATTGCCGCGGTGCTGACGCAGGCGGGGATCGCCTACGACACCGGGCTCGCGGACGCGATCCTGCACCGCGCCACTCACTAGGAAAACCACTCACCAGATCAGATGCGCGATCGCGTAGCTCGGGCGCTGACCGCTCGCGGTCACGGCCCTGGCCAGTCTGGCGGAGTCGGGAAGCGTGCCCAGCTTCACGCCCAATTCCTCGCCGTGAATGCCGCCGAGCACGAGTACGCTCGCGATGCCGACCGCATTGGCGCCGGCGATGTCGGTGCGGAGACTGTCGCCGACGGCAAGGATGCGGCCGCGGTCGGCGATGCCGAGGAGACCGAAGCAGGTCTCGTAGACCGAGGGGAAGGGCTTGCCGTGCCAGCGCACGGCCCCGCCGATCTCCTCGTAGCGCTGCGCAAGCGCGCCAGCGCAGATCGCACGGCGTCCCTGGTGGATCACCACGAGGTCGGGATTGGCGCAGACCATCGGAAGCTCGCGCAGCCGAGCCGTCTGCAGCAGCGGCTCGTATTGCTCGACCGTGGCCTCGTATTCCGAGGGCCCGGTATTGAGGATGAAATCCGCCTCGGCCACGTCGTCCACGCGGCGCAGCCCGATATCCGCGAGCATGTTGTCGTCGCGCCTGGGCCCGATGTGATAGCAGGCGCGGCCGAGCGCGGCGTAAAAGGGATCGGTGCGCCGGCTCAGATGCTGCCAGGCCTCCTCGCCGGAGCACATGAGGCTGTCGTAGAGCGAGCGCGGAATGCCGATCTCCGCCACCCGCGCTTCCACCAGTTCCGCGCGCCGCGGCGCGTTCGAGAGGATCGTCGTGCGCTTGCCCGCGGATTTGAGGCGCGCGAGGCAGTTGAGCACCCCGGGCATCGGCGCCCGCCCGTCATGCAACACACCCCAGAGATCGAGTATGAAGCCGTCGTAATCGCCGGCGATTTCGCTGAGGCCCTTGAGGTAAGGAATGGGAGGGTCGGTCATCGTGCTCTCAACGGTTCAGGCTGGCGATGAAGCGCCGACGGCGGCGGCGATCGATGCATGGCCATCCCGCGCCAGCATGCCCGCGAGCTCGCGCTTGATCCGCTCGATCAGGCCGGGCCCTTCGTAGACGAGCGCCGTATAGAGCTGAACCAGGCTCGCACCGGCGCGGATCTTGGCGTAAGCGTCGGCCGCGCTCGAGACGCCGCCGACGCCGACGATGGGCACGCGGCCGCCGGTGCGGCGGTGCATGTCCGCGACCAGAGCCGTCGAGGGCGCAAAGAGCGGCGGCCCGCTGAGGCCGCCCGCCTCGCGCGCAAGCGGACTTTTGAGGGTCGGAGGCCGGGCCACGGTCGTGTTGGAGATCACGAGCCCGTCGATCCCCGTCTCGAGTGCGGCTTCCGCGATCTCCTGGCGCTCGTCCTGCGCCAGATCGGGCGCGATCTTCAGGAGGAGCGGCGGCGGATCGGAAGGCGCGGCCTTGGCGCGCGCCCCCTGCAGCGCTGAAATGAGCGCGAGCAGGATCGCCTTGCGCTGGAGATCGCGCAGGCCCGGCGTGTTCGGGGAGGAGACGTTGACGACGAGGTAGTCCGCGAGCGGCGCCAGCGCCGCCACCCCCGCGACATAATCGGCGGTCGCGTCCTTGCTGTCCTTGTTCTTGCCGATGTTGGCCCCCACGATTCCGCCGCGTCCGCGCCGGCGCGCGAGGCGCGCGCGGACCGCGTCGAGCCCCTCGTTGTTGAAGCCGAGGCGATTGATGAGGGCGCGATCCTCGCTCAGACGGAAGAGGCGCGGCTTCGGGTTGCCGGGCTGCGGCCGCGGCGTCACCGTTCCAGTCTCGACGAAGCCGAAGGCGTAGCCGAGCATCGCGTCGGGCACCTCGGCATTCTTGTCGAAGCCCGCGGCGAGTCCGATCGGGTTTGGGAAATCCCGGTTCCAGAGCCGGATGCGCAGGCTCGCGGGATCGGGCGCTAGGGCGCGGGGCGTATTGCGAAATGTCAGCGCGGAGATGGTCGCGCGGTGCGCGGTCTCCGGAGGGAGCAGGCGGACGATCGGGAGGAGCGGATCGAGAAGCCCGCTCATCCCGTGCTCTCCGCTGGGAGAGGGGGAAAAACATGCATGCCGTCCGCGCCCAAGGGGAGGTCGTCGACCCGCAGAACCGCCGCGACCGGCAGCGTGCCGTAGAGATGCGGAAAGAGCTGGCCGCCCCGCGACGGCTCCCATTTGAGCGCGGCGCCGAGCGCCTCGGCATCGACCGTGAGAAGCACCAGGCCCGTCTGGCCCGCGCGATGCCTGCGGGCACTTTCCCGGACCTGAGCGGCCCCCGAGAAATGGATGAAGCCGTCGGACTTGTCCTGAGACGATCCGGCATAGGCGCCGGCCCGCCGGGCCGCCTCCCATTCCTCGCGCCGGCAAATGTGGTAAATCCGCGGTTGCGTCATCGCGGCCGCAAGCTAACGCAGCCATGCCGCGACCGCCAGCCAGATGCGCACAGGAAGACTTGGCTCGCCGCGGAGCGAGGGTCTATCCTGCGCTCGAGCGCAGCGTGGCACGCGAAGGACGATCACCCCATGACCGCATACACCTATATCGACGGCACCTGGCACGAGGGCAATCCGCCGCTGCTGGGACCGATGAGCCACGCGACCTGGCTCTCCTCGATCATTTTCGACGGTGCGCGGGCCTTCGAAGGCTGCACCCCCGACCTTGACCGGCACTGCGAGCGCGCCTGCAATTCCGCGCGCTCCATGGGCCTTCGCCCCATGCTGAGCCCCGGCGAGATCGAGGACATCGCCCGCGACGGCGTCGCACGTTTTCCAAAAGATGCGGAGCTCTATATCCGTCCGATGTTCTTCGCGGAGTCCGGCTGGATCTATCCCGACCCCGACAGCACGCGCTTCGCGATCTCCGTTTACGATTCGCCGCTGCCGAAGCCCACGGGCTTCTCCGTCTGCCTCTCGCGCTTCCGCCGTCCGGCGCCGGACCAGGCGCCGACCGATGCGAAGGCGTCCTGCCTCTATCCGAATTCCGGCCGCGCTCTCAGGGATGCGCAGAACCGAGGTTTCGGCAATTGCGTGGTGCTGGACCCGCTGGGCTTCGTCGCGGAGCTCGCGACCGCCAATCTCTTCATGGTGAAGGACGGTGTCGCCCACACGCCGGCCGCGAACGGCACCTTCCTCGCGGGCATCACGCGACGCCGCGTGATCCAGCTCCTCCGCGATGCCGGCGTCCAGGTGCAGGAGCGCTCCATCACCTACGACGAGCTGCTGCAGGCGGACGAGCTTTTCTCCGCGGGCAACCACGGCAAGGTGCAGCCGATCACGGGGATCGAGCAGCGGCATCTCCAGCCGGGCCCGATCTACAGTCGCGCGCGCGAGCTCTATTGGGAATTCGCTCATAGCTCCTGACAGCGGCCAGCCGTCGGCACCGGCGCAACGGCCGGCGGCGCCGGCGCTTGCGGTCGGATACGCGCGGGCGGCGTGGCTCACGCCCGAGGGAGAGATCGACCGTCTCGATCCCGTCGAGGCCGCGCGTCGCGCGCGCAAGACGCCCCCGATCCTCTGTCACGTCCGCGCCGTCGCGCGCCGTCTCGGCGTCGAGCCATTCGAGGCGCTCGACATTCTCGAGCTCTTCGCCTTCGTGCGGCCCGCGCGTCCGCTGGTGCCGACGCCCAGGGGCATCGCCGCCGCGCTGAGCCTGCCGCCGCCAAAGTCGCTCGAGGACGATGCGCTGACGCTGGTGCGTGCCACCGAGGCGCTTCTCGCGGAACTCGCGGCCGTGGGCGACGGCGAGGCCAAGGCCGTGGCACAGCAGATGGCGGCGGGCGGCTGGAGTTGGGGGCAAGCGGTGCTGAGGGCGCTCGTCGCCGTTCCCTTGGGTGAGGCGACGGGGCTCGCGGTCTGGCGAAGGATCACGGAATGGGCCGAGCACGCGCCGGAGCCGCCGCCAGGGCACGAGCCGGTCGAGGAAAGCGAGGCGCGCCAGCGGCTGGCTGAGCTCCTGGGGAGCGACGCAGAGCCGCGGCCGCAGCAGGCGGATTACGCGGCTGCCGCGAGCGGCGCCTTCCGCCCGCGCGAGCACCCCGAGGAGCCGATGGCGGTGCTCGCGGAGGCCGGCACCGGCGTCGGCAAGACCTTGGGCTACATCGCGCCCGCGAGCCTCTGGGCCGAGAAGAACGAGGGAGCGGTCTGGATCTCGACGTTCACGCGCAATCTTCAGCACCAGATCGACGCGGAGCTCGACCGGCTCTATCCCGAGGCCGAGGAGAAGCGGCGGCGGGTGGTGCTACGCAAGGGCCGGGAGAATTATCTCTGCCTCCTCAATTTCGAGGAGGCGGTGGCGGGGCTGCCGGCCCGGCCCGGCACGGCGGTGGGCGTCGGCCTGATGGCGCGCTGGATCGCCGCGAGCCGCGACGGCAGCATGGTCGGCGGCGATTTCCCGGGCTGGCTTCCGGACCTCATCGGACGCGGCCGCACGCTCGGGCTCGCGGATCGCCGCGGCGAGTGCATCCATTCCGCCTGCGCCCATTACCACAAATGCTTCATCGAGAAGAGCGTGCGCCGCGCCCGGCGCGCGCGGCTCGTGGTCGCGAACCACGCGCTCGTGATGGTGCAGGCGGCCTGGGGCGGCCTCGACGACGCGACCGTGCCCACGCGCTACGTCTTCGACGAAGGGCATCACGTCTTCGACGCCGCGGACAGCGCCTTCTCGCTGGCGCTCACGGGGCGCGAGGCGGTGGAGCTGCGGCGCTGGGTGCTGGGCGTCGAGGGCGGCGCCGGCCGTGCGCGCGGACTGCGCCGGCGGCTCGAGGATCTCGTGCTCGGCGATGCCGCGGCCGAGCGCGCGCTCGCCGAGGCGCAGGCTGCGGCGCGGGTGCTGCCGGGGGAGCATTGGCTCCAGCGTCTGCAGCAAGGCGCGCCCTGGGGCGAGGCGGAGACCTTTCTCGCGCATGCGCGGCGGCAAGTCCTTGCGCGCGCGGACTCGAGCGAGACCGCCTACTCGCTGGAGACCGAGACGCGGCCGCCGGTCGAGGGGCTCCTCGCTGCCGCCGGGGCGCTCGGGCTTGCGCTCCGCCGTCTCGCGGAGCCGCTCGACGCCCTCGCCAAGCGCCTGGCGAAGCGTCTCGACGACGAGGCGGAGGAGCTCGATCCCGGAACGCGCCAGCGCATCGACGCAGCCGTGCGGAGCCTCCGGCGCCGCATAGACGGCGAGGTCGCGGGCTGGCTCGCGATGCTCCGAGATTTGTCGCAGGTGCCCGCCGAGGCGCTCGCGGACTGGCTCGCGGTCGACCGCTACGAGGGGCACGAGATCGACATCGGCATGCACCGACACTGGATCGATCCGACCCGCCCCTTCATCGAGCACGTGGCAAAGCCCGCGCAGGGCTTCCTCGTGACGTCGGCGACGCTCACCGACGGCACCGGCGATCCCGAGGCGGATTGGGCGGCAGCGGAGATGCTGACGGGAGCGCGCCATCTGCCGCACCCGGCGCTGCGCGCCCGCGTGCCTTCGCCATTCGATTATGGGGCACAGACCCGCGTCTTTGTCGTGACGGACGTGAAGCGCGACGACGTCGAGCAGGTGGCGGCGGCCTATCGCGCGCTTATTTTGGCGGCAGGCGGGGGCGCGCTCGGCCTCTTCACGGCCATCCAGCGCCTGCGCGCGGTCTACGCGCGGATCGCGGCTCCGCTCGAGGAGGCGGGCCTGCCGCTTCTCGCGCAGCACGTCGATGCCATGGACACCTCGACGCTCGTCGACATCTTCCGCGCCGAGGAGGACGCGTGCCTCCTCGGGACCGATGCCGTCCGCGACGGCGTCGACGTGCCAGGACGCTCGCTCCGCCTCATCGTCTTCGACCGCGTGCCCTGGCCGCGGCCGGACATCCTGCACAAGGCGCGGCGGCGGGAATTCGGCGGCGCGCGCTACGACGACCGGATCGCGCGCCTCCGCTTGCGACAGGCCTTCGGGCGCCTGGTGCGCCGCGCCGGCGATACCGGCGTGTTCGTCCTGCTGGACTCGCGCCTTCCCTCGCGCCTTCTCGGAGCCTTTCCCGAGGGTGTTGCGGTCGAGCGCATCGGTCTTGCCGAGACCATAGAGAAGACACGGGCCTTCCTCGCCTCCCCGGCGTGACCTCAGGAAATGTTGCATTGACAAGCCCGCTCGCCGGCGGCCTTCTACCGCGCCGACGCAACGGCAAGCGAGGCGGGAGCAAGCTAATGCTCGATCATCATTCGGCGCTGATCTACACGATGGTGCTGGCATCGGCGGCCGACACCGGCATGAGCGATGCCGAGGCCCACATCATCGGCGACGCCGTCAATCACCTGCCGATCTTCTCCGGTTACGACAACAAGCTGCTCGCGAAGACGCTCGGTGCCTGCGCCGACCTCGTGCAGAAGGAGGACGGGCTCGATCTGGCGATCAAGGAGATCAAGGCTGCATTGCCGCCGCGTCTGCGCGAGACGGCCTATACGCTCGCCTGCGATGTGATCGCGAGCGACGGCGAGGCCTCGCAGGAGGAGCTCCGTCTCCTGGAGATGCTGCGCGACCGCCTCTCGATCGACCGGCTCGTTGCCGCCGCGATCGAGCGCGCGGCCCGCGCGCGCTTCATGACGATATGAAAAAAGGAGCCGCGGCGAGCCGCGGCTCCTTGCCTTCGTGGACTTTGCGGCTGGATCAGAAATCCATGCCGCCGTGATCGTGTCCGCCGGGCATCGGCGGGGCCTTCTTCTCGGGCTTCTCCGCCACCATCGCCTCGGTCGTGACGAGGAGACCCGCGACCGAAGCCGCATCCTGGAGCGCGAGGCGCACGACCTTCGTGGGGTCGATGATGCCGGCCTTCAGCATGTTCACGTACTCGCCGCTCTGCGCGTCGAAGCCATGGTTCGCGTCGCTGCTCTCCATGAGCTTGCCGATCACGATCGAGCCGTCGGTGCCGGCGTTCTCGGCGATCTGCCGCGCCGGCATCTGGATCGCGCGCCGCACGATGTCGACGCCGACCTGCTGGTCGTGATTCCCGGGCTTGAGCTTGGCGAGCGCCCGCGTCGCGTAGAGGAGCGCCGAGCCGCCGCCGGGGACGACGCCTTCCTCGACCGCGGCGCGGGTCGCATGCATCGCGTCGTCAACGCGATCCTTGCGCTCCTTCACCTCGACCTCGGTCGCTCCGCCGACCCGGATCACCGCAACGCCCCCCGCGAGCTTCGCCAGCCGCTCCTGCAGCTTCTCGCGGTCGTAGTCGGAGGTGGTCTCCTCGATCTGCGCCTTGATCTGCCCGATCCGGCCCTCGATGTCCTTCTTCTTGCCGGCGCCGTCGATGATCGTCGTGTTCTCCTTGTCGATCCGGATGCGCCGCGCCTTGCCGAGCATGTCGAGGGTCACGTTCTCGAGCTTGATCCCGAGATCCTCGGAGATGAGCTGGCCGCCCGTCAGCACCGCGATGTCCTCGAGCATCGCCTTGCGGCGATCCCCGAAGCCCGGCGCCTTCACCGCCGCGACCTTGAGGCCGCCGCGAAGCTTGTTGACGACGAGCGTCGCCAACGCCTCGCCCTCGACGTCCTCGGCGACGATGAGCAGCGGCTTCCCGCTCTGCACCACCGCCTCGAGGAGCGGCAGCATCGCCTGGAGGCCCGAGAGCTTCTTCTCGTGCAGCAGGACGTAGACGTCCTCGAGCTCCGTCACCATCTTCTCGGCGTTGGTGACGAAATAGGGCGAGAGATAGCCGCGGTCGAACTGCATGCCCTCGACGACGTCGAGCTCGGTCTCGAGGCTCTTCGCCTCCTCGACCGTGATCACGCCCTCGTTGCCGACCTTCTGCATCGCCTTCGCGATCATCTCGCCGATCTCTTTGTCGCCATTGGCGGAGATGGTGCCGACCTGCGCGATCTCCTCGTTGGTGGAGACCTTCTTCGAGCGCTTCCTCACGTCCTCGACGACCGCCGCGACGGCGAGATCGATGCCGCGCTTCAGGTCCATCGGATTCATGCCGGCTGCAACGGCCTTGGCGCCCTCGCGCACGATCGATTGCGCGAGCACGGTCGCGGTGGTGGTGCCGTCGCCGGCCTGGTCGCTGGTCTTGGACGCGACCTCCTTCACCATCTGCGCGCCCATGTTCTCGAACTTATCCGAGAGCTCGATCTCCTTGGCGACGGTGACACCGTCCTTGGTGACGCGCGGCGCGCCGAAGGATTTGTCGAGCACGACGTTCCGGCCCTTGGGGCCGAGCGTCACGCGCACCGCGTTCGCGAGAATGTCGACGCCGCGGAGCATCCGCTCGCGCGCGTCGCCGCTGAACCGAACTTCTTTCGCTGCCATTTTCCTGATTCCCCGATTGGCTTAGGCGGCTTTGCGCTTGGAAGCGCCGCCCTCGATGATGCCGAGAATGTCGGATTCCTTCATGATGACGAGCTCCTCGCCATCGATCTTGACCTCGCTCCCGGACCACTTGCCGAAGAGGATCCGGTCGCCCGCTTTGACGTCGAGCGGATGGAGCTTACCGTCCTCGCTGCGGGCGCCGGGACCCACCGCGATCACCTCGCCCTCCATGGGCTTCTCCTTGGCGGTATCGGGAATGATGATCCCGCCAGAGGTCCGCTCTTCCTGCTCCAGCCGGCGGACCAGGACGCGGTCTTGTAGAGGCTTGAATTTCATGAGTAATCCTCCCGTTTGATCACGCAAAACGAGCCCGCGGGAGTATTGCTAGCACTCCAGACGGGCGAGTGCCAACGAGGTAGGAAGCAGGTGTTTTGCTGTCAAGGGGAGTCCGGGGAGTTTGGCAGCAATCTTCTTGGGAGGCTGCTAGGTCGCTGATCCGATTAAGATTTTCTTGATTGCGGCGCGCCAAACTCCAATGATTGGAGCGTCTGGTGCGTGCGATGGGAGCGAGGATGACCGACCTTCGATTGCAGCTCGAGAGCTATCGTCTTACGACGGCCGAGATCCTTTACCACCTGCCGGATCATCCGGACTTGCTGCAGAGTTTCGTCTGGCAGCAGCTCGATCTCGCGCCGGATTATCCGGTGCTGCGCCGGTTTCTGGATTTCTGGTCGCGCAACATCGAGGGCAAGCTGCACTCGGTGAAGGTGACACAGGCGAAATCCGTGACGCCCGGCGCCATCCGCTACGCCCGCGCGTGGTATCGCCTGCACTAAGCGAGCACCGGCCGTCCCGCCCGACGCTGCTTCGGCGGCTCCGAACTATTTTTTCTTCGGCGGCGGCACCGGCAAATCATTGATTGGGATCGGGATGGAGAGACCGCCCAGCGCGGAAAGCACATGCGCGAGCAGGTCCGCGAGATGGAGGTCGAGCGACGGATTGCAGCTCCCGGGATCCGAGAGCTGAAGCACTTCGCCCGCGCAGTAGGTATAGGGCGCGCCGCCAGCCGGAGTCCGATTGGGATCGATTGATGGACCGATGTTCGCGTATGGGTTCGATGGGTTGTCCGCTCTCGCCGGTACCTCGCAGACACCGACTGCGATCAGTCCGAGCGCGACCGCGGCGATCGCCAGACTTTTTCCACCAATGGACATTTTTCCCCCTCTTGCCGAAGGCTGCGCGTGCATCCCTTCGGGCGCAAGGAATTCACCCTTAAGTATTATATCCGCCAATCTCCGCCGCCATCAAGCCGGATGAGAATCCGAGGGCGAATTCCTCGGGCCCTTGTCAGGCCGAGGCCGTGGAGGCAGTGTCCGGCCGCCGAATGTCCATCGTCACACCCCTCTCCCGTTCTCGAGCCGTTGCGGTCCGGCCGGAGCGTGCGGTCGCTCTGTGGCTCCTCGTTTGCTGCGGGATGATCTCTCTGATGGTCGTGATTGGCGGCATCACGCGCCTGACAGAGTCGGGCCTCTCCATCACGGAATGGAAGCCGGTTTCCGGCGCAATCCCGCCCTTATCCGAGGCCGAGTGGTCCCGCGAGTTCGATCACTACAAGGCGATCCCTCAATATCGGGCGATCCACGCGGAAATGACGCTCTCTGAATTCAAGACGATTTTTTTCTGGGAATACGTTCACCGGCTCTGGGGTCGCCTCATCGGCGTCGCCTTCGCAGTGCCGTTTCTGTGGTTCCTGTGGAAACGCGCGTTGCCCCGCTCGCTCGCGCCCAAGCTCGCGATCATCTTCGTCCTCGGCGGCCTCCAGGGCGCGCTCGGCTGGTTCATGGTCGAGAGCGGCCTCGCCGGCCGCATCGAGGTGAGCCAGTACCGCCTGGTCGCGCATTTGGGCGCGGCGCTCATCCTTTACCTCGCGATCCTCTGGGTAGCGCTCGATCTGCTTGCGCCACAGCCCGGCATCGGCTCCAGCCGGAGGCTCCGGCACGCCGCTTCCGGCCTCCTGGGTCTCGCCTTCCTCACGGTGCTCGCAGGGGGCTTCGTCGCGGGCCTGCGCGCGGGGCTCCTCTACAACACCTTCCCGCTGATGAACGGCGAGATGATGCCGCCGGACTATGCGGCGATTGCTCCGTGGTATCTCAATCCCTTCGAGAATCCGGTGGCCGCGCAATTCCATCATCGGCTCCTCGCAGAGCTCACATGGCTCTTCGCCGTGGGCCTCTGGTGGGCGTCGCGCCGCCTTGGCCTTCCCCGCGGGCTGCGGCGCGCATTCGATGCGCTCGCATTTGTGGCGACGCTACAGCTCGCCCTCGGCATCGCGACGCTATTGCTGGTGGTGCCGATCCCGCTCGCTGCGGCGCATCAGGCGGGGGCGGTCGCGCTGTTGACGGCGATCCTCGTGGTGCGCCACGGACTGCGCCGGCCTGCTGCCCCTGAATTGGACGCAAAAGCCCGCCCGGCGCTATAGTGCGGGCCGGATTTAGGGGTGCAGCGATGGCGGATTTCCCGCGGAGAACCCTGGAGGATTGGCAGGCGCTCGCGACGAAGGAGCTCGGCGGCGCGTCGCCGGAGAGCCTCGTCTGGCAGACCGCCGAGGGCATCGCGATAAAGCCGCTCTATACGCAATCCGATCTCGAGCGCCTCGAGGGTATCGGCACACTGCCAGGCTTTCCGCCTTATATCCGCGGCGTTCGCGCGACCATGTACGCGAACCGGCCCTGGACCGTTCGGCAATACGCGGGCTTCTCGACGGCCGAGGACTCCAACAAATTCTATCGCGAGAATCTGAAGGCCGGACAGATGGGCCTTTCCGTCGCCTTCGACCTCGCGACCCATCGCGGCTACGACAGCGATCATCCCCGCGTCGTCGGCGATGTCGGGAAGGCCGGCGTCGCGATCGACAGCGTCGAGGACATGAAGATCCTCTTCGACGGCATTCCGCTGGAACGCATGAGCGTCTCCATGACCATGAACGGCGCGGTGCTGCCGGTGCTCGCGGGATTCATCGTCGCGGCGGAGGAGCAGGGCGTGCCGGCAGCGAAGCTCCAGGGCACGATCCAGAACGACATCCTCAAGGAGTTCATGGTCCGGAACACCTACATCTACCCGCCCGGACCCTCGATGCGGATCGTCGCCGATATCATCGAGTACACGGCAAAGCGCATGCCGAAATTCAACTCCATCTCGATCTCCGGCTATCACATGCAGGAGGCGGGAGCGACCTGCGTGCAGGAGCTCGCCTTCACCCTCGCGGACGGGCTCGACTACGCGCGCGCCGCTCTCTCGCGCGGGCTCGGCATCGACGAGTTCGCGCCGCGGCTCTCGTTCTTCTTCTGCCTCGGCATGAACTTCTTCATGGAGATCGCGAAGCTCCGCGCTGCGCGGCTCCTCTGGGCGAAGCTCATGAGCGAGTTCAAGCCCAAGAGCCTCGCGAGCCTCCAGCTCCGCACGCACTGCCAGACCTCCGGCGTGAGCCTCACGGAGCAGGACCCCTACAACAACATCGTCCGCACCACCATCGAGGCGATGGCGGGCGTGCTCGGCGGGACGCAGTCGCTCCACACCAACTCCTTCGACGAGGCGTTGGCCTTGCCGACGCCATTCTCCGCGCGGATCGCCCGCAACACCCAGCTCATCATCGCGGAGGAGAGCGGCATCGCGCATGTCGTAGACCCGCTCGGCGGCAGCTACTACGTCGAGAGTCTCACGCACTCCGTGGCCTCGGCCGCGATGGACCTGATCGGCGAGGTCGAGGCCCTCGGCGGCATGACCAAGGCGGTTGAGCAGGGCCTGCCGAAGCTCCGCATCGAGGAAGCGGCCGCGCGGCGCCAGGCGCGCATCGATCGCGGCGAGGAGGCGATCGTCGGCGTCAACAAGTATCAGCCCGAGGAGGCTCCCGCCGTGAAGCTCCTCGACATCGACAACACCCGCGTCCGCGAGCAGCAGATCGCGCGCCTCAGGGACGTGCGCGCGGCGCGCGATCCCGCAAAGGTCGAGGCAAGTCTCGATGCCCTCACCAAGGCCGCATCGAGCGGGCAGGGAAATCTGCTGGCGCTCGCCGTCGAGGCGTCGCGGGCCCGGGCGACCGTCGGCGAGATCTCGGACGCGCTCGAGACGGTCTTCACGCGGCATCGCGCGACAATCCGCTCGGTCTCCGGCGTCTACGGCTCGCTCTACGAGGGCGACGAGGGCTTCAAGCGCATCCAGCGCGAGGTCGAGGCCTTCGCCCGCGCCGAGGGCCGGCGCCCGCGCATGCTCGTGGTGAAGCTCGGGCAGGACGGCCACGACCGTGGCGCCAAGGTGATCGCGACGGCCTTTGCGGACATCGGCTTCGACGTCGATGTGGGGCCGCTCTTCCAGACGCCGGAGGAAGCCGCGCGCCAGGCGGTCGAGAACGACGTCCACGTCGTCGGCGTCTCGACGCAAGCCGCGGGGCACAAGACGCTGGTGCCGGCATTGATCCAGGCGCTGAAGCGCGAGGGCGGCGACGACATCCTCGTGATCTGCGGCGGCGTGATCCCGCCGCAGGACTACGAGTATCTCCTGCAAGCCGGCGTCTCCGGAATCTACGGCCCCGGCACCAACATCCCGCTCGCCGCGAGCGAGATCCTCCGACTCATCGCCAAGCGGCGGATGGCCGCATAGCAGCCGCGCGGGCGCGGGCTGTCATCGGCCGCCGTTCCGCGCTATCTATCCCGCCAATGGCCATTCTCTTCCTGATCGTCTTCATCGACCTCGTGGGTTTCGGGTTGGTGATCCCGCTGCTGCCGTTCTACGGCGAGGCCTTTCAGGCGGGGCCGGGCACGGTGACGCTCCTGCTCGCGAGCTACTCTTTCGCTCAGTTCCTGATGGCGCCGGTCTGGGGCCGGCTCTCCGACCGTTACGGCCGCAAGCCGATCCTCCTGGTGAGCCTCGGCTTCTCCATCGCGTCGTATCTCTGGCTCGCCAATGCGGACGCGCTCTGGATGCTGTTCGGCGCGCGGCTCCTCTCGGGCGCGGGCGCCGGCAACATCACGGCGGCGCAGGCCTACATCGCAGACGTGACGCCGCCGGAGCGCCGCGCCAAGGGCATGGGCGTGATCGGCGCGGCTTTCGGTCTCGGCTTCACCATCGGTCCCGCAATCGGCGGCTACATCGCCGGCGATCACCCCGGCATCGCCGAGCTCGCGCGCCCCGCGTTCGGCGCGGCGGGCCTTTCCGCGCTCGCCTTCGCGCTGACTCTCATGCGTTTGCCCGAGAGCCTGCCGCCGGAGGCGCGGTCGGGCATCGTGCGGCCAGGCCGTCTCGTCCTCGCGCGCGCGGCCTTCAAGCGGCCGGCGCTCCGCCAGCTCGTCCTGCTGCTCTTCGTGACCGTCGCGGCCTTCGCGGGCATGGAGAGCACCTTCGCACTCTGGGCAGAGCGCGCCTTCGGCTGGGGCCCGAGGACGGTGGGCTACTCGTTCTTCTACGTCGGCCTGGTGCTCGCGGCGATGCAGGGGGGCCTCGTCGGCAAGCTCGTCGAGCGCTTCGGCGAGGCGCGCCTCGTGACGGTGGGAGCGGGGGTCATCGCGCTTGGCCTCATCGCCGTGCCGCTCTCGATCAGCGTGCCGCTGGTATTGGTGGCGATGGCGTTCCTCGCGATCGGCATGGGCATGCTCAACCCCTCGATCAACGGCCTCCTCTCGCTCCACGCCGCCGCCGACGAGCAAGGCGGCATCCTCGGCGTTGCCCAATCCGCCTCGAGCCTCGCGCGCATCGTCGGCCCCGCGGTTGCGGGACAGTTCTTCGACGCGCTCGGCCGGAACGCGCCCTATTACGTGAGCGCCGCTCTGATGGTCGGCGTGACGCTGCTCGCGCTGCGCATTCCGCGCGCGCGGCCCGCGCTGCAAGCGGGTCCCGCGTCATGAGGGACATGCGCCGAGGCGGCACGGGCCCGAGCCCCGTTTCCGGCGACAGCCGCAGCGAGCTCCGCTCCCTCGCGCGCCTGGCGCCTTATCTCTGGCCCAAGGGCGCGTCCGACCTGAGGCTCCGCGTGGTCGTGGCGCTGTTCTTTCTGGCCCTCGCGAAGGGCATCAACGTCGTGGTCCCCATCCTCTACAAGCGCGCGGTCGATGCCTTGACGCCCGGCGTCGCGGCCGTCATCGCCGTGCCGGTGGCGCTCGTCGTGGGTTACGGGATCGTGCGCGTGCTGGCCCAGGTTTTCGGCGAGCTCCGCGACGCCGTCTTCGCCAAGGTCGGCCAGCGTGCGGTGCGCCAGATCGCGCTCCGGACCTTCCGGCATCTCCATGGCCTCTCCCTGCGCTTCCATCTGGAGCGCCAGACCGGCGGCCTCTCCCGCGCGATCGAGCGCGGCATCCGCGGCATGGATTTCCTCCTCTCCTACATGCTCTTCAGCGCGATCCCGACGGTGCTGGAGGTGTCGCTGGTGGCGGGGATCCTCTGGCACTTCTACGACTGGGACTTCGCCGCCGCGACCTTTGTCACGGTCGTGCTTTACGTGATCTTCACTTTCGCGGTCACGGATTGGCGGGTGAAGTTCCGCCGCGAGATGAACGACCGCGACACCGAGGCCAACACCAAGGCGATCGACAGCCTCCTCAACTTCGAGACCGTCAAGTATTTTGCGAACGAGGAGCACGAGGCGCGGCGCTTCGACACCGCGCTCCAGGCCTACGAGAAGGCCGCGGTAAAGAGCCAGACCACGCTCGCCTTCCTGAACGTCGGCCAGGGCATCATCATCTCGCTGGGGCTCGTCGCTGTGATGCTGCTGGCGGGGCAGGGTGTCGCCGCGGGGCGGCTCACGGTCGGCGACTTCGTGCTCGTGAACGCCTATCTCGTGCAGCTCTACATGCCCCTCAATTTCCTGGGCGTCGTCTACCGCAACATCAAGCAGTCGCTCATCGACCTCGAATCCATGTTCCGCCTCCTCGACGTCACGGCGGAGATCGCGGATGCGCCCGGCGCTGCGCCGCTCAAGGTCGATCGCGGCGAGATCGTCTTCGACCGCGTTTCCTTCCGCTACGACCCGCGCCGGCCGATCCTCGAGGACGTGTCGTTCCGCGTGCCCGCGGGCGGCACCGTCGCGATCGTGGGTCCGAGCGGCGCCGGCAAGTCCACGATCTCGCGGTTGCTCTTCCGCTTCTACGACGTTGAGGAGGGACGGATCCTCATCGACGGTCAGGACATCCGCGGGGTGACGCAGGAGAGCCTCCGCCGCGCCATCGGCGTGGTGCCGCAGGACACCGTGCTCTTCAACGACACCATTCGCTACAACATCGCTTACGGCCGTCCCGGCGCCGAGCTCGCGGAGATCGAGGAGGCGGCGCGGCTCGCCAATATCGGCGACTTCGTCGCGAAGCTCCCGGACGGCTACAAGACGCAGGTGGGCGAGCGCGGCCTCAAGCTCTCGGGCGGCGAGAAGCAGCGGGTCGCGATCGCCCGCGTCGTGCTGAAGGCGCCGCGCATCATGGTCTTCGACGAGGCGACCTCGGCGCTCGACACCAAGACCGAGCGCGAGATCCAGGACAATCTCGAGGCGGTCTCGCAGGACCGCACGACGCTCATCATCGCGCACCGGCTCTCCACCGTCGTGCACGCCGATGAGATCCTCGTGCTCGAGCGCGGCCGGGTGGTCGAGCGCGGCGATCACGCTACATTGCTGGCGAAGGACGGCATCTATGCGGCGATGTGGGCGCGTCAGCAGGAAGCGGCGCGCGCCGCGGAGCTCGCGGAGGTAGCGGACTGAGCCATGGCGGAGCAGAAGGCCCAGCGGAAACACGTCAATCTCGCGCTCCAAGGCGGCGGCGCGCACGGCGCCTTCACCTGGGGCGTCCTCGACCGCATCCTCGAGGACGACCGCCTCGTGGTCGAGGGCGTGAGCGGCACCAGCGCGGGCGCGATGAACGCGGCGGTGATGATCTCCGGCCACCTCGCCGGCGGCAACGAAGGCGCGCGGCGCGCGCTCGACAGGTTCTGGGAGGGCGTAAGCGCGCTCGGCGCCGCGAGCCCGATCCACCGGAGCTGGTACGATCGCGTCACCGGGAACTGGGATCTCGACGACAGCCCCGCCTCGATCTGGCTCGACACGCTCTCGCGGCTCATCTCGCCCTACCAGGCCAATCCGCTCAATCTTCAGCCGCTGCGGGACTTCTTGGGCGATCTCGTCAATTTCGAGGCGCTGCGCAAGGCCGACGGCATCAAGCTCTTCGTCTCCGCCACCAACGTGAAGACCGGCAAGATCCGCGTCTTCGAGCGGAAGGAGATGAGCATCGAGACCTTGCTCGCCTCCTCGGCGCTGCCGAACGTCTTCCAGGCGGTCGAGATCGAGGGACAGTCCTATTGGGACGGCGGCTTCATGGGGAACCCCGCGATCTTCCCGCTGATCTACGGCTGCGGCTGTCCCGACGTGGTGATCGTGCAGATCAATCCGCTGACGCGCAAGGACGTGCCCAAGACCGCGGGCGAGATCATGAACCGCCTCAACGAGATCACCTTCAACGCCTCGCTCATGCGCGAGATGCGCGCGATCGCCTTCGTGCTGCGTCTCCTCGACGAGGTACCCGGCGACGTGCCGGCGGTCCGCGCCCTGAAGCGCATGCACATCCACCTGATCGAGGACGAGAAGGCGATGGAGGAGCTGGGCGTCGCGAGCAAGCTCAACACCGATTTCGATTTCCTCCTCTACCTGAAGGAGCTCGGCCGCAAGACCGCGGGGAGATGGATCGAGCGGAATTTCGACGCGATCGGCAGGCACTCGACGGTGGATATCCGCGAGAAGTTCCTGTGAGGGGCGGATTGAGGCGGATCGAGGAGAGCCCGCATCTCGCACCCCTCCCCCTCGAGGGGGAGGCGCACTGATCGCCAATCATTGTCTCTCCGCTCACGGGTTCCGCGCTAACATCTGATCCATGGGGGAAGCGGCCATCGACGTTACCGATCTCGCGGCAAAGGTCCGCCGCGGTGATCGGCGCGCGCTTGCGCGCGCCATCACGCTCGTGGAATCCACGCGGGGGGATCACCGCCTTGCGGCCGAGCGGCTGCTGGAGACGCTGGCGAAAGGCGCGGGGGAGCGCTCGATCCGGCTGGGGATTTCAGGTGCCCCCGGCGTCGGCAAATCCACGTTCATCGAGGCGCTCGGGCTCCACGTGATCGCGGGCGGCCACCGCCTCGCGGTGCTCGCGGTCGATCCCTCCTCGAAGCGCGGCGGCGGCTCGCTCCTCGGCGACAAGACGCGGATGGCGGAGCTCGCGCGGCGGCCTGAATGCTTCATCCGGCCCTCGCCGACCGGCGGTGTCCTCGGCGGCGTCGCGCGGCGGACGCGCGAGGCGATCCTGCTCTGCGAGGCCGCGGGCTTCGACCTCGTGATCGTCGAGACCGTCGGCGTCGGCCAGTCCGAGACGGCGGTCTCGGACATGACCGACATGTTCCTGCTGCTGCTGGCGCCCGGCGCCGGCGACGAACTCCAGGGACTCAAGAAAGGCATTGTCGAGCTTGCCGACCTCATTCTCGTCAACAAGTCCGACGGCGACTTGAAGCCGGCGGCGACGCGCGCGGTCGCGGAATATCGTCATGCGCTCCATCTGCTGCGCCCGGCCTCGCCGCATTGGGCGACCGAGGTGCGCGCGGTTTCCGCGCTCACGGGCGAGGGCATCGGCGAGTCCTGGACGATGGTGGAGCGGCATCGCGCCGCCATGGCCAAGAGCGGCGAGCGCGGCCGGCGGCGCTCGGAGCAGGCGCGGGCGGCGCTCTGGCGCGAGATCGGCGAGGGCCTCATCGAGGCCTTCAAGGCGGATGCGGCGATTGGCCCAAGCCTCGCCGCGACCGAGGCGCGCGTCGCCGCCGGCGAAGAGACGGCGCTGGCGTCGGCCCGGCGCCTTCTCGAGGCGTTCTTGCGGCGGGCTCGCTGAGCGCGCGGCAGAGCCGAATTGCGGGCCTTCCGCGCATGGCCTAGAGTACCGCGGAAGTCTGAAATGAGGCCGCCCGTCCGGGGTCGCGGGACGGCCTTACAAGGGGCAAGATCGAGGGCCGCTTCACCCGCGGCTAGAGGCCTCGCCGAAAAAGGAGGCAATCCATGCAAGCGAGACTGTTGAAGTTTTGGGCGCTGCTGCTGGGCGTGCTGTTGCTGCCGGCGCTCGACGGAGGCGCTGCGCGCGCCGACGCGATCAAGATCGGGCATTCGACCTGGGTCGGCTACGGCCCGCTCTACATCGCCCGGGAGAAGGGCTTCTTCAAGGCGCATGGCGTCGATGTCGAGCTCGTCAAGGTCGAGAAGCCGACCGACCGCTTTCCCGCGATGATGGCCGGCAAGATCGACCTGATCGCGAGCACGGTCGACACCGCGCTCATCTACATGAAGACGGCGGACCAGTTCCAATACGTGGTCGCGATCGACGATTCCAACGGCGGTGACGGCATCGTCGCCACCAAGGACATCAAGACCGTCGCCGACCTCAAGGGGAAGAAAGTCGCTTTCTCACAGGGCTCGGTCTCGCAATTCTACCTCGACGTGCTGCTGGACAAGGCCGGCATCAAGGAGTCCGATCTGACCGCGGTCGACATGGGGCCGGGCGATGCCGGCACCGCCTTCGTCGCGGGCAAGGTCGATGCGGCGGTGACCTGGGAGCCGCATCTCACCAAGGGCAAGCAGAGCCCGAACGGCCATCTCCTGGTCGACAGCTCGCAGACGCCGGGCCTTATCACGGACGTGCTGATCGCGGAAAAGGACTGGGTCGCCAAGCACAAGACCGAGCTCAAGGCGATCGTCGCGGCCTGGAACGAGGCGGTCGCGTATTACAACGCGCATCCCGACGAGAGCATCGCCATCATGGCGAAGGGCGTCGGCGGCTTCCTCGAGGATCCGAAGGAGTTCAAGGAGACGCTGACGGGCATCAAGTTCTACGGCGGCGCCGAGAACAAGACCTTCTTCGGCACCAAGGACAAGCCGGGCCCGCTCACCACCGTCGTGCAGCAGGCGATCGACATCTGGACCAAGCACGGCAAGCTGCAGGTCAAGACCACGCCGGTGATGCTCATCGACTACGAGTTCGTCAGCGGCTGATGCGATCGTTCATCGAGGCGTACTGCGCCCCGAAGCAGGAGATCCCACGGCGCGTTTACCTCGGGGTGAGCGCGCTCGTGGGGCTCATGCTTCTCGCGGGCTGGTGTCTCCTCGCCTATAGCGGGCTGGTGCGGCCGGACTTCCTTCCGACGCCCGTCGCGGTGATCGGGGCCGGGATCAAGGCGATCGAGAACGGCTCGCTGCTCACCAACACACTCTTCTCCGTGGGCGAGATCATGGGCGGCTTCATTCTCGCCTCGATCGTCGCCGTCCCCTTGGGCATCCTCATGGGGAGCTTCAAGGTCATCGAGGCCGCGATCGAGCCCGTGACCAATTTCGTGCGCTACCTGCCCGTGAGCGCGCTCATCCCGCTCCTCATCCTCTGGGTCGGCATCGGGATCGAGGAGAAGATCGCGGTGATCTTCATCGGGACCTTCTTCCAGCAGCTCATCCTGATCGCGGACGTCTCGCGGCTGGTCTCGCACGATCTCCTCGACGTCTCCTACACGCTGGGGGCGGACCGGCGCACGGTGGTGACGCGCGTCCTCATTCCCGCGACCATGCCGGGCGTGATGGACACGCTCCGCGTCACGCTCGGCTGGGCCTGGACCTATCTCGTGGTGGCCGAGATCGTCTCCGCCGACAAGGGCCTCGGCTACTTCATCATGAACTCCATGCGCGGCCTCTTCACCGACCGCATCTTCCTGGGGATCATGGTGATCGGCCTCCTGGGCCTGCTCACGGACCAGCTCTTCAAGCTGATCAAGAACCTGCTCTTGCCTTGGGCCGCCGGCCGCTAGGCGCCACCATCCGAACCGGCCGCATCGCGAGGACCACATGCTCAGAAACGGCGAGCAATTTCGGGCGTCCATCTTGCGCTTCGTCAAGAAGGCCGCGGGATTGGGCGAACGCGCGATGCAGCGCTGAGGAAGGGTCGCGTGGCGGACCGGGCGAAGCTGGTGATCGACAATGTGGCGCTGCGCTTCGAGCCGAAGCACGGGTCCCCCGTCACCGCACTCGACAACATCTCCTTGGAGGTCGGTGAGAACGAGTTCTCGGTGATCGTCGGTCCCTCCGGTTGCGGCAAGACGAGCCTGCTGCGCCTCGTCGCGGGCCTCATCAAGCCCACGGAAGGCGCGGTCTATCTCGACGGCGCGAAGGTCACCAAGCCCGGCAAAGACCGCGGCATGGTGTTCCAGTCCTATACGCTCTTCCCTTGGCTCAACGTCGAGGACAACGTCGAGTTCGGCCTGAAGATCCGCGGCCTACCCCTCGAGGAGCGGCGCGACGTCTCCCGCCGCTTCCTCGCGCAAGTGGGTCTGACGGGCTTCGAGCGGGCCTATCCGAAGCACCTCTCCGGCGGCATGATGCAGCGCGTGGCGCTCGCACGCGCGCTCGCCAATAATCCCGAGGTCCTCCTGATGGACGAGCCCTTCGGTGCGCTCGACAGCCAGACACGCGCGCTGATGCAGGAGATGCTGCTCGAGATTTGGCAGCGCGACAGCAAGACCGTGCTCTTCATCACTCATGACATCGACGAGTCGATCCTGCTAGGCGACCGCGTCCACGTGATGACCGCGCGCCCCGGCCGCATCAAGGAGATGGTCGAGATCGACATTCCCCGCCCGCGCACCGTCGATGTGCTCACGAGCACCGCATTCATGAGCCTGAAGCGTCGGATCATGCACTCGATCCACGAGGAGGCGGCGAAGGCGCTGGGCTGACGCGGTGCGGCTCCCGGGCCATCGACGTGCGCGATGTCACGCGAAGCTCAGACCGGGCGGTGCACTCATCGAGCGAAACCGCTCGTCAATGCCCGCTAGATGGCGCATCGCGGCCCGAGTTCGACCGGGCGAAACCCTTGTGAGATGCCGGACCGAGCCATGTCCGTCGCCGAGCAGGACTCCCGCTCTTGTGCCGGGACCTTTACGCGGTGGGCCACTTCGACGAGGTCGAAGAGACTCGATGCGGCCGCTCGCATCGAGTTTTCTCAGTGAGGTGCGTCGCGGACCTCTCGCATTTGGCCGGTTCCTTGGGGCGCAGGGGATCAATTTTGCCGATCCCGATCATGAGATAATGATATTTTGCCGGTCCAGGGGCGCGAGGGGGAGCGCCTCGCAGATCCCAAGGACGGGCATTCGAAGAGGGACGGCCGGACCGAAGCCGCCATTCCAGGAAATCGAAGCAGGGCGCCGAGCATGCCAGTCGAGAAAATCAAGACACTCATCATTGGAGGAGGCCAGGCTGGGCTCGCGATGAGCGAGCACCTCACCAAGCACGGGGAGGCGCATCTCATTGTCGAGCGGCACCGGATTGCCGAGCGATGGCGCTCTGAGAGATGGGACTCTCTCGTCGCCAACGGTCCGGCTTGGCATGACCGATTTCCCAGTCGGGAGTTCTCCGACATCGATCCCGATAGTTTTGCCTCCGCCGCCAAGATCGTGGAGTATTTCGTCGCCCATGCGGAGCAGATCGGAGCTCCCATACGCTGCGGGGTCGAGGTCGCGGCGCTTCGCAGGAAAACCGACGGCGACGGCTTTCGTGCCGAGACCTCGGCGGGCGCGATCGAAGCCACGAATGTCGTCGCCGCCACCGGCCCCTTTCAACGCCCGATCATCCCCGCCCTCGTGCCGGCGGATGCCGGCATCCTGCAGATTCATTCCAACGGCTATCGCCATCCGGACCAATTGCCTCGGGGGGCGGTGCTGGTAATTGGTGCGGGCTCTTCGGGGGCGCAGATCGCCGACGAGCTTCTGCGCGTCGGCAGGCGCGTCTACCTTTCGGTCGGCCCGCACAACAGGCCTCCCAGGCGCTATCGCGGGCGGGACTTCGTCTGGTGGCTGGGCGTGCTGGGCTTGTGGGATGCCGAGGCCCTCGACCCGTCCATGGAACATGTCACGATCGCAGTGAGTGGCGCCTATGGCGGCCATACCGTCGACTTCCGGCGCTTCGCCGCGCGCGGGATGCTGCTCGTGGGCAGGGCGGAATCCTTCAGCGACGGCGTCATGCACTTCGCGCCCGATCTCGCGAGCAATCTCGCACGAGGAGATGCGGACTACCTGTCGATCCTGAATGCGGCCGACGCCTATGCCGTCCGGACGGGTCTCGATCTCCCCGAGGAGCCCGATGCACGCAAGGTAGAGCCGGATCCGGCATGTGTAGTCGATCCGATCCGGCAGCTGGATCTCGCGGACGCCGGCATAACCTCGATCGTGTGGGCGACGGGCTACGCCCTCGATTTCGGCTGGCTGAAGGTTGACGCGTTCGACCAGAGGGGGCGGCCGGTGCATCACCGGGGTGTTTCGGAGGTGCCGGGGATGTACTTCCTCGGGCTGCCCTGGCTGTCGCGAAGGGCTTCCGCCTTCATCTGGGGCGTCTGGCACGATGCCAAATACCTGGCGGGCCATATCGCAGCCCGCGGTTAAAGGATCTCGTACATCGGCGTCCCGCCTGCCCGCGCGGTATTGCCGCCGGGGTCGAAGGGCGGTGCCATCTCCACCACGTCGCAGCCGACGAGGTTGAGGCCGCGGAGCTCGCGCAGCATGATCTGCGCCTCGACCACGGTGATGCCGCCGCATTCGGGTGTGCCGGCTTCCCCGCCTTCGCCGCAGTCCCTGTCGTTCGCGCCACAAGTTACAGGCGGGCAAGAACCCGCGCTTCCGCACCGGTTGCTGGCTGGGGGAGGGTCGTGACGAGCGCCGGGGACTCCGCCTCAACGGGATGCAAATCGAGGTCGAGCGCGATGCGAATCGAGCGATGATAGTGAATCATGGCGGGCTCGTTGCGGCCGAAGACCGTGTGTGTTTGCGCGCCCGCTCTCAGTCCGCTCTGGATCGTGCGCCCGGCTCGGAAATCCTCGCCCGTTACCACGTCGAGAACGAGCTGCATGTTCTTGTCCCAGTGCGTGCGCTCCTCGTCCGTCGTCGGCGCCCGCGGAACGTAAAGAGAGAGCTCCATCACCGAGCGATCGACGCGGCCCTCGGCCGGAAATACGCGCGCAAGCTCGACGTGATCGCCCTGAAGCAGCAGGAGCGTGTTCGGAAACAGCGAGTAGACGATCGTCGTGTTCCACATCAGGTCCCAGCTCTCCTCGGGCTCCAGCTTCAAGCGCTCGACCTTCTTGCGCGGAAAGGCCAGCCGATGATTGAGACCGAAGGGCTCGAAGTCCGTGACGTTGCCGTGCAGGATCGCGCGAAGCGAGTCACGATGCAGGTAGCCGATGTGATAGCCCTCATTGAAGGTATCGACCATGATCTTCCAGTTCATCGTCTCGGGGATCGCGCGCTTGTCGAAGAAGGCCCAGGATGCGAAATCGTAGGCGGCGAGCTCCGGCCCAAGGCCGCAAAGCCACTGATCGATGTCGAAGCCGGTCGCTCCGTCTCGGGCCGGCGTGGGGATTACCCATACCAGGCCGTATTTCTCGCACAACGGCAGGGCGACGAGTGACGAGCGCTCATTGCGCACGTTCGGGAAACAGCGCTCGTCCGGGATGGCGACGATATTGCCGGCGAGATCATAGGTCCACGCGTGGTACGGACAATGAAAGGCGAGAGCCTGGCCGCTCCCCTGCGCAACCTTGGCGCCGCGATGCCGGCAGACATTGAGCAGGGCGCGCAGGATGCCGTCGCGTCCCCGCACGATCAGAATCGGAACGCCGGCATAGTCGTCCGTGCTGAATGCGCCGGGTTTTGCCCAGCTCGAGGCGAAGCCCATCAATAGCGGATACCGGCGAAACAGGATCCGCCGCTCGCGGTCGAAATGATGCGGATCCACATAGACCGAGGTATCATTACGCCAGGGCGCATCGGCCATGGCCGTGGTCCTGGTCTCGACGTAGTTCAGTAGCCGCTTCAAGAGGTTGATCTGTTGCTGCCGGCTCATTCCAAACCTTTCGCTTTCCCCGCCTTTTTGCCGATGGGACGAAAAGAGCGGAGGTGATACGGTAACGTATCGCCGGCAATCGCGAGATCAATACGGCACCGTATCACGAGTTCGTGAGAGGCTGATGGGGCACGCCGGCGGAACCGAGATGTGGATCGAGACGGGGCTCAGGGAGCTTGGCCGCAGCGGGATCGAGGGCGTGCGCGTCGAGGTACTGGCGGAGCGTCTCGGCGTCACCAAAGGTGGATTTTATCGCCGCTTCAAGGATCGCCGGGCGCTGCTCGATGCGATGCTGGAGAAATGGGCGCGCGGACGAATCGCTTCAATCGAGGAGCATGGCGCGCACGTCGGCGCGACGCCGCGCGACCGCGTTCAATCGATAGTCAAAATCTACGCCGGGCCCATCAATGCCGAGGGCATGGCGATCGAGCTCGCGATCCGTCAATGGGCACGGTCCGATCGAGCGGCCGCGAGCGTCGTCGCCAGGGTGGACGCCGCACGCCTGAAGGTTGCCGAGAAGATCTATCGGGATATGGGACTAACGCCGAAGAAAGCGCGGGCCCGCGCTATCCTCCTCTATTCGTTCGTTTTCGGACAAAGCCTGATCCTGCTCGAACAGTCGCCGCGCGAGCATGCAAGCCTGACGGCCGCGTGCACCGAGGTGCTGGCGGAGTCTTCTGCGCGAACGGATGCATGAGGGTTGCCGCGTGCCACTCGAGGAATGAGAGGGCGATTCCCTTCCCGCGTGGAAGCCGCGAGGTCAGCGCGTCTTCCGGCGCGCCACCGACTCCGCGACGACGCAGAGAATCTCGTACATCAGTGTCGCGCCCACGAGCGCGGTGTTGCCGCTGGGATCGAAGGGCGGGGCCACCTCCACCACGTCGCCGCCGACGAGGTTGAGGCCGCGGAGCTGGCGCAGCATTATTTGCGCCTCGACCACGGTGATGCCGCCGCATTCGGGCGTGCCGGTGCCGGGCGCGAAGACGGGATCGAGCCCGTCGACGTCGAAACTGACGTAGGTGGGACCGTCGCCTACGATGCGGCGCGCCTCCTCGATCACGGATTTGGGGCCGCGATCGTAGAATTCCTCCATGTAGACGACGCGCATGCCGCTGTCGTGACTGAACTTCCAGACGTCGATGTCGTTGAGCGGGCCGCGGATGCCGATCTGGATCGTGCGCTTGGGATCGAGCAATCCCTCCTCGACGGCGCGACGGAAGGGCGCGCCGTGATGGAACTTCGAGCCGAGATAGTCGTCGCCGGTGTCGCAATGCGCGTCGAAATGCACCATGCCCACGGGACGCCGCTTGGCGATGCCGCGCATCACCGCGAGCGTCACGGAATGATCGCCGCCCGCGGAGACCGGCACCACTCCGGCGTCGTCGATCGCCTTGTAGAATTCCGCGATCTCGTTGAGGGCGCCCGTGAGCTCGAAGGGCTTCTCGACCCAAGCGTCGCCCACGTCGCCGATGCGGCAGAGCGCGTAGGGATCGACGCGCGTCGCCTGGTTCACCTTCCGCATCAGGCTCGACTGGTTGCGGATCTCGCGGGGACCGTGACGCGCGCCCGGGCGGTTCGTGACGCCGCCGTCATAGGGGATGCCCACGAGCGCGATGTCGATCGTCGAGAGGTCCTCGACGAAGGGCGCGCGCATGAAAGTGGGGATCCCGAGATAGCGCGGGCGCACCATGGGATCGGCGAATTCGGGGTAGGAGAAATTTCGCTTCATGGCGTCGATGGTTCCCATCAGAATTGCGGGGATTGCCGTCTGCTTCCAGCATACGCTCGGCATCCGCCGGCCGGGAGGAGAATATGAGCGCGACGCAATCGACCGCAAATCAACGCGTGGTGCGCGCGCCGCGCGGGTCCGAGATTTCCGCCAAGAGCTGGCTCACCGAGGCGCCGCTCCGGATGATCATGAACAACCTCGACGCCGAGGTCGCGGAGAAGCCGCAGGAGCTCGTGGTCTACGGCGGGATCGGCCGCGCCGCGCGCGACTGGGCGAGCTTCGACCGCATCGTGGCCTCGCTCCGCGCGCTCGAGGGCGACGAGACGCTGCTGGTGCAGTCGGGAAAGCCGGTGGGCGTCTTCCGCACCCATGCCGATGCGCCGCGCGTCCTCATAGCGAACTCGAACCTGGTCCCGGCCTGGGCGACGTGGGACCACTTCAACGAGCTCGACCGCAAGGGCCTGATGATGTTCGGGCAGATGACCGCCGGCTCCTGGATCTACATCGGGAGCCAAGGCATCGTGCAGGGGACATACGAGACCTTCGTCGAGGTCGGACGCCGGCATTACGGCGGCGATCTCGCGGGCAAGTGGATATTGACGGCCGGGCTCGGCGGCATGGGCGGCGCGCAGCCGCTCGCGGCCATCATGGCTGGGACGTCGCTGCTCGCCGTGGAGTGCCAGCCCTCGCGCATCGAGATGCGCCTCAAGACCCGCTACCTCGACCGCCGCGCGGATACGCTCGACGAGGCGCTCGCGATGATCTCCGCGGCCTCGAAGGCGCGGAAGCCGATCTCGGTGGGCCTCCTCGGCAATGCCGCGGAGGTTTTCCCTGAGCTCGCTCGGCGCGGCATTCGTCCGGATGTGGTCACGGACCAGACCTCCGCGCACGATCCCGTCAACGGCTACCTGCCTGCGGGCTGGAGCATCGCCGAATGGGAGGAGCGCCGCGCGCGCGACCCCAAGGGCGTTGCCGAAGCCGCCAAGCGCTCCATGGCCGAGCAGGTGAAGGCCATGCTCGCCTTCCATGCCATGGGCGTGCCGACGCTCGACTACGGAAACAACATCCGCCAGATGGCGCGCGACATGGGGGTCGAGCACGCCTTCGACTTCCCGGGCTTCGTTCCCGCCTATATCCGGCCGCTCTTTTGCCGCGGCGTCGGACCCTTCCGCTGGGTCGCGCTCTCCGGCGATCCCGAGGACATCTACCGTACCGACGCCAAGGTGAAGGAGCTGCTCCCCGACAATCCGCACCTCCATCACTGGCTCGACATGGCGCGGAGCCGCATCTCCTTCCAGGGCTTGCCCGCTCGCATCTGCTGGATCGGCCTCGGCGACCGGCATCGAGTGGGCCTCGCCTTCAACGCGATGGTCGCGAGCGGCGAGCTCAAGGCGCCGATCGTGATCGGCCGCGACCACCTCGATTCCGGCTCCGTAGCGAGCCCCAACCGCGAGACCGAGGCGATGCGCGACGGATCGGACGCGGTATCGGATTGGCCGCTCCTCAATGCGCTCCTCAACTGCGCCTCCGGCGCCACCTGGGTCTCGCTCCACCACGGCGGGGGCGTCGGCATGGGCTATTCCCAGCACGCCGGCATGGTGATCGTCTGCGACGGCACCCAAGAAGCGGCACGGCGGATCGAGCGCGTGCTCTGGAACGATCCCGCCTCGGGCGTCATGCGGCACGCCGATGCCGGCTACGAGCTTGCCCTCGCCTGTGCCCGGGAGCACGGCCTCAAGCTGCCGTCCTTGACGGGCGCCGGGCCCTTGGCTTAGAAAGCGCCCTCCGACGCCCGGCGCTCCCGGGCGTCTTGCCGCTTAATTCGGGTGTTGCCATGTCAAGACGGTGCGCGATCACGGGCAGAGGCGTTCAGGTGGGGCACAATGTGAGCCACGCCAACAACAAGACCAAGCGCCGGTTCCTGCCGAATCTGCAGGTGGTCTCGCTGCTCTCCGACGCGCTCGGGAGCGCTGTGCGGCTGCGCCTCACCCCCTATGCGATCCGGACCATCGAGGCCAAAGGCGGGATCGACGCCTACCTCCTGAATACCTCGAACGCGAGGCTCCCGGAGGAGGCTCGGCGCCTCAAGCGCCGCATCGAGCGCGCGGCCGGGCGCAAGGCCGCCGCCGCGGCCTAGCCCGCGATCGCCGCGAGCGCGGCGAGGAATTTCCGCAAGCTCTCCTCGACGGTTCCCGTCGTCTCGATCCGCATCACGTCCGGCCCGGTTACCGCGACCGCGTCGGATCGCGCGAGCCGCTCCGCGATGTCGGCCGCGCTCTCGCGCCCGCGCGCGGCGAGGCGCTGCGCCAGCACCTCGACAGGCGCGGTCACCTCCACGATCGCGAGCGGCCGATAGCGCTTTCGCGCTTCCGCGAGAATCGAGCGCGAGACGTTGACCACGACGTGGCGTCCCCGCGCCAACTCGGCGTCGATCATGGTGGGGATGCCGTAGCGGAGCCCGTGCGCGCCCCAGGCGAGCGCAAAGGCGCGACCGGCCTCGGCGGCGGCGAATTCCGCGGGGGTCATCGGCTCGTGCTCCTCGCCGCCGGCCTCGGCCGCGCGGGTGATGACGCGGCGGGGAAAGACGAAGCGGGAATTCTCCGCGAGTGCCTTCCGCGCCCCCTCGATGAGCGTGTCCTTCCCGGCGCCGCTCGGGCCCATTACGAGGACGAGCGTGCCGCGCCGCTCAGGACGGATCGGGCCGGCCGAGACCGACATTGTCCTGCATCCGCCGCATCGCCGCCTTGAGCCATTCGATTTCTCGCGGCGCAAAGCCCACGACCGCCGCGCGATACTCCTCGATCGCGAGCGGAACGATCTCGTCGTAGAGGGCGCGGCCCTTCGACGTGAGGCGCACTTCGACGAGGCGGGAATCCCGGCGCGACATGCTCCTCCGGACGAGACCGCGCTCGCCCATGCGGACGAGGAGGCGGCTCAGCGTCGCCTGCGGGATCACCGCGAGCTCCGCGAGCGCGCTCACGGTCGAGCCGTCGTGTGCGGTGAGCACCGCGAGCACGCGCCAATGCTCGAAGGTGAGCCGCCGGCGCCGGAGCTTCGCATCGAGGTTGCGGTTGAGCCGGCTCACCAGTCGGTTCATGAGATAGGGAAGCAGGTCGTCGAGGAGCGGAGCCGGCTGGGCGATGAAGGCGAGCGCGCGCGAGCCGGTCATTCCGCAGCCGCCTTCGCGACCGGTGTGCCCTCGACCGCGAGCGCCGCTTCCAGCGCGCGACCCTCGGGATCCTGGAGCGCAGCCTCGCGGGCACGCTTGACCCGCGCCGTCGCGCCGGGGCTCGGCGCGGCGATGGCGGGCTCGATCGCCTCGGCGAAGAGCCGATCGAAATTCGTGCGCCCGCGGCGATGGGTGTCGCCGTAGCCTTTGAGGAGGCGCGCGGTCGCGACGATCTCGCGCGCGAGCGTCTCGTCGCGGGGAGCGGCGCGCTCGATCGCGTCGAGCCAGCGCTCGATCATCGCTTGCTCTGCGGCGTAGCGCAGGCTCCTCGGCCTGAGGCCTCGCAGCCGCGCGAGGAGCCACAGGCGCAAGAAACCCCAGACCGTCGTGGTGCGGAGCTCCATCGGCATGCGCAGCCGGTCGAGCCGGTTCTTTCGCTCGCCCCAGCGCAGGAGCGCCGCGCCGAGCCCGCGCGGCAGGATCGCCGCGATCTCCTCGATGCCGGGCTTCAGGAACTCCGTGACGTGGACGGGCTCCTCGGGCTTGGCGCGGACTTCCGCGCGCACCGTCTCCATTCGGGAGCGTGCCGTCTTGAGCTGGGCAAC